>Ga0326727_10000122_pt1 | contig 335263 bp, 287 predicted proteins | sample MB2enrmetagenome_FD_207643 | JGI IMG/M metagenome (GOLD analysis project Ga0326727, IMG submission 207643) | Lab enriched peat soil microbial communities from McLean, Ithaca, NY, United States - MB29MY | ecosystem: Environmental > Terrestrial > Soil > Wetlands > Peat | place: USA: New York... | reverse complement strand
CTTTTCCTCCATGACACTGCTCACTTTCCATGGCATCGGCGCTCCTCCCTGCAAGCACCTGCCATTAGTTCACAGTGTCAGGAATCCTCCCGGTCTGCTTTGTCAGGCTTCCGCCCGGTCTGCACCCCATTTCGGAACGCCCCACCCCCTCGCCCACACTGAAAACTCCCCTAAGTCTAACTATTCCCGTACATCCGGGACATTCTCCCGTAAGTCCAACCATTCCCGTACATACGCAAAAACAGGGGGGTACCCCCCTCCCCTAGCATGACCAACCGTTCCATTTCGGAAATTTCCCCAGTTCGCGCGCCGACATTTTGGAGTGCGGCGGCTCGCCGCCGCTTTTCGGTTGACACCGCGCCTGCCGACGGATTGTTTGGGAGAAACGGTCTGCATCGCAAAAGCGGGAGCAAGCTCCCGCACTCCAAAGGTCGCTATCGCCTGCACTGTGAGAATGCGAAAAACAGATCCCTCGCTCTGCTCGGGATGACAATGGAGGAAAAGCAAGAGCGGACCGCTCGCCGCGGCGCGCGTCCACTACACGACCTGCAAACCTGTCCCTCGAAAACCTCCATTTCACAGGGAAATAATCAAATATGTCGGCGCGCCGACAATTTCCACCCCGCCAATTCGTTTCCACGCTCCTCTCAATCTCTGTGCCCTCTGTGTTCCGGTCTCTGTGATCTCTGTGTTACCGTCCCTCTCTCTTCTTCTTTGGCTGCGGGCTGTAAACTGTCGACTGTCGGCTGGAGGCTGCTTTGCTCCCCTAAATCCAATCATTCCCGCACTTCCAGCCCGATCGCCCGTAAGTCCAATTGTTCCCGCACTTACGCAAAACAGGGGGTGGGGGGTCCCTTCCAGCAAAATGCCTCCTTCCCCTAACCCCTTTGTTTTCCTGCGCCGTAGTAACTATATGCTAAACTCTATGAATAATAATATTGTCGGCGCGCCGACATTTTTGCCCGCACCGGTGCTACCGAGCACTAGCACGCTGGCTGGCGAGGGGAACTTTCGCAGGAGAATGGGGGAACTATCACGCAGACGGGACATGAGGACAGGTGCCGCATTGGCCGCTTCAGGCCGCGGATGGATTGATGCAACATCCGCACGGCGCTAGGGTTAAAACAAAGAGGGCCGGGGAAAGATGTGTGGCCGCATGAAGTGAGGCAACACGCATGAGCACCGAAAACGTACCGAGTCCCGCACCACGAGTCCCGCCGAAGACCAGCGTGCTGCGCTGGATCTTTCGCATTTTCCGCTGGTCCACCTACCTGGTTGCACTAATCACGCTGATTCTGGTGCTGCACAAACAGCCGGCGCCTGTGGTGGTGACGACGCCGCAGGCAGCGGCGCGCGCCGAAGAAAAATTCGCACAAGTTGCAGAGACGGCGGCGCAGGGTCAGCCGGGTACGGTGCGCCTGGATGAGTCGGAACTTAATTCATATCTGGCTTCACATCTGGATCTGAAGATGGATTCCTCACCGGCCGCGACACCCACTCCTGAGGCAACGCCGGGAGGGCCGGGAGCGCCTACGCCAGAGGATGTGGAGAAGATGCGCTCGTCGGTGCGCGACGTGAAAGTGCAGATGGCGGATGATCGCGTGAAAGCGTACGTCGTGCTCGATGTGCACGGCAAGGATATGACGCTGGAACTGGAAGGAAAACTCGGCGCGACGAACGGCTACTTGCAATTTCAGCCGGTAAGTGGGCACATCGGTTCGCTGCCGATTCCGCAATCGACGCTGGAGACGGCGGTGCAGCGGCTGATGGAATCGCCCGAGAATCGCGAAAAACTGCGCCTGCCGCCGGATATTTCCGACCTGCACATTGAAAATGGCGAACTGGTGGCGACGTATAAGTAAGACTGCGTGGATCAAGCCACGGTGTTTTTCGTGATGGTTGTGGCCCAGAAAATCCACAAACCTGTGCAAATGGCCAAAGAGAGGCGCGCGTCCACAAATGCCGCGAGCGTGGCCGCAAGATAAAGCGGCGGGCCGTATCTGTAGCTGTGGCAAGTCTTCCTGACAAATTCCATGGAAGCGGAGGGCCCGAGAAGCTTATTGCGGAAGCCTGCGATGATCAGAAGATAGAAGAAAATGGCGGTCAGAACGAACGTGCCGGAGTAAAAGACCATGGCCATTCGGGCGGCGGGTGTTCGCAGGTAGGCGGCGAGGACGGAAGTCGGATAAGGAACAAAAGTCACCATGAGCAACAGGCAGCCGTTGGCAAAATGCAGCCAGGGATCGGTGCGGCAGATGTTCCGGAAGATGCCGTGATGATGAACCCACATGATGAGGATCGTGAAGAAACTGGTAACCAGACCGATGTAGCTGGGCCATTGCTGGAGCAGACCCTTGGCAAGCGCAGTGGGTGTGATATCGGTTGCAGGGAGAACGGGGACTTTCAGTTCGAGGACAAGCAGGGTGATGGCGATGGCGAAGACGCCGTCGCTGAAGGCTTCGAGGCGGCCAGTTTCTTTTTCGGGTTGTGGCCCTGCAACGAGTTCAGGCATCGCCGCGCATCCCTCCACGCAAGGCAATGAGGGTAACATCGCAAGGCCAAAAGTCGAAGCCGAAGATTGACAGGATGCTCTTGCGTGAGGACTGGGCTGAAACACAAGCAAGTACGGCGGCCTCGAAAAGGCCCTGCTCGCCAAGCTGAGAGAGAGTATTTATTGCTGCGGCTGCGATGCCGGCTGGGCCTGGCCGGAATCGGGAGGCGTTGCGGATGAACTGACGGCCGCCAGTTCAGACTGTTTGTATTTCGGCGCGCTGACGTAACCGTGGATGACGTCTTTATCAATGCGATTCACAACCACTTGAATCGGCTGTGCGCCGCTATCGGTGTGAATCCAGATCGGTTCGTACAGATTGACTTTCTTTTTGTTGAGCTCGTTGTCGTCCACCATCATGGCCAGGTCGTAGGTTTTGTGCTTGGTGTCGGTTTTGCGTAGCGAGATGGTGAGCGGCCCGAAGCGCTGAAACTGTTTGGACTTGGAAAGATCAAACTCGAAGTAGCTGCGCTCGCCGCGCTTCTCGAGCGCTACGAGTTCGTCATGCGTCTTGGCGATTGAGCCATTGAGTTCGTCGCGGGTGGAGCTGATCGAGCCTTCCAGATCGGCGCGATTCTTTGCCACCGCATCTTGCGTATCCTTCAATTCCTTTTCCTGCGCGTCCAACTGGGATTTCAGTTGAGAATAGCGCTTGTCCACAGGAGCAGCACGCCGCTTCGTTGCGGCACGTTTCGCCGGAGCGGGCTTGGGTGTGGCGACGACAGCAGGAGATGATGCGACCGGCGCGGGAGCAGGAGCAATGGAGTCCTCATCTGCGGTTGCAGACGACGCACTGGCAGGCGCGGGTAAAGCGGCAGGAGGTTGCGCGGAGGTCATCTGATTCAGCTTGGCCGTCAGAGTGTTGACTTGCGCTTGCAACTGGTCCACCGAAGCGGTGTTCGCCGTGGCTTGCTGCTTCATCTGTTCCGCCAAGCTGTGCTGACGCGCGCCATAGCTCGCCGCATATCCAGCAACGGCCAACAGGATGATGAGAGCGACGACGAGCCAGTGGTTCGTGGTTGCTCGCACATCGGACGTCTTATGCTCGTTATTCTCGTTATTCTCGCGCAGATTCTGTTCCTCGTAAGGCTCCATATCCAATTCTCCCCCCTCAACTTTCTTCACAACTCAAGAATTCGCATCGCCGCAGAGCGATCAGGCTCCGCCGTTTAAGGAGGAGCAATTCTGCGGCCAAGGGGACACAAGTGAGAAACGACTAACTCTTGCAAGATCATGCGGTCAGGAGATGTAGGAGCATAAAGTACGGGTACTAGAACCGGGAATTTCTCCTCTGCGGCACGAAGAATTTATCTGCTGGCGAGGCGGCCAGATGCTGGCTCTTTAGGCGTATCATTTGACCGCGGCGAGACAAAGCTGATGAAAACGGCTATTAGGCTCACCCTACTCCTTCTGATCCTTGGCCATTATGGCTCCGGACAGACGACTCAAATTAGAAATGAAGACGAGAAGACGACGTCTGTTCTCGAATACAGGGTGGCGAATTTTGAATTGGCGGACGCAACATTAGTTGAGGGCTTATCGAAGTTGAGCTTTCAAGCGATTGCTGGCCTCCATGTGGGGATCGAGGAAATCATTCGGGACGACAGTTCCGAGGCTACAGATCGAAGTGTTCGGTTCTCGCTCGCTCTTCACGACGTAACTGTGCGCGACATCATAGATACGCTCTGCAAATCTGATCGCCGATACACCTGGTCCACGGACGGCTCCTCGGTCAATATTTACCCGCGTGCCACAGTTGGCGATCCGTCGTATCTACCGAATCGCGAGCTTGACTCAATTGTTCTGAAGAACATAAAGGGGCCTACGGACGCGTTGACTCCCCTGATGAAACTGTTGCCGGGCGAGCAGATTGGATATGCAGGAATAGGCGTGAACAATGATTATCCGGAACCCTGGAATGTGGTATTTAACCATCTGAGTGTGCGCCAACTCATGAACCGGCTTTCCGAACACAATGGTCCACGCGGCGGATGGATCTGGAACGGTTCCAGAGGCCAAAGATTCTTTGCTTATTTCGAGCGCGACTTTAAGGAATGGTGACTGATAGTGGCCACGGCCAATTCCCAATTGGTCTGATTGACGAAAACTGACCCATCACGAGACCGGTTGCGAATGGGAGACTATTTGGGGGCGGGGTATACTACGGCGCTTGCGATTGCGTGAGGGCGGGTGATGAGCGAGGAAACGAAAGACAAAGAATTGGGGATGGGGCGGGAGATTACTCGGCGGGATTTCCTGAATGGCGTGGCGGTTGGGGCGGGGGCGACGTTGGTGGGCGGGGCGTTTGGCGCCGAGCAATTGCTGGCGGCTGGCGTGTTGGATGAGTACGCGCCGGAGAAGGCGGCGGGCTACTATCCACCGGGGAAGCAGGGGATACGCGGGAATCATGATGGATCGTTCAGCATCGCGCACCGGATGCGGGATGGAGAAAGCGCGGACGGACTGGGCGAGTCGGTGAACACTGGCGAAATGTATGATCTGGTGGTGGTTGGTGGAGGGATCAGCGGGCTGGCGGCGGCGTACCTGTTCCGGCAGAAGGTTGGCAAGGGCGCGAAAATTTTGATCCTCGATAATCATGATGACTTTGGGGGACACGCAAAGCGCAATGAGTTTCAGGCGGGCGGGCGAATGGTGTTGAGTTATGGGGGAACGCAATCCATTGAGAGTCCCGGAAAATATAGCCCGGAAGCAGCGGGACTGCTGAAGGAATTGGGCATCGAGACGCAGAAATTTTTCAAGGCGTACGACACCAAACTCTACTCGAAACTGGGCACGGCAGCGTTTTTCGACAAAGAGACATTTGGCGAAGACCGGCTGGTTCCGGGAATGAATGCCACGCCGTGGCCGGAGTTTCTGGCGAAGACGCCGCTTTCGGAGGCGGCGCGCAAGGATATTGCGCGCGTGTACATGGAGAAGGCGGATTACCTGCCGGGACTGAGCCGCGAGCAGAAGATCGCCGAGCTGGAGAAGATCAGCTACGCGGAATACCTGACGAAACACTGCAAGCTGATTCCGGAGGCGCTGCCGTTTTTCCAGACGTTTTCGCACGATTTGTTTTGCGTGGGGATTGAAGCCGTTCCCGCGATTGCGTGCTATGAAGCGGGCGACGATTATCAGTCGTTCACCTACCCGGGCTTCGATGGATTGGGTTTCCCGGAACACGAGAAGGAAGAGCCGTACATTTTTCATTTTCCAGACGGCAACGCTTCGGTGGCGCGGTTGCTGGTGCGCGCGCTGATCCCGGAGGCGATGCCGGGGAGCACGATGGAAGATGTGGTGACGGCGAAAGCGGACTACAGCAAGCTGGACCTCGGGGAGAACGCGGTGCGGGTGCGGCTGAACAGCACCGTCGTGAGCGCGCAACACGCGGGCGCGAAGGATGCGGCGAAGGAAGTGGAAGTGTCCTACATGCGCGGAGGGAAGCGGTACAGCGTGAAAGGGAAGTACTGCGTGCTGGCCTGTTACAACGGGATGATTCCGTATGTGTGTCCGGAATTGCCGGAGGCGCAGAAAGAGGCGCTGGCGTATTTGGTGAAAGCGCCGCTGGTGTACACGCACGTGGCGCTGCGGAATTGGGCGCCGTTCGCAAAGCTGGGCGTGCACCAGATTGTGGCTGCGGCGAGCTATCACACGTACGTGGCGCTGGATTTTCCGGTTAGCCTGGGGAAATACGAATTTCCGAGCAAGCCGGAAGAACCGGCGGTGCTGTTTATGCTGCGGACGCCATGCAAGCCGGGACTGCCGATGAGGGACCAGAACCGCGCGGGGCGGGCGGAGTTGCTGCAGACGCCGTTCACGAAATTCGAGCGGAATATCCGCGAGCAATTGACGCGCATGCTGGACGGCGCGGGGTTTGATGCGGCGAATGATATTCAGGGGGTTACCGTGAACCGCTGGGCGCATGGGTATGCGTTCACGCCGAATGCGTTGTTTGATCCGGAGTGGAAAGAGGGCGAGGAGCCTTGGGTGCTGGGACGAAAGCTGTTTGGGCGGATTGCGATTGCGAATTCGGACGCGGGGGCGAGCGCGTACACGGACGTGGCGATTGATCAGGGGTTTCGGGCGGTGGGGGAGTTGTTGGCGGGGCGCGGGTAGGATGCAGCAGCGAAAATCGAAAATTGAAAATCGAAAAGCGAAATACGAAGAGCGAAAAACCAGAAGAGAAAAGTCACAAATGAGTCGCGTGGGAAGTGAAGAGTTTCCTCAGGGGCTAAAGCCCATTTTTTTGAGGTTACTTGAAGTCGGAGCTGAAGCTCCGACCTCCTAAGAAGCATTTATAAGATGATTGGTAGTTTCGGCGTTGGAGGGCGGGAGGAGAGATGGCTCCGGGGCCTGGACTCGAACCAGGATAGCCAGCTCCAAAGGCTGGTGTCCTACCAATTAGACGACCCCGGAATTGTTGCAAGGACGCCGTTTCCATGATGCCGTAAGCACCGTCCGAGGGTCAAATGGAGCAGGCCCCGCTTGTTTCGCGCAGAGTTTGAGGAATAGGCCGGCGCGCCCTGCACTTCGTTCCCTCGGGGAACACCCCGAACAGTAGCTGGCGGCGCACCTTCCTTCATCCACTCGTCAAAGATGTCATTGGGAAGGGCAGTATTAAGACCGACTTGTGCGGTAAGCTGACGAATCGAAACTTAGAGAGCACCTAATGGGGTTCACCTTTTGGGGTATGCCGTGAAAATGTAATCCTTTGACGCTGCTAGTGTGTGGCATGCGGCGCCGCACTTGGTGTCGTGCCCCTGCGGAGGCTTGCTGGCCAAGGTGGCAGGCGCGAACGTACCCGATGCGGCGTCATAGTCGAACATGGCATATCCCCATCCGTGCGTGTCCGAGAATCTCTTGCTGTCCTTCACGATGAACTCGACCTCCGTCAAGTCGCCAGGCACCGTGTCCGGGGTGCTCGCGGAAAAAGGGGGATCGGTTACCTTTTTCGGTCTCCACTCAAGCTTCACAATCTTGGAGCCGTCGGGGAAAGGCTTGCCATTGCCGGGGATGCCCTCCTGGTAGGCTTTGATCATCACCGGATTGGCGAGAATCACTCGGATGACGTTTGCGGCTTCGGTGAGACTGGGGCCGACTACCTGCCATTGTTCGTATCCCTTGATCTCAGAGAACGCGAGTCCGCCCGGCACCTGCAGAGTGTACTTGTCCTGCTTGTCCTGCGCAGAGCTGGACCTGCCGCCCAAGACGGCGAGCACCAGCGCGACGATCGCCGCCATCCCGAATAGAGTTGTCTTCATGGCTCGTTCCTCCACAGCTGTTTGGAAGTTTGGGATTCGCTCCGGTCGGACTGGCGAATTCAGGGCAGGAATAATAGGTCACGCAAACGCTGCAGTCAAGGTAATGGAACGAATTTGTCCGGCTTGCTCTGCCAGCTCAACCGGTCGATGCAACACCATCCAATGCATTGATTCGACAATACTTCTCCAGGAGAAGAGATCTGTTTGGCTGGACTCAGTCAAAACCTAGCCAGGGGAGTGTTCCGGCTGATCTAAGTCTAGCGAGCGATTTAGCCTTTGTTTTCAATCCAAGTCGGGTTCGACCTAAGTGTTGCGTCGACCCATTGAGACCACCGCGGAAACCGGACAAGTCAGTTGCAGTACGGGATCGGGCATGCACACCCCCACTGCGCCAAAATTGTGAGAAGAAGGGCAGTTTCGCTCCCTGCCATTTCCTATCCCGCAAACGGGTTGTTCCGGCGCGGGGCGCGGGTCTATATTAGGTGGTGCAAACGGTTCGTGACAGGCATTTTGCCGAGACCCGGAGAAGTGTGGTTGGTTCAGGCGGCGCATGCGAAGAGTTTTTTTCGATGAGCCGGCAACGGGACCAACTTCCCCAATCGCTCCTCAGGCATTACACCTTCATCCGCAAGGTCTAACAGGATTCCTTGCACCACAAAGCAGTCCCAGGAAGAAAAGATTGTCTGAAGAGGAGAGATCATCATGGCCAACGCTCGCAACGCGAAGAAAATCGAACCACAGAAGCGGTTGCGCGGGGCATTACCCAAGATCGGAATCCGTCCGGCGATTGACGGACGGCGGAAGGGTGTGCGCGAATCGCTGGAAAACCAAACCATGGGAATGGCAAGGGCTGCCGCTGATTTTCTGGAGAAGAATCTGCGCCATCCCAATGGCATGCCGGTGGAATGCGTGATTGCCGACACTTGCATTGGAGGAGTGGCGGAAGCCGCCGAGTGTGCGGACAAGTTTGCGCATGCGGGCGTGGGAGTATCGCTGACAATCAGTCCTTGCTGGTGCTACGGGTCCGAAACGATGGACATGGATCCGCTGATTCCGAAAGCCGTCTGGGGATTTAATGGCACGGAGCGTCCGGGCGCGGTCTATCTTGCCGCGGTGCTTGCGGGACATAGTCAGAAGGGTTTGCCGGCGTTCAGCATTTATGGGCACGACGTTCAGGATTCAGGCGACAAATCGATTCCCAAAGACGTGCAGGGGAAACTGCTGCAGTTCGCCAAGGCGGGGCTGGCGGTCGCGGAGATGAAAGGGAAGTCGTACGCATCGCTGGGCGCAGTGTCAATGGGGATTGCGGGATCCATGGTGAACCCGGATTTTTTCCAGAATTATCTGGGCATTCGCACCGAGTTTGTGGACATGTCCGAATTTGCACGCCGCATCGAGGAAGGGATTTTCGATCCCGACGAGTTTCAACGGGCGCTGAGCTGGACGAAGGAGAAGTGTAAAGAAGGCGCGGACATGAATCCGAAGAAGCTGCAAACGACGCGCGAGAAGAAGGACGCGGATTGGGAGACCGTGGTCAAGATGGCGTTGATCGGCCGCGACCTGATGATTGGGAACCCCCGGCTGGCGGAGATCGGATTCGGCGAAGAGGCAATGGGGCACAATGCGCTGGTGGCGGGATTCCAGGGGCAGCGGCAGTGGACGGATCATTTCCCGAATGGCGATTTCATGGAGGCAATCCTGAATTCTTCGTTCGATTGGAACGGCATTCGCGAGCCTTTTGTGTTTGCTACCGAAAACGATTCCTTGAATGGCGCCACGATGCTATTCGGGCATTTGTTGACGGATACGGCGCAGATTTTTGCGGATGTGCGCACGTATTGGAGCGCGGAGTCTGTAAAGCGGGTGACGGGGAAAGCTTTGCGCGGGAAGGCGAGCCAGGGCATTTTGCATCTGATTAACTCCGGTGCAGCCACGCTGGATGCGACAGGGGAAATGACGAAGGACGGCGAACCCGCGATGAAGCCCTTTTGGGAAATTTCGCCGGAGGAGGTGGAGCGGTGCCTGCGCGCAACGCGGTGGTGTCCGGCGATGCTGGAATACTTTCGAGGAGGAGGATACTCGTCGCAATTCCTGACGAAAGGTGAAATGCCAGTGACGATGGCGCGCATCAATTTGATGGCAGGGCTGGGGCCGGTGCTGCAACTGGCGGAAGGCTACGCGGTAGATTTGCCAGAGGATGTGCATAAGACTCTGGATCAACGGACGAATCCCACCTGGCCGACGACTTGGTTTGCGCCGATCCTCACGGGGAAAGGACCGTTCCGGGATGTCTATTCCGTGATGAACAACTGGGGAGCCAATCACGGCGCCATCAGTTATGGGCACATCGGCGATAAGCTCATCACACTTGCGGCCATGCTGCGGATACCGGTGTGCATGCACAACGTTGCCGAGGAGAGGATTTTCCGGCCGAGCACATGGACAGGATTTGGCACGCACGATCCTGAAGGCGGAGATTACCGGGCTTGCGCGAACTTCGGTCCACTCTACGGAAAGAGATAAGCGGCACCAAGCAAACTAGGCGGTCACGTTCATCAGGAAGGGGCGGGCGAGGGTGAATCCAAAACTTGAGAATACTCCGGGAGCAGCGGTAACGGCTCCCAGCCATAAGCTGTTTCCGACAGGGCAGATCGTTCCTTTTATTCTCGTCACCGCGTTGTTTTTCCTTTGGGGAATTCCCAGCAGCATGAACGACGTCCTAATCAAGCAGTTCATGAAGTCGTTCGAGATTTCCCGCTTTGTTGCCAGTCTTATCCAGTCAGCCTTCTACATGGGCTATTTTCTTCTGGCGATTCCCGCGGCGCTGATTATGAAGCGAGCAGGCTACAAAGCGGGATTCGTACTGGGCTTGCTGCTTCTCGCTGCGGGCTGTTTCTTGTTCTGGCCGGCGGCATTGCACAGCAGCTATGCTTTTTTTCTTTTCGCGCTCTTTGTCATCGCCAGCGGTCTGTCCTTTCTAGAGACGGCGTCCAACCCCTTCATTGCGCAACTAGGCGACCCAGACAGTTCCGAGCGCCGGCTGAATTTTTCGCAGGCGTTCAATCCTCTGGGAGCAATCACGGCGGCTTTCATCGGGACGGTGTTCATCCTTTCCGGGGTGGAATTGAGTCCGCAGGAAATCGCGGCGCGCCAGGCGGCGCACACGTACCAGGCGTATTTGCGCTTTGAAACGTTGCGCGTGATTCGCCCGTACCTGGTGATCGGCGTCTTTGCGGTGATTTGGGCGGTGCTCATCATCCGCACGAAGTTTCCGGTAATCACCAGCGAGGCCGAACAGGACCATAGCGAGCATGGCAGTTTTCGCCAGCTGCTCAGCCAGCGGCATTTCATTCTGGCCGTCATTGCGCAGTTTTTATATGTGGGCGCGCAGGTGGGCACGTGGAGTTACTTGATCACCTACGTGCAGGATTACGGCCACACGCCAGAGAAGATTGCCGGATATATCCTTACCGGCTCGCTGGGAGCGTTTGGCGTGGGGCGTTTCGTTTCCACGTACGTGATGCGCTTCTTCTCACCCAGCCGGCTGATGGGCGCTTATGCGGCTGCGAATGTGGTCCTGGTCGGGATCGGAGTTCTGCATCCGAGTTGGGTCGGAATCTGGTGCATCTTTCTAACGAGTTTCTTTATGTCACTGATGTTCCCTACGATTTTTGCGCTGGGCTTGAAGGGGCTCGGCCCGAACACCAAAATCGGCGGCTCCTTCCTGGTCATGGCCATCATTGGGGGAGCAGTTCTCACTCCAATCATGGGATTGATTTCGGTGAGGTATCACAGTCTGGCGCTGGCTTATTCGGTGCCGCTGTTTGCGTATTTATTTATTTGCTTGTACTCATTTTTTGGTGCGCAGCGAGCGGACATCTCTGCAGCGGCCAGGGAAGCCTAAGGATGAGGCAATGCGACCACATGCTAGTGCGTCGATTACGATGGGATTTCGTGCCGGAGGCGGACGATGAAAGCGAATGGATTGCGGAAGGATTTTTGGCGAACACTTATATTTGTGGCCAGCCTGATTGTCTTATTCCTTGTCCCAGTTCATGTGTATGGACAAGACGCTTCCTCAAATACAAAGCCGACGAAATCGCAATCTCCGCAAGAGATGGATCAAGCCTGGCAGAAGGCCAGCGCCAAATACGATGGAGCGCGCAAGGCGCTCCTGGACGGAGTCGAGCGGACAGCGAAGGCGGGGCCCTATCGCGCGGATTGGGAATCGCTACGGCAATACGAAACCCCGGATTGGTACAAGGACGCAAAGTTTGGCATCTTCATTCATTGGGGCGTCTACTCGGTCCCGGCATTCGGCAGCGAATGGTACCCGCGCGAGATGTATCAAGAAGGGTCCGAGGAATACAAGCACCACATCGCCACGTATGGCCCACAGGCGACGTTCGGTTACAAGGATTTCATTCCGCGCTTTAAAGCCGAGCACTTCGATCCGCAGCAGTGGGCGCAATTATTCAAAGATTCGGGGGCCAAGTACGTCGTGCCAGTTTTCGAGCATCATGATGGTTTTGCCATGTACGACAGCGGCATCTCCGATTGGACCGTTGTGAAGATGGGCCCGCATCGCGACATGTATGGCGAACTCGCCAAAGCATTGCGCGAAAGGGGCCTGCGCCTGGGTGCTTCCTCTCATCGCGTTGAACACGATTTCTTCCTGGGAGAAGGCCGGAAGATCGCATCGGACGTGAATGATCCCAAGTACGCGGCATTCTACGGACCCGCGCATACCTGGTTGAGCGGAAAGGGGGGCTTGCTGCAGGATTGGACTTATGTGAGCAACGAATACCTGGATGATTGGCTGGCTCGAGATGCGGAAATCGTGCAGAAGTATGAGCCGGACATTATGTATTTCGATTGGTGGATCGGGCAGCCGAATGCGCGCAGGCATGTTGCGGAGTTCGCGTCCTTCTATTACAACCACGGGGCAAGTCAGGGAAAAGTGCCCGTGATCAACTACAAGGACAGCGCCCTAGAGGAACACTCCGCGGTTTTGGATATCGAGCGCGGCCAATTATCCGGCATACGCCCGCTGTATTGGCAGACGGACACTTCCATCAGCAACAAGTCCTGGGGGTACATCGAAAACGACAGTTTTAAATCGGCAGAAACGATGGTCCACCAACTGATCGACATCGTCAGCAAGAATGGAAATCTTCTGATGAATGTAGGACCGCGCTCGGATGGAACCATCCCCGAGCAAGTTCAGACGATTTTGCGCGACATCGGGTCCTGGCTCAAAGTGAATGGAGACGCGATTTACGGCACGCGCGCCTGGTCCAAATACGGCGAAGGCCCAACGGCCATCGTGGAAGGCTCGTTTCACGATACGGACGTGAAGCCCTATACACCGCAGGATTTCCGCTTCACCACAAAGGGCAATGCGCTGTATGCCATCGAAATGGCCTGGCCGGAATTGGGCGACACTGTGATTCAGACTTTGAACGAGGCGGCGCTCTCTGGACAGAAGATTGTCGCGATTTCGCTTTTGGGCCAGGGAACTCCACTGACCTACCAGCTCAAACCAGATGGCCTGCACATTCAGGCGCCGGCGCAAAAGGCGGGGAGCTATGCTTACGCCTTCAAAATCGAATTCGAGAAGCCCCCAGTTCTGCGTGAAACAGCAAAGCAATGAAGGCAATTGTGGGCGAATGAACAATTGGATAGGCAGGGCGTAGATTTTAGCGTTTTTTGATGATGCGGTCTCACAATCAATATTTCTAGCGGAACAGGGAGGATTAGTATGGGGCACAACGATCTAGTAGTTGTAACCGGCGCGGGTGGCTTTATTGCAGGGGCTTTGGTTGCCTCCTTGCGAAAACAGGGTTACCAACGCATTCGGGCTGTGGACATCAAGCCATTGAATCACTGGTACCAGAGGTTCCCGGATGTCGAGAATCTTTCTTTGGACCTGAATGACAAGCAGAACTGCGAGGTTGCGGCCAAAGGCGCGCGAGATATTTACAATCTAGCCGCTAACATGGGCGGCATGGGATTCATCGAGAAAAATAAAGCGCTATGCATGCTTTCGGTGCTGATCAATACGCACATGCTGCAAGCGGCCGTGAAGAATGGCGTGGCGCGCTACTTCTATTCGTCGTCGGCATGCGTTTACAACGGCGACAAGCAACACAGTTTTGAAGCGCCGCTGTTAAAGGAATCGGACGCATATCCGGCGCTGGCGGAGGACGGGTACGGCTGGGAAAAGCTGTTTTCCGAGCGCATGTGCCGCCATTTTCGCGAAGACTTCGGGCTGTACACGCGAGTGGCGCGGTTCCACAACGTCTACGGGCCGTGGGGAACGTGGTTTGGCGGCCGCGAGAAAGCGCCGGCTGCGATCTGTCGCAAGGTGATCGAAGCGAAGCTCACAGGAAAGCACGAAATCGAAATATGGGGCACGGGAAATCAGACGCGCAGCTTCATGTACATTGACGATTGTCTGGAGGGCATCCAGAAGATTATGGATTCGGACATTCTGGAGCCCATCAACCTGGGGTCAAGCGAAGCCGTCAGCATCAACCAATTGACCACCATCATCGAGGGGATAGCGGGTATCAAGCTCGAGCGCAAGTACAAGCTGGATGCGCCACTGGGAGTGAACGGGCGCAACAGCGACAACACTCTGATCCAAAAATACCTGCACTGGGAGCCGAGTATCCCGCTGCAGAAGGGCCTGGAAAAGACTTACGCCTGGATTTACGAACAGTATCTTGCGCGAGAGAAAGGCGCCGAGGGCGTTGTGAAGGAATTCGTCGCCGATTGAGAGCAGCGCAGACCAGACCAGAGCGTGACCTGCATGTTGAAGACAACCAGGACCTGGGACTATCTGATCGTCACAGCCGCGAACGATCAGCAGGCCCAGGCTTACGAAGTTCAACTGCGAGAGCGTCAGAAAGGCGGCGAACTTCCACAGGTTCGCCATTGCCTGGTGATTCCCGATCTGGAGGGCAGACGTATTGGCAGCGGAGGAAGCACGCTGCATTCGCTGGCCTGCGTGTTGCGTCGCGAGCGGCCTGGAGTGGGTGCTGGGAGTTTCGAGGAGGCCGAGGCGATCCTAAGCGGTCTGCGAATTCTGATCGTTCATGCAGGCGGAGATTCGCGGCGCCTGCCAGCCTATTCCCACTGCGGCAAGATGTTCGTTCCGGTCCCAGCTACCGGCCAACACGCAAATGCTGCAACTCTGTTTGATCGGCTGGTGCCAACATTTCTTAGGCTGCCGGAGGCGCCCCGAGGACAGGTCGTGGTGGCTTCTGGAGACGCCCTGATTCTGTTTGACCCTTCTGCTTTGAAACTTGACCGGCCAGGGATCACGGCGCTGGGATGCTTGGTTTCCTCAGAAGAGGCATCGCATCATGGCGTTTTTTGCGGGGACAAGAATGGCTCGGTGAGGCGGTATTTGCAGAAGCCGTCGCTGGACACGCAGATTGAAGTGGGAGCGCTGAACGAAGAGGGAGAAGCGGTACTCGATCTTGGGGTGATGAGTATGGACGCCAGCGCGGCGGTTCAAATTATGCGCGCTTTTTTCGCGGAGGGCTCTCACGGACACGGCAAACCTGGGCTGGATTGGAAATCGGAGGCGCGCGACACACTTTATTTTAACGGTATCGATCTGTACCGGGAGATTTGTTGTGTACTGGGGACAGAAACGACTTTCGAGCAGTATCTGGATGCGCTGCGAGCCAGCGGCTCAGCCCTTGATGGTGCGATCCTCGCGAAGTGGTTCGATTGCCTGCGGCGTATCCCGCTAAACCTGGAGATGCTGCCGCAGTGCAAGTTTCTCCACTTCGGCACGACTCGGGAGTTGATTACGAGTGGGATGGCCCTGATTAGCGAGGACTCAGGCAGACCTGCGCCGAGCCTGTTGATCCTGAACAGCGAAATCGAAGGTGAAGTGACGGCGGATCACGCGTGGATTGAGGGCTGCCATGTTCGCGAGAAGTTAACTCTTGAAGGATGGAATGCGATTGTCGGGGTCGACGTAGTGGAACCCCTTCGGCTACAAAAAGGGGCTTGCTTCGACTTGTCAGCGGGCGTCAGTCGCAATGGCGAAAGGGTCTGGTTTTTCCGATATTACGGAATTGACGATACGTTCAAACATTCTCCTAAGGAAGGGGGCACATTTTGCGGCCGTCCTCTTCAGAACTGGCTGGATAGAATTGGGGCGAACGCTTCCGCGATCTGGCCCGCCGAGGTGCGGGAACACGAACGGACTTTATGGAACGCCCGAGTGTTCCCGGCAATGCAGGAACACCAGGAATACCGTGAATGGTTGTGGCTGCTCGATGTGGAGTCCGCAAGCCCGGAACAGAAGAGAAGATTCCTGGCTGCTGAACGATACAGTTGTGCAGAAGTGGCAGTCAGAGTTGACCAGAGGGAGTTTTCTGCGCGGCGTGCGAAAATGCAATCGAGGCAGACGCAGAAATGCGATCGAGGAGCGCCCGAGGTCAGGCATTCGTAACTTGTTGCGTTGGACGTTAGTGAGGCTGCAGGGGGGCGGTCACTGTGCTGAAAAATGGAATCTTGAATCCCGCAATCAATGCATTGTTGAGCCGTACGCGTCACACGAACACGCTGGTTATCGCCGACCGGGGATTTCCGTACTGGCCGCAAATCGAAACCGTGGATATTTCCCTGGTCGACGATGTGCCGCGCGTTTTGGAGGTTTTCCGGGCAATTCAAGCTAATTTTGTAATCGGGAAAATCGTGATGGCGGAGGAATTCCGCCGTGCCAATGATTTGCATACCGTGCACAGCTTTGAGCAATGCTTCGGGCAGATTCCGATAACCTTTGAGCCGCACACGCAATTCAAACAACGGGTTCCCTTGGCGATTGGCTTGATCCGGACTGGCGATACTGTCCAGTACGCGAACATGATTTTGGAATCGGCATAGATGTGATCTTGGCGATTTCCTGCAGGGGGATGACAGGATAACGGCGGTCGCACTCAAAAAGAATTAGTAGCTGGCAAGCATCACAGTTTCAGAAAGGGCGACAAAGTTGAGCAATCCCATCGGAACGTTTCCTTATCGAATGGCACTGGCTGGTGGTTGGATTGATCAGCCTTTTGTGTCCAAGTTCAATCCGGCGCCACCGGGTTCCATGGTTGTCGTTGGTCTCGAGCCCACATGCCGATTTATGGACCGGGCGGGGATGGCGACGAGTACGCGAAGGATCGCCCAGGAGCTTTGGAAAGCGGGCTTGCCGGACAGAGAGCCAATGAAATTGGTGCGGGAACTCTATGAGGCAGAGAACGAAGGGAAGGCAAACCCGTCCGGCTCTCAGGACATGGCCGGTCTGATATTTCCCGGGATCAACCGGCTTGACTATGATTTCCAATTCGACGGTGGGTTCTTTCCGGCGCACATCGAATCCTGCAATGATCCTGACGTCGGCCATTGGCTGGAGGAAGTTCTTCATCTGTTGCCGATCACGCAGCGTGCGGATGGCTACAGTCCCCTCGGCGAGCAACATCTGGAGCCGGAGTGGGTGCGTCGGCTGGGCGAATCGGGAAAAGCCTGCTTTGCGGCCATCCTGGCGAAAAATACCGAGAAGCTGGGCGCTTCTTTGAACGAATGCATGAGGTGTTGGGAAGCGCTTCTACCGCACACCGTGGCGCATCCTCTGATCACTGTAGATTTGCGTGGATTGCTGGCGCTCTACCAGGAGCGGTACGCGGGCGCCATGTATTCGGGTTGTGGCGGGGGATACCTGTTTGTGGTTTCCGAAAAACCAGTCCCTGGCGCTTGCGAGGTGAAGGTCAGAGTCGCAACGATGCACAAACGAACGGGGAGTGACGTTGGGGCGGCTCAAAGTCAAGTGACCTCGCGCTGAATTCACCAAGCATGGCGCGGGCTGCGCGTGGGCAATGCAGGGATTGCACCGCTTGAGGGCAGGAGATTGGAAAAGCCAGGCCACGGCTTTTTTGTGCGCACGGACATTTCTGCTAAAGTTAGAAGGTTGAGCAGATGAGTGGAGAGGTGGCCGAGCGGTTTAAGGCGCACGCTTGGAAAGCGTGTGTAGGTTAACCCCTACCGTGGGTTCGAATCCCACCCTCTCCGCCAGTTCTTTTATTATCTTGCATTTACAGCGCGTGGTGTCTATCATGGTGTCTGCTTTGCACCGGTTTCCGGCCAACGATCCCCGGAAAAGAGGCCTGCAGACATGTCTAAGCGTGGCAACGGTTACGGCGGCGAAAATCGCGTCAATATCCTAAAAAAAGTCAAAATCGGCAAAACCTGGAACCTCTACCCCGCCGTCGTCGAACCTAACGGTAAACTCCGCGACAAGGTTCGCGTGCACGGCAAAGTCGAGGTTCATCCCGAGGGATATTACTACATCGAATGGTGGCAGGACGGGAGAAAACGCGAGCAGATCAAAGATCGCGCCGAAGTCGTAGTCCGCGCGCGCCGCAAGGCCATTGAACTCGAAGCAAACCGAGCCGGAATCGAAACTGTTCAAGAAATCGGGAGCGGCAAAGGGCCCACGGTCGCTGAGGCTGTTGCCTCCTACTTAAAGGACTTGGAACCGCCGCAACGCGAACCGAAGACCTACGTGGCTTACAAATATTGCCTGGAGCTTTTCGCGAGCGCGTGCGCAAAGCGGTTTGTTCGGGATGTGAAGCGCGAAGACGTGCTGGCGTTTATTCGCAAGCTCTATGAACTCGGGTGCGGTCCACGCACCGCATACAACCGGGCGGTGATTGTTTCGCAGCTCCTAAAAGCGAACGGCATTTCGAAGCTGCTCCACAACCGCGACTGGCCGGAATACGTCGAACCCATTCGCCCGATGTACGAGGAAGGAGAAATTCAGGCGCTTCTTAAAGCGTGCGACGCAGATGAGCGCGTTCTCTATCTCTGCTATCTCCTTACGGGGCTGCGTGACAAGGAGATGCGTCACATGACCTGGCGGGACATAGACTTCCGCACTCATGTAATTCGCGTGACGAGAAAACCTCTCTATGGGTTCAAGCCGAAGAACAAAGAAGAGCGTGAGGTGCCCGTGCCTGCGTCTCTGATCGCGGCGCTCAAGAAATATAAAGGGTCAAGGAAGCTCAATACCGATGCGTTGGTCTTTCCAAACGAATCAGGCCGGCCAGACAAGCGGCACGAGTTCAAACTAAAGCGCATCGCCTTCCTTGCGAAACTGAACTGCGGACAATGTGTATCGAAGCACGGTAACAAATGCTCGGAAGGTCCCTATTGCTCAAATTTCTTCCTGCACAAATTTAGACACACTTTTGCGACCCGCAACCTGCAAGATCACGTGTGCGACATTAAGACCCTGCAGAGCTGGATGGGGCACAAGGATTTGGCGTCCACGATGGTTTATCTGAAGGCTGTTCGAAACAAGGATGTGATGGCGCGTGTAAATTCGAGCGAACTCGCGGCATTCGCAATTTGACGCTGTTGTTAGGCAGAATTCATTGAGGAATTGTGGAGAGGATAGATAAGAAGCATTTTTGGGTCTTCTCCAACTTGTAGCTCTGCCTTTCCACCCGAGGAACCAACAAACCAGACTGAATTTCTGGGCTTGTTTGCCGCGTTCAAGGTGATGAATTGCCCTGCCGTAGCCGCATTCACAAGTTTGTTTTCTGTAGCCGCGGGCCTCGTGGAAATTCCCGTACGCTGTGGAGGTAGCGCGACGAGTTGTTTTGGATCCGAGCAGACCGGCCCGATTACGTTCTTGCACGACAGTCGACCCTGGGCATGGCCAAAACTCGTGCCTCGGCTTCTCCCGATCCTTCCCTCCTCATAAGACCAGCTTGATTTAGCGCTCAAGTTTCTCACAATTACTATCGAGGTAGTCAACAATTTACTTGACACGCCTTTTCTGCTGATAGAGAATCCCGCCCCATTACGGAACTGTGGTCAAGAGGCTTTTCTTCTTTTCAGCCTGTCCACTAGCTTCCGAGCACGATATTCCCACTCCAGTTTCCGGTGCTCAACCGGTATGTGGAATTGGGCCTTGGAGGTTTCATGCGTCCCCCTCGCCTGTGGTTGGCCCTAGTCCTCTGCTGTTCTTTTGCAATTACCCTTGTAGCTCAAAACCCCAGTTCCTCTACGCCGCAAGCGCTATCTACCTTGCAGAGCGCGTTACAAGCGCTTACCGGTAATACTGCCACGACGGATGCCACGTTGACGGGAACCGCTTCATGGTTTGCCGGCTCCGATGACGAGACCGGAACGGTAGTCCTCAAAACCATTAGCGGAGCAAATCGGCTGGACTTAAGTCTATCCGCAGGTACCCGCAGCGAGATTCGAACCGGCACGGTCAGCGGTTCTGTTGTCGGTACTTGGATCGGTCCCGACCGGGTCCCGCACGCGATGATGGACCACAATCTAATGACGGATGCAGGTTGGTTCCCTGCCTTCACGATTGGAAATCTACGTTCAGCCTCCAACGTGGTCGCTACCTACATCGGGGTAGAGACCAGGAACGGCTCATCGGTCGTACACATCAGCGCGTCTCAGCAGTTTTCAAGTCTTCCCTCCGCCTCAGCGGCTCTCCTGCAACATTTGACCAAAGTCGATATCTATCTTGATCCTTCAACCTTGCTGCCTGTCTCGTACGTTTATAACTCTCACCCCGATGACAATGCGATGCTGGATATACCCACTGAAATCCGCTATTCGAACTATCAAACCATCACCGGAGCACAAGTTCCTTTCCGGGTGCAGAAGTTCATCAGCAGCACCTTAATCCTCGATCTTCAATTCCAAAATGCTTCTCTAAACACTGGTCTGACATCCACGCAAATCACCGCGCAATAAACTGAGCCAAGGAGACCATCCCATGATCCGTTCGATTCGTCTTGTTTCGCTACTCCTTCTCTTGACTTTCACGCTCGTTCCGATTCACGCCCAAGTCACGACCGGCATCCCGCCCTTCGGCTCCTTCGGCGGCGGCCCGGATGTCATAAATCTCGGCAATCTGAACGCTCACTTGGACATACCTGTGCTCAACAAACCAGGGCGTGGTACGAACTTCACTTACGATTTGACCTACGATAGCTCCGTTTGGTACCCAGTCACTTCTGGAAGCACTACATCTTGGCAGCCTGTCGGCAGTTGGGGTTGGTCGTCAAATAGCGCACTCTCTAGTGGCAACACAGGATATATAACGTACAAAATGACGCAAACCATCTGTCGCGTACTGCAGGAAGGGCACTATCTTCTCGGGACAGACACGGTTTATAGCAACACAATCTTTTATGATCAATGGGGAACGGCCCATTTGTTTGGGGGAACCTACACCGTCTTGGCGGGGTCATGCGGTAATTCAAGGACAAGCACATACCCCTCACTCGCCTGGGACAATTCTGGGCTTATAGCTCAAAGCTACGGCGGCTGCATCACGACAGCGAAAGGAGGGACTTTCTGTCCTCCAGCGAATCCCACTGGCGGCTCATATTCCGCAACATATAAAGATCGCAACGGGAACGAGATCACCGCGAACACCAGCGGACAATTCTTCGACACTTTGAGCAGTAGTACTGCTGTCCTTACCGTTGGCGGGGCAGGTACGCCGAGCAGTCCTATGACCTTTACTTACACACCGCCTGGCGGTGGATCGGCTGCCTACACCGTGAAGTACACCACATTTGATCTAGAAACAAATTTCGGCTGCAACGGCATCGCGGAGTATGGTGCGAATGGAACAACGACGGCAAACTTGGTTACTGAAATCGATCTCCCCGACCAAGTATCAAAGTACATGTTCACCTATGAGAAGACGGTCGGTCACACCGGCTACGTGACCGGCCGCCTTGCCTCGATAACACTGCCGACCGGTGCGACCATCAGTTACACTTACGGCAACAACGTCAACGGCATTACATGCGCAGATGGCTCAGCCTCAACGCTCACGCGCACTACACCCGACGGCACGTGGACATACGCCCGAACCATGGGCACGGGCGCTGCGTCTGCCACGCTCATAACGGCGCCCCAACTCAGTTACGACTCTGCTGCTAACCAAACCATTGCTCAGTTTCAAGGCATTTACCCGACTCAAAGTGACACCTACCAGGGAAGCGCGCCAAGTTTTACCACCCTGCCCATCAACGAATCAACGCTTCAAACGTCGAACCTCCTCCAGGAAGTGCAAACCTGCTATAACGCCAGCGCGTCGCCATGCCCAGGCACAGCCATAACGACACTGCCAATCCAGGGACGTACCGTTATCACAAGCGTCGCAGGACCCGGCAAACTATGGTCAGAGCACGAGGACGGATACAACACCAACGGTTTGCAGACCTTGAGCGAGGATTTCGATTTCTCCGCTTCCCCGCCGGGTACTCTCTTACAGCAGACCACGATATCGTACGCTACGCTCGGCGGATCGCTAACCGGCTTCCCGCAGACCGTCGAGGTTTTCAAGAGCGTTGGCAACATATACTATAGGCAGGATACCGCCTATGATGGCGCCACCCTAGCTTGCGTGACCGGCGCCCCACAGCATGACGACACCGATTTCCCTTGCACCTTTCATACCCGTGGCAACGCTACGTCTGTCACGACTTACACGAATCCCTCGGTGCCTTCCGGAGGGATTACAAAGAATTTCACTTACGATTCAACCGGAAACCTGCTCACTGCGCAGCTGAATTGCTGTGAGTTAAAGACCTGGGTCTACTCCACGAAGACCTCTTACGCTTACCCCGATTCCGTGACCAGCGGCTCGTCCCCCCTTCAGCTCACAACAACCGCAACGTATGACCTCAATACGGGGCTGACCCTGACCTCCACCGACCCCAATGGCCTCATAACCACCAATACATACGACAACATGGATCGTCCGTTAACAAGCACCGTCGGCACCAATCCGGCCACGACCTTTACCTACAACGATTACAACAATAGCGGAAGCACCTTCACTCCTTGGAACGTCCAAATCTGCTCCCCTGTGCAAGGCACGAATTCGGCGTGCCTGAAGACTATCGCGGACAGTCAGGGACGCGCCGTCACGTCCCAATTGCTCGACGCAAGCAGCAATCTCTATTCAGCAACCGATACGCAGTACGATGCATGGGGACGCGCATACAAAGTAAGCAATCCCTACACAACTTCCTCGGCCTACTGGATCCAAACAAACTTCGACGCCTTGGGCCGCGCGGTAAAAGTCACCACGCAGGACGCCAGCGTAAGTACATCGTCATACACAGACAACGCCGTGACCACCACCGATCCTGTTGGTAAGCAGCGTAAAGGCGTGGTCGACAGTTTGGGCCGATTGACCAGCGTCTACGAGCCCGATCCCACAAATGGCAACTCACTTACCTTGCAGACCTCATTCTCTTACAACGTCCTCAACCAGTTGACCCAGGTAATTCAGGGTTCTCAGACCCGCACATACGCTTATGATGCGCTGGGACGCCTCAATAGCGCGTCTACTCCGGAGAGTGGCGCAGTCTGCTACGGTACACTTTCCAGCGGCACGTGTCAGGCCAACGGCTACGATTCTTGGGATAACCTCCTCTACCGCACTGACGCACGCGGTGTCGTCACAAACTATCTCTACGACTCTCTGAATCGCCTTGTCGGCATCACCTATCCTACCGTCCCGACCGGGGTCGCCCCCATGCCCAACGTTTGCAAAGTCAATGGCGCCACCAACAACAATGCAAATGTCTGCTTTACCTATGGCATCAGCGCGGCTAGTTACAACAACGGCCTGCCTCTGTCGATGACGGATGCCTCTGGATCGGAAAGCTATACTTACAACTCTCTCGAACAAATGGTTCAGGTTCAAAAGGTCATTGGTAGCACGACTTACACTACGAGCTACGCCCATAACTTCGCCAGCGAACTGACACAAATCACCTATCCTTCGGGTCGCGTCGTATTACAGAATTACGATGCCGTAGGTCGTCAGTGCGCCGTGGGAACCACTGGAAGCACCTGCTCGTCAGGGACGACTTACGCCAGCGGCTTCACTTACAACGCCGCGCAGCAACCAACCGCGTTCAACTACGGCAATGGCGTCGCGGCCAGCTTTGGCTATTCCCCTGATCGCCTGCAACTTACGTCCCTGTCTTACGCTAAAAGCGGGACAACACTATTTGGTTTGTCCTACTCCTATGGAACGTCGGGCAGCAACGATGGCTTGATTTCCGGCATCACAGACTCTGTGCAAGCTGGTCGCAGCGTTAGCTACACGTACGATAGTCTCGCTCGGCTCTCAACCGCGTTGACGACTGGTTCGGCGAGTTATCCGCAGTGGGGCCTCTCTTGGACCTACGACCGATATGCCAACAGAAGCGCTCAGACGGTTACCGCTGGGACAGGGGTTCCTTCTAATTCCGTCACCGTTAGTCCAACCACGAACCAACTCGGCTCGCCCTACGCTTACGACGCCAGCGGCAATATGACCAACGATGGCAGCAACACCCTTGTTTACGACGGCGAAAACCGCGCCACCAGCGCCACGAACAGCAGCACTTCAGGCGCGTACACTTATGACGGCCGCGGGCTTCGAGTGCAAAAAGTTGCGGGCTCGACCACCACCGTCTATGTATTCTCCGGCTCTAAAGCCATCGCCGAATATGACAACGGCGCCGCCCCCACGGCCCCTTCCCGTGAATACGTCTACTCTGGTGCCACCTTGCTGGCCAAATTCGACTCCACCGGTACCCACTATTACCATCAAGACCTCGTCTCCAATCGCATGGTGACCGATTCGAGTGGCAATGTTGCAGAGCAACTGGGCCACTACCCGTACGGCGAATCCTGGTACAACGCCAGCAACGACAAACTCTTCTTTACTACCTATGAGCGCGATGCCGAATCCGGCAACGACTATGCCCAAGCTCGCTACTACGTGAGCCGCCTCGGACGATTCTCCTCGACCGATCCGCTCGCGGGCAATACCAGCGATCCCCAATCGCTTAATCGCTACGTCTATGCCCGTGATCTGCCAATGATGTTAGTCGATCCCTCTGGACAGGATGATTGCCCCAAAAGCACCCGGCGCAAACGACAAACCGAGGAGGAATATTCCGGAATGGGAATGGGACTTCTCCCTTCTGAGTTGGAAGAAATGTTTCCCCTTCAAGGTGACGATGGTGATGGGTGTTTTGGAGGCGGTGGCGACAGCGGTGGAGGCGACTACGGCGGTGACTACGGTGGCGGCTATGGATATGATGGCAGCGACACTGGCGATATCCCGATTGATCCAGCTAGCCTCCTCGACCTCAACCTCACCCTGCCCACCACGACGGTCCAAGTTACAGCTTCACCTTTTGATTTCTCAGAAACAGACGCAATTATGATGGATATGCTTTTCAGCGATCCCAGCCAAAACTCAATAATCGATAACGCCCGGAACCAGGCTAGGCTTCTGTTGTCTGATCCTGACTGCGCGAAATTTCTCAAAGGTTTAATCGCATTGATCAATGGTATTGCGAACGATAAAGTTAGCCTGGATAACTTCCTGAAGGGTTTCGATAGCCTGACCATAGTGCCTACGCCAGCGGGCGACCCAGGTGTCGGATTCAACACCATTGCACACGTAGACCAAATCGGCATGGGCTGGACCATCCATGTCGATGTGCCGACTTTCCCAACTCTAGGCTCGACTCTGTTACACGAGGACTTCCATACAATTCTTTTCGGTCAGACCGACCAAGGACTGGCGCACAACATCTGGAACTCTACCGGTACGTCGGGACCAGACCCTGCATCATTTAGTACCCAAGCCGCATCGACGTACAATGGAAATGCATTCCGGAAATATTGCAACCCGAGAAAAAAATGAAACTTTTCACTGAAACATTACTCTTTGTATGTCTCTTCTCAATGAGCTGCCTAATCTGTTCTCAAGGTGGCCCAACTGATTGTAATTGTTCAAGTATATCGGAAAACCAGATGTATGAGTCCATGTCATCCGATATGTCATTCCCCGAGCCAACTTTGAAATATACGCAATCGGGGCCCCGTAAGGATAACATCGGGATAGAATATTATTCACCGAAACCAAATGGGGATTTTGAGGTAGTCCTTCTTAACACTTCGGACGAGGGTAAGCATTGGGAGACACTATCCGCTCGCTCAGGAGAAATAAAGAAAGAGAAGCGATTGGGCATGTTCGTTTATCAGTACGGTGTCAACTCGGACTTCCTTCGTTCAAGGGATGGCGGCAACCACTGGGAGCATCCGCAATTTAACATCGGTGATCGACGGAAAACGTCGGAGGGGCATACTATTGAAAGTGTTCGTGCAGATATTCGTTTCATCTTTTCAGGTGTCGACCCACGGGAAGCGACGACGATTTACGGCTGTTTAGAACCTAAAGAAGTGCAAGGAAATAGCCGCCCTATTTCATACGGAGGTCTCTTCATCTCGTACGATGCGGGAGATAACTGGTCGCTGTTAACTGATCAAGTCCGTAGCAGGCGAGAGAGTGAGGGATGTCCATTGGGTATCAGTCCCTCGAATCCCGATATTATGATTGCCCACGGACTTAGAGGTTTAGTGATCAGTCGAGACTCAGGTAAGCATTGGGCGTTGGCCGAGGGAATGGCGGAGTTCGAGAAGCCAGCAAAGCTAAAAGGTTACGCTGAAAACCTAGCATTCGTGAAAGGCAAAGGGTTGTCCGTTGCCAAAGAGTGGCCGTTTGAATGGACTTACCCAACCGTGACACAGATCGAGTTCCTGCCTTTGGATCCGCAGGTAGCCTTTGTAGTGACTAACAAAGGTGTCTACAAGTCGAGTGACGGCGGACAGAGCTGGTGCTTGCTCGACACTGGCCCTCATAGGCTGTCAGATGTCCGCAGCATTTATATCGAGTCGGGAGCTAAGCCGAGAATCTTCATTGGTACAAACTTTAAGCTCCTTATCTCCTACGACTTGGGGTGCCACTTTAAGATCTTTTTCGATTGGGAAAACTACACAAAACGAGACTTAATGAGATGATGGCATCGTCTCCAATCGCATGGTGACCGATTCGAGTGGCAATGTTGCAGAGCAACTGGGCCACTACCCGTACGGCGAATCCTGGTATAACGCCAGCAACGACAAACTCTTCTTTACTACCTATGAGCGCGATGCCGAATCCGGCAACGACTATGCCCAAGCTCGCTACTACGTCAGCCGCCTTGGACGCTTCTCCTCCACCGATCCCCTCGCGGGCAATACCGGCGACCCGCAATCGCTGAATCGCTACGTCTATGCCCGTGATCTGCCGATGATGTTAGTCGATCCCTCTGGTCAAGATGATTGTCCTCAAAATGCGCGGCGAAAGCGGAAAACCGAGGAGGAGTACTACGGAATGGGCATGGGACTCCTCCCTTTCGAGTTGGAGGAAATGTCCCCCGTCCAAAGTGTCGAAGGTGATGGGTGTTATGGCGGAGGCGACGCCCCGCTCGATGGCGGAACTCCCCCTAATCCTTGCGACAGCGACTATGTGGGCTGCGTGGCAGCGACACCTGATCCCTGTGACTTCGACCCTGCAATCTGCTTAACAACCGTGCCCATAGGCGGCGGTGGCGGCGGCAATCCGGTGGATTTGATGCGAATTAAGACAACCGCAATCGCGCTTTTGATCGGGAGCCCCGATTGCTCCTCTCTGTTCGGAGGACTACAGAACGCTTTGAGCACGATAGCAGCTAGTTCGTACTTCTATTACATGCCCGGGGAAGCGAATCCCGCCCCGAACCTCCTCAGTAGTGACGATTGGAATACCGTGGTTCAAAACTTCAGTAACCCGAATCACTACGGGGGAACTCTTCTGAACCCGGGCTCGGGTGGAATTACGTTTTTTGGCAATCATTACGCCTCCTTTAACCCAGGTTTTAACCTCGCTTACCCGGCGGAAACAACACAACTCACCGGTTTCTTTCACGAATTAGAACACGGGTCAAATCACGAACCGCTCTTCAATCAATCCATAGACAAACCTGGGTACGCCAATAACGACGCCGAGCAAATAAACACAAAGTGCTTGCCATCGTTTGAAACTGAGAATTCTCCAATCACGGGGCAGTTAACTCTCCCGTAGGAGGCATAGCGCCATGAAAAGCGGCATACTTATTGTAAGCTGTATTATTTTTTCGATGACTGCCTATAACGTGGGACTTAGAGCCAAAGAGAGGCACGGCATCAAAGTGAGTTGCCCTATTTTTCAGATTGTGACTGACAAAACTACATATTCCGGCGGAGAGTGGTTACACCTGAAACTGATTGTCACCAACAACGGCGAATCTTCCCTTTACGTCAGTCGGGAAATGGGTTTTTGCAGCGGTCCGACGGGATTTGCGGTGGTTGAAATTCTAGATCAATTTGACCGGCAGCATGGAAGATTGGGCTGCTCCGCTGATGGTGCACCGGAGACGGACGCAGAACTACTCGAACTCATGGGGAATTCAAAGTTCTGGATCCAACTTAGACCTGGGGAGGTTTATGGCCAAGAACTGCGGTATGAGCTTCCCCTAGGCCAGGGAACATATCGCATAAGAGCGAACCTGCTTCCCGCTGGTTTCTCAGACAAGCAGTCGGCGCTACTGTTGCAAAAGGGGATTCACGTTTTGGGATCTAGCTGCAGTGCTGCTGAAGTCACAATTTCAGTTAGATAGGGCGGGCGACCAACCGACCGACGTGTGGAACAAATTTCGGTGGCCGATTGGATCATGGCGTCGGCTCCGTCGGCCGATTAAATTTGGTTCTTGTAATACTACCATGGGTCGAGAAAAGGAGCCAAGGTAGAGTGACCTGCCCCCAAATCCGGAGAGTGGATCATACTACATTCGCCGCCTGTGAAAGGGCTGCTTCGTCTGGCGTAGCGCGAAGCGCGAAGCCAGGCGAAGCAAGAGAAAGTCGCCGCGCGAACTCTGCTCGCGCCTAATAGCCCAGCGCGCTGTGCGGCCGCTCCTCTTTGTATTGATTTCGCGACTCTGGATTGGCCCACTTCGCGCATTTGATTTTGCTCACCCTGTACATCACGGACGACCTAACATGTCAGCGGTAACGACGGGAGGCCAGTGGGCAGGAGAATGCCTATCCGGCTAAAGGCTTTCCACGGAACCGTAACGCTCTCAAAATTGGTGGGCTTCTTCATCGCAGATAAACTGAGTGAAGCTCATAGCACTCCGTCTCTTGGTCATATCCTCGGATTTCGAGCACTTCAGAAACATAGCGGCTTCCAGGTCGGCGGTCGATCTGGATGATGATGTTTAGCGAGTCCGCGATGTTCGTTTTGATGGCGCGGTAGGGCATTTCAACGCCACTCTGCAAGACACAAGTCGTGAAACGCGAAATGCCCTGAGCGGCAGAATTGGCATGAACCGTCGAGATAGTTCCACTGTGCCCTGTATTTAGGAGTTGAAGCAAGTCAAAGGCCTCTCCACCACGAATTTCGCCGACGATGATCCGATCTGGTCTATGACGTAGGGTTGCTCTCAGAAGATCGCGTATCGTTACGGCAGGCAGCCCGTTCTGCTCGCGGCGGGCTTCGAATCGGAGGACATTATCTTTCTGAATCTGAATCTCTGTCGTGTCCTCTATGAGAACGATGCGCTCATGGCCGGGAATGGATTCCATCAGAATATTTGCTAGAGTGGTCTTCCCACTACCCGTTCCGCCACAAATCAGTATGTTCTTGCGCTGCACAACGTATTCTTCCAACTGGCCCGCAAGCTCAGCCGTGACGGTTCCTAGTTCGATGATGTCCTTCATCTTGAATTTGTGGGAGTTGAACTTTCGGATGGTCAGGGCCACTCCCTGAATGCTGCTGGGCGGAAGTACAGCGGCAACACGGCTTCCATCAGGCAGGCGTGAATCAAGGATGGGCTTGGCTTCTGAAATGTCGTCGCCTAATCGCCTTGCAATATTCTTGACGGCGACGATGAGAGATTCGGGCGTGAGTTTCACTCCGGGAACCGCTTGAAGGTATCCTGCCTTTTCAATGAAGATACGCTCCGGGCCGTTAACCATGATTTCGCTAATTTCGGGGTCCAGGATGAGATGCTGGATGGGGCGAAGGAACGGAAGGATAAGTTCAAATCCGTTCATCAGAGTTGTCCGTCGGCGAGCTGACGAAAATAGGACTTGTTCACGTCGTTGAAATAGGGCTTCAAATAGCAAAACGTCGGTGGCAGCGGATCGAGCCCGTCGTAGGCGAGGGTGACGGATTGTGCGTTCTTTAACTCCGTGAACGTCTTCATATCGAACCGGTAGTCCCGCTGCTGGGTGTAGGTCTTGGATGTGCTGATGTGGGCCTTGTCGGCCAGTGGCTTGCCAGTGAGGTAGCTAACCCTGGAATCATGGCCGCTTTCAGAGAAGTTGTAATTCACCCGCCACTTCTCGTCCTGGCCGCATAGATCTGAGGCAATCTTGGCGGAGAAGTCATCCGACAAGGAGAGGAAGATTTTTGTTCGGAAGGTTTGCAGTAAGGTTCGCCACGTTTCCCCTGGGAGCGTCGTCTTCAATGAACTGATGCTTTGAGTCGCCACGACCGGAACACATTTCGCCTGTCGGGACAGGGTGAAGAATTTCTCATCGCCACTGGGCTCGTTTTCCCCGACTGTGGCGAAGTGTTGATATTCGTCGCATATAAAGACGATGGGGCGCCACGGTCCATCTGGCTTTGCGGCAATCTGAGGGATTCGATTCAAGACGGCCCGCTGAAAGTCCATCTTTAGCATCACGCCGATTGCCCGCGCCAAGCCTGGGTTCATGCTTGCGGGAAAATTGAGCGCAACGATCTTGCCTTGTTCCAGCAGAGTTGCAATCGGCGGGAGGGGCTTTCGACCAGGCACCGGTCTTTGCGTTTCTCGGTAGAGTTCAGCGGGCGGGCAGAAAGTCCGTTTCACGCGGGGATTGTCATCAAAGAGTGAGAGGAAAACGGAGATGCCCTCGATGATGGATGTTTGAAGCTTCTTGTCCAGGTTTTTCCAATCGCCGTTGTACCAGCGCTTGACCGCCTCCAGTTGCTCCTTTCTGTCCTGGTCAACGATGCTAGGCGGGCGATCATACTCGACAGTTGGCTCGACGGCCAGCTTCTGAAGGGCTTCCTTTGCTTGGGAAGAATCTGTCACGCGATAGGTCTGGCCGGTTGCATCGGCTTCAAAACCGATGGCCGCGAGCTCCTGGGCATGTTGTTCGAAGAGTTCGCGCGAAACTCCGAGGGAGCATTTACCGAGGATGTTCTGCTCAGCCTCTTTCATCTTCCTTTCAAGGGCCTCTTGGGAGATGGCCGACTCATAGACATCAAACAGGGTGATGTACCCGAAGCCAACCTTATGCAGAATGATGATGAACTTGATGAGGTTCGTATAAGCCTGCTGCCAGAACGGCTCCTTGCCCTTGCCAAACAGGTTGTTTAATAAGGATGCGATTCCGTAGGCCAGTGCGTAGCCATCCAAGTCGTTATGGAGAGGGTTGTAGGCCCACTCGGAATCCAGACTGATTTCGATATAGTCTCGCTCTCGGCCTCTTTGCCTGAGGATCTCCTTCACCTTGTGGCAGAAGTCCCCTTTAACCTCAAGGACGAGGCCACTTGCCCTGGCTTCGGGATCTGCTGCCCGATATCCCAACAACTGGTCCGTGAACGGATACATGCAGCAACTCGTCTTGCCGCTGCCGACCGCGCCGATGACGATGGTGCCTGTGAACAGCCCGCGCTCCGGGATGATCAGCCAATTCGGTTTCTCAGCGGGGATTGGGAGGCGTGGATTGTGAATCTCCCCCAGGACCAAGCTCAATCTGCTGCGTGTCTCGACAGCCGGATAAGGTGGCAGCGGTTGTGGCTTTCCGGCTCGACGAGGCCTCAACGTAAAGATGTACAACGCGGAGAACAGGAATGAATACCCGATGTAAGGTGTGGTGAACAGCATCATCTCATAGGAAGCCTTCAGCCCTGCATACGTCCACGGGTCTCGAATGGCAATCATACGAAGGAAATACTCGCTCCAGGTCGCCGGGACAAGCGCTCCTGTCATCGGCCAGGGCACCTTGAAGTACAAGATTGTTCCTGTCACCAGCGCCAACAGCACTGCGAGGAAGTTTTTCGAGTTGAGGACGCGTTGAATCATGCCGCCGTTGGCGCTGTCCTTGTTGTGTTCTTGGGAGCTGGGCTAGTGGGTTGAGGCGTGTCAGATGGTGCGGTCGAACCCGCATGATTCTTTTCGAGCCATTCGTTGAACTCTTTGTCTCGGCGGAACAGGCGTTTCAACGATTCGCCAATGATGTACTCGTGGGTCGCGCCTCCAAGGAAAGCCGCATAGCGCTGAAGCATGGTGTGTGCCTCCTCGTCGAGACGCGCTGAAATTACCTTTTTCTCTTGTTTCGGTTCTACCTTTGGAATGAGGGCCATAAGTTATTCTCCTATTGTGATGTGATTCGGAATTCCTGACTGCTTCTTCCACAACTCTGCCGGCGACGGAGCGAGGAGGTCTGCTCGACAACTTGGGCGGTAGCGACCCCCGGCGCCCGTGGCGTTGGGCGGCTCCCAAGCCGCTCAAAGTGGGGTCGCTACCGCCCAAAAACAGTTTTCTCCCCGGGTTACTCCGAACCCTCCGTCGCCGGACATCTTGCGCATTTCCGGGCAGTTCAAATTGAGGCCTGCGGAAAGCTGGCCGAAAAACCAGACGAAAGTTGCTCTGGAGGCGTATTGCGCCGCCGGAGCGTCCTTTTGCGCCGGTGTGAGCAAGAGTTCTTTGAAGTGCAACATATGGGAAGCAAAGGGGCTGCGTCGTCATATGCCAGTCGCCTCAATGGATCGCTTGCTGGAAAGCTCACCCTGTTGCACTGATCGGGGACATTCCTGCGAGATTTCCGCGTCACCCCCATGCGGATCGCTGAATAACTTGAGCGAGGAGCCCCAAACCGCAGTCCGAAATAATGCTTTTACTGGCACGTCATGTTGGCGTTCGGCATGCACCAATTCGTCTGTGCTCGCTCTTCCAGAACACCAATGTTTGTACAGTTCCTCGATTCTGTTGTCGCAGTAGCGAGAGTGCGCTTCTTTGAGTAAGACAACGTCGGCACTTGCCACTCGCTCCTTCGCGTCCCACGCTTTCCGCAAACGGAAATAGTCCAGCAAACGGAGAGATTTTGAGTGCAGGCGCGCTCCATGGATGAGGTGACTGAATTCGGATTCTGCTGCCTGGAACAGTCGCGACGTGGGGGCAATGTAGATTAGTTCAAACATGGGAACGGCCCTGAAGAGAGGAAGATACGCTTTCAGATGTGTACCAAAACTCTCCGTGGTTATCGCGCCCGCATCAACGAAGGTGAATGTGACAAAGGCAGGTGAAGAGTGCGCATTCACGAACATCGGGGAGCGATCCACGAAATACCGCGGAGTCACATCGGCCGACTTCCTGGCTCGGTAGAGCTTCACCGGCAGAGTTTCCCGGTCCAGATTGTATTCCCGGGCAAAGAAATCGAGCTTCTCCGCCTCCGTTTCGAGATAGTGATATTCAGGGTGAGCAAGCACAAAGTCCAGGGCCACTAGGCGGTTCTTGACGTACTCCAATTCGTGTTTCTTTCGCGTCCGCAAATTCTCTCGTTCGATAGCCTGATACACCTTCCGGGCGAATAGGTGATAGACCCGGCCACCTGAGCGGTACGCACGAAACGTTGCGTGTTTCTGCGCCAATAGCTTGCGCACCAACGCATGCGATACCGAACCCGACTCCGTGCCAAGGAAAAACTTAAACTGCCGGATTGTGAAGTAGCCGGAATGCGTGGCAACCAGGAAAAGAAACTCACTTTCCTTGCGGCTATAGCCCAGAAGGCAAAGCCCCTCCCGTTGGAATGGAGTCATGCTCATACCGAGAGAACCTCCCGAATGAGGCCCGTATCCTGCAGGGCACGCCGGATGCGGTTCGCTTCCCCGGCGCGGGCGTAGATCTTGAACCCGGCCGCCGCCTTACCCCGAATTCCTTCTTCCCTATAGTTCCGGGACAGAAGTTCCAGGTTCTCTCGCTGCACCGTGCCCTCACGGGTTTCGTATTCCACTTGAATGTCCGGCAGGTGAATTCTGGAGCCCCGGATGCTCAGGCCGTTCTCGTTGGCAACGGGCTTAAGGAAGGTCGCACGATCTTCTTCTGGGAGTCTGGAAGCCGCTTCTTTCGCGCGGTTGATGGCTTCTTTGAGTTCAAAATCGAGCCTCACTCTCAAGACTTTTCCGCCTTTTTCCCGGATTTCCTTTGCGGCTCTCTGGTAGACCTTATAAAGGTCGGCGTCGTGCTCGATTTCCCGTAGTTTCACAAACCCGTGGTAAACCCTCTGCCCTTCGGGAAGGCCACTCTTTTGCACGGCCAAGCGGTAGCCTTGCTCGGTCAACGTGACCGTCTTGCGTGCAGACTTATGAGCCCGGAAGAGGGTCTTTTCCTCAATCAATCCCTGCTTGCGAAGATTCTCCACGTCATATTTCATCCGAGCTTGATCGCCGTGATACCCGAATCGGGCGAGGTCTTGAATATCCACCGTTCGGAACCGGCCAATCTCTCCCACGGCTTCTAGTTCCGAGTCCCGAAGGGAGTACGTCCGGCGTCTGTCCGTGTACTGCTGGCGCCGGTCAGCCGGTGTGCGAGTGCTTTCTCGCTCGGGCCACGGCGTACGCTGTGTTTCTTCCGGTGAGGACTCACTCGTGCCGCCGCGGCCAACGGCCGAGGCAGTGTTCTCAGCTTCCTTCGTGCGGTGTGCAGCGGGTCCGGAAGGTTCAGGGTTTGGAATACGGTCAGGATCGGAAATGTCCCATCGCGACATGGTTAGTGGCTCTCCGAAAGAAAAGGAGGCAGGCCTTCGGGCCTTTCCGCCTGGAGGTGATTGTCGAAGTGGGAGAGCTTCCTGCCGGTGTCTTTGAGCAAGATCTTGCGGTTGATCGCGTGTGTTGCTGCGAACAGGTTTAGTCCCAAGACGGCCGCGAAAAATGCAATGCTTCCGCCACAGTGCGAAAACAGAATCCGTCTCAAAGGGGCGAGAAACTCAAGGCGGCACATAAGACCGAACAACAGCAAAATCAGCACAGTCGCGGAGAGAAGAATGGAGGTTCGGATCATTTCAGAAACGCCTCATCTTCTCGGAAATAGGTGATGGTCAGCCCGAGGGGATTGGTCAGAATCTCACTGTTCGACACATGATCCCGGAAGCTAAAAAGAAAGCTCGCGGTGTAAATCCTGCGCTTTGCCACGGAGTGGTCCGCGGGCGCATATTCGATTTCGAAGAAATCCACCGTCGCCTTGTACGGGGCTTTTTCCATGGGTTCGATGACAACCTGTTGGACCTCGATGTCCTTCTCGGGAGCAAGGCTGTCGGAGAGGAAATTCCTGATGATGTTCTTCTGTTTGAACTGCTCGATGGTGTCACTCGCGAGCTTCCCGTCGAGAAAGTATATTGCCTGGGTAAAGTCCTCGTTGATGGTGGAGTGGTTGCGCCGGTAGTAAAGCTGGCAGAATCGCGTAAGGAAGTATTTTGTCTCTTTGTATTCGGGTTTATAGGCCAGGCTCTCGTAAGCAACGGCCTGCGCCCGGCCAATCTCGTCGATGCGGATGACTACGGGCTTGAACTGTTCGAGCGTCCGCACAACCTTGATATTGACTAGCACAAGACCCAAGACAACGAGCGAAAGCACAGCCACCGCGACCTTTAGGTAGCCACCCGTAACAATGGCCGAGGCGTACTGTTCGAGATACAACTGCTTCGCCTCATTGAAGGTGTTGTCCTTCATGCCGCTGCTCCCAGTACCCTTGAAACGGTGTCGAATAGGTTCGCGGTCGATCCGCCTGACATGCCGCTAAAGATGTGGCTCGTGAGCATGGGGACCTTGATGATGGCGTATATGGCAGCGAGGTAGGTGACCACCAACACCGGCGAAATTTTGATCAGGTCCGTGGGGGAGATGATTCCGGTAATCTGCCCGTGGATGATGCCGAACGTGAACTGGCTTACAATGTAAAGCACGCCTGCAGCGACGACCTGGTAGAACGAATACTGGATAAAAGCCTTCAGCCATCCCCAGAAGAGCCAGTCGAGATGGGGCACGATGAAGAATGGAATGAACACTGGCCCGAGGAGGATACAAACCGCCGTGGCCACAATGCCGAAGGCCACAATAATGAGTGCCAGAGCTTCCGTGACCACCGCTCCTAGCCACAACAACGCATAGAGAAATGTCGCAATGGGCTGGGTGATTCCAGGCGCTTCGAGATTGTTCAGGACATACTGGGTGTCATCGGCGATGCGTTGCGCGTTGGCTTGGCCTATTTGGTTCGATAGCGTAGCTGCCTCGTCGGTGATGAGGTGATGAAAGTCTCTCCCAAACCCCGGGACTGGTGAATCATAGTAGTTCACCATCGCGAAACCAAAGCTGATCATCAGGATGAGGGTGACGAAATTCGCGAAGTGAAAGCCACCGCGATGTTCGCCGGAGGCCAGCCCGGCCTTGATGCCGTACCAAACGACCATGACGGTGGCAAGGGCCCGGAACAGGTTTTGCCCCATGCCGTCGAAGATCCCAAGATTCTGCTGAACCAAAGTGTTGACTGCCTGTAGCACTGTGTCGAAAAAATTCATGGTCTCTCCGTGGTTGTATGTTCCGGGTCCCCTGTGTTACGGCAAACGGTAACTGGCCAAGCTTTGGCTCAGGTTGATGTTGAACGGTGCGAGATTCTGAGTCGATTGTTGCCGCATTTGGATCGTGAAATTGAGGTTGGCGGCGTCGGTGTCGCGTTGTTGTTTCGCCAGCAAGACCTGTTGTTCAAGGGCGGCAACGCGAAGGTTGTTTGCGTCCTGAAGCGTGCGAAGCGTCAGCACATTGCTCGCATTGATTTTGTTGAGGACGCTTACTTCCGTGTTCAGGCCGGCATCAGGGGAAAGAGAGTCCTGCTCAAGATTGGCGATCTGTTGCTGCACGGAGAGCGCGTTTCCCCGGATATTCCCCACGGTGGTCAGCGCGGAAACGTTGGCACCGTCCGTCAACTGCAGCGAAGCGGCAACGGACTTCAGATGCAGGGCGTCGGCGGGATTGATGGCGCTTAAGGCTGCCTGGTTATAGGCCAGAAACGGGACGATTGCCTGTTGGTAGGCAGGGCTGATGGATTGCGGTCCCGCGCCGTTCACAGCGCCAACCCAGCGTGCTGTATTTCCGTAGATATCGCCGGAGGTGAACGAGCGCCACTGGGAAAATGCTGCACGGTAACGGGCAGGCATGTTCCGGATATATTGCGCCATCTGCATGGCCAGGTTGAGCTGCGAAGTCACTTTGGACACGGTTTTCTGAAGCTGTACGAGATGCTGCTGCAATTGGTAGTAGCGCAGCAACGCATTGTGGTAGTTCGTTGGATCGTAGACGATTCCACTTCCAAGCTGTGCTTCGGAAGCGACCGGAATAAGAATCAGTACGACCAGAAAAACAATGGATGTGCCCTTCCTGAAATTGAACTTCATAGTGACTTCCTCCTTTGTTAAGGTGCTCACTGCATGACCCTGCTGGGATGTGAATTCGGTGAGTGTTGCCGAGACCAATCTCGTTCGACCTGCCCCCATTACAAGTCCGGTTGAATCGTGTGCTGGCTGTAGTCCGGCAATAACAAATCTCCCGAGAAATACACCTTCACGCGATGGCCCTCACGAATCGTTACCGTTGGCAGAATGTTCAGGAAACGGTCGAGGATGTTGATCGACGAGTTTGCCATGCTGGCTCCAAATCCTTCCCGGACACGATCGAAAGATGAATTTGTAAGCGTATTCCCGGTCCCGGCCTCCGCTATCCCACCGAGAATGCCCACTGCGAGCGAGGCCCCGAAGATCTGCATGTAGTGGTTGTTGACCTTGTCTCGGAGAGCGGTTTCTCCGTCCTGATTGAGGGCTTTGAACTGGTCCAGACTGACCGAATAACCGTCTGGCATGATGAGGCGATGGAAGAAAACGGCGAGACGTTGTTGGCCGAGTGCCTCAACCTTTTTTGCTTCTCCTAACACCTTCGTTCCTGCTGGGATGAGGAGGTGCTGCCGGTCATGGGAGTAGACATCTGTTGTTACCAGGCAATCGACGGGGCCGGAAAAAGTGCCGTTGATGCGGTTGATGAGGAGGGTTTCAAGAATGTTGCCCTCGAAGAGTACATACCTCTTCCCCGTGAAGCCGTTGAAGGCACCGGCGCGCACACTATCGGGGTTCGGGGGTTCGGTAGTCGTGCCGGGTTCTTTCTGCTGCGACGATGGCGGTGGGGTGGGGGACGGAGCAATCCCTGGTGGCATTTGATCCGTTGTTATGGGTTGTCCATGCATGTCTTCCCGCTGCATATCCTCCTCTCCGCGGGGTGAAACGACTTTCGCCACCGTGCCGATGACCTGTTCGGCTTCCTGCCCCTTCCGGTAGGTAAACGCGACGTTTGGAGCGAAAAGAGAGAGGTATTCGCGCTTCTTCTTATCCTCCTTCACTGGGTCGGGCGGGGGAGGCGTCTCTGAACCCGCACCGCCACCCAGAACGCCTCCTGGTTGGGGAACCGCCGTCTCCGCGGGCTGGAGATTCACACCTCCTGCTGGGACATCACCCGCTAGTCCCAGGGCTCGAAGGCGGTCAAGATTCTCCTGGGATATAGGTTGCCGCGCCGCTGCTTGCTGGTGCTGAATGGTTTGCTTGAAATCCTCGACCGTGGCAGGGTTCGGAGCCTGCACAGCGGAGGAGAGCGTCGGCGGGGGCGCGGTATGGGCACGCTTCGAGCCTCCCGTGAGCCACATAATCAGCACCATCACTACCGCGACACCCAGAATGACCAGCTGCTGGGTGTTCTTGGGGAGTAGTCCGGCGGGCTTCGACACCCTGTTTTCCACCATTCCGCGTAGTTGGGAGTTGCTTTCGGGTTGCGTCGTTGATTCAGTAGTCTGAGCCATGGATTTCCTCAGGACCGCGTACTGCTGCGGACGAACATCAGCTTCTTTTTCCCGACGGCCAAATAGCCCTGGTCCAGAATCTTTGGGATCACGTAAACGCCATCGGAAAGTTCGAAATTCACTAAGTTGGGGGCACCGTCCTTCAATTCATAGATCGTTGGCTTCTCCTGGGCATGGCACTTGATGTAGGTGAATTTCTCGTCGTGAAACATGGCGGTAACAAAGAAGGAAGTGCGTGCTCCCTTCGCGTCGTAGCTAAAGTCGAAGACAAGTTTGCCCGCGTAATGCTCGCGGTACTGGCTGATCTCACGGTCAGCATGTTCTTGGGCAGCCTGGACCGCTTGTGCTGCCTCGTTGTGCGCGGCATCCACGGCAGCCTTGTAGGCTTGCACCTCGGACGCACGGGCCAGAGCCGCCGTCGTTGAAGTCCCGTTGAGTGTCGATTCCTCCTTGCGCTCGACGAAAATCTTCAAATCCGGTTCCTCTTTGGGATCGTTGCTGATCTCGGTGAGCAGGAATGAGTACACATGCCCAGCCGAGGTGATTAAGTTGAGATTGCTGCGAATCCCTTGCTGCGCGGGGTGCAGATAGCAGAGGTTGTGCGCGCCATTGATGATCCAGAACTCCTTGTCACCCGTGGTTGCATCCAGAATCTCCTCGCTGGCCGGAAGTACAATGAGCGTCGAGAATCGCACCTTGGCATGAACAGGAATGATGTCCGTTTCGGCATAGTTCACCGTTCGCGCACCCGGGGCGGCGTGCACCAACGGGGACCCCGCAAACAACCCAATAACCAGGAAAACCGGAAGACACAACTCTGCAATTCGGATGAATCTACGGAACATTGAAACCTCCTAATGGGAATGGAAATCTACTGCAAATTTCAGAACTCTTTTCCTGGCGGGCGGAAAATTCAAAGACACTCGTACTGTGACTCATGACCTGCTCCCGGCCAGAACTTCCAAGCCCTTTTCAAACCCATATTTCTCAAACGCTTCCGCTCGCTTTCTGTTGTCGTAAGGGTCGTTCGTATAGAGCCAGTAGCTCTTGGCATCCACTTCAAGGTTCAGGACCTTGGCCATTTCATGGTTTTTGATCAGGAACTGCCGCTTCGGCACCAGCGTCGATATTCGTTCGATTTCGGTTTCGTTCAGATGGAACTGTTCCCGGTACAGCTTGCGATCCATGTCGGGATTCGCGAGGAAAATCTTGGTTGCGCAGGTCTCGATGATCACGTCGAGAATGTCGGACTTGCGCAGTTCATCAAGCGACTGGGTCGAGAGAATCATCGCGGCGTTCTGTTTGCGCCAGGTCTTCAGCGCTTCGACGATGTAACTCTTGATGCGAGGATTCCGGAAAAATGTCCAGGCCTCATCGATGAAGAACGCCTTGAAGATATTTGTTATCTCACGGTTTGTGATGACATGATTGGCGCGATGAAGAATGTAAAACAGGAGCGGTTCGAGAAGCTGGGGATATTGCTCCATGCCCTGAAAATCAAAACACTGGAAGCGTGAGAAGCTCACCGTATCTTCGGCGTTGTCGAAAAGAAACCCGAACTGTCCTCCCGCCGCCCATTTCTGGAGCTTTACCGTCAAGCTCCGTGGAAGGGTGTTCGCGAGTACCCCCAGAGTTCGCAGTTCTGGGTCAACGGTATAAAGATTCTCGATCTGTTGGTAAATCTCCTGTTCGTCTTCGAGCGAAAGCCGCTCGCCGGTGTGATTGTCCACAAGCACTTTCACGAATAACGCCAGAAAATCGAGATTCGATTTCGTTTTTGGCAGGCAGAACGGATTGATCTTGAAAGTGCTGCTGTGCGGGCCTACCTTTACGTAGGTGCCTCCAAACAACCGGGTCAGATTCTCAAAGCTGCCGCCCAAGTCGAAGATGAACGTGTACGGCTCGTATTTCTGCAGATTTGTAATCAGGAAATTCAGCAGGAAACTCTTTCCCGCCCCAGTGCGCCCGAGGATGACGCTATGCGCTGTGTCCTTGCAATGAAGGTTCAGGTAGTACGGGGTCCGATGATTGGTTTCGAGTACCGCAAGGTATTCCTGGTTGAGATGGCTGTTGCGTGTGTGGCCGGAATGCAGACTGAAGAGCAGCGAGTAATCGGCGTGATTGGTATTCAGGATGAGCATAGACCGGAGATTGAAGGCGTAATTCCCGGGCACTGTCGCAAGGTAGGCGTTGAATAGGTTGTACTTTTCTTTGTAGAGCTGGGCATCGTGGATGCTGAAGGCCTTATAGAAGTCGGCGCACGCCGATTCGACCTTGTTTAGGTCCTGGTCGTAAACTACGACCGTCAGCGAGTACTGGCCGAAGTAGTTGCCCTTGAGCTCGATCTCTTTCAGCGCCTCACCGAGATCGCGCACCTGAGCCTCTTTCGATTCGTCGATCAATACATCGTCGCCACGTTGCGGCTGGTCGGATGTGGTCGCATAGCTTGCCAGCGACCGCTTCGTGTTGTGGAAGTGCCGGCGGCGCGAGTGAATGAAGCTGCGGCTCTTTGCCGGGTCCTGCTTTTGCCATTCGCTGCAGAGGAAATAGTTGGCTTCGACTTCGAGCAGGCGCTCGAAAACCAGAGGAAAACTCTGTGCGGAGGGCTCCTTAAGTGTCAGCACTTTGACGTAGTAATCGTCGATGCGCAGGAAGCCCCGGTGACATTCGATGTGCGATTCGCATAGGTAGTAATCCAGAAACGTGTCGTGCTTGAGCAGCGCATTCTCGATTTTCAGAGGAGAGAAGTTCAGAATTCTCTTCAATACAGAGAACGCTTCTTGCTTTGCGAGGACGCGCACCCCGACAAAATCTTGCACCTGGGAGACGAAACTGCGTATCTTCGACCGTAACCGAACCAAAGTGGTTTCAAGCACCCCGTCCATCAACACAAGTTGCTGGCGACCCGATAGGAGCGCTCGGAGTTCAGTCAGAGCCTCCGCTGGCCGGGAAGACAGCTTGCCGAGGCTTTCGAGGAGGGAGGTGTGGTAGCGAAACCCTTCATAGAGCACGACGTAATAGATTCGGAAGGAATAAAGCGAATCCGACTTTGCCTTTAGATACACGATGCGGTTCTCGATGGCGGCGTTGACGATCGGATTTTCATAGCTGCGGTGTGGAATCTCCTCCCGATTCTTCTTGAACAGGTACTGATACACACGGCATTTCTCGTCAAAGATGCGAAAGGCGGCTGTCAGCCGATGCGTAAGGTTTTCAATGGCGTTCCCGTCCAGGCACTCGTAATCCACCCCGTCCACGCTCAACACAACTCCAAGATCCCCGCTCTTGGTGAGAAACACGTCCTCCTCCACAAATCCGAACAGATTGATCTGTGTGCAGAGCGCTGCCGCATCATGAAAGCCCTTTGTGATCCGGTCGAGCTTAAACACGGTTCTGCCTCCGCACTTCAAAGGCCTCGAATTTCATCGGATCGTAGTGCGTGCGAATCTTCGTGGAGTTGAGGAGAAAGCGCAGAATCTGCGGGTCAGTCCGCGTGGCCCACCGGGCAAACAGATACAAGGCGAAGAACATCCCTAGGGCGCCGATGAGGCTGCTAAACAGATTAAAGACACATGCAGCCACAATTAGGGCAAAGAAGAACAGCTTTCGTTCTGCCCCAAGAATTGTCAGGGGGCGGTTCAACGTTCGGAAAACGGGGTTCACTCGCACGGTCTGTCGCCCTTAGACCCCAAAGAGCCAGCTAAGGAAGTTGACAGCGAGAACGGCCATACCCAGGCCGAAGACGAGCCCGGCAAAAGTGCGCTTGCCGCCGCCTTCTCCAAACGCAAACGTCAGCCCACCTATAACAATGGCAACCAAGGCCAGCCCCTTGGCGATTGGCCCTGTGAATGCCGTCTGCAAGACGTTCACGGCGTTTTCCCATGGGGAATTACCCTGAGCAAACGCACGGGTGGCCCATGTGAGGGCCACCCCGAGGACGATTGACCCTCGGCGCAGCATCGCGGCGCGTGCGTTTGCGGCGCGGCTTTTCAATCTGTTCTTGATCACTTTCGGTCTCCTGACTGGCTTCATTTCACACATCGAAACTGCGTGCCAACTTAGCCGGAGGCCGCACTTTTCGTCCAATACTTTGGCGTATTGAACCTATAGTCAGCGTCTATCGGGACGGCTCCATGGGGCTGCTTAGCGGCTGCCGAAGGCTAACTGAAAAAACAAAAGGGCCTCGGCGGCGACGCCGAGGCCCGCTGGGAAAATTCTCCTAGGCCGCTTGCTGCAGAGGGACGGACTCGATGCCTTCAAGAATCCGCGAGGCTGTCGCTTGGACGTATTCGAGACTCTCCATCAGCAGCTTGGCATCGCCTCCATAGAGGCCGATGTAATCGCGGCTGGCGGTGCCGGGGTCGAGCCCAATCCCGCTGCAAACCACAAAGGCCACGGATTCCGCTTCGGTCTCCCGCATGCGCTTGTTCGTGTCTGCGCGACGTTCGCTAAAGTGCAAGTCCGCGTGCGCTAGTTCATGTGCTAGAGTTGCGAAAGTTTCTGCTGCTGACAGGCCAGGTAGCAAGGTAATCTTTCCTCTTTCGGCCATACCTCGCGCTGGCGCGATGCTGTCTGAATAGCTGAGCGAGATACCGCACTTGCGTGTGTAATCTTCGAGCCGCGCAAGGTAAGAATTCGGGTCGCCGGTCACTTGGCCGATTTCTGGGAGCGGTATCCCGGTAGTCTGCTGCTCGTCCCACACATACACTGCGCGAAAGCCGGCAACCAAACCCTCATCGTCTTTTGGCGTTGCATCCGATGTGCTCTCCTTCTTCTTGCGAAAGATAGGCGCGAGAATCATGATGCCTTTTTCTCCCTGCCTTACCTGCCGCCCGAGCGATTGCCACGTTTTATACCCTGCAACGTGTTTGGCATTCGGACAGGCCTTGAGAATCAACAGAACATTCAGAAACGAGTACGCCCTGAACTTGGCCATAGCCGCAAGATACTTCGAGAGTGCCTCGCTGTGACCAGCGTTGAGCGCCTCCATGAGTTGCTCGATGGCTTGGTTTGTGACTTTCTTGATGTTTTCGGTTTTCATTTTTCTTGTCCTTTCGGTGTATGAAGGTTGGTTCCTTCAACCCGGAATAGGAACCAACCCGAATCAATTCACCGAAAGGACGAGACCTTCTTTCCTAGGTCCGGAGCGGATGGCGATGAGCGTGACAGAGACGCTTCTCCCTGGCGCGTTCATGCGCTAGCGAGGACCCGAAAACAGAGCTTTACCGAATTTGTAGCCAAATAGGCGTCGCAAATAGGCGGGAGTGAAGCAAGTATTGGACGGCGAAAGGAAGCTGAGAGAGTCTTTACGAGGTTAGGGAATTGAATCAGGGGAGGAGTAGGGCAATGAAACTCGTAGAAACGCTGAAAAGCAGGACAGGGGCCCTCAAAGTCGCCGAAATTGCAAAGCTTCTGAGTGTCACGCCACAACATATCTATAAGATGGCGGCGAGGGGTAGCATTCCTTCCATTCGAATCTCAGGATCGGTGAGATTCGATCCGGATGAGGTTGCCGCCTGGCTTCAGCGCAAACGCGCGCCCGGGGACGGTACCAACAGAATTGGTGCGTCTAGGGTTGCTGCCTAACCGTCGAATTGGGGCGGAGTTTTCGCGGAATTTGCATTCCCCTGGCACTTGAGCGAACTGCCAACAATTGCACCGCGTTCAAAACAAGATCATTTGGCGCGAATCTCCGTCGGAAAGAAACGGTCCGCCCGCCAGCGGATGGAAAGTCTCGGAAAGAAACTTCCTCAGAGACTTTAGAATGGGGGAAGTTGGCTCTCCGAAATAGGCGAGACTCGTTTCAGCAAAAAGAATTTCATCAAGGAATTTGCGAAATACAATTCGATCATTGGCTGCGTACTGGGCTGCTGGCGTAGTGAGTGCTGCAACGCCGTCGTGGGCGACGACATCAAGCGCTTCCGCCTGGGTCGTTGTTTCATGGAAAATTCTAGGTCGCACGCGAATCACAGTAAAAAGTCTTTTCAAGCTGGTGCCAAAGCGAGGTTCGATATCGCCGCGAATCTTTACCAGCGGTAGTTCGTGCAAATCGGTGATTTCAATGTGCTTTTTTGTTGTGAGGGGGTGTTGTTTGGGTAAGGCGAGGATCAGGAGTTCCCGATGCAAGCCTTCGAATGTAACGCGGTTCTCTATTGCAGGCAGAATTACGAGACCTGCCTGAACCCGCCCGCGCATCAACCCGTCTACGTGTTCGGCAGTGTGTCCACTGACAAACCGGAGGTCAGCAGCGGGATGCACGTCTGATAAGTGGCGGCGCACCTTGGAAACAATGCGGTGATCAATCAGCGGAGAATAGCCTAGGTTCCATCTTCCGCTATGCTTGCCGTGAGCTGCACGCGCTTCCTGTATGGCTCGATCCGCATGGACGAGCGCCAGCCGAGCCTCGGCAGCGAAAGCCTCGCCTGAAACGGTCAACACCACTTGCTGACCACCTCGTGTTCGCTCAAATAGCTTGACATCGATTTCGCGTTCCAAATCGCGAATCTGTGTGCTGAGCGTGGGCTGCGAAACATTCAGCCGCATTGCGGCCTGGGTGAAGTTCAATTCCTCTGCGAGCACAGAAACGTACCGATAGAGCCGAAGCTCAACTCCGGGGTACATACAACCCTTTCTGGGAGCGAGGGAATTCTATTGGATATTTATAGTTCTCGCGGGGATGAAGAAGAGGACGCTTTTAATATATCAAACTTATGGCGGACGAACAAAGCATTTTCATTTCACTGAGAGATATATTTGTTCGCTTAGACAGCTTCGGCATAGGAGAGTTGCATGGGAAGATATCGGACTCAGGAGGCATCATGAAAAAAACAATCTGCCAAGTACCATGCGAAGCCGTTGCGAGGCCCAGTTAAAGTGGAAAGTGAAACGATTCCTCTCGAAGTCACTCATCTCGCTGCTTGATAAATACCTTCAGTATCTTGCCGTGAAAGGCTTTACTGAAAGTACCCTCAGAGTCCGCCGTGTTCACATGGAGATGTTTCTGGCGTGGTGTGGAACGGCCAGCATCACGTCCACAACACAAATTACCAGATCTTCCCTGGAGAGCTATCAGCGTTATCTGTTTCACTACCGGAAAAGAGATGGCAAACCATTGGCGGTCGCCAGTCAGCATTCGCGGCTCGCCCCTCTCAAGGTTTGGTTCAAGTGGCTGACCCGCAGAGGTTACATTCCTAATGACCCTGCCTCGGAACTTGAACTTCCCCGTGTCGGTTACAAGCTTCCCAACGTGTTGAACAAAGACGAGGCGGAGCAAGTCTTGATGCAACCGAACCTGAAAGAACGATTGGGCATTCGCGATCGCGCCCTACTTGAGTTTCTATACTCAACAGGAATCCGTCGAATGGAGATTCTCCATCTGAAACTCTACGATGTGGACCAGAAACATGGCCTGGTCACTATCAGAGAAGGCAAAGGCAGAAGGGACCGCGTCGTTCCCGTCGGGGATCGAGCATTGGCATGGCTGGACCGGTATCTGACAGAACTGAGACCACTCCTTGTACTTAAACCGGACAACGGCATCCTGTTCCTCACCTTAATGGGAGCCCCGTTCACGCCGAACCACCTCAGTTGGCTGGCAAGGCGCTACGTCCGAGCGACAGGGATCGGTAAGAATGGAGCTTGCCATATTTTCCGACACACAATGGCAACATTGATGCTCGAAGGAGGAGCCGACATTCGCTATATCCAGGCAATGCTGGGTCACGTCCGGCTCGACACAACACAAATCTACACGCATGTTTCGATCCGCATGCTGAAGCAAATACACTCAGCGACACATCCTGCGGCGCAGCTGGAGTCGCCGAATTCTGTCGCCAGCAATACGCAGCATGTCAGCAGCACACCGACAGCCAGCTGCCGTTCTGAGGGTTCGGAAGTGAAACCAAGCCCAGAGGCTGAGTAGGCACATCCCGGTTGAGATGTCTTCATTCGTCCATCGCCGACCCCTATAATTCAAGTGATGTTTGTAGCAAACGATATGTCGTTCAGAAGTCTGGTGGCCGTCTCCTTTTGGCGAAGAGAAGGGGAAAATCTTGGGCCATCGTACTACCGCGCCAGATACTACGATCCATCGACAGGAAGATTCAACTCTGAAGACCCACTCACGTTTGGTGGCGGCGCCGACTTCTACACATACGTTGGCAATGGCCCAGTCAACTGGGTAGATCCCGTAGGGTTGGCGCAATGCTCGTACTCGATTTCACGACACACGCTAACATGCGTTGCAAATTCCCAGCCACTGCTTTGGCCACAGCGGGTCGTACAAGTCGGCCCGACGGATGTCTCATCTGGTGACAATGACGGTGGGACTCAATGCAAGGACAACCCGAATTGTTCGGGGAGAAAGTACAAGGGACATGGGCCGATTGAGGCGGGCGAGTACAAGATGAATCCCGACCCTCGACCTGGCCACGAGGGACAATACCGACTCGAGCCAGAACCACCTATCATCAAGTGGTATAGGGAATGGCTGCCTGGCTGGGTCCCAGGGTCTCAGAGGGGCGGTTTCCGGTTACACCTGGGTAGCAGGACCCACGGGTGCATAAACGTTCTGTACGATGACCCAGTAGCACGGGCTCAATACCTAGCTATGCAGCTCCTGCTTGACTCAGAGGAAGGCAACAATTGGTTACTGGTGACACCATGACCGATAATCTCTCGCATTCACTTCACGAGGCCGAGTCTTCGAAACGGCGCATAATTCTCGGCGTGCTCGGGGGAATACTTGTGATCTCAGGGGTTATCATGGCTTGGAGTTTTGCAAGGCAGGAGTATTACGACTTCTACGCCATTCCAAAGGACAAGGGCGACAACCTGTTCCCGAGACGCTGGCAGGACTTTGTGGTGTTGGGTGGTATCTGGACGATCCTAGTTGCTTGGCTCTGGGCCGGGTATTGGCTCTTGAGGCGCACTTTCCGCCCGCCCGCCGGTGGTTAGGTCTGTCGCCACATGATACTTGAAACGATGGGGTGTCGTCTCCTTGGGTTTTAGTTCTTCAACGATGCGGGTTTAGAATCAAGTTCGTGTTCGGTGCTGGCAGTGTAACGATGAACGGTTCCTTTCCCGGCTTCAACTCCCAGACTGATTTGGAAGGTTCATCTTACTACCGCGCCAGATACTACGACCCACAAGCCGGAAGGTTCTTGAACGAAGACCCAATTGGAATCGACGGTCAGGATGTCAATTACTACAGGTTTGTAGGAAACAGTCCCACTTTGTATGTCGATCCGTTAGGACTTTTTTCATGGACTTATAAAGTCACGTACCACGACGACGGATGGTATGGCCTTATGCAGGGTACAACCACTCCAGGGCCGCCAACGCTGACCTCGAAATGCGAGCCCGTTGGCCACTGTAAGGGAGGCGAAGAATACAAACTTACATTTAACGTATCCTGGAAAATCTATGTGGACGCAGGAAAGGGCTGGCAAATGAGACACGAACAAGGTCACGTGCAAATCATGGAAGACTTTTTTAATGGGCGCACAGAGTACTATCATAACCATTACGAAGGTATCTATCCCTCGCTGGCGGCATGTCAGGCGGCTGCTAAAAAGCTTAGCGACTCGATAATAAGCGACTTGAAAAAAGACTTCAACGTTCTAGAGGCTCTCCAGATCGCGCACGACGATTGGTTTCAGAATTCCTGGAATTGGTTGAAGGGGTTGTTTTAAACAGATCGAGGTGGAAGGACATGCGTAAGAGACTGGCACTCTTGCTACCGCTCATTCAGGTTGGGCTCGCTCTACTTCTTGGACTCTGGGGCGCAGCGCAGGCTAAGGAGTTACTCCGAGGAGTTGCGGTCTATGACTACGTCTCACCGCCAGATTTTTTCTCGTATCTCATAAACCTGCCCGCAGCTTTACTCGTCGCTGCAGTCTTCAGAAAGTGGACATTTCAGATAGGACCGACCTTTTCCTGGATGACATTCAGTGTCTATTTGTTTCTCATCGCGGTCCTGTGGTATTTGGTTGGTCTCAGGATTGCCCGATATGAAGGCTCACCGGCTCCTGTTCTAAAATTCAGTTTCAGCCGTATTGGAATGATTATAGGTGGACTGATTTTCTTGATGGGAATTGTCCTAATTCATTCCGCTTTGGGCTATCTTGTGCCCATATCTGCGTTTCTTTGGAGTTTAGCGATACTCTTCCTCTCCAGAAAACACGCAGCGCCCAGCGCGACTGCCACGATGACGCCGCATTGATTGAATCAGTGCGTTCAAATTCGATCGGTTCGGCAGGAGAACCTACAAATCCTCTTCCAGGCGGGTGGCCGACAGAGTTAGCAGTAGAACAATGGGTGCCGCACTCTTTGGCCTTTGGTTTTTCAAAAGGTGCGGATTTAGAGTCAACTTGATGCTCGATAGCACTCTTGCCACCTTGGACAGTTTCTTTTCCGGCTTCAACTCCCCGGCTGATCTGGGCGAGCCATCCTACTACCGCGCCAGATACTACGATCCACAAGCCGGAAGGTTCCTGAACGAAGATCCGATCGGAATTTATGGTGAAATCAATTTCTACCGCTATTCCCTCAATTCCCCGGTTGCCCTTCGGGATCCATCTGGTCTTTGCCCGCCCAAAAACGACATATGCAAATCACTGATTTTTCAGCCTCCATATCTTCAAGTATTCAGCAATATGGGCAAACACCTAGGCGTCAATCCGCACTTCATAATGGCTGTTGCAGTACAGGAAAGTGGCTGGAATTTGGTCCATGTCTATGGGACAAACAAGTCGAGCCATGGGAAGCCACTTAACAATCTTTTCGGCACCACATACGCCGGAGGAGACAATATCGCGTACCCCAGCGTGGGAGCCTCGGGGGATGCATGGGAGAAAAATTGGGGGCCAGAACTTGCAGACCAACCTTCAACGATTGAGGATTTCACGCACGACCTAACGCAGAATCCGAGCCATATGTACAACGTGAGCAAAGGTTGGCCGGGTCTGGTGGAAGATCTCTATCGCGACTTAGTCCGGCACCTGAAGGAGTGCAACATAACCCTTCCATAATTACTAGGAGGCCCATGAGTAGACTCATTAAGGCTCTCTCAACTGTGATCGTATTCTTGCTCCAAAGAGAATGTGGAATTGCAAAAGAACCTCCCAGTGTAACGTCTCAACCGGAGCTCTGCGAGTCAATCACAAGCGCTCACCCTCATACTGGCGTGGCATACAAGGGAGATGTGCAAAATTCAGACTATGGGTTACACGCAAAGATCCCGTTGGGACTAACTGGCTGGGGTGCCGCGACAGAAGCCCCCTTTCATGGATTTGCCATCTTCCTCGCCGATCAACCCAAAAGCTGCATCATTTTTGAAGTCCACCTTCGGATCGACAATAGCGAGAGCAGCACGGGAATCGGTGGTCCGGCCGCGAAGCGTATAAAGCTGGGTAATAGACACGGGTGGGAAACGCGAACCACAGGAATAATCGATGGAGTCGACTGGACCAATGTTATCGTGCGTTTCGCTATACATCACGCTCACTCCGCAAACGATATTGACGAAGGGTCGATATCTTTAGTTGCGCGAACTCAAGACATGGACAAGTACATATATATACTCCAAGAGTTCATTTCACATATCCGGTTCAAAGGTAAGGAGGTAATCAAAGCTGGAACCGATATTCATGACAGGTGACCGACAGATTGACGGTCAATACGCGCTTGGTTGCCGTTCTTTCTGGTTTTACGGCCTGGAGACAGGCGCCAGTCGGGACTTACCTGATGTTTTGTCTTCAACGGCGCAACTTTGAATAGAGCAAACCACGCGGAAACCCGCCTGTATTATTACCCCACCAAATTGTATGCAGGGTGGAAATCGGAAATAGTACTGAGGTTGCCGACGTGGCTGGCGAGTGGCATGGTTTCGATTCTAAAGCCGGACCCTCAAAATCAACACGGGCCGCCACCAGTCAATACACCGTAGGTATGGCCCGCAGCCAGCCGCATTTGAGGCAGACTTCCTATCGGGACAAGGCAGTAGGGGCAGGAGAGGGATTTTCAATTCACGCATGCGGCTCCAGATTGCCTTTGTTGCAGGCTGATGTGCAAAACCCGGTCATGCGTTGCGACAAGAATCCCCTTCTGCGACACGGTGAACGCCACTATATCTTTTGAATGAGTCACGTCTCGCCAAGTCGTGCCGCTGTCCTCCGTGGTCACCAACTCTTCATTCCTTAATGCGAACCCGGTACACGAGTCGGTGAATGCTAGGCTCTCAAGAGGGGTAGCGGAGGTTGACGCTGCAGTCAACTCCTGTTTGAAAATATCTCCTCTCATGAGCGTTCCGTTCTTTAAGCTGACCCACAGTCGTCTTCCAAAGATTGCCGCACTTACCGGATAGGTTTCCTCTTTGTCACCTAGGCCCACCTCTTTCGGGGCAATCCAAGACTCTCCTTTGTTTGTTGTGGTAAGAATGGCATACGGCCCAACCGCGATCGCGAACCTGCCGCTGACTACCACTCGGTCGAGCGGACCGATTTCTTCTGGGAGCCGAGCAGACTTCCAACTCAGTCCATCATCATGCGTGACAGTTATGGCAGGAACGAGCATTCTCGGAGCCTGAGGTGTCGAAGTCACATCGTCGGCGTATTTGGGTAACATACTCAGCCTTTTCCCTGACGTTGGGACACTCCGCTGGCCAATGCCTACTAACCAACTTTCGGCTTCATCCCCTGCTATGGCGAGAAAGCTACCCGTGGAACTCGGAATGGTTCCTTTTTTTGTCCAGCCTCGCCCTTGATTGGCACTCTCAAACAGCGCGCCATCTGCCTGCGCGAAAATGTCCGTTTTGCTTCTCAACCAGACAGTTTCGAATGAACTTGGACCTCGATGCGGCGAAACTCGGCTTACGAGTTCCCATGTCGCGCCGGCATCACCAGTTGACCAGATGCTGTGGGTTCTGATGAGCAGACCGTCGTTCTCCCACGCGCAAAGCGTCACCGTCGGATCATCTTCGTCAGACGTGAGTTTCCCGAGTATCGAATTCTCGGAACGCGGACTTGCCTGCTTCTCAGGATACGCGCAGGACACGGCAAAACTGAGTAATGACGGGAGGCCTAGAGCCCATAAAGCTGAAAGAATTGAAATTTGGAATCTACTCATGACGTTAGAACAGAAAATCCGTTCCTCCCACTCGAATTGCATTGCCGAGGTCGCGAACGAAAGGGTGCCTACGTCCACCTTGGACTACCGCTCTCCACTCCTTTGTCACCGAGGTCCATGGGGAATTCGTCGCTTCTTTCACAGCAGAGATTGCACGTTTCAACATGATGCAGAGCGGGCTCCCCGGAGACGACCTCAGAGCTTGAGCTGTTCTTGGCTTTCCCAGGTTCAATCCTGGGTAGGTTCTAGAGTTTCCGATATGGCCCAGGTTAAGCATCGTTTGCGCAAGTAAGAGTGCTTCAAGGTCCAGAGTGTCGTTCGTGATTTCCGGCCCGCCGGGCTCTCCAATGGATCGGAGTGGCCCTGATTCGTCATCCGCATATTGATCTTGCCCAACCATGTTTTGGCCGCTCATTTCCCCCATTAATGTCTGCACCATTGTTCTGCTAAACGGACCAGAGGGAAGTGTTGCGTCGCATGGTTTCTTCGTTCTTGGGGGAGGACACAATCCATACGGATCTGCCAGGTCAGTCGGATCATTCTCGACGTAGCTATAGAAATTATCTCCTCCTACATAGCCGATTGGATCCTCGGTCAAGAACCGTCCTATTTTCGCGTCGTAGTATCTGGCGCGGTAGTAGTATAGGGATGTTTCGGGGTCGAATTCGCGGCCAGTGTACTGGAAAGAATTCACGAGAGAGCCAGAGGTAGCAACCGTGTTCCCGAACGAATCGTAGGTGTAGGTCTGTGCTGCTGTCCCAGCTGCGTTGGTCAGGGAGGTAACGGAACCTAGGCCGTCCGCTTCATAGTAGCTGGTGGCCCCGCCGCGCAACATGACCAGCGGTTCGTCGATATTCAAGCCTTGTGAGTAGCGGGCAACCGCAGTACCGCTTGAATTGGTCTCTTCGATCAGGTTGTCGCCGTCGTAGGCGTAGATGCTGGTACCCGAACTGGACGACTTATAGATACGGCGACCAAAGGGATCATATTTGAAGCTCACAGTGCCGCCGCTGCCGGGCAGGATCACGCTGGTCATCCGGTTCTCATAATCCCAGGTATACGAGGTGTTACCGGTGCTGTCGGTCTTCACAATGGTGTTGCCGTTATGGTCGAAGGTGTACAAAACGCCTGGGCGGGAATTCAGTTCGTTCGAAGTGTTGTAACTCCACGACGCGCTGCCGAGATCCGTCAGACGGTTGCCCACGGGATCATAGGTATAACTCTCCATGGCGCTGCCGCTCTGCGTCGCGTTTTGCAGCTCGTAAATCGCGTCGTAGCCGTAGTTCGTCGTTACCGCAGCATACAGATCGTTCTTCGCAGTGCGGTTGCCCGCGTTGTCCACCGTGTAGGTCGCGCCGTCCAGCGTTACTCCGCCCTTCGCGTGAGTCACGCTCAGCAACCGCGACAATGTGTCGTAGCCGTAGGCAGTGTTCACCGTGTTCGGACGCGTCAGGCTGGCGCGGCGGCTCAGCGCATCGTACCCCAGTCCGAACGAGCCGGTTCCAAAAGCTGTTGGCGGCGTAAATGTCTGCAACCTGTTCAGCGTGTCGTAGACGTAGGTGCTGGAGCCGCTCTCAGGGTCAGTAAAGCCGGTGCGGTTCGAAGCCGCGTCATAGCCATAACTGGTGCTAAATGTGCGGCTGGAGAGGAACGCATATTGCGTGGATGTGCCCGTCAACCGCCCCATGTTGTCGAACGTGAACTGGTACGTGCCCGTAGGATCGGTCACCTGCGTCAGGCGCGAGTCGTTATCGTAGGTGTAATTCACCGTCGAGGTATCAGGATACGACTTTTGGGTCAGCCGGTTCAACTGGTCGTAAGTGTAGGTTATAAGCTGGTTCTTGCGGTCGGTTTTGCTGGTCAAGTTGCCCACATTGTCGTAGCCATAGGTTTCGACAAACCCCGACGGGAAGGTGGTTTGGGTGACACGGCCAAATGCATCGTAGGCGAAACTGGTGGTGTTTTGGTTCGCGTCCTGAATGCTGGTCAGGTTGTTTTCGGTGTCGTAGCCGTAAGTGGTCACGTTGTTCGCGGCATCGGTGACGGTGATGAGCCGGTCGGCATCATCGTAAGCATAAGTCGTGATCTTCCCGTTTTGGTCCTGCACCGATGTGCGGCGGCCGCGAGAGTCGTATCCGAATTGCGTGGTCGTTGAATCTGGATAGGTAATCTTCGTCAACCGGTTCATGGAATCGTAAGCGAAGTTGCTGGTGTTGCCCAAAGCGTCCTTCACAGAGGTGCGGTTCCCCTGAGAATCGTAACCATAGGTCGTAACGTTTTGCTGCGCGTCGGTAATCGTCTGGATCAGGCCAACCGGAGTGTAGGCAATCGCCGTGACATTATTGAGCGGATCAGTAATGCTGGTCAGCTCGCCCAGTAGGTTGTACGCGAACTGCGTCACGCTCGCGGACGGTCCATTGCCTGGCGCTGGCGTTGTCACGCTTAGCAGGTTTCCATTCCCGTCGTAGGTGTTTGTAGTCACGTTTCCCAGCGGATCGGTCGCCGTGAGAACCTCTCCAAGGCTGTTGTACGTATATGTTGTCGTTGCGGAACCGGCCGGACTTATCGGCACCGTGACTGTCAGCACATTCCCCTGGCCGTCATACGAGTAAGTTGTGCTGTTTCCATTCTCATCAGTCCGCGATAGCACGTTCCCATTCCCGTCGTACATATACCCGATGTTACCGCGCAGCGAGCAACTGGAGCATCCAGAGCCCGTCACGGATATCGGAACCCACTGTCCGCCAACCATAGCGGACGTGTATTGGGTTTGATTGCCCTTCGAATCCGTAACAGTAACGATCGTCTTCATGGTGAATTCCGGGCCATACCACATCATGCCCCCTACCGAGACATCCACCGATCCGCTGCCTGCATTCCACGGGACAACAGCCTCAATCTGCGTATCGCTCCAGCTCTGGATTGCTGCAACCGTCCCATAGAAGTCCACCGTGCTGTTGCTTTGCGTCGCACCAAAACCGGTTCCCGTGATTGTGACCAAATCACCGGCCTGGCCGATCCTTGTGGAAAGACCAGTCACAGAAAGGGGCTCCACGGAGAATTGGACGCTGTTGCTGACGACCCCGTCCACAGTGACCGTGACTGGGCTACTGGTAGCGGCCGAGGGAACCGTCACGCTGATGCTCGCATCGCTCCAATAGGACACCGTGGCAGCTACTCCGTTAAACATCACGGAACTGCTGCCCTGGCTCGATCCAAAGCCGGAACCGTTCAGGGTTATTGTGGCTCCAACCTGCCCAACCGCGGGCGTGAGGCTTGCGATTACCGGATTGATAACCAGGAAACCAAAATTCGTGTTGCTTTGTACCGAGTTCACAACCACGCTCACCGGCCCCGTTATGGCGCCGATGGGCACCGTTGTGACAATTTGATTGTCCGCCCAACTCGTGAAGGAAGTTGCCAGCGTGGTGCCGAAGTTGACCGTGCTCGACCCCTGTGAGCTGCCAAAATTCAGCCCTGTGATCGTCACTTGAGCCCCGAGTGGCCCGGATGCTGGAGAGACATTCGAGATGATTGGAGTTGTGCCCAAGGTTATGGAAACGTTGTCAAACGTGGCGGTGGTGGTTTCCGAGTTGTTGTCACTACTGAGCGCCAAGCCGATATAGGCATTTTGCGCCATCATGATCGAGTCGCTCGTTCCGATCTGAGTCCAATTCACGCCATCAGGACCCGTATAAGCGATGAAAGTACCGCCGTTCCTAACCAACTTGATCCAATAAGGTAAGGCACCACCGACGACGCTCTGATAGTTCGTACCTCCACCCGTGGTGCTGCGATCCCAAAACCACGCGTTCTGATTTTCCATCGCCGAGAACGCGTGAGTGGAACCGTCGGTCAGGGTCTCTCGAATCATGACCCCGGCCTGCGGATTGGTTCCGCCCGTTATACTCACCAAGCGGGCGACGATTGTGCCGTCACTCGCGAGTGGCTGGTAAACGAAATGCATGGCATCGGTGTAACCATTTATGCTTGTCCCAGAAGCCTGAACCGTAAACCCGCCACCCGTATAAGTTGCGCTTCCCGCGACGCCCACCTGTCCTACATCTGCATCGAGCCAGCCGTTCGGTAGCGGTTGTGCTGTCACCGTGAAAATAACTGCGTTGCTGGTGAGCATGCTCGGTGCAACTGACACCTGAAGCGGGCCGGATGTTGCTCCGGTCGGGATCGTAATACCAATCGCAGTCGCGCTCCAAGACGTTACTGTCGCCTGCGCCCCATTAAGCCACACAACACTAGAACCCTGGGCCGCACCAAAACCCGCCCCGTAAATTGTGACCTGGGCGCCCACCGCTCCAGTCGTGGCCGAGAGTCTTGTGATCGCGGGAGGTGCCAATATGCTCGAACTAACTGACACGCTATCGAAGGTCGCTGTCGCCAGGCTGGAGTTGTTCTGACTCGTGAGTCCCAATCCCACGAAAACGATTGGTGCCATGGTCACGGTTTGACTCGTGCCAACCTGGGTCCAGTCTATCCCATTGAAAGAGGCATAGCCGCTGAGTGTGTTGCCGCTTCTGACGACCATGAGCCAATATGGCGGTGAGGCCCAGAAGCCACCTTGGAGATTTGTATTTGCGTCCGTCGTAGGTCGATCGGAGAAGTCGACCGAACCCGGATGGTAGGTCGTGAATGCATTTGCGGCACCGTCGCCAAGGCTCTCGCGAATCATTACGCCCGGCGCAGGATAATTGCTTCCTTGCGCGCTAACTACACGAGCGACAATGGTCCCATCACCGGAGAGCGGCAAGAACACGAAATGCATTTCGTCGGCAGTCCCATAAATCGATTGTCCTGAAGCACTGACCGTAAAGACGCCATTCGCGTAGGCGGCGCTCCCGGCTATCCCTACAAATCCAATGTCAGCATCCAGCCAACCGGATGGCAGCGCGTTTGCAGTCACAGTGAACACGATCGGATTGCTGTCAACCATTTCCGGAGCGACTGAAACCACAAGTGGTCCAGAGATGGCTCCAACTGGGATCGTGATCGCAATGGAGGTATCGCTCCAACTGTTAATTGTTGTCGGCGCGTCATTCAGCAAGACTGCGCTGTTCCCCTGCGATGCGCCAAAGTTTGCCCCCGTAATCACCACCTGGGCACCTATCTGGCCTGTTGTGGCAGAAATGTTCGTGATCACCGGGCCAGCCGAAGTGACTGAATTCAGGGAAACACTGTCGATGGTGACCGATGAAAGAGGGCTTTGGCTAAAGCAGGTCACCGCGAGTCCGACATAGACGTTTTGCGCCATGTTGATCGTCTGGCTCGTCCCAACCTGTACCCAGTCCACCCCGTTGGCCGAGTAGTACCCGCTGAAGGTGCTCCCGCTGCGTACCAACTTAACCCAATAAGGGGTCCCTGCCCCGGACAGACCGAGTGTGCCGCCCGGACTGCCCCCGGTCGTTGGACGGTAGGTAAACTCAAGATTCCCGCTATAGAAACTCGTGTAGGCATTCGTCGAAGTTGGGCTCAGAGACTCCCTGATCATGACTCCTGCATATGGAGGGTAGGAGGCAAGCGTTGGGGCGTTCACGATGCGCGCAATAATTGTCCCGTCCCCAGACAGTGGCTGATAGACAAAATGCAGGGCGTCGGAACCACCGCTGTTGATGGGTCCACCCGCGTCATTGATCGTGAACTCACCGTCCGAATAGGTTGAACTTCCCGGCATGCCAACCGGGCCGATGTCCTGGTCCATCCAACCCGGAGGTAGTACGGTAAAAGGAACAGTGAGGGTGACATTCGCGCCACCGGCGGTCGCAGTCACGAGGCCAGTCGCCGCTCCGACGGGTACGGTAGCTATGATTTGCATTCCGCTCCAGCTTGTTACCGTTGCGGGTGCTCCGTTGAATGCGACCGTACCTTGTGCTGTTCCCAAATTTGCGCCGCTAATGGTCACCTGCGTGCCCGGCAAACCTGAAGGAGGCGATACCGCTGAGATGACTGGCGTAGTCGGGGGGTCCCAGAACACTCCACTGATCACTGCGTTCCAGCCGGAAGTACAAGTGACGCTTATCTGGGCGTGGCCGGAGATCTTCCAAGCTAGATACAACCCATTCGAGTAACCAGAGATACTTCTGCTGTCGAGTACAGCCTGCGTCGTTGCGTCAAGAACTTGAATCGTTTGCGACCTTCCATCGGCGTCCCAGTCGAGTGCATATAAAGCGATTTGGTGGCTATTCCCATCGGTCAGATTGATGTCGAAAAGAAAAGTTGAACTAGAGTACCATGTCGCTGCTATTCTGCTCGACCCGTTTCCCGTCACAAGTGCTCTCGGGTCCGACGTGCCAGAGGCCCAGGTCCAGTTCGACTGATTCTCGACCGCAAAAGAAGAGTACGACGGAATGCTCTGCGAATCATTGGCGATCGAATATCCGTCCGCTCCATACACGCCCGGCCAATTCCCTTGGGTCGTTTTGTCAAAACCCAAAAAACTAGCGGTCGCCGGCGATTGGGCGTTCGCACTATTCCCAAACAAAAACACGAACAGAAGGGCCAGAATCAGTTTCGGCTTCGATATTCTGAGATACATGACCAAGAACCTCCAACCTAACTCGATCAAAAGTGGCAAATTCGACCAGCTGCGCGGCCAATAATTGCATCCTCACAGAAGTTCACCGTGGATAAGAAATTGTGACGGACTCGCCCCCGTTTGCCTGGCTGGGACGACATGAGTCCCCGACCGCTCAAATCGTCCATATGCGATTCAAGGATTTTCCAATTGTTGTCGGTCACCGCATTAATTTGGGATTGTCTGTCGCCCAGCCAACATTCTTCCCAGTTTTGTACTTTGAAGCTCAAGGTTAGCTCCCTTGAGAAAAGGCCCGAACTCAAGCGTCTAGAGTCATCAGAAAGCCGAACGGACCAACGAGACAATGAACCTATGGATTGCCATCAAGACCCGGTGGCGACGATGGAGGGTAGGTGACAGTGAGCGACTCAACGCCATTCGCCCGTGAAGAGGTCAACCCACGGCGTTTTGAATCATAGGTATGAGTCTCAAGTACTTTCCCGTTGGAGTCCGTCACTGCAGTGATTAGGGATTGCGCATTGTACGTGAACGAAACCGTTGTCAGATCGGGTCTTGTAACCTGGCTCAGCAGGCCCTGAGCGTTGTATGCATAGGACAATGTGATCCCAAAATCAGACGTGACGCTCGTCACAAGCAAGTTGGAGTTTGTCCCGTAGCCGAAGTAAAGGTGCCGCGAAGCATAGTCGGTCACCGTGATGAGGCGGTGCGAACTGTCATAGGTCAATTGGGTCGTATTTCCATTCCGGTCTATAATTGAAGTGAGGAAACCCGTCGTAGGGTCAAACAGCCTGCGTTCTCCATCTTTGAAAGTTATCGTCCAGACCGATCCTCCATCTACAAAAGTCGCCCACACAGATGCGGGGGCTGTTACAATGAACCCACCTCCAATCAATCCAAAAGTCCAATAGCTGCCGTCCCCCCTTGCCTAGTTGAGGTAGCCTTGCCCGTCCATGAAGACGCTTTCCTCGTAGGTTGACCGCCACGCGGGCCCGAACGATCCAATCGATGAAACAAGCTCAGTTGATGGCCAAACGCTATTCCACGTCCTTCGAAGAACTAGACCACCAGACAACCCCGGCAGGGCAATGTCGGTTTGCTCTATGTATGTGTCGCCCGTGCTCAAGCGAATAGGCCTCCCAGCGGTAGGCTGGCATGTCGGGCACGTGGGTGGAGGTGCACACTTCCTGGCACCTATCGTTAGCGTCCATCCGCCAGGACCTGGTCCAATGACGAAAGTGCCCATTGGGATGCAGTTAGCATCCCCCATCCAACACTCGACCCAAATTCCCACCCACAAGCAGGGGTTGTTGTTCCCCTGAGCTGCTGATTCTCCACCGAACGCCAGCGACATGAACGCCGCGATGAGGGCGGCAATGGCAATTTTCTCTTTCACGTTTTTCCCCTTCTAAATTGCGCTACCGAACTTCAGAACTCGGCCAAGCCTCAGGCGAACAAAGTCGCTTGCACACACCACAACGCAGAACGAATCATGCGCCGGTCCGGAACCCACAATTTTTCAACTAATGGATCGAGAGGGAGACACTGGAGCGAACCCAATTCGCCATTAGAGGAGATGTTGACACCTCTAGTCCCATGTAAATAACGTGTCAAGTACATCGGTCACAATTTATGGATTATTCATGAAGAGTAGAATATTTTTCTCTTACGTATCGCAATCAGTACCTAAACTAACGAGACGCTGGCTGTTTCCATGGCCTTTTGAGAAAACCTCGTACTCCCAGCGACGAGACGTCTTGTGCAATGCACTCAGATTCGAAGCAAATCCTGGATCTAGCGTTCGGCAAGTCGCGAATAGAGGCAATGTGGTCTAAATGGGACGAAAGAGCAATGCGAAGATTGCTTGATCCTGACTGGACACGGTATCGGGCGAGAATATATTCAACCGAGAGCAAACAGAGGATTCGGGAAAGATCGGAAGAAGGCACAAGCGAATCCACCATCGATGCTCTGGGTTTGGTAAGGAAGTAGTTCGCGACGAGGTCATGCACAGGTCAAGGCACGGGCTTCCTAGAAAACATTAGACGTAACCAAAGCTCAGTGTTTCCTCGTGGCATGAATGAACCTGTTGACCCCACGAACGAAAGAAAGAGCCTTGCCCTTCCTGTGAATCAATTGTTCGTCGATCTAATATACATATTTCAATAACTCTCCAGATGCTTGGAACTGAAGAAATGGAATCGATGCCCAAAAGCTGCCCGCGAAACTGCTGGAACCCGTTTCTTCGTCTGCGTTCTAGCTTGGTGTCTTTGGTGTCTGATTGGGGCAGAAATTGGTGCTATTTATGCGGAACAGTTGAAAGAGTTGCACAATGCGAGATCGTAGAAATCGTCTGTATTCATGTGATGTTCGCGCATGTTGCTGGAAGCAAAATAGTATGCCGAAAGCAGGCAGGGTGAGTATCCCACCCTCTCCGCCAGAATTTTCGCGCAGCCCTTTACGAAGTTGGAATTACCTCGCCTGTGATATCCTCTGTTTAATTGTGGTGCAGCATTCCGCGGATGCCAGGTTTCTTTTGAGAGCACATAGGCGGTGTGCTGTCGTGCGCAGTTCGATTATGCCGAGTGTTGACGGGCGAATTCGGCGTTCCTCGCGGACTCACAGCTTTGGGCTGCGAGCGATCGCGGGTGTTTTGCTGGCCTTCTTTTTCCTGCCTTTCTTACTGCCGTTTTGCAATGTGGATTCGGAAGCTGCGTTGCCGGCTTGCTGCCGTCGCGACGGCAAACATCATTGCGGCATGTTCGCGCATACAGGCGCGCCGGGGATTACTGCCTCCACCGGGCCTGTTGCGCGCGCTGCAACGCCGGAGTGCCCCTATCGCTCGCGGCTGTTGATGCCGTTTGTTTGGCGTACGCTCTTCGTACATCGCGCACCGGTCTTCTCTCTTCCCAGTGCTTCGTCTGCGGCGCTGGGTGTTCGGACAATCCTTATCGCACAGCGTTGCGAGTTTGAAAGTCACCGCAAGCGCGGCCCACCTTCTCTCCTCAGCTAAAAGACGCCCTGTAATTAGGGGGGAGTGTCTCTGCCCCTTTTTCGCCGTACTACGTTGTGCAACCTTCGTTCATCGTTGAGGAGAGAAGATGCGACGTATTGCTTTTGGGACCGTGCTGCTTGCGGTGTGGCTTTTTTCGTTAAGCCGCCCTGCGGTCGCGGAAGAAGTGCGAGGAGAGGTGACGGACCCCTCTGGAGCGGTGATTTCCGGGGCAGCGGTGCGCGTGCAAAATGCCGGACGAATCATCGCGACGGCGAAGACGGATGAAAAAGGCGCTTACAGGGTGCAAATCGAGCACCAGCAGACTATCGGTGGTGCGCTGCAGATCATCATTACCGCGCCAGGCTTTGCCGCAGCCAGCGGCGCACTGGATTTTTCTGGATCGGCGACTTTGAACTGGTCCGTGCGCTTGGAGATTGCCGCCGCTTCCGAACAAGTTCACGTGGAGGCCAAGAGCCGGCCGTTTCAGGATCAACTGGACATGGGAGAAGTGCGCGAGAGTTCTGCAAAGGATGTAGGTGAGGCGCTTACGGCCGTGGACGGCGTGTTTAAGATCCGGCAAGGCGGCATTGCCAACGACGTGGTGGTGCGCGGGTTCCAGCAGAACAACGTGAATTTCCTGATTGATGGAGCGCGGATTTACGGCGCCTGTCCGGGGCACATGGACCCTCCCGCGGAGCATGTGGACTTCGCCGAAGTGGAGACGGTGGAGATCGTAAAGGATGCAATGGAGAGCGACAGCGCGGGCAGCCTGGGGGCGGAGGTGCGCGTGGTTACAAAGACGCCGCCGCTGGGGATACATTTCACGCCCAGCCTGAGCTTCGGTTCATTCAACTTTTTCAATCCGAGCGCGACTGTTTCCTTTGGCAACGCGAAATTCCGGATGCTGGCGGGTTATTCGTACCGCGTTTCCGATCCTTACAAAGATGGCTCCGGGAAATCTTTTCTAGCTTACGCGAACTATTCCGCCGCGGCGCTCAACCAGCATGCCTTTGACATCAATACCGGGTGGTTCGATGCCGCATGGACACCCAGCGACAATCAGCGGGTATCGCTCTCTTACACGCGACAGCAAAGCGGGCTGGTGCTTTCGCCCTACGAGACGATGGATTCGGATTCCGACCACGCGGATCGCGGCACGGTGAGATACCTGATTCACAACCTTGCTTCCCTGGTGAGTGCCATACGAATTGAGGGTTATTTCACGCAGGTGATTCACTTCATGAGCGATCGCTACCGCACATCCGCGGAAATGGCCATGGGTGGGCCGTGGATGATGGCGGCGGAGCCACGCTCGCGCACCGCGGGAGGACACGCGGAATTCGACGCGGGCAACGACGTGACGTTCGGGTTTGAGGGGTATCACCGCAATTGGAACATGGTGGATTTCATGAATATGGGAGGCATGATGTCCTCAAATCCATCGTTGCCCAACGTGGACACGAATCTTGCCGGCGCGTTTGCCGAGTATCACCACTCGTTCTCGGAGCGCTTGAAGGTCAGCGGTGGCTTGCGATTCGATCACGATGCGATGTCCACCGGCATTGTGGGGCTCGACACTGATTTGTACTTCGCTTACCAGAACACGCGGAGTACCAGCAGCAAGGACAATTACGGCTCCGGGAACATGCGCATTTCGTACGCGCTTCCCCGGCAGATTGAATTGTTCGCCGGGGCCAGCGTGACGGGGCGCGTTCCCGACGCGCAGGAGCGTTACTTGCTGGAAACCTCCATGTCTGGGCCGGACATTGGCAATCCGAATCTGCCTATAGTGCGGAATACAGAGGCTACTGCTGGCGCGATCTACAGGCATGGCTCTTCCTATTTCAAGCCGACGCTGTTCTTCTCGAACCTCGACAATTACATCCTGGTGAACAACCAGCCGCTGCTGAATCCGATCATGGGGATGAGCGGCAGCACGCGTTCGTTTACCAATGTGGATGCACACATTTATGGAGGTGAGGTGAGCTACGGCGTGGGACTTGGCGCGGGTTTCTCGCTGCACGGAGGGAGTTCCTATTCACGGGGCACGGGTGCGCCGAAGCATCAAGAGGGCGTGTTCAACACGAATCTTCCCGAAATGCCGCCGGCGCGAACGTGGGCGGCGCTGCGCTACACGCACCGATGGGGGTTTGCGGAGGTTGGAGAGACGGGGGTGTGGCGGCAGGGATTGGTGGACACGGACCTTCACGAAACGCCAACGCCGGGGTACGGATTGCTGGATGTGAAGCTGGGCGTGTTTTGCCGGAAGTGGACGGCCAGCATCGTCGTGGACAATCTGCTGAACCGCTACTACTACGAGAGCTTTTCCTACTATCGCGACCCGTTTGCTTCCGGGGTGAAGATTCCGGAGCCGGGGCGCAACCTGTTTGGGCAGGTGAAATACAACTTTTGAAGGCTATTGCTTGAGAGTGGAATAGACCGCACAATAGAGGCTCTCGTTCCTCCGCCCTGAGGACTCATGTTCTTTCGCAGCATTGAGCAGGTACGGCGGTTTTCCCGCATCCTTGGGGGATTTACACTCCTATTGATAGGCCTGGTGATGCTTTTCACGCCGGGACCGGGTTGGCTGGTCATTTTTCTGGGTCTTACGCTGCTGGCGGCGGAATTTGTGTGGGCGCGGCGATTGATGGAGCAGATGAAACATCAAGGGAATCGCTTGAAGGATACGGTGTGGAGATTCAATAAGAGCGAGCCGCCGAAGGATAGCGCATCCGAGGGCAATCCATGAACCAGGAATGGAAGGGGAAGTGGGCGCTGGTGACGGGAGCGAGCGCCGGAATTGGCGTTGCCTTCGCCAAGCAATTGGCCGCGGAAGGCACGCACCTGGTGCTGACGGCACGACGCCGGGACCGTCTGGAAGAACTTGCGCGCAACCTGCAACAGAGCCATAGCGTTCGCACGGAAGTGTTTGCCGCAGATTTGGCGCGGCCGGAAGCGCCACAGCAGATTTACGAATTCACGAAAGAGAAGAGTATCGAGATCGATCTGCTGATTAACAACGCTGGCTTTGGGCAGTATGGGGAATTCACGGCGGTGGAAACGCAACGGCTGCTGGAGATGGTGCAAGTGAATTGCGTGGCGGTGGTGCACCTGACGCGGCTGTATCTTGCGGATATGGTGGCGCGGCGGAGAGGCGACGTGTTGATCCTGGCTTCGACGGCTTCGTTTCAAGCGGTGCCCTATATTTCAACGTATGCGGCCACCAAGGCTTTCGATTTGTTGTTTGCCGAGGGATTGGCGGAAGAGATGAAGCCTTACGGGATACGAGTTTGCGCGTTGTGCCCCGGCTCGACGCAATCGGAATTCCACGTGGTGGCGGGTCAGGCGGAATTCGCCGCGAAGCATGCGCAGGAGACGGCAGAGAAAGTGGCACGCACGGGATTGCTGGCGCTGGCGGAAGGGAAGAGCTACGTGATTTCCGGCATGGCCAATTACTTGGGCGCACAATCGCAACGGCTGGTGCCGCGGCGGGCGGTGACTCGGATAGCCGCGAAGATGTTCCGGCCGGAGAAGTCGCCAGGGAAGTAGCAGGGGCGCGTAGGACGAGAGGCAGCCTCACCGCTGGGCGCTGAATGACAGTTTTGGTTGCGGTTTTTGGCGGGAGGATTTGTGGCTGGGAACAATCCTGCCACGATCCCTCGGCTTCGGTCTGCACAAAGCGCAGACCTGCGCTCGGGATGACAAAGTAGGGAGCCCGCAAAAGGCGCGGGCCTGCGCTCGGGATGACAATGTAGGGGGCCCGCAAAAGGCGCGGGCCTGCGGTCCGTTCGACTTCGCTTGGGGCAGGCGGGATGACGTGGCAGTTTAGATATTGCCTGGATGGGGTCCAGCAGTGCTGGACCCCTACTAAGAGCTTGAATATGGAGGAGTTGGGCGACTGGCCGGAGGCGGGAACTTTTTTCCTGTGGGCGGGAATTAGGTAATGTAGGCCGGGCGTCGTATCAGGAGAGATGCACATCGAGGCACAGGAACGGGACGACGTACTGCTGCGCCGCTCGGCGAAGGGCGATGAAGAGGCCTTTGCGGAGTTGTATCGGCGGCATCAGGCCCCGCTTTATCGCTTTGCTTTGCGGATGTCAGGAAACGTTTGGGCCGCCGAAGAAATTGTGCAGGACGTTTTCATGACCCTGATACGCGATCCGAAGAAGTTCGATGCAGGCCGGGGCGCGTTACGGTCGTACTTGTACGGCATCACGCGGAACCGGGTGATGAAGCATCTGGAACGCGTGCCGCGGGAGTGGCTGCACGAAGAGATTGACGAGGAGAATGCGCGGCAGGCCGGACCGGGATTTGACGTGATGACACCGGCAGAATGGGCGGAACTTCGCGAGCGCCGGGAGCAGGTTCGCGCGGCGGTATTGGAGTTGCCGGTGGAGTTTCGCGAAGCCGTGGTGCTGTGCGGATTGGAAGAATTGAGCTACGAAGAGGCCGCGCAGTTTTTGGATTGTCCCGTGGGAACGATTCGTTCGCGGCTGCACCGTGGGCGCGCGCTCCTGCTGGCCAAGTTGGAGATGTTGCGGGATGCGCCGAGACGCGCAGGCGCGAGCCGATGAGAGTTTGGCAGGAGAAGCGGCAATGACGTGCGAAGAATTTGAACTGGCGGGATTGGATCTGGAAACGCTGCGGGAAGACGATCCAGTGCGTATCGATGCACGGGAACACTTGCGAGTTTGCCCGCACTGCGCGGCGTTGCATGAGAATTGGCAGACCTTGCAAGCTGATTTGCACGCGGTGGGCGCCGAAACACGGGATGCGGAGGCGCCGCCGCGTGTGGAGAGGCGGCTGCGGCAGGAATACCGGACGCGGCACAAGACCAAGAAGGCGCGACGAATGGCTGTGTTTACGGGCTGGTCGCTTGCGGCGGCCGCAGTGATTGTGGCGGCGGTGAGTTGGGTCAACTGGCGGAAGGATACCCAGCATGGGCCTGGGCAGCAGGTGGCCGTTGGCATACAAAAGGCGACGCCTGCTGGCAGCTCCGGGCAAGGCGTGAACGGAAATGGAACAAAGCCGGCGGGACCGGAGTTGGGAGAGACGCTGGTAGCCTCGAACGATAGCGGCGATTTCACCCTTCTACCTGGGAGTTTGCCGGGCACGCTGGAAGACGCCACAGTTGTTCGGGTGCAGATGCAACGAGGGGCGCTGGACGCGCTGGGGCTGACGGTGAACGAGGAGCGCGCTTCGGATTTGATCCAAGTGGACTTGCTGGTGGGAGATGACGGGCAGCCCCAAGCATTGCGATTGGCGCAAAACACGGACTGATATTGCAGTGGCGGGAATGCCGCGGGTTTAGGGAGAGGAGGACAAGGCAAAAATGAAAAGCAAATGGATGTTGGCTTTGTTGAGCGGAGCGCTTCTGGCAAGCGTTGGGTCGTTGCGTGCGCAAGAGCCACCGGCTGATGCGCCTCCCCCTCCAGATGCAATGGGACCCGGGGGAGGGCCGGAAGGGCCGATGGGACCCCGGATGGAAATTCTGGGTTTTGGCGAAATGCAGCCCGGCAAATTGGTGACGGGTGCGCCGTACAGCGGCTTAGCGGTGACGGAGACACAGCAGACCCTGGCCGATGGCAACACCATCAATCGCCGGGTGCAGGCGAACGTGTTTCGCGACGGCCAGGGACGCACGCGTCGGGAAATCACCCTGACTGGCGTAGGGCCGCTGTCCACGACGGGAGCCTCGCGCACGTTTGTGATGATTCACGATCCGGTTGCGGGAACGGCCTATGTGCTGCATCAGGATACGAAAGTGGCGGAGAAGATACGGGCGGGCCACGGCAAGGGCGGGCCGAAGTCCGGCGCGAATCTGCAAGGAAAATTCGAGGCGCGGATGCAGGCGGAAATTGCGAATGGAACGCTGAAGAAGGAAGACCTGGGCGTGCAAACGATCAATGGAATAAGTGCGCAGGGAACACGGTTCACGAGAACGATCCTGGCGGGGCAGGCGGGAAACGCCAAACCAATCGTAGTCACGAATGAACGCTGGTATTCGCCGGAGCTGCAAATCGTGGTCAAGACGGTGAAGAGCGATCCGCGATTCGGGGTGACGACGTACACGGTCACGAATGTCGTGAAACAGGAACCCGCGGCGGCGTTGTTCACGGTGCCATCGGATTATACGGTGAAGGCGGGTGGCGCTCGCGGACGCGGAAGGATGAATCGGAATGGCGGGCCCGGAGCGGCCCCGGCCCCGGCCGACGCACCGCCGCCATCAAACGAGTAATCGATCGAGTTTTACGGACGAGCTTCTCTCCTGAAGACGGAACGCCCTTTCTGCTGTGGCCCCCTTCCCGGCAGAGAGGGCGGTACCGTTTTTGGGGTTCGTTTCCTGGTGTCACTTTCCCACGCTACAATCTCAACGGTGTCCGAAAGTGATTTCAGGGCATAACTCTGACCCGAAGATTGGGGAAAAAGGGGCGGAGTGCGAATCAGATTCCCTAAAGCTCCGTCTAATCGGACCATGTCCCGTCTAAAACAAGTTAGGTTTTTAGGCTCCCTCCTATCAGCTATTGCTGTGACCTCCACGCCAACTTGTGCTGCGCCAAAAAGGACTCTTCTGCACTATACGTTTACGGTTGATGCGAGTTCCACCACGCCGACGCTCCACGTTGTCTTGACGTTCCGTGGCGACGGCACGGGCCACACGAGGCTAAAACTGCCGTCGACCTGGGCAGGTGAAACCGACTTATCGCATGCAATCGTCAACCTGCATGCCCTGAGCGCCACGACTGCATTGAATGGCAGCGAGGACCCCGACACTTTTGTTTTGCAGTACCCGCCTAGTCGGAACATCGCCATCGCCTACGATCTGGCGCAAGATTGGAGCGGGCAGTTGCGCCATCCTAAGGAATTCCACGTAGTTCTGCGGTTGGCCGACTTTGTTTTCAATGGTAACAATGGCTTGGTTCATCCCGAACTTAATGCACCCGCGCCTGTTGGAGCGATTCTGGATTGGAAGGGGCTTCCGCCCGGCTGGACCGTGGTGACCAGTTTTGGGGCGGGAGGGGTTCGTCAGAAATTTCACGGTTCGTGGCGTGAACTTCAGGGAGCTTTCTTTGCCGCAGGCGACTTCCGTCTGAGACATTCAAGCGTCGCAGGCGAGAAGCTCACGATCGCGATTCAAGGCTCATGGATCTTTACCGACACACAAGCCGAGGATGAGTTGCGCAAAATCTTTGCGATCGAGCGGAACTTTTGGAGCGACCACCATCGGGATTCTTACCTGGTGATCATACTTCCTTTCGACCAAGATCTTGGTAGTTCGGATGGTACCGTTCTTACGAAGACCATTCAGTTTTACCTCTCGCGCAAACAGACCTTTGGAACCGAAGAGAAGGCGCTTCTGGCACACGAAGTCTTTCACACCTGGAATCCATATCGGATTGGTTTGCCGCCCAACAGAAGTGGAGAGGTGTCCTGGTTCACTGAGGGATTCACCACGTACTATCAGGAACGAATATTGCTTTGGGCTGGCTTGGTGACCTATGCGGAGTACCTGGAGCGATTGAACGCCATTGTCAGTGAATATTGGAACTCGGCGGATCGAAACTGGACTCAGGAGCAGTGGCTTGCGCGGAAAAACACAACTGGACCCGAGGGGAAATTGCCTTACAACAGGGGAGCGGTGGTTGCCTTCTGGCTCGACCAAGCGCTCCAGCAGCAAAATCCTGGCCACAGATCGCTTGATGACGTGATGTTCGGGCTTGCTCGCGGCAAAGGTCGTTCTCGCATTACCACTGAGTCTTTGCTGCGGGATTTGGGGAGCGACCTTTCTCCTGCGGATAACAACGCTCTTCGCTCCTTTGTTCTAGACGGGACCACGATCCCCCTGCCTCCGAGCTTGTTTGGCAACTGCGCTAGGATTGATTTTATGGGGCGTGACGCTGTTCCCCAATACCTTCCGGTCCAATCTGCAGCCTGCATGCAAGTTCGGGCGCCGTCGCGCAAGTAGCCTTCCAACCGGACGGATCAGGAGGGAGAGAACCGATTCCGGATATTTCTGTTCCACGCTAGAATCCCAGCATGACCGAGAACGAACTCGTTACTCAGCTCCGGCGCGAGGGGTTTTCGCACACATTTGTGTGGGAAGACGGGCCGCATGCATGTTACCCGGAGCATACGCATCGCACGGAAACCGCCCACATTATTTTGAGCGGTTGAATGACGCTTACAATGGGGGAGAATCCAAGACGTACCGCACTGGGGAACTTGGCGATGTGCCTGCGGGCATGGTGCATGCGGCAAAGATGGGGCCGAATGGGTGCCGCTACATGGCTGGGGAAAAGTAGTTGGGGGTGGGGATCAGGAGTGTTTCAGGGCGGTATCCAATAGTTCGACTACGTGGACTACGTTTTGGCCGGTTTTGTGGATTTCGGCGCCGGCGCGCAACTGCAAAAGGCAGCCGGGATTGGCGGTGACGATGGTTGCGGCGCCGGTGGCCTTCGCGTAGGTCATTTTTTCCTTGAGTAGATCCATGGCGGCTTCGGTTTGCGTGACATTGTAGACGCCGGCGGAACCGCAGCAGATATCCGAGTAGGGCAATTCCACATATTCGATGCCGGGGATGGCGCGGAGCAATTGGCGCGGGGCTTCGCGGATTTTTTGGCCGTGGAGCAAGTGGCAGGAGTCCTGATAGGTGACGCGCAAAGTGGTTTCCTTCAGCGGGGCGACGAGGCCTAGGGTGGCAAGAAATTCGGTGATGTCGCGCATTTTATCGCGGAAGGCGAGGGCGGGGGCGTACTCCGGCTCATTGGGGGAGAAGAGATGATCGTATTCCTTGAGCGTGGAGCCACAACCGGCGGCATTGGTGACGATGGCGTCAAATTGGGCGGCGGCGAATGCGGCGATGTTCTTGCGAGCGAGTTGGCGGGCCGATTCGCGAACTCCAGCATGAGCAGCAAGAGCGCCGCAACAGAATTGCTCGCTGGGGACGACGACCTCGCAACCATTAGCCGTGAGGACGCGAATGGTGGCTTCATTGAGCTTTGTGAAGGTGACGTTGGCGATGCATCCCGCAAAGAAGGCTACGCGGGCGCGGCGGATGCCTTGCGCGGGGAAAGTCTTGCCGAGTTCGGTGAAGAAGAAATGATCGTCGATGCGGGGAAGAAGTTTTTCGCGATCGGCCAGGCCAAGCAATTTCAGGATGCCGATGGCGCGCGCCAGCGATTGCAGGCCGGAGCGTTGGTAGAAGCGCAGCAAGCGGGCGGCCAGTGCGATGCGGTTGGGGTAGGGAACAAGGTGCTGGAAAACAAATGCGCGCGCGAATCGCGTGAAGAGCGCGCGCTGATACTCGTTCGCAATGCGGGCGCGGGCGTGCTCGACGAGCTTGCCGTATTCCACTCCGGAGGGGCAGGCGCTTTCGCAGGAGCGGCAATCCAGACATTTATCAATGTGGTTGACGAAGCTTTTGGAGAGCGGCAATTCACCATTGCCCACCAGGATCATCTGGCGGATGCGGCCGCGGGGCGAATCGGCTTCGAGTTGCCAAAGGCGATAGGTTGGACAGTTGTTGAGGCATAAACCGCAATGGACACAGCGCGCAAAATCCTCGTAGACAGGAACCGCGCCGGGAATGGTTTGGGGCGCGGCCACGGCTTAGATTCCTCCCACAAAACGGCCGGGCGCGAAGATATGCTGCGGATCGAAAGAATCTTTAACGCGCTGCATCATGGCAAAATCGGCGGGCTTTGGTCCCCAGACGTTCAAGCGAGATTTGATTTTGAGGGGCGCGTGCAAAAGCGTGGCATAGCCATTGACAGCGGCGGCTAGAGAGAAAACGCGCGTCGCGGCAGCTTCGAGAGAGCGCAGGGTGGATTCGTTTTCGTCATCAGTGAAGAGTGTGAGATAGACAATGCCGGCGGAGCGAACGAGCAGGGCGGACCGCAGCGAAGGCTGCCTTGCCGCGCGAAGGAGTTCAGTGAGGCCAGCGGAGTTGATTTGCGGCAAGACGATGCGAAAGATAGCCAGGCTCGGGGAAGCCCAGCGGAGCCAGTCGAAGGCTTCGCGCAGAATGCCGCCGAGATGGGCATCGGAGGCGGCGTCGAGGAACTGGCTGCTGGCTGCGGCGGCATCGCTTGCGAGTTTCTGAAGATCGCTGGCGATGCGGGGAACGACGGCTTCGGATCCTTCATAAGAAGCGTAAACCCACCAATGGCCGGCATCGAATTCAGCGGTGAACCCTTCGTCATTTCCAGGCTGAACGCCGGGCACGAGGGCGGCGATATCCGGGCTGAGACTTTCCAGAACGGCGAGAGGGAGACCGGACTTTTCGATGGCGGCGCGGTAGAGGGAAGCGCCCTCCAAATCCGTGAAAGCAGCCAGGTGACCGCCGCAGGCTTGCGGGAGAGTGAAGGTGCGAAAGTTCAGGCGCGTGATGACGGCAAGAGTGCCCAGCGAGCCGACCAGCAATTTGTGCAAATCGTAGCCGGTAACATTCTTGACGACGCGGCCGCCACTTTTGCAGAGCGCGCCCTTACCATCGACAAATTCCGCGCCGATCAGGAAATCGCGCACGGTGCCGTATTGATTGCGCAGTGTGGAATCGATGCCGGACGCAATCGTGCCGCCAACGGTAGCTGTCTCAAAACATGGAACGCCGAGAGGGAGAAACTGGTTTTTCTCGGCAAGCACTGTTGCAAGTTGGCGGAGGGGCATGCCCGCATCCACGCTGAGTGTGAGATCTCCGGCGTCGTAATGGGCGATTTCGTGCATGGCGGTCATGTCCAACGCGATGTCGTAGCGGGCGGGCGGCATGCCGAGACCTAATTTGCTGCGGGAACCGGAGGGGATGACAGCGAGTTTTTCGGCGATGGCGAAACGCACGACCTCGACAACTTCGGGTGCGGAGTTGGGGCGAACGATGGCGGCGGGAGTTGCGCCGTCCACCGCGTACTCGAGCAATTCGGCTTCGGCGGCGACCACGCGATGCGCGCCAAGAAGGCTTTCCAAGCGGGTGGCGAGATTTGCTGTAGCGGTCATACTTGTGCCGAGACAGCCCCGGTCTGTTTACGTACGCGAATTTCGCCGCAGCCCTTGCTGAGAGGAAAGATTTTGCCGGGGTTGAGCGAGGAATCGGGATTAAAGGCATCGTGCACGCGGCGCATCAGGTCGAAATCGGCATCACTGAAGAGCAGCGACATGAGCTCGTTTTTTTCCATGCCGATGCCGTGTTCGCCGGTGAGCGCGCCGCCCAACTCGACACAATAGCGAATGATCTCATGGGAAGCGGCGATGGCGTTTTCAAACTGCTTTGCGTCGCGTGGGTCGTAGAGAACGATTGGGTGCAAGTTGCCGTCACCAGCATGAAAAATATTGCCGACGGAGAAACCGTATTTTTTGCCGATAAGCTGAATCTGCTGGAGGGCCTGAGGGAGTTTGGAGCGGGGAATGACGCCGTCGAGAACGTAATTGCTGGGGGCGAGGCGCCCCAGCGCACCGAAGGCGTTTTTGCGGCCCTTCCAGAGGAGATCGCGCTCGCGGTCATCTTTGGCGATGCGCACCTCGCGCGCATGATGCGTGAGGCAAACGTCCTCGACAGCGGCGGCTTGGGCGGCAACGGCTTCGAGCAAGCCTTCCACCTCAATGAGCAGAATGGCGGCGCTGTCGCGAGGGAAACCGGCGTGAATGTAGTCCTCGATGGCGCGGAGGGTCCAGCCGTCCACCATTTCGCAGGCGGCGGGAGTAATGCCGCGGGCGGTGATTTCAGAGACCGTGCGGGAAGCGTCGTCAACGGCATCGAAAATGGCCAGCAAAGTCTTTACGGCTTCGGCCTTGCGGGTGAGCTTTACTGTGATCTCAGTGACGAGGGCCAGTGTGCCTTCGCTGCCCACGAAAAGACCGGAGAGATCGTAGCCGGGGGCATCGCCATGCTTGCTACCGACGCGCACGATTTCGCCATCGGGAAGAACAAGCTCGAGCGCGGCGACATGGTTGACGGTGACGCCGTAAGCCAGCGTGTGCGGACCGCCGGCATTTTCAGCGACGTTGCCGCCGATGGTGCAGGATTTCTGGCTGGAGGGATCGGGGGCGAAGTAGAGGCCAGCGTGTTCCACGGCGCGGGTGATGTCCAGGTTTATCACGCCCGGTTGAACCACGGCGCGCGCATTTTCGAGATCGAGTTCGAGGATGCGATTCATCCGCGCGAACACCAGCATGACGCCACCGCCGCGCGCAAGCGCACCGCCGGAAAGGCCCGTCCCCGAGCCGCGGCCGACAATGGGAACGTTGTATTTTGCGGCGAGCCTGACGATGCGCGAAACTTCTTCGGTGGTATGAGGGAAAACGACGAGATCGGGCCGCGCCTTTTCGACCGAGCCGTCGTACTCATAGAGGATAAGGTCCTCGATCTTGTGGAGTACGTTGGCGGGACCGAGCAGGGAATTGAGTTCGCGGAGTAGCGGAGCGGTCATAATTCGGTTCGCAGGTAACTCCCTCCACTATAGTGAGACACGCGGCTTTCTGGCAACGGGATAGTCCGGGGGTGAGTTGAGGTGTGTTAGTGTATTCATCGGAAAATTAAGAGGGAGAGGAATGGCGAAACCCAGGGTCTATTGCTCACACGAGCTGTTTGATGAGGCGCGCAAAATACTGGATGGCGCATGCGACGTGGAATACTGGACGCAAACAGATCGGCCGCCGCGCGAAGAGGTGTTGCGGCGGGTGAAGGATAAAGAAGGGCTAGTGTGCCTGCTTACAGAAAAAGTGAATGAAGAGCTGCTGCGGGCGGCGCCGAAACTGCGCATCGCCGCGAATGTGGCGGTGGGTTACGACAATATTGATCTGGATGCTTGCACAAAACGCGGGGTGGTGGCCACGAACACCCCGGGTGTGCTGGATGAAACCACGGCGGATTTCGCGTGGACGCTGCTGATGGCGGTGGCGCGGCGGTTGGGCGAAGGCGAACAACTGGCGCGCTCCGGCACCTGGAAAGGCTGGAACCTGGACCAACTGTGCGGCGCGGACGTTTGGGGGAAGACGCTGGGAATCGTGGGCTTTGGGCGGATTGGGCGAGCGGTGGCGCGGCGGGCGCTGGGATTCAACATGAAAGTGGTCTATACGGATGCAGTGCGTGCGGCGGAAGAAGTGGAACGGCCGGTGAACGCGACGTTCGTGGATATGAACACGCTGCTGGCGGAATCGGACTTTATCAGCCTGCATGTGCCGCTGCTGCCGGAAACGCGCGGGTTGTTTGATGCACCGAAGTTTTTCCGGATGAAGCGCACCGCGTTCCTGATCAACACTTCGCGTGGGCCGGTGGTGGACGAAGCGGCGCTGGTGGCGGCGCTGGAGAGCAGGAAAATCGCCGGGGCCGCGCTGGACGTGTATGAGAACGAGCCGTTCATCCATCCTGGCCTGAAACGGCCGAATGTGGTGCTGGCGCCGCACCTGGCATCGGCGTCGCTGGAGACGCGGACGAAAATGGCGGTGATGGCGGCGAACAATGTGGTGGCGCTGTTCACGGGCCAAATGCCGCCGAACATGGTGAATCCTTCCGTGTTGAAGAAGCGCTAAGGCGACAGGCGGCGCCGTGATGGCAACAGGGAAAGAAATCGCGCGCCGGATTTTCCAGCAGACATTGGCATCGATTGATATCCCGCGCGTGATGGAAAGAAAGTTGCCGCGCGAGGGAATGCGACTAATCCTGCCAGATGCGTTGGTAGACCTTTCGCAAATCGAGAAAATCTATGTGGTGGCGATTGGGAAGGCCGCCCATGCGATGGTGGATGGGCTGGAAGGCCTGCTGCCCAAAGGAACGCGTATAGCTGGAATTGTAGTTGCGCCGGTTGCGCCCGGGCGGCCTGTGATAGGCATGGAGTATTTCGTTGGAGGCCATCCGGTCCCCAATGCGGATAGCTGGAAGTCTGCCGAAGCGATTTTGCGGCTGCTAAAGAACTGCGATGAGCGGACGCTGGTGATTTTTCTGCTGTCCGGTGGTGGGTCAGCGCTGTGTGAATTGCCTCTTTATGCCGAGATGAAATTGGAGGATGTGCAGGTGGTGAATCGCGCGCTGGTGACGTGTGGAGCACCGATTGAAGCACTGAACACGGTTCGGAAGCATTTTTCGGCGGTGAAGGGTGGAAGATTGGCAGTGGCTGCCGGACGAGCGCGGAAGATTACTTTGGCGGTGACGGACGTGCCTGCGGGGAAAGAATCGGCGTTGGCGTCCGGGCCAACGTTGCCCGATCCCAGCACGATTGCGGATGTGCAGCGTATTGTGGCGCAATACGATTTGCGGAAGAGATTTCCAGAGCGGCTGATGCGATGGCTGAATGCGGGAGAAATGCCAGAGACGCCCAAGGGCGGAGACACTGCGTTTGCCAATGCGAGTTTTCAATTATTGCTGGGCATGGACGATTTGTTTCATGCCGCGCACCACGCCGCGGAAGCTTGCGGCTACGCGCCGTGCTGCGACAATTCCACCGACGACTGGCCAGTGGCGAAGGCGGCGGACAGGCTGTTGCAGCAACTGGAGGAATGGCAACGCCTGAATCACGGGCGGCGCGTGGCAATCATCGCGGATGGGGAATTGAGTTCTCCGGTGACCGGGAACGGCGTGGGCGGGAGGAATTCCGCATTTGTGCTGGACTTGGCGGGAAAGATTGCTGGCCGGCGGGTTACGGTGTTGAGCGCAGGGACCGACGGGATAGATGGGAATAGTCCGGCAGCGGGGGCGGTGGCGGATGGTGAGACGATGGAGAGGGCCAAGGCGGCGGGCCTGGATCGCCAGAAGGCGTTTCGGGAGAGCGATGCGTATACGTTTTTTGAGAGGCTGGGTGATGCGATTGTTACGGGACCTACGGGGAATAATTTGAGGGATTTGAGAATATTGTTGGCGGAGGAGTAGCTGAATTAGAGGCGATCCTGCCGAGAGCGGTTGGCTCGTGCGCGTTAGAAAACCGGCCTGAAGGCCGGCCACTATACTATAAGGTCGAACCCAAGAGCACGCTCAGGAGTGACCGTGCCAGGAGTTTAATCGGACTACTTTTTTAGAGCGGATTTCACCTCAAAAGCGGCGGCAAGCCGCCGCACTCCAAAATGATATTACCTAATGTTATTTCTTGGGTGGGGGCGGGGGCAGGCGGGTTTCGATGGATTTCAGGCGGTCGTTCATTTGCTCGAGCAATTGTTCGACGTGGCTCAGGCGCTGATCCTCGGTGGGCTTGGCGCTTGATTCCTCATCGGCCGCTCCGTTTTCCGCATCGTCCATGCCGCCGTGGTGCCCGCCTCTCTCTTTGGGGTTTTTCAGCATTTCGATCTGGCGTTTGATGAGCGGGGCCATTTCGATGCTCAGGTCGTTGCTATGAAGAAGCGCTTCGAGGGCGGGAATTGCGGAAGCATCGCCGCGGGAGCCGAGGGCAAAGACCGCCGTGATACGTAGCCGGAATTGCGGCGCGGAAAGATAGGCGGCAATTTGATTGGTGATTTCCTTGTTGTCTTTCTGGAGGTGCGCGAGGCTGCTGATGGCGGCTTCACGAGAGTCCATGTCCTTGCCAGCGCCAGCCCAATCGCGAAGAAGCGGGACGGCCTTGTCGTCTCCGAGTGAGCCGAAAGCGCGCAGAGCGGCGTTGCGGAGGACGCCATCGGGAGAATCGGCATTCACCGCGGCGGAGAGTACTTCGTAGGCGTTGGGAGTTTTCATGTGACCGAGAGATTGCAGGGCAGTGGCGCGAGTGCGATAGGAGCTATCGTCGCGAGCAATGGCTTCCATTTTTGATTTGATGGCGGCGTCATCCTTGAAGCTGGCGAGCGCGTCCACAACATGAAAACGAATCCAGGGTTGCGTTACGGAAGACAGTGAATCGAGGAGTTGCCTGGAAGCCGCGGGAGTGTTGAGTTCACCGAGGGCCTGGGCTGCGGCAATGCGCACGCCATCCGTTTTATCCGAGCGCAGAGCTTCGCCGAGCGCGGCGGCGGCTTCGTCGTCATTCTTGAGTTTGCCCAAGGCGATGGCGGCATCCGCGCGATCGGCCAACTCGGTGGCGTTCTTCAGTTGATAGAACAATTCCTTTTTCTCTTTCCTGAATTCGGCGGATTTCAGAATTTGCGTGCTCTTATCGAAGAGGACCATAAACGGAGAGGTGTCGGAAGGAAGGGGAAAAGTCTCCGATTCCTTGGAGACGACGAGGTTGTAGAGCTTGGGTCCGGTGGCATTGGTGATTTCGACGTCCACGGGGAAGCGGAAGAGGCCCACGCGGCCTTCCAGCTTCTGAGTTTGCTTGACGTTGAGCAGGACCTGCTTTTTGGCTGGATCGTAGGTGTAGCTGACGTCGAGCTTGGGGGCGCCGGCGCCGTAGACCCACTGGCTGAAAAACTGGTCCACGTTGATGTGCGTGGCTTCTTCGATGGCTTTGGTGAGATCCGCGGTCACAACATTTTTGCCGCGATTGGCTTCAAGGTAGTGCTTCAGGGCGGCGTAAAAAGCGTCATCGCCAAGCTGGTGGCGGAGCATGTAGAGGACCCAGCCGCCCTTTTCGTAGGCATTACCGTCAAATTCGCCGGAATCGTCGAAATCGTGGCGGACAATGGGCTTGGCGAACAGTTCACGCCGGGAAAACCATCCACGCGAAGCTTCCCAACGATCCGAATCAGCCGCATCTTTACCGAAGTGCACATCGATCCAGACCGATTCCATGTAGGTGGCAAATCCCTCATTCAGCCAGATGTTGCCCCAATCCTTGCAGGTGACCAGGTCGCCGAACCACTGGTGGGCCAGTTCGTGGGCGATGAGGGAATCTTCATCTTGAGGGTATTCAGGGACAAGTTTCGGATGGCGCAGCGAATCGGAAGCATTGGTGGTGGCGCTGGAGTTTTCCATACCGCCAGCGACGAAATCATCCACCATGGACTGCGCGTATTTTTCCCAGGGATAATCCACGCCAAGTTTTCTGCTGAAGAGATCAATCATCGCGGGAGTGCGTGCGTAGTTGATGGTGAGACGGTCGCCGCGATCCTTGGGCGCGTAGTACGTGACGGGCATATTACGCCAGGCGTCCTTGGCTTCGACAAATTCTCCGGCAACGACAGTGAAGAGATAGGTGGAGCTAGGCAGTGATTCGCGCCAGGTCCAGGTCTTCAGGCCGCTGGCCGCATCGGTAACGCTGATGAGTTTTCCATTGGAGACGGTGAGCCAACCGGCGGGGACAGTAAGAATTGTTTCCGTGGTGAGGCGGTCATTCGGGTAATCGTAGGTAGGCAGATAGTAGCGCGTGTCTTCCGATTCACCTTGCGTCCAGATCTCGATGGGGCGGTGGGGATAGTCCTTGTCGGGAAGAATGAAGTAGAGGCCCTTGGTGGGTTTGGCTTCGTACTCGATCTCGACGGTGAATTTATCGCCGGGCTTTGCGGGCTTGGGGAGAGCGATGCGGAGCTTGTCGTCGGCGGTTTCAAACGTGGCGGCGACTTTGTTCAGGGTGACACCTTGAATCTGAAGGCCCGCGGCATCGAAGGTGATGCGCTGGGTGTCGCGGAGAATGGTGAGCGTGTGGGTGACATCACCAATGACCTTTTTTTGGTCCAAGTTGAAGCGTAGAGCGATGCGGGAGTGCTCGAGGTCGTAGTCCTTGCTGCGAGCGAAAGGCTCATCGGCGCGGAGGAGAGGCGCAGAGGCAAGCAGAACGAGGGAAAAGAGGATTAAAGCGACGAGACGCGCCCCCGTGGACTTTCCGCTCACGAATCGATTCAACATTCAGAGACTCCTTGACTGACGAATACGCTTAAGAATATGGATGAGGACATAGAGTACCGCCGCTGCATGGCCCACAGACCAGTTTGCTCCTGTGCTCCGAAACCTTAATTTTCCCGTGAGAAGGAGGCGGGCGTCAAATGGGAAGGGCGACTCGCGAGGTTATACGTCCATTGAGGGCCTTGCAAGTTGTGGCGAAACTGCCGCAATAATCCACACCGTCTGTTTATTTCGGGTTACTCTGTCGAGCAGCGACACGACAGGCAAAATGGAGACATCGCTACACATCGCGGCCGCCGCACCGGACGACTATGAATGGTGCGCCCGCGTAATGGCCTCGACCGAGCCTTGGATCACGATACGGCCCCGTCTCGAGGATTGCCACGCGGCGCTGGTACGTCCGGGCACGGAGCTTTTTGTTGCTCGGGATGAGCGTCGGCCGGTCGGTTTCATTCTGCTCGCCCCTTACGGGCTGGCGGGTTCACCTTACATTGCTTCCATCGCGGTTGCGGGGGACTCGCGCGGACAAGGCATCGGATCGCAAATTCTGCGCTTTGCCGAGGAGCACTTTGCCGGCCGCGGACACCTCTTCCTGCTCGTCTCGTCATTCAACCAACGGGCCCAGAATCTGTATCGCCGGCATGGGTATGAGTTCATCGGCGAACTTCACGAGTACGTCGTGCCCGGCCACTCGGAACTCATCTTCCACAAAAGGCTGCCATGAGGTCGGACCCTGCGACTGCATCCGCAGCGGCGTCCACAAGTAGACGACTCGTGCTGCTGCTGATGGCGGTGACTTCCGCGGGATACGTGTGCCGCGTGGCCGTGACCGTCGTGGCTCCCAGCATGATGAAAGAGTTCGGGCTGACCCAGGCGCAGATGGGAACAGTCTTCAGCGCGTTCCTGGTTGGATACACCTTATTTCAGGTGCCGTCGGGAGGATTGGCTGACCGCGTGAGCGCCCGCAAGATTTTCCTGGTCCTTTGCGCAGGATGGACTTTGCTTACTGCTTTAACGGCATTGGTCGGATGGCGTGGACTCGGGCTGACGTTGGTGATTCCGCAACTTTGGTTCATACGCGCAATTCTTGGTGTAATTGCCGCGCCTACTTACCCGACGTCCGGGAGGACCATTGCCATCACTGTGCCGCCGCGCTTGCAAGCGCGGGCCAACAGCCTGGTGCTGGCGAGCGTGGGCGTAGGATCGGCGATCACGCCGCTGCTGCTGGCGCCCATCACCAGCCATTACGGATGGCGCACGGCGTTAGGCGTGGCGGGTTCATTGAGTGCGGCTGCGGGATTGCTGTGGTGGCGGTTCGCGCCATGGCAGTTTCATTTGCCAGGGAGCTCAAATGCGAACGAGGAAGCCACGGCACCCATTGTTAGCGAATCTTCGACCGAGCGCGTGCAACCGTTGCGTTCGAGAAGTTTCTGGTTTCTTTCCGCCAGCTACCTGCTGCAGGGCTACTTGGGATACATCTTTGTCTTCTGGTTCTACTTGTACCTGGTGCAAGTGCGTCACTTTGAGGTGCTCAAGGCTGCCAGCTTCACCGCACTGCCATGGATTGCGACCATGTTCGCCATCCCGCTGGGCGGCGTTTGCTCTGACGCGGCGGTGAAGCGATGGGGCGCGAACTGGGGGCGACGCAGCGTTCCCCTCGTGGCCCTCTGCGTTGCAGCCATCTTCCTGGTGATTGGCGCTCGTACGCCCAGTCCAATGATGGCCGTGGCTGCACTCACCATGTGCACGGTGCTGGTGTTGTGCACCGAGGGCCCTTTCTGGGCAACAATGGCGCAACTCTCCGGGGAGCGCAGCGGGATTGCGGGTGGCACGATGAATTTTGGCAGCAACCTTGGGGGAATGGTTTCGCCTGCGTTGACGCCATGGCTGGCGGAGCGGATTGGGTGGGAGACAGCATTATCGCTCACGGCAGGATTGGCGGTCGTGGCGGGATTGTTGTGGCTGGGTGTGCGGGTTGAGTCCAAGGGAGAGTGAAGGCGGGGCTCGTCGCGGAACCCAAGAACAGAGAGATTTCTCACTCCGCCCGCCTCCGGCGGGTTCGAAATGACGGGATGGGACTTTTTTCGCAGGCTGTGAAGCCGGGCCCTCCCCATAGTGATTTAAGCGATGTCTTCTAGTTTCCGCCTGGTTTGTGTTCTGTGATTTTGGCGATATCGGTTGCGCTGCCCTTTAGTAGATCGCGTAGCACAGCAACTTCGGCCGTGATACCGGTCCGCAAGGCCGGCTCCGCTACCGGGGCAAACAGGGGTGAGTGGTTGGAGGGCAGTTCCTTGCCGGCGGCTTTTGCTTGCCTTAGCTTTTCCGGATCGGCCACGCCCAGCCGAAAGTAGAACGATGGAACGCCCTGCTCCACAAACACTGAATAGTCTTCCGAGACGATTGACGGAGGTTGCAACACTACGTTGTTTTTGCCCAAAGCGGTTTCCAGGGTGGTGGCAAGATGGCGCGCGAGAATGGGATCGTTATAAACGGAGGATGCGGATTCGTATTCTTCAATCAGGGGCATCTTTTCGGCCCCGCCTGCTTCGGCTTCCGCGTTGGCGATTCGCGTTATGGCGGCCAATAGATGCTTGCGAACCTCCGGCTTGTAGGAGCGGACCGTCAGTCCCAGTTGAGCCTGGTCAGGAATGATGTTGTTCTTTGTTCCCGCCTGGAAATACCCCACCGTGATGACCGCGACTTCGCCGGGGTGAATTTCGCGGGATACAATGGACTGTAGCCTGACCACGATGCTGGCAGCGATCACGATTGGATCGACGGTCGTATCTGGCCGGGCACCATGTCCCCCTTTGCCGTACACCGTGATTCGCAGCGAATCGGCATTGGCCCAGGTGTATTCCGGGCTGATCCCGACCTGGCCCACAGGCATTTCGTTGGTGTCATGGAGCGCGATGCCGACATCCGGTTTGGGAAAGCGAGTGAACAGGCCGTCCTCGATCATTCTCTTTGCCCCTGAGATGGTTTCTTCGGCGGGCTGGGCAATCAGCATGAGAGTTCCGTGCCAGGTGTCCTTTGTGTGTGCCATGATGGCCGCAGTTCCCCACCACGACGACATGTGCAGGTCGTGTCCGCAAGCGTGCATCACGGGGACATCGCGGCCGCTGTCATCCTTGGTCCGGACTTTGCTGGCGTAAGGCAGACCTGTGAGTTCCTCGACCGGGAGCGCATCAAGCTCCGTGCGCAGCATCACGGTTGGGCCAGGGCCATTTTTCATGATGCCAACCACACCAGTTCCACCGGCGTTTTCGGTGACTTCGTAGCCGAGCTGGCGCAACCGTTGAGCAAGCAAAGCGGCCGTGCGCGTCTCGTGCGAGGAAAGCTCAGGATGCTGATGCAAGTCCAGATACAAGGCGTAGGCGTCAGGAAGGACCGAATCCAACTGATCTTTTGCCGGATTGTTCTGCGCCGTCGCCAAAACAGGTATCAGCAGGGACACCCATGCGATCCCGAGCAGTTTTTTCATCGCGTCTTCTCCTTGGATGCAGAGTACGAACCGATTTGGCCAGTGGAAATGCCCGTCACTATAGCCCTTTCTATTCTCGATCGCAATGCGGTGAACAACCACCTTCCACTTTTCGGGGTCGGGGGAAGGAAAGGAATTGCGCGGAAGGCCGCGGGGAACTAAGATGCGAGATAAAGCAGGATTCCGATGAAGGCATTCCAGAGACACAGGAGGTAAGCATGAAAAGCGCGCGATATCTTGCTGGCCTGTTGTTGCTCCTTGCGATATTCGCTCCCGCCAGCACGGCACAACTTGGCAAAACGATTTTGATTCCCGCAGGATCGGAGGAAGATCACCAGCTCACGGCAATCAATGCGGCGCAAGACCCCGCGGAAAAACTGAAGTTGCTGGAGGATTTTTCGAAGGCGCATGCGAACGATGAATTTCAGGTGGTCGCGGACGAACAGCTTGTCAATTTCTACCTGAACGCGAAGCAGTATGACAAGGCTTTCGAGTACGGCGACAAATTGTGGGCCGTTGACCCGGACAATTATGCCAACGGAGTGAACATGGTACGCGCCGGGAATGAAAAGGGAGACTTCGAGCGCGTGTTCGACTACGGTGAAAAAGCGACCACAATCCTCCAGCATTATAAGGCTTCGCCCGCGCCGGAAGGGACCGCGGCGGATGCCTGGGAGCAGCAGAAAGCGCAGAAGCTGGAACAGTTGAAGGAAAACCAGGATTACGTGGAGCAATCGATGCTGAGCGCGGCGTACCAGCCGAAAGATGCGGTGAAGAAGGCGGATTTGCTGGTGCGGTTTGCGAAAGATTTCCCGGATTCCCCGAATGCCGAGCAGGCGTTGAGCGTAGCGGCGGTGACGTACCAGCAGGCGCAGGGACCGCAGAAGATGCTGGACCTGGCGAATGGCGTCCTGGCGAAAGACCCGAACAATGTGGGGATGCTGTTGCTTCTGGCGGATTACTACAGCGAGAAGGGAACGCAACTGGACAAAGCAGAGGAGTACGCGAAGAAGGTTTCGACGATTTGCGATGCGGCGAAGAAACCGGACAGCGTAAGCGATGAAGACTGGGTGAAGCAGAACGGGCTGAAGAAGGGACTGGCGCTGAGCGCATTGGGCCAGGTGAATTTGCAGAAAAAGGACAATCTGGGTGCGGTGAAGAACCTGAGCAGTGCAACGCCGCTGGTGAAGAGCGATCCGGGAAGTTATGCGAGGAATCAGTACCGGCTGGGGTATGCCTACCTGAACCTGAAGAGGAACGCGGAAGCAAAGCAGGCGTTTACGGACGCCGCTTCCGTGGATACGCCTTACAAGGGGCCCGCCCAGGAAAAGCTGAAAGAGCTAGGCGCTACGAGGGCTGGGGCGGGGAAAAAGACCACTTAAAAGCGCGGCGTATCCAAAAACAGGGAGGGTACATCAAAGAAACCTGATATAGGTGTGCAACGACGAATCAGGGGGAGGAGTATGACAGAGATCGCAACATTTGGAGCGGGATGTTTCTGGGGAGTAGAGGCAGGGTTCCGGCGCGTGCCCGGAGTCATCGAGGCGATATCGGGCTACAGCGGCGGGCATATGGAGAATCCGACGTACAAGGACGTGTGCACGGATCAGACGGGGCATGCGGAAGTGGTGCAGGTGACGTTTGATCCCGCGAAGGTCAGCTACGAGCAATTGCTGGAAGTGTTCTGGAAGATGCACGATCCCACGCTGGTGAACCGGCAAGGGCCAGACTTCGGGACGCAATACCGGACGGCGATTTTCTATCACACGCCGGAGCAGCAGGCGAAGGCGCAGAAGTCCAAGGAAGCGCTGGAAGCGAGCGGGAAATTGCGGCGGCCGGTGGCGACGGAAATCACGGCGGCGGGCCCGTTCTGGCGCGCGGAAGAGTACCACCAGAGGTATTTGGAGAAGAGAGGGCAGGAGAGCTGCCATATTTAGGAGATTGAAGAGTTCAAAGAAGCAACGAAGCAAGCAAGCAAAGAAGTAAAGAGGCAACGAAGCAAAAAGGAGAGGGGCGACCCTCTCCTCTTTTTTTGTTTGTCTAGACACAGACGGATTTTGGCAGGATTTTGTTTTCGCGGCTTGGGGCGATACGCTAGCCCGTTGGGGACGAAACGGGATTGCAAGGGAGGCTGCACCTGAAGATCAGGATATGTGAAGACAAGAAGTTGTTGGGGCGCGCGGCGGCGGAACAGGCTGGGGATTCTTTGCGCAGAGCAATACGGGAGCGGGGGAGGGTCCGAATCATTGCGGCGACGGGAGCTTCGCAATTTGAGTTTCTGGAGGCTTTGACTAGCCTGGGAAATTTGGATTGGCGGCGGGTGGAGATGTTTCATCTGGATGAGTACATCGGGCTGGACGCGGAGCACCCCGCGAGTTTCCGCAAGTATCTGCAAGAGCGTTTGATCCGACCAACGGGAATCACAAATTATCATTTGCTGGAAGGTGAGAAGGAGCCACGCGAAGTGATTTCGCAAGCTGGGAAGGAGTTGGCCGCCGCGCCTGTGGATATTGCGTTTGTAGGCATAGGAGAAAATGGGCATTTGGCGTTTAATGACCCGCCGGCAGATTTTCAAACGGAGGCGCCGTATCTGATTGTGGAGTTGGATGAAGCCTGCCGGCGCCAGCAGGTGGGCGAGGGATGGTTCGCGGAATTGGCGGAGGTTCCGCGACGAGCCATCAGCATGTCCATTCGACAGATCCTGAAATCGCAGGAGATCATTGCCTGCGTGCCGGATGCGCGCAAGGCGCAGGCGGTGAAAGCGTGCCTGGAAGGAGAGATCAGCCCGCTGGTGCCTGGCTCCATTTTGCAGCAGCACGCGAACGCTACTTTGTACCTCGATCAAGATTCCGCAGCTTTGTTGAGCCCAGAGCTGCGCAGAATGGTTTAGTGGCGACGGTCTGCTGAGAGCAGGCACACTGAGACCCGGGCGTTGGCTGAGGCAAGAAACCGGTCCGCGGTGTCACGCAAAGGAACAGACGACGGGTTGTGCGATGCGCAGGAAATCGTCGTAACGCATGCGTACGGCATCGCGATGGGTCCCTGCGTTAAAGACGATTTGTTCGTCCTTTGCCAGCGATTCATCCACGTAGACGGGCAAATCGTACAACGAGCCAAACGGCGGCATGGCGCCGAGTTCGCAGTCGGGAAAGAGGCTGCTGAATTCCAACTCGGTGGCCAGACGCACGGGTTTGCCGATGGCCGCGGAGAATTTATCCAGCTTCACGTGCCGGGGGCCGGGCAGAACCGCCAGAATCGTTTCCTCACCTTGCTCGCCCGCGCGCAGCACAACGGTCTTGGCCATTTCCTTGCCGGAGATTTGCATGACCGCGGCGACACCCTGAGCGGTGTAGGAGGTCGAGTGAGAGAGCGATTCGTAGTGGATCTGCTTGCTATCGAGGAATGACTTCAGACGGGAAGAGACACTCATGGGCGTACTCCTTTCGCCCAAGACTTATAAATGGAGTATAGACCTGCGCGGAGAAGAGGGAAAGAAGAAGCGGTGGAGGGCAAGGATTGGGATAGAATCCGAGTATCTGTGCAGAGGTGCATCCAAATGAACAGGAACCTGATGTGGTGTATAGCTGTAGTTTCGTTTTTGGCGATGGTGTGGGGCGGAGCAGCCAGAGTGGCTGCAGGACAAGAAACTGCATTGGCGCCAACACCGCCGATGGGCTGGAATAGCTGGGACGCCTATGGCGAGGCCGTGAAGGAAACGGATTTTCGTGCAACGGCGGATTGGGTGGCAAAGAATTTGAAGGCGTACGGTTGGGAATACATCGTAGTGGATTCTGGCTGGTACAGGCTGGATCATCGGACGGGGAATAATGCGGAGAATGCGCAGTTCAGCATGGATGAATTCGGGCGGTTTACTCCGGCGACGAACGCCATTCCTTCATCGGCGAATGGGGCAGGATTCCGGCCGCTGGCCGATTATCTGCATTCGCAAGGGCTGAAGTTCGGGCTGCATCTGATGCGGGGCATCCCACGGGAAGCGGTAGCGCGAAATTTGCCCATTGCGGGATCGGAATTCCACGCGAAGGATGCGGCGGACACGGGAGACGCGTGCCCATGGAACAGCTACAACTGGGGATTGGACGCGAGCAAACCGGCGGCGCAGGCGTACTACGATTCGCTGGCGATGCAATTGGCGGAATGGCATGTGGACCTGATTAAGGTGGATTGCATTTCGAGCCATCCTTACAAGGGCGAGGAAATACGGCTGCTGCATGAAGCGCTGAAGAAAGTGAAGTGGCCGATTCTGTTGAGCCTTTCACCGGGCCCGGCGCCATTGGACAAGGGCGAGGAGATGGCGAAGTACGCGCAGATGTGGCGCATCTCCGACGATGAGTGGGACGTATGGCAAGGCAAAGAGGATTTTCCGCAGGGCGTAAACAACCAATTCGAGCGCGCGGAGAAATGGGTGAAGTTTTCGCGCCCGGGGAACTGGCCGGATGCGGACATGCTGGCGATCGGACTGCTGGAGCCATCACCGGGATGGGGAGAGCCGCGGGCTTCGCGATTGACAAAGGATGAGCGGAGGACGCTGTTCAGCCTGTGGTCCATGATGCGGTCGCCGCTGATTATCGGAGCAAACCTGACGCTTTGTGATGAATGGACGAAAAAGCTTTTGACGAACGCCGAGGTGATTGCGATCGATCAACACTCGAAGAACAACCACGCGGTGCTCACGACGGAGAAGGCGGCGGTGTGGGTGGCGCAACCGGAGAAGGGCGACGGATACTATGTTGCCGTGTTTAACCGGAGCGATGCGCCGCAGGAGATGCGGTATTCGTGGAAAGAATTGGGGATTGACGGAAAGAGTTATGCATTACGCGAATTGTGGGAAGGGAGAGATTTGGGTGACGCGGAGGGGATTCGTGCGACAGTGGCGCCGCATGCGTCGGCGGTGTATGCGGTGGGGAATGTGAAGAAGCCGTAGAACAATCGTGCGAAGACAGTCTTCAGAGTGCAAAGAAAAGAGGGGTTCCTCACTCCGCAGACTCCGTTCGGAATGACGGGACCGCGCATGGTTTGCCGAGATGGGGCAGGAATGTGGGTTCCGTAAGCCAGAGGGAACCCAAGAACGGCCCGCCTCAGAAGGACGGGCCCTACACGAGAAAGAGAAATCCAAGAAACAGCGACACGGGAAAAAGCTACGCAGGAAAAGCCGCTGGCCTGAAGGCCTAAGTTACATGGAGGATGCGGGATCGTGGTCGAGGATTTCTTCCTTTGTGGCGTCCCAATAGAGTTTTTTTCCGGACCAGTAGGCTTGCGCGGCCATGATGCACGCAACGGAATGGCTGAAGCCCGCGTCCACAGTGGCGACCGGCTGCTTGCGGGAGCGGATGCAGGAAAACCAATTGGCCATGTGACCGGTGGACATGTCATCGATGCCCATAGGCGGGATGCCCTTGTCGTGAGGCAGTAAGAGATAACGCGACTTGCGCTGCTTGTCGATCTCGGCGTTATCTTCGTGATTGCCGTTCTCGCTGATGACTTGATAGCGCGGGCTGCCTTCATCGCCGATGTTCACGAGCGTGGCTTTCTTGCCCATGTAGCGGGAGAAACCGGGAGAATCGTTGCCGAAGCTGGTGGAGTAGCTGACGAGAAAACCTTTGGGGTATTCGAGCAGGGTTTGGAAGGTGTCGGCATTCTCGCGGCCATCGGGCCAGGCAAAAACGCCGCCGTGAGCAACGACGGAGCGGGGCGCGCGCTCGTCGGTGAACCAATGGACCAGATCAATGGCATGGCTCATCCACTGATCGGGAATGCCGCCGGAGAATTCCTTGTAGAGGCGGAATTCGCAATAGAGGCGAGGGTCGAAGGGGCGCATGGACTTGGTGAGGAGCCAGTGCTTCCAATCGGTATCGGCTTCGCGAAGCTTGGCGACTTCCGGGCGTCCGCGCCAGCGCGGGCCATGATAATTCCAGACGATTTCGATTTTGGAGATGTCGCCGAGTTCACCGCTCTGGACCAGGGTGTGGGCGAGTTTCTGGTAAGGTTCGCTGCGATGCTGCGTGCCAACCTGGACGATGAGGTTGCGAGAATGCACGGCGTCGCGGGCGGATTTGGCTTCCGCGAGGACGTTGCCCATGGGCTTTTCGATGTAAACGTCCTTGCCGGCTTCGGCGGCGAGTTGCAGGAGCGGTGAGTGGGAATGATCGGGAGTGGAGATGATAACGGCGTCGATGTCTTTCTGAGCGAGCAGCTCTTCGGGAGTTGAGAAAGTGCGCGGGGCGCGGCCGTATTGCTCGGCGGCGCTATCACGCGCGGCTTCACGATTCACGGACCAGAGGTCGCAGACAGCGGTGAGCTCGACATTGTGGTCCCGGTGCAGCTTGGCAGCGATTTCGGCCAGATCGCGGCCGCGGCTGCCGATGCCGATGTGACCAAGAGAGATGCGGTCGTTGGCGCCGACCGTACGGGCATAGGATAACGCGGAGTGGCTGAGAGCGGCGCTGGCGGCGAGAGCGGCGGATTTGTTGATGAAAGCGCGGCGGTCCATGCGATCGTCCGAAGTTGTCATGGTGAACGTACCTCCTGAGTCGAGAAAACTGTTTGCGGTGACGTGGGCCAGCAAATCACGGATGCAGTGACAGCTAGCATAACTCAATCGAAGGAAGAAACGAATTGTGCCTGTTGAAGCGGGTATAGAGTAGAGGAGAACAAGAGAGGGCAGCATGAGCGGGGCAAGGAATTGGGGAACGCGGCCGTGGACGGTGGAGTTCCGCGCAGCGCCGAGGGCGACACCAGGGGAGGTTGATTTTGCCGTAGTGGGCGGCGGGTTCACGGGATTGGCGGCGGCAGCGTGGTTGAAGCGGCTGGCGCCGGAGAAGAATGTGGCGCTGTTTGAAGCGGAGCAATTTGGCGCGGGGGCTAGCGGACACACGGGAGGAGTGGCGCTTGCGGAAAGCGCAGCGGGAGATTTGCCGGGGCTGGGCGATGTGCTTGGGGGCTACCAGGAAATTCTGAAGGAGTTGGCAGTGGACGGTGAGGTGTCGCTGCCAGGGGCGTACGAGTTGGGAAGGGCGGAACCGCTGGAGAATTCGCCGATTCGCTGGAGGGATTCGGGAGATCTTTGCGCGGTGAAGGAAGTGCCGGGCGGCACGATCAATCCTGGAAAGATGGTGAGCGGATTGGCGAAGGCGGCGGAGCGCGCAGGTGTGATGCTGTTCGAGGAATGTGGGGTGGAAGAGGCGCGATTTTTGGGGCATGTGGAGCTGCAGACGAAGCTTGGTGTGGTGAAGGCGGGGAAGGTTTTGTTCGCCACGAATGCGTATGCGCTGGAGATGACGGGGCTGCAAGGAAGGGCGGGAGCGGCGTTCACGCTTGCGGTGGCGACGCTGGCGCTGACGGACGAACAACTGCGCGAGATTGGGCTGGCCGAGCGAAAGCCATTTTATACCGTGGACCTGCCGTATCTGTGGGGACGGCTGATGGCAGAGAATCAGGTGGTTTTCGGATGCGGGCTGGTGTTCCTGGAGGACTGGCGGGAATTGGCGACGCTGGATATCGAGCACGGCGAGGCGGCACAGTTGTTTGCGCAGCTTGAGAAGCGCGTGCACGGGCTGCACCCAGCGCTGAATGAAGTGGAAATCACGCACCGCTGGGGCGGGCCAATCTGCATGACGTGGGAATGGAAACCAGTGTTTGAGCGGCACCCGCAAAGCGAAAATGCGATTGTGCTGGGAGCGTACTCCGGCCATGGAGTGGCGCAATCGGTATATCTGGGATGCTGGGCGGCAGAAGCGCTGCTGGGAAAGAGAGAGCTGCCGAGTTGGAGTTGAAGAGAACCTGGGATTCGCAAATCAATGGGGCATGATGGGGAGAGTGCTTAGAAGAGCGGAGAGGCCGTTCCAGCAGATTTGCACGCCGATGCAGACAAGAAGAAATGAGGTGAGCCGCATGATGACCATCATGCCAGTGGGGCCAAGGATTGCGGCAAGACGGTCCGAAAAGGTATAGCATAAATAGACGCTAATGGCGATGAGCAGAGATCCGATGACCGCGCCAATGATGGAAAAGAGAATGCTTCTGCCGTGATGGGGTTCGTTGGCGCCGAGCGTAATAGCCACGGCAATGGAGCCGGGACCGACAGTCAGCGGAAGGGTTAAAGGATAGAAAGCGCGGCTGGAGAGATCTCGTGGATCCACTGATTGTTGGACATTGCCGCGAGTTTCGTCGCCATCTTTTTGTGTGAGCATATTCCAACCGGCAGCTACGACCAAAAGGCCGCCACCCACCTGGACCACGGACAGCGAAATACCAAAGAAGGCTAGGATGTGCGTGCCAATGAAGTAGGAACCCATGAGCAGGAGGAAACTGTTCATGGCGATATCGCGCGAAAGGACTTTGCGCTGACTGGTGGAGTAATAGTGCGTGAGCGAAAGGAAAATGGGGGCGCCCCCGAGTGGATTAACGATCGGGAAGAGCGCGGAGAGGACCAGGAGGCTCGATTTGATTATGGGCAACATGATTTCACAGGGAAGCAGTATAGCCGACGAAGAACGGAAATGCGCGAGAATGGCCGGGACCGGACAGGGGCGAATTGACAGCACCCAGGGCAAAACATACGATTGATGAAAATTTGCAGCCAGACGGAAAGTAAAGTTATTTCATGACAAATCGATTGGTAACCTCAAGGGAGCAACCGGCCGTGAGCAGAATACGCACGAAAAAGGAAGCGAAGGGACAGGAAGGGAACCGGCCGGGGGAGGAGTTGCGCGTATTGATTTCGCACGCGCGCATTCAGAAGAAGGTGGCGGAAATGGCGCGGGAAATCCGGCGTGATTTTCCGAAGGATTCGCTGCACCTGATCGGGGTGCTGAAAGGGTCAATCTTTTTTCTGGCGGATTTGGCACGCGAATTAGGTGGGGAAGTGTCGTTTGATTTTCTGGGAGTGTCGAGTTACGGCAAGGGCACGGATTCGACGGGCGAGGTAAAGCTGACGAAGGACCTCGACCTGAGCATCGAAGGGCTGACCGTGCTGGTGGTGGAGGATATCCTGGACACGGGACTGACGCTGAAATACCTGCTGAAATCGTTTGAAGAGCGCAAGCCGAAGCACCTGCGCGTGGCGGTGCTGCTGGACAAGGTGGAACGCCGCATTGCGGATGTGAAAGCCGATTATACCGGGTTCGAGATCCCGAACGAGTTCGTGGTGGGCTACGGGCTGGATTATGACGAGCGCTACCGGAATCTTCCGGACGTGTGCGTACTGCAATTGGGAACGCGCGGGAAAACCTAAAACGAGCAGCCCCTATTTCCCTGCACAGGCCGATGCCCGGCGGCGCGAGCAATTTGCACAGCTTGAAAGCTCCGCCACCGATAGGTCCGAGAAACGCCTGCTATAATTAACAGATACATGGAAGCCACTGATCCCAAACAACAAGCTGCTGCAATTACGGAAGCCCCGGAGACCTCCGCCGAGGTGCTGGCCACGTTCGCGGAAATCGGGGAAGAGGTGAACGCGTCGCTGGACCTGGACGAAGTGCTGGCGCACACGGCCGCGCTGATCAAACGACACATTGACTATGAGCTGTTCGGCGTGCTGCTGCCCGACGAAGAAGGCACGTACTTGAAGCACCGGTTCGCGATCGGCTACCCGCCGGGCCTAGCCGAGAATTTGCGCGTGCCCATCGGGCAGGGAATTACGGGGACGGCGGCGGCGACGGGACGTCCGGTGCGGGTGAGCGACGTTTCGCAGGACCCGCGCTACATCAATGCGATTGATAGTGTGCGCTCTGAACTGGCGGTGCCGCTGATATTTCGCGGGAAGTGCGTGGGCGTGCTGGACATTCAGAGCCGGCACCTGGACTACTTCACGAAGGATCAGCAACGCATCCTGGCGCTGCTGGCAAGCCGGTTGGCAGTGGCCATCGAAAATGCGCGGTTATTCCAGAAGGTAAGCGCGCAGGCGGAAACGCTGCTGGTGCTGAATGAAGTGAGCCGGGAGATCAGCTCGATATTGGATGTCCAAGAATTGTTGCGGCACGCGGCGGAGCTGGTGAAGCGTGTCATTGATTACCAGATCTTGAGCATCATGCTTTATGACGAAGAGCAGCACGTCTTCCGGCACCGCATGGACGTGAAGCACGGGCAGAAGATACAAGGCAAGCTGCGCGTGGCCGCGAGCGAAGGGATTGTGGGAGCGGCGGCGACGTTGCGGGAACCGGTGCTGGTGCCGGATGTGACCAAGGACGAGCGCTACGTGATGGTGAATCCGGAAACGCGGTCGGAACTGGCCATTCCCATGATGCACAAGGGTAAAGTGATTGGCGTGTTCGATCTGGAAAGCCCGCAACTGAATTACTTTAACGCCGACCATGTGCAGACCCTTTCGATACTGGCGTCAAACCTGGCGGTTTCATTGGAAAATGCGCGGTTGTACGAGCAAGTGGCGAAAGATGAAGCGCGGCTCGACCGTGACTTGCAAGCGGCAAAGAGGATCCAGGGAGCGCTGTTGCGGCCAGTGCCGACCGATGACTACGGGTTGGATGTTGCAGCTAGGTACCTTTCCGCGCGGGAAGTCTGCGGCGATTTGTATGAGTTTTTGCGCTACGGGCCGCAACAATTGGGCATTGCGCTGGGAGACGTCAGCGGCAAGGGCACAGCGGCGGCCTTGTATGGCGCGGTGGCGATCGGCATCATGCGCAGCCTGGCGCCGCAGAAGCTGCAGCCCGCGGAAATGTTGCGACAGATGAATCACCTGGTGGGCGAGCGGCGGATTGAAGGGCGGTTCATGACGGCTTGCTTCGCGACTTGGCAGAAGGGCCGGCAGAAGCTGCGCGTGGCAAATGCGGGGCAGTCACAGCCGCTTTTGTATAAAGACGGGCGATGCGAACGCATTGAGCTGACAGGATTCCCTCTGGGGATTTTCGAGGAGACGCAATACGACGAGTGGGGCGTGACGTTGAACTCCGGCGACATCCTGGTGTTTCACTCCGATGGCATCGCGGAAACGACGAACAGCGAAGGACAATTTTTCGGCACGACGCGCATGCTGCGTTTCATCGAAGCCAATCATGAAATGACCGCAGCGGAAATGGCCGACCAGATCCTGCAGGAAGTGGACCTGTTCACGCAGAGTGCGCCGCTTTTCGATGACCGCACGCTGGTGGTTGCAAAGGTGAAATGAGCGATTCTGCACAGGCCCGAAAAAATCTGGAATATGTGGACCCCGCGCGATTTACGCCGCATTTTGCGTGGAAAGGGCGCGGGCCGGCGAAAGACGTGTATTGCGAGGGCGTGAAGCTGGCGGAGATTGCCGGACGATTCGACACGCCAACGTACGTTTACGGCAGACGAGCCATTGAGGAGGCGTTTGCCGAGTTGGAGAGCGGGTTGGGGCGTGTGCCGCACTTGTTGTGCTTTGCGGTGAAGGCGAATGGGAATCTGACAATTCTTAAGCTGCTGGCGAAACGGGGCAGCGGCTTTGACATTGTGTCCGGTGGAGAACTGGAACATCTGGGGCGCATCGGAGTGCGCTGCGACCGCATCGTGTTTTCGGGTGTGGGGAAAACGCGGGAGGAGATTCGCGAGGCGCTGCGGTATAGGAGCAACCGGACCAGCGCGGCGGGAATTTTGCAGTTCAACGTGGAGTCGGCGGCGGAGTTGGAAGTGCTGGCTGAAGAAGCGTCTCGATTCCGCGTAGTGCCCGGCGTTTCGATCCGTGTGAATCCCGACGTGAAGGCTGGTGGGCACCCGCATATTTCGACGGGGCTTCACGATCATAAGTTTGGAGTGAGCTGGCACGAGGCGCGTGAGATGTACCTGGCGCATCGCGGTGCGAAACATATCCGGTGGCAGGGAATCAGCGCGCACATCGGTTCACAGATTGTGGAGCTTGCGCCGTTTCAGCAGGCACTGGAGCGGCTCGCAGGCTACCTGTTGGATTTGCGCAAGCAGGGCATCGCGCTGAAATATCTGGATATTGGAGGCGGGCTGGGGGTGCGGTACACCCAGGAACGGCCTGCGTCGCGGAAAGCGTACGCGCTGATGATTGCGGAAGCGGCGCGGCGATTGGGGGTGGAATTATTGCTGGAGCCGGGACGCGCGATTATTGCGCCTGCGGGAGTGCTGCTTTCGCGCGTGATCCACACGAAAAGGAATTCGGGCAAATCGTTTGTGGTGATTGACGCGGCCATGAATGATTTAATCCGGCCGGTGCTGTATGACGCGCCGCACCCGGTGACGCGGGTGAGCGAGAAGAAGCCGCAGAGTGGCGCGAAAGAACGGGTGGACGTGGTAGGACCGGTGTGCGAGACAGGCGATTGTTTTTTGCAGGGGTGGCCTCTGGGAAAGGTTGAGCCTGGAGATGTAGTGGCCTTGTGGGCCACGGGGGCGTATGGAATGGTGCAAGCCTCAAATTACAACGGGCGTGCACGGCCCGCGGAGGTGCTGGTGGACGGGAAGAGGGTGCGATTGATACGGCGCCGGGAAACGCAGGAGGATGTTTTGCGGACGGATGTGCTGTTTTAGGGCGGAATCTGAGGGTGCGGTGCGGCCCGCCCCGCAACGGCATCCGGGGCGCAAACAACGCGCCTCAGAAGGCGGGACCTACAAGAGCGGAATTCAGGCTTCGCCCCATTTCAGTTTGCTGCGGAGAATCTCGAAGTAGGTTTTGTTGGGCGGCTGGATGAGCTTCAGGCGTTCTGGGGCGCGAGTGATGCGCACGCGATCGCCGGGCTGCATGGGAATGCCGGTTTGTCCGTCAAGGGTGAGAAAGACGGAGTCGGAGCCGGCGGAAATCCGCAATTCAATCAGAGAAGTGTCACGCACGACGACGGGGCGATCGCTGAGGGTGTGCGGGCAGATGGGCGTGATGAGTATGGATTCAACGGCAGGGTGAACGATGGGTCCACCAGCGGACATGGAATAGGCGGTAGAGCCCGTGGGGGTGGCGGCAATCAGGCCGTCAGCGCGGTAGCGGCAGACGAAGCCCTCATCGATGTAGAGTTCCAACTCGATCATGCGCGCGAGCGTGCCCTTGTGGACGACGGCATCGTTCAAGACACGCTGTTGCGACACGACCTGTCCGCAATTGACGCGCTCGACGAGGAGCAGCACGCGTTCGTTGATGGTGGCGTGGCCTGCCAGAACATTTTCGAGAGCGGGATACAGCTCATCCACAGTGAAACTCGTCAGGAAACCCAGGCTGCCCATATTGATGGGCAGCACAGGAACGGCGCGCGGGGCGGCTTCGCGTGCCGCGGCCAGCATTGTGCCATCACCCCCCAGAACGAGCAGGAGATCGGATTCTTCGGCGATCTGGTGGCGCGTGGTGCCCAGCATGCCATTCGTAAGGGAACTCGCGGTCTCCGAATCATAAATTGTGGTCACGCCGTGCTCTTCGAGCCAGCGCAGAAGTCCGGGAATGACCTCGGCCAGGTTGGAACGCCGGGGGCGCGAAATGATGCCGATCGTCTTAAAAGGAGAGTTTGGCTGCATGGATCAAGGTGATTCTACAGTAGCCGATTTCACGGCGTGAAGGAAATACTCCTGATTGCCTTCGGTACCGGGAAGGCGACTGGGAGAGATTTGCAAGCCTGTAAGGCCGAGTGATTCCGCGGAGTGACGCACGCTGGCAATGGCTTTTTCGTGCAGCTTGGCGTCGCGCACGATGCCGCCTTTGCCAACGTCGGCGCGCTCCAATTCGAACTGGGGCTTGATGAGGATGATAAGGTCAGCGCCGGGTTTGCAGCAGGCAAAGGCGCCAGGAAGAATTTTGGTAACGGAGATGAAGGAAACGTCGGCGACGACGAGGGCGGCGGGCTCCGGAAGATCGTCAGGCGCAAGATCGCGGGCATTTTTCTTGATCAGGAGCACGCGAGGGTCTTCGCGCAATTTCCAGGCAATCTGATCCGTGTTGACGTCCACCGCGTAGACGCGCGCCGCACCCTGTTGGAGGAGGCAATCGGTGAAACCGCCGGTAGAGGAGCCCACGTCGAGACAGATTTTCCCCTGTGGGTTGACGCGAAAATCTTCCAGCGCACCTTCGAGCTTGAAGCCGCCGCGACTGGCATATTTTTGCAAGCGGCTGTGGACTTCGATAAGAGCGTCTGGTGCGACAGGCTGACCGGCCTTCTCAGCGCGAATGTCGTCCACCGTGACTTCGCCGGCGAGAATCATGGCTTGGGCTTTTTGGCGGGATTCGGCGAGGCCACGCTCGACGAGAAGAAGGTCGAGGCGCTTGCGTGGAGATTTGGGCGGCATTTCGTTTATCGAAGGTGAGGTAGCAACTGCGAAATTCGAGGCGCTCAGGTCCTGCGAAGAACCAGAAATTCGGCGAGGGAGCGCAGACGATCGGCGCCGTCGCCATAGGGCTGCAATTCCGCGATGGCCTTGGTGGCCAGTTCATTAGCGAATTCGTGGGAGCGCGGCAAGCCGAACACGGCGGGGTAGGTGGCTTTTTGCTGAACGATATCCTTGCCCGCGGTTTTGCCAAGGGCAGCGGAGGATTCCTCGACATCGAGGATGTCGTCGGTGACTTGAAAGGCCCAGCCGATGGTTTCGCCAAAGCGGCGAAGGCGCACAACGTCCTCGGGAGGTGCGCCGGCAGAGAGTGCGCCGGAAGCGATGGAGGCGCGAATGAGCGCGGCGGTTTTTGAGCGGTGAATGTATTCGAGAGTTTCGGGGCCGACATGCTGGCCTTCGGCTTCGAGATCGGCGACCTGTCCGCCGACCATGCCGTTGACCGTACCAGCAGCCGCGGAGATTTCCGTAATCATGGCGACGCGGCGGCCGGGCGGGGCCGGTGACGCGGCAATAGTCTCAAAGGCCAACGTGAGCAGAGCATCGCCGGCGAGGATGGCGGTGGCTTCACCGAATTTTTTGTGGCAAGTGGGTTTGCCGCGGCGCAGATCGTCGTTATCGAGCGCGGGCAAGTCGTCGTGAATCAGGGAATAGGTGTGGATGAATTCGATGGCGCAGCCGGGATAGAAGGCAGGGGAAACTTCAGGATCAAAGATGCGCGCGGTTTCGAGGCACAAGATCGGGCGGATGCGCTTTCCGCCGGCAAAGACGGAATAACGCATGGCTTTGTGAATGGAAGGCGGTTGAACAGACTCCGCGGGCATCAAGCGATCCAGATGGTCATCCACGGCGATGCGGTCTTCTTCAAAGAATTCGGGAAGTTTCATCGGAGTGAAAAGGTTCCTGTCGTCGGAGCAGCGGGAGCGTTACGCGTTGCTCTCTCCTTCGGGCTCGAAAGGCTCTGCGGCAAGTTTGCCATCGGCTTTCTTCAGCAGGATTTCCACGCGGCCCTCGGCTTCTTCCAATTGTTTCTGGCACTCACGGGAAAGGCCCACGCCTTCCTCAAAAAGCTTCATGGCTTCATCCAGAGAAAGCTGGGGACTCTCGAGCTTGCGCACTACTTCTTCGAGGCGCGCCAGGGAACGCTCAAAATCAGGTTTCTTGGGAGGTTCGGTCTTCTTGGGAATCGTTTGATTCACGGCGTTTCCTTGGGAAAATCCTACTTCTGGCACTGCAAACAGCAATACGTGGAACGTCCGCCCTGTTCGATGCGTTCGATCGCGCGCCCGCAACGGCGGAACGGCAGTCCTTCGCGCTGATAAGCCCGAAGGATTTTTTCGATTCCCTGGAACCACCACTGCGGGTTGCGAAAATCGGGCGCAGGATGCAAACAGCATTCTAAAGCACGACGAAGAACGGACACAATCGCTTTATGGAGATTGGCGGATTCTTTGCCGTTGAGGGAATTCGCGCGGCGGCGCGGATCGAGCCGGGCGTGCCAAAGCGCTTCGGCGGAATAGATATTGCCGATGCCTGCGATCCTGGATTGGTCCAGCAGGAACTCTTTCAAGGGACGGCGGGAAGAGGAGAGGCGTTCATGAAGAAAGGAAGGGGTGAATTGCGGAGAAAGCGCGTCAGGGCCGAGAGAACGCAGGGAAGGGCAGGCTGAAAACGATGGCCAGAAGTGCACGCGTCCGAAATGGCGCTGATCGGCAAAGCCTAGCACGCCCTTATCGAGTTCCAGAGCCGCATCCACGTGGACACCATCCGGGGACTGATTGGCGCGGCGGAGAAGTTCGTTGGCGGTGCGAAACCAGATGAGCTGGCCATCTAGTCGGAAGTGCAGTTCAAGCAAGCCGCGATCGAGCAAGAGGAGGAGGTACTTCCCATGGCGCGAGGCATCAATGATGCGGCGGCCGCGAGTGATTTGCGCGAGTCGCGTGGAAAATTGCGGCTTCGTGGCGATGGGATGAAAAATGTGGACGCAGCGGATGCGGCGCCCACGGACGAGCGGGCGCAAGCTGCGCGTTATGGCTTCGACTTCGGGAAGTTCGGGCATGCGTGGCCTGGAGCGAAAAGCAGGTCCCTCGCTTCGCTCCGGATGACAACTTAAATCAAGATGTCATGGTCTCAGGGTCAAGGTGTGTTTCTTGACCTTGGCTTCGGCAGCGTCGCTGAAGGGGGCGTAAATCGGTTTGCCTTCAAACCAGTAGTGAAACTGGTCGGTGTAATGCTCGCTGCCGGGCTGGCCGGATTGTCCGGCAGGGATGAGGATGATGGACTGATCCCAGTCGGAAAGATTGGCGACAAAGCGTTCCGAGGGGCCATGGGTGCGGCTGGCGGCGCGGGGGCTGAAACTCGTGCCTGCTTGCGGCTCATCGCCGAGACTGAGCAGTTTTTTCAGGAAACCTTCGCGGCCGAGGGGATGGAGCATGTCCAGATAATTGAAGCGCCTCCATTGCCAGTCTTCGGGGTCGGATTTCCCGGTACGCTTTTCCAGATGGTCCACGGCGCGATCGGCGGCGGTAGTCAGAAGTTCGTCGTAGCTCTTAAATTGAGATGGAAGCCAACGCGCCGGACGTTCGGTGAGGATGCGCTGGAGAAACGCGATTTTGCGCCAATGGTAGAGCTCGGTGTCCTGGCCGAGATGGGGTTCGAGGATGAGATCGAGCGCCTGATACAGGGTGGAGTTAAGAAAAGTGACGACAAAGGAGTTGGGATCGGCGATGCCATTCCAATCCTTGGATTGCTCGATGAGCTTCTTTGTGCGGGGATCCTTCGGCGGAGCCACTTGCGCGGCGGCAACCAGTTGCTCGGCGAGGAAAGCGTGCGGGAGGCTGAAGGCATCGGTCTGGACCTTGAGCATATCTTCTGGGCGGAGATCGTGCTTGTCGTGCAAGAGGTCGTAGATGCGGGCGGTGCGGTAAGGCTCTTCCCAATCGTCGGTGAGAAATGGTTTGTAGGCGGGGCCCACGACGCGCGCATTGGCGGTGACGATGAGGCCGCTATCCGGGTTGTAACTGCGAGGCATTTGATCGAACGGGATGTAGCCGGTCCACTCGTAATCGTCGGTGTCGCCAGGGACGGGCACTTCGCCATGACCCTTTTTCCGGATCGGAACGCGCGCCGCCACGATGTAGCCGATGTTGCCGTTCACATCCGCATAAACGGCGTTCTGCGCCGGGCCCCACACGGACTTCATAATCTCCAGGAATTCGCGCCAGTTTTGTGCTTTGCCCAGCCATAGGTAGGTGTTGGCTAAGGCGCCGGTTTCGAAAACCGTCCAGCGGATAGCGTAACTCTTGCCGTCTTCCTGGTGAATCACGGGACCATGGCGCGTGACGACCAGCCTAAGGTGTTCGTCGGGAGCGCCCTTCACGTGGATGACTTCGTCAAAAACGTCGGCCTTTTTCCACTGGCCGTTGACGCGATATTCGTCGAGATTCGTGGGATTGAATGTCTCTACGTAGAGATCCTGGACGCTGGCGCCATTGTTGGTAAAGCCCCAGGCGATGCGATCATTGTGGCCTACGACGACGAGAGGAGAGCCGGGCAGGGCGAAGCCTTTGACGTTCCAGCCGGGCGCGGTGTCGTGCACTTCATACCAGATGGGCGGGAGCGTGAGTTCCAGGTGCATATCGTTGGCCAGCAGCGGCTTGCCCGTGGTAGTGTGCGCACCGTTGACCACCCAATTGTTGCTGCCTAGCGATGCTCGGATATCGTGCTGTGATTCGAGCAGCCAGTCCTTCGCGCTGGCGGCGAGCGCGGAAGTGAGATCGGGCTGAGCGGCGGAATCGGGAAGTGCAGGAATTTCTCGGCCAGCTTTCAGTATGTCGTCGCTATCCATTTCATCGTCATCATCGTCGTCGGCATCGCTTTGGGGGATATCTCGGCCGTTTTCCTTGGCGTTCGGGTCGCCAACGACGAAATGGTCCAAGGCGGCATCATCGCGATAGAGATCCTTGGCTAGATCGGAGCCGATTTTTTCGGTGATTTTGGCGCGATCCAGCTTGTGCGGCCAGCTGTAGGTGAGCGTGCGATACATGTAAGCGCCAATGACCAGGGAATCGGAGGCCTGCCAGGGCTGCGGCTTGTATTTGAGCAGAGTGAATTCCATGGGCAGCTTGGTGGAATGCTGTTCGATGAAGCGATTGACGCCCTGAGCGTAGGCTTCGAGGATGCGGCGATGGTTAGGGTCCATCTGTTCCACTTCGCGCTGCGCGATGCGGCCGAAATTTAGGATGCGGAAGTCCTTGTCAATTTTCAGAGTGACGGAACCTAGAATTTCAGAGAGTTGGCCGCGAGCGGCGCGGCGGAGCAGGTCCATCTGCCAGAGGCGGTCCTGGGCCATGACGTAGCCTTGGGCTTCGGCAAGATCTTCGAGGGAAGAGGCGCGGATGTGAGGGACGCCCCAGTTATCACGCTCGACGAAGACGCTGGCATGCAAGCCGGGAAGCGGGACGGAGCCGTCCAATTGGGGAAGCGGGCGATAAACGAACCACCAGATGATTGCGGCAAAAGCAATGACAATCGCGGCGGAGAGCCAAAAGAGCAGACGGAGGAAGATGCGCAAGTCGGATTCCACCTCAAGGCTGAGTGACTAAGTTTAGTGGAGGCGGGAGAGGCGCGCAACCTGGACAAATTGCCCGTCCATCGGGCCTGCCCATTTTTAATGAACTGTACTTTCCTCTCGCGGCATCTTATGAGAAGCTGGCGAAACCACTTTTGAGCCTACAGGTCAGGCAGATTGAGGAGAGGCATGTCCGCAATTCTTCCACCTGGTACGGCTGCACCTGAATTCACGCTGCACGTCACACCCGATCAAACACTTTCCCTAAGCGAACTGCGCGGAAGGCCCGTGATTCTGGCGTTTTATCCGGCGGACTGGAGCCCGGTCTGCGGAGATCAAATGGCGTTATACAACGAAATCCTGCCGGAGTTTCAGAAATTCAATGCGGAGTTGCTGGGCATTTCCGTGGATGGAGTGTGGTGCCACGAGGCGTTTGCCAAGGATCGGCGGCTGCATTTTCCGTTGTTGGCCGATTTCGAGCCGAAAGGCGAGGTGGCGCGGGAATACGGGGCCTACCGGGAGAAAGATGGCGTGTGCGAACGCGCGTTGTTCGTCATCGACAAGAACGGAAAGATCAACTGGAGCTACTGTTCGCCGATCGCAGTGAATCCGGGAGCGGACGGCATCCTGCAGGCTTTGGAAGATCTGCCGAAATAGGGAGGAGAAAATGGCTGCGCTGAAGGTAGCGGTGTCGGAGGCGGACCATGTGCAGGGCCCAGCCAACGCGGAAATCACGCTGGTGGAGTACGGGGACTACGAATGCCCGCACTGCGGACGCGCTCATCCCATCGTGAAGCGGGTGCAGAAACATTTTGGGAAACGATTGCGCTTCGTGTTTCGCAATTTTCCCTTGGCCGAAATGCATCCACACGCGGAGGGCGCTGCCGAAGCTGCCGAGTTTTGCGGCTCGCAGGGGAAATTCTGGGAGATGCACGACCTGCTTTTCGAGAACCAGGAGCGGCTGAGCGGCCCGCTGTACCTGGAGCTTGCGCAAAAGATCGAAGTGGCTCCGGCGGCGCTGCGCGCTTCACTGGAAAAACGGGAATTCCTGACGCGCGTGAAGGCGGATTTTACCGGAGGGGTGCGCAGCGGAGTAAACGGCACGCCCACTTTTTTCATCAATGGCCTGCGGCATGATGGAGCGTTCGACTATGAAGACCTGGTCGAAGCGCTCGATGCGGCAGCGGCTGCGTGACACCTTCGGCCTCGCAACATTCGGTCACGCCATCCCCCCGAGCAGGATAGGTACTGCTACAATGCGGCTGAAGGAGCAGGGAAGAGCATGTTCCTGGTGCGGCTGATTGGCGTGTTCGTGCTGGTGGCGATGAATGGATTTTTCGCCGCGACGGAATTCTCGCTGGTGACGGTGCGGCTGTCGCGGGTGCGGCAGTTGGTGGCGCAGGGAGATGCGCGCGCGCGCATCGTCGAGCACCTGTTGGGCGATTTGCACCGGGTGGTATCCGGGGTGCAATTGGGAATTACGCTCACCAGCCTGGGGATAGGCGCGCTCGGTGAAATGACGCTGGCGAAATTCGTGCAGCAAGTGATGCCGGCGCAAGGCAGCCTGCGCACGCTGCTGTTGGTACACGGTGTGGCGCTGACGATCGCGTTCATGTTCCTGAGCGCCATCCATGTGGTGCTGGGCGAACTGGTGCCGAAGAGCATCAGCCTGGCGCGCGCCGGCCGCGTGGCACTGATGGTGGCACGGCCCTTCCAGTGGTTCCTCAACACTTTTCGCTGGGCAATCGATCTTCTGGACGGCATTTCTGGAGCGATCGTGAGAGCTTTGGGCGCGGCCGCACCCGTGGGGCACGGCGTCGCGCACTCCACGGAAGAATTGCAGATACAGATTCAACAAGCGCGCGAACGTGGGTTGCTGGGGACCGGGGAAGAAAAGTTTATTTTGAGCGCGATTGATTTGAGCCAATTGCAGGTGCGGGAAATCATGGTTTCGCGGCCAGACATGCACACGCTGCCGGTGGAGGCCTCGCTGGAAGAGGTGATGCGGGTGTTCGCGACGACGCAGCGCTCGCGCATTCCCGTATATCGCGACACGGAAGATCACGTGCTCGGCTTCGTGCATATCAAGGACATGATGTGGGTGCTGCTGGACCGTGAACGGCGTTTGGAAGAAAACCTGCCACCGCCTCCGCCGTTTGACTTGCGGCAGGTTCTGCGGGAAGTGCTGATTGTGCCGGAAACGAAACCTGTCAGTGAGTTGCTGGTGGAATTGCGTGCGCGCCATGTGGGCATCGCCATGGTGGTGGACGAGTTTGGCAGCATCCTTGGTTTGGTGACGAAGGAAGACCTGCTGGAGCAGTTGGTCGGCGAAATCCACGATGAGTTCGATGTGGTGGAGAAGCCGTTGACATTGGCCGATGGCGCGGTGGTGTTCGACGCGGCGCTGAATGTGCGCGACCTTGATACGCAGTACAACATCACCCTGCCGGAGGACCCGGCATATGCGACCGTGGGGGGATTCGTGATGGACCAGCTTGGGTTCATCCCGCGCGGCGGAGAGAGTTTTGAGTTTGGCGGCTACCGCTTCTCCGTTGTGGAAATGGACGGGCGGCGCGTGGCGCGGGTGAAAATCCAACGGCTGCGCCCGGCGCAACCCGTGCCGGCGAAGGAAGCGAGCGGGGCCGCGGAGGCTACAAAAGCGAAAGCCGCAAAAAAGGAGCACTGAGTTCTTCGTCGAATGGCGCGCTACTTCCTGCACCGATTCCTGATGACATTGCCTGCACTGTGGTTGGTGCTGACCATGGTATTTCTGCTGATCCACATCGTACCGGGAGATCCCGTGGAGCAGATGCTGGGGGAGGGTGCGGCCCCGGGGCAAGCGGCGGAGTTGCGTCATACGCTGGGGCTGGACCGGCCGCTGATCGTGCAATACGGAAAATATCTTTGGCAGGTGGCGCGCGGCGATTTCGGGCAATCGTTCAAATTTCAGGCGCCGGTGCGGCGCGTCATTTTTGAGCGTTATCCGGCCACTTTGCAATTGGCCTTTCTGGCGCTAGTGGTGTGCATGGCGATTGCGATTCCTGCGGGTGTGCTGGCGGCGCACCGGCGAGGGACAACGACGGATCGGACTGTCGGCGTGCTTACTTTATTTGGGCTGGCGGTGCCAAACCTGGCGTTGGGGCCATTGCTGATCGCCTTGTTTTCGATTGAATTGGGTTGGCTGCCAGTTTCAGGCCGGGGCGGGGCATTGAACTACATCCTGCCGGCAGTGACGCTGGGCGCCGCGCTGGCGGCGATTCTGACGCGCATGGTGCGCGGAGCCATGCTGGAGGAACTTTCCAGCGATTACGTGCGAACGGCGCGAGCGAAGGGTTTGCGGACTTCCGTGGTGCTTGTACGGCACGCATTGCGCAACGCGCTCATTCCCATTACCACCATCATTGGCCTTCAGTTCGGGACGCTGCTGGCGGGGGCGATTGTCACGGAGACGATTTTTTCGTGGCCAGGTATCGGTCGCTTGACGGTGCAGGCGATTTCCGCGCGCGATTATCCGCTATTGCAGGGGTGCATCCTGGTGATCGCGCTTTCCTATGTGCTGGTGAATCTGCTGACGGATTTTCTGTATTCCTTGATTGATCCACGGGTGCGGCTGTCATGAAATTCGGCGAGCCGTTGCGGGCGTTCCTGCGGCAGAGTTTGCTGGCGCGCGTTGGCTTTGCGATTGCTTGCCTGCTGGTGGTGATCGCGTTGCTGGCACCGTGGATTTCGCCTGCACAACCAGCGGCACAGAATCTGGCGGTGCGGCTGCAAGGACCGTCGCTCAGCCACTGGATGGGCACGGACGAATTGGGGCGCGACATTCTTACGCGGATTTTTTATGGCGCGCGCGTGTCGTTGTTTGTTTCCGTGTGCGTGGTGCTGGGCTGCGGTTCGATTGGATTGACGCTGGGGATGCTGGCGGGATACAGCGGGGGTATTTTCGACCGCGTGGTGAACCTGCTGCTGATCAACTCGTTTCTCTCGTTTCCCGGAGTGCTGCTGGCGATTGCCTTCGCGGCGTTTTTTGGGCCGGGGATCGGCAAGGTGATTCTGGCGCTGATCATCACGGGCTGGGCTGGGTACGCGAGGCTGGCGCGAGCGCAGGTGTTAAAGACCAAGGAATTGGAATTCGTGCTGGCGGCGAGGTCGCTGGGCGCGTCACCGCTGCGCATTATGACGCGGCATCTTTTGCCCAATATTATTCAGCCGGTGCTGGTGCAGGCCACCATCGGGATGGCAGGGGCGATCCTGGCGGAGGCGACGCTGAGTTTTCTGGGATTGGGCGTGCTTGCGCCGATTCCCAGTTGGGGCGCGATGTTGAACGATGCGCGGAACCATTTATTTGATGCGCCGCACGTGGTGGTTTTTCCAGCGCTGGCGGTGGTGCTGGCGGTGCTGGCGTTTAATTTGCTGGGCGATGCTTGGCGGGATTGGTTGGATCCGCGGACACGGTCGCAGATGACGGCGATGGAATCGAGCCGGTAGGGGACGCGACAAATTAGGGGCAGAATCCTCAGGGGCTAAAGCCCAGCGTAACGGCACCTGTTATGTCGGACGTGAAGGTCCGACCCCCGAGAGCAAGAACAAACCCATGAGCAGGCCGAGCTGAAGCCTAGCGCCTGCAAAGACATACTCAGGGGCCGCGTTTAGGCGCGGCTGTATATTCGTGAGAAAAGCACTTTTGTGGAGTTGCTTCCGGCGTAAAAGCGGCGGCGAGCCGCCGCACTCTAAAATGCTTGGTCACGTCCACTATTGCCGGCAGGAGCGCCGACACGGCGAATGCAAAGAAGAATCTTGGATTAGGTTTTCGTTAGGAGGACGGGGGTGCCGCGATTCAGGCCGAGTGCGCGGGCGGCGCTGCCTTTGTTCACGCCGATTTCCACGTATCCGCTGGAGCCGATGTAGGCGACTGGTTCGCTCGCGGGGCCGTGGGCAAACGTGGAAACGAGCTTGGTTACGGGATGGGTGCCGACTTGCAACTTTACTGCGCCCTTTTCCAGGGCACCGGCGGGCAAATCTTCCGGGCGGAAATTCGTGATCAGATTACCGAAGGCATCCACTCTCAGGACCACACCCTTCAACAGGCCATCTGCTTCTTTGGGCCTGGGCATGGCGAACTTTTTGAAGTCGGTGATTTCCTCGCCCATGCTGGCGGGCTGCCAGTTCTTGGAGAGCCACGCGGCGACGGGAACAAAGATGTCGCGGCCGTGAAAGGTCTTGCTTACCGGCTGCAGGAAGTAATGTTCGGACGTGATGTGACGGACGACAACGGGGTGCTCCTTTTCGTAGATGCCTGAGAGCACGCCATTATCCGGCGCAATGAAATACTGATTCTGGCCGCTGACGAGGATGGGGCGGCGTTCCGTGCCGACGCCGGGATCCACGATGACTACGTGGATGCTGCGTGGGGGAAAATAGGAATAGGCGGCGGCGATGGACAATGCGCCGTCGAGCAGGTCGAAGGGAGCAACCTGGTGGGTGATATCAACGATCTGTGCTTCCGGATTGATCTTCAGGATGACGCCCTTGAGCACGCCCACGAGATGATCGTTGGTGCCGTAGTCGGTGGTCAGGGTGATGATTGGATTCGTCAAGAGTCTCTCCCTTTGGAGAAGTTGAATCGCCTTTTGGGTACTGGAGTGGGGAGGCACCCCATCGTTATGACGCTAACGGAGGACGGGGCGGGATGCAAGGAAAGTGGAGGAAGACGCTGCAAAAGCGCCAATGGCAGGGTATGGGAAGGGGCGGCGACCAAGACTGTATGCCTTGCCGAGATGGGGTCCAGCGTGCTGGACCCCTGCAGGGCACCGCTGCGCGTGGGGTTTTGTGTTGACCGGAAACCTTGAGCGTCGATTAGTGCGGCGGAGTTGCTTGCGTTCGGCGGGTGGGCATCGTACGATTTCAAATCGGTGCTTCACGTGTAATTTGTGACATTGACCACTGTCCAGCGGCGGGTTTGCGGAGGGTGTGTCGCGGCAGGGAATTCGGTCGAGAGAAGGTCTGCATGAAATCGGTCGTGGTGGTGGGAGCGCAGTGGGGCGATGAAGGAAAAGGGAAAGTGGTGGATTACCTGGCGGGCTCGTTCGATTACATCGCGCGAGTAGCCGGGGGCCACAACGCGGGACACACGGTCATCATTGGCAAAGAGCGCCACGTGCTGCAGCTGATTCCTTGCGGGATTCTGCGCCCGAAACATCATGTCATTATCGGCCCGGGCGTGGTGATTGATCCGGCGGCGCTTGTGGGTGAGATTGAGGCGCTGGCGAAGGGCGGGATCAGCGTGGCGGGACGGCTGCACATCAGCAATCGCGCACATCTGATTTTCCCTTATCACCGGGAACTGGATAAAGCCGCGGAATCCGCGCGGGGCGCCAACAAGATTGGCACAACTTCGCGTGGCATCGGGCCGGCTTATGAAGACAAAATGGCGCGGCGCGGACTCCGCATGGTGGATCTGCTGACGCCGGACCTTTTTCGTGAAAAGGCCGCACGCGTGGTGGAGGAGAAGAACCGCCTCGCTAAGGGGGCGTACGGCGCAGACATCGATTTTTCGAGCGAAGTGGAGGAGACGCTGAGGCTGGGCGAAAAGATCAAGGGCTACATCTGCGACACCGCGGAATTGGTCAATCACGCGTTGGATGAGGGCAAGTCTGTGCTGTTTGAGGGCGCGCAGGGCACCATGCTGGACATCGATCACGGCACCTATCCATTTGTTACGTCGTCCAGCGCGACTTCCGGCGGGGCGACCACGGGGATGGGCGTGCCGCCGACGAAGATCCGCAATGTTTTGGGTGTTTCCAAGGCGTACACGACGCGCGTTGGCGGCGGACCGTTTCCCACGGAGATGCCAGACCTGGAAGCGAAGGAAGTGCGCGAGCGCGGCAACGAGTTTGGCGCGGTGACGGGACGCCCGCGGCGCTGCGGCTGGCTGGACCTGGCGGAATTGCGCTACGCCAAGATGATCAACGGCATTGATACGCTGGTGATTACCAAGCTGGACGTGTTTGATACGCAACGCGAAATCCAGGTGGGCGTGGGTTACACCTACAAGGGCAGGGAACTGAAAGAGATGCCCGCATCGGCGGAAGAGTATGAACACGTGACGCCGGTGTACAAGATGCTGCCAGGTTGGAGCGAGACAACCTACGGCGTGAAGGACGCGGCGAAACTGCCGAAGGCTGCGCTGGATTATCTGCGCTTTGTTTCGGACTTTCTGCAGGTGGAGATTGGGATGATTTCCACGGGGCCGGAGCGCGACGCGACGATTGTCCAGCCCGGCACGCTGCTGGCGCGGTGGCTGTAGACTATTTCCAAAACGCGGTGTGAATTGGCCCGTCATTCCGAGCGAAGCGAGGAATCTCGCATTGACCGAAACCCAAGAAAGAGAGATTCGTCACTCCGCAGACTCCGTTCGGAATGACGGGATGGTGCTTTTTCTGATAGCCGTGAAGCCATAGCTCGATGAAAAACGCGGGTATTTGCACAGATTTGAGGCCTCCTCATGCTGCGGTATGACGAAGCGCGGCAGATTGTGATTACGGAGGCGGGCAGGCGGCCGCGTCCGGGAGCCACGACCAAGCTGGGTGTGGACGAGGCGCTGGGCTACGTGCTGGCGGAAGAGATTTGCACGGACCGCGAATATCCACCGTTTGACCGCTCCACGCGCGACGGCTACGCGGTGCGGACCAGCGAGGCGGCCGCGGGCGCGAAGCTGCGCTGTTCTGGTGAAGTGAAGGCCGGCGACAGCGTCACCATGCCGCTGGCGCCGGGGAGTTGCGTGCAGATCATGACGGGTGCAGCGGTGCCGCCTGGCGCTGACGCGGTGGTCATGATCGAATTCACTGCACGCGATGGCGACACGATTTCCCTCCAGCGAGACACAGTGCGCGGACAAAACGTCGTGCCGCGTGGCAGCGAAGCACATTCGGGCGACGTGGCGTTGCACCCGGGCCTGCGGCTGGGCTTTGCGGAATTGGCGATTGCGGCGCAGGTTGGCGCGACGGCGCTGCTCTGCAACCGCAAGCCTCGCGTGGCGATCCTTTCCACGGGAGATGAGGTGGTGCCCATCGGCGAGACGCCCGGTCCATTTCACATTCGCAACAGCAACAGCGTTTCGCTGGCCGCGCAGGTGCGCCTTGCGGGAGGCGAGCCGGTGGTGCTGGGCAATGCGCTGGACCGCAGCGATGACCTGGGCACAAAAATCGAGCGAGGCTTGCAGGAAGATGTGCTGGTGCTTTCGGGCGGCGTTTCAATGGGGAAGTACGACCTGGTCGAATCGGTGCTGCAGGCGATGGGCGCGGAGTTTTTCTTTGACGCGGTGGCTATACGCCCCGGGAAACCCGCGGTGTTTGCGCGGTGCCGGGACGCATTTGTGTTTGGGCTTCCGGGGAACCCCGTTTCGACCATGGTGACGTTTCTTCTTTTTGTTGCGCCCGCACTCGATCTTTTGAGCGGTGCGGCGGCGCGGCCTTTGCCTTTGCTGGACGCTACGCTGGCGGGAACGCTGAAGGAAAAGACTGGGCTGACACATTTCCTGCCGGCGCGGGTTGAGTGGATTGGAGGTTCGGCTGAAGTGCGGCCATTGCGCTGGCAAGGTTCGGGCGACATTGCGGCGCTGAGCCGGGCGAATTGCTTCCTGGTGGTGCCTGCTGACCGTCAAGACATTGCGGCGGGAGAGAAGATTTCCGTTCTGCCGCGCATGGACGTACTCTAGGACCTAACTCGAAATCGTCGGTTAGTGCGTTTTCGAGGGCCGATTTCGGAGGCTGCATGCGAATGGAGCAGAACAGCCCTCAGCGGCTAAAGCCGGATTGCCTATGGGACACATACGGCACGGCTAAAGCCATGCCCTGACGCAGAACGGAAAAACGGCGTAGGAGTTCGGCTAGAGCTAGAAGGGCCCTGCAAGACAATCTTCCGAAGACCTGGGGCGAATGGCAAAACTCTCCCACTACGGCAAAGGCGGCGAAGTGCGCATGGTGGACGTCTCCGCCAAGTCGGTGAGTACGCGCACGGCGGTGGCGCACGCGTTTGTACGCATGACGCCGGGAGTAGTGCGAGCGGTGCGGCGTTTGAAGAATCCCAAGGGTGATCCGCTGGAGGTGGCGCGCATCGCGGGAATTGCCGCGGCCAAACGCACGGCGGAGTGGATACCTCTTTGTCATCCCTTGCCCCTCACGCACATTGCTGTGACCCCACGGCTATGCAAAGATGGAGTGGAAATTCATTCCCGGGTAAGGGCGACGGCGCAGACGGGCGTGGAGATGGAAGCGCTGGTCGCCGCCACCTGCGCGGCCCTCACGGTTTACGATATGTGCAAAGCACTCGATAAAGGGATAGAAATCGCGCACGTCCACCTGCTGGAGAAGACCGGTGGAAAGAGCGGGGACTACCAGCGCGCGCCGGGGAAGAAATCGCGGAGAGGACGCAAATGAGCGCGGCCCCCGGCAAAACGGTGAAGCTGCTGTTGGCGGAAGACAATCCGCTGATACGCGACCTGATTTCCAAGGCGCTCGATCCTTATTGTGAAGTGATGATTGCAGGCGACGGCGCTGATGCGTTGCTCAAGACGATTGATGATCCGCCCGACGTGATTTTGTGCGATTACAAAATGGCCGGCCTGGATGGGCGGCAACTTTTTGAGAAGCTGCGAGGGCGCGAAGCCACACGGCACATTCCATTTCTCTTCATGGCCAGCCGTGCGGACATTGAAGAACGCTTGCGCCCGCTGGTGGACGGAGTGGAAGACTTCATCGCCAAACCATTTTTGGTAAAAGACCTGGTGCGCTCCGCGAAAAAAGTAGTGGACAGGCTGCATCTGGAGAAACTGCAGAAAACTGCGTCGCGCCCCGGCGTAATTCAAGGCCGCTTGGAAGAAATGAACATGACCGACCTGATGCAATCGCTGGAAATGGGGCAGAAGTCCTGCCGCCTGGTGGTGCGAAAGGGCGAGGAACAGGCGGAGCTGTACTTTACGACCGGGCAGTGCCGCGATGCGAGGATCGGCACGATGCAAGGTGATGATGCGGTCTTCAAGGTCATTTTGTGGACCGAGGGCGAATTCGAGATTGACTTCAACGCCGCAAATGCTTCAACCGCCACGACGACTACACGCAGTACGACGGGACTCCTGATGGAAGCGATGCGCTTGCTGGACGAGGCCAATCGCGATACCGTCGAAAGCAATTGATCCGGCCATGCGTGTTTCCATTCTGACCATCAGTGATTCCGTTGCGCGAGGTGAGCGCGTGGACCTTTCCGGGCCGGCGCTGGCACAACGTTGCCGGGAACTTGGCTGGGAAGTGAATGCAACACTGCAGTGTTCGGACGACCCGGGCAGTGTGCGCAGCAAGTTGCGAAAACTTGCGGATTCGCGGCAGGTTGACTTGCTGCTGACCACTGGTGGGACAGGCTTGGGGCCGCGCGATAACACACCGGAAGCAACATTGGAAATTGCCGAGCGCAACATTCCCGGGCTGGCCGAGGAAATGCGGCGCAAGGGCGTGGAGAAAACGCCGACGGCGCTATTGTCGCGAGGAGTGGTTGTGACGCGTCATCGGACGCTGATCCTGAATTTGCCGGGTAGCCCGAAAGGCGCGGTGGAATCGCTGGACGCCGTGGCACACCTGCTGCCTCATGCCCTGGAAGTGTTGCACGGCGCGCGCCACGATTAAGCTGTCGCGGACCCGCCTCCCCATTACAAATTGGTCGCACCTGTACTTCGGAAAGGGTCACGCGATCCCCAATCCTTCCTCATACTGGGGGTACGTACGACCTTGGAGGACAGTTCATGGCGGCGCGTTTTGCATATATCAGCGCGGGCCAGATTTACATCAAAGCAGGCAACTCTCCTGCTGCGGTGCACGAAAGCAAGTTCGTGCAAGGTATTCGTGATCGCGCACTGGAACTGTACCGCCGCCATTCCTGGAAGGCCGGTGAGAGTGACGGCAGGATGATCACTCGGGCCGCCCTGTGGGGTGCCAACGCACGCAATCCCGAGATGACAAGGATTGAAGTTGGTAGCATCAGTCGCCGTGGGGAGGGAGACGGATTCGCGTACAGCGTGCTCTCACGAGAGATTTCGGGAGTGCTAGCATACAAGGAAGATACGCAAGCAGAGCTTCGGCTTCTTCACAGCGCGGACTTCCGCATCACGCAGGTGGTTTCGCAGCCGGGCACAGGCCGGCTTGCCATGAGCATGCTGCATCATGGATGCAGTGTCATTGCGATCATGGAGGGAAATGGGGGCGCCCTTACCGAGATTACTCAAGGAGAAGCGTACGACGAATCTCCTTTCTGGGTTCCCGGGCAGAAAAACGAAATTCTCTTCCAGTCCGCCGGAGTTGCCCACAACGAAAGCGGAGTGCCCGTGGGCAAGGGTCCCTACTCCATTCAAATTCTGAATCTCGATTCCATGGAGATCAAGCCAATCCTGGAGGATCCAGAGCATGATTTACTGGCCCCCAAGATGATCGAGGATGGCACTTTGTACTTCATCCGCCGGCCGTACCACCTGGGCAAGCCTTCACGCAGCATGCTGGGGTGGATCGAAGACCTGCTCCTGTTCCCGTTTCGTCTGTTGTACGCCATCGTTCAGTTCTTCAACTTTTTTACGATGATGTACACGGGCAAACCACTCGTGCACAGCGGGCCTGCCGCAGGGAAGGAAGCTGATCCCGTGCGAATGATCATTTGGGGCAATCTTGTGGAGGCGCAAAAGGTCCTGTTGGGTGAGAACAATGCGGAATCCGGTTTGGTGCCGGCGAACTGGGAACTTTGTCGCAGGGCTCCTTCGGGAGAAATTGAAGTATTGGCGAAGTCCGTTCTTTCCTTTGATCTCGATTTAGACGAAGGATTGCTTTTCACAAATGGAACGGCTATCTACAGAATGGGTTCGGGTGGCAGGCACGCGCTGCTTCAGAAGGCTTCAATGATTCGGCAGGTAGTGGCTCTTCCAGATTCAAAGGGCAGCGAGGTGATTTCATCGATCGCCGTGAGTTCCTCCGAAGCCTGTCGCCAGCCCTGAATCTCTGCCAGCGCTTTGATTGGATTTTGAGAGATCACACCCAGCAGGAATGCGCGACGGCGGCGCTGGAGAGCATTTCGTTGTCCACCATGATAGAGATTTGGAATGTCAATTTCCCAATGAGGATTGGCCCGATTGAAGAGATGCTTCGAGAGAGGTGGAGGCCGGCTTCCCGGAGGCTGCCAAGGTCATTTTGTAGTGAAGGCGCAGGATGGTGAGTCCCAGGAAGGTGATGGTGTGGTCGGTGCGCAGAACATCGTCTTCATCCACGTAGACGCGAAAGATTTCGTGAAGGGATTTGAAATTCCGGACACGCCAGGCGTCCGGGCAGGATTCGAGAATGCGGTAAAAACCGGGGCGCCCAAACGCGGCACCGGTGGAGATGAGTCCGAAGGATCCGTCTGAATGTGAGCAGGGACGGAGATAGACGTTGCTGCTGCCGTAACACGGAAAGGTGACCTTTACACAGGGATTTTCTTCGCCGGGTAGGTTCGTGATGGAGTATAGGCCCGCGTAGATGACTTTGCCGGTGGAGCGAAATCGCCGGAGCCAACCAGTGTGGACGAGAGTCCCCGTGCGCGGATCGCGGAGTTGCACGATTTCGCTGGTCATGCCCTTGGCGACTTCCAGTGAGGAGATGGGAAAGTTCAGTTGGTCCATTCGCCGGCTGATAAACTCGACGAGCAGCCAGAGGACGAGTTTTCCCGCCAGATAGACTTCGCTCCAAACCTCAAGATGATAGGCCGCGGCGTGTTCGTAGAAATGCCGGACGCGCGGATGAATCTTTCCGGGATCAAACGAAGGCCCGCGAAGCGCGGAGAAATCGGGGATCAGGCCAGCATCCGGGGGCATGGTCAATTCCAGGTGCTGCCCCTCCGCAATGCGCTGATAGAGACCCTTACCAATGAGCCCGGCTCTTCCGATCACGCAACTCAGCCAAGGAGATTCGCTCTTGAGGACGCGGCGGCCAAAGATGCGAACGAGCCACACAATGCAAGTTTGCAGGACGAAACCCGTGGCGGAATAGAAGAGATCGCGGATGGTGGAGGTTTCCGGAGGATTGGGCAGGGAAGCGTCCACGTTTGCATTCGGAATTGGCGACGGGAGGCTCATCGAAACTCGATTATCTCAACGATGTGCAGGTTACGGCCAGACCCGGCTGGGTATGTGCCTGCGATGACACTTGGGCGGTGGGAACTGCCTGAAGAAGCAGCTCAAGGGGCAAAATTTCAGCGTGATCTGGTAACGATTAAGAACAAGGAAGGCTCTTCCTGATCCCGGAAGAATCGCTTGTTGACGGTTCGCGCGGCGTCCATAACAATGATGGCACCATGGCTACGAAACTCTCAGACAAAAACCTCGCTGTATTGGGTACCGGGAAGCTCGGCGGCATCTTGTTGCGCGCCTATCTCAAGCAAGGGCTTTTCTCGCCAAAGCGCGTGAATATTACGGTGCGCCACGAAGAGAAAGCGGCGGCGCTTGCGAAGGAACTCGGCGTCACCGGCACGACGGACAATCGCAAGGCCGTTCACGAAGCGGACATCGTGCTGTTGGCGGTGAAGCCGCAGGTGGTGGGCGACGTTCTGAAGGAAATTGCGCCGGAATTGGGAAAGGATACGCTGATCATCTCGGTGGCAGCTTCCGTGCCGACTTCCTACATCGAACAGCGCTCGGGCGCCAAGGTTCCGGTGGTGCGCGCCATGCCTAATACGTGTTCCACGGTGGGCTGCGGCATGACCGGGATTTGCCGGGGCGCGCACGCCTCCGCCGAGCACCTGGAAATGGCGAAGGCCATGTTTAACGCCGTGGGGCGCACGGTGGTGGTTGACGAAAAGAACATGGATGCGGTCACCGGGCTTTCCGCCAGCGGGCCCGCGTTTATCTACATCATTCTGGAATCGCTGGCCGAAGCTGGCGTGAAGGTGGGACTGCCGCGGGATATCGCCACGCTGCTGGCTTCGCAGACGATGAAGGGCGCCGCGAGCGTGGTACTGGAGACTGGCGATCACCCAGCGCTGCTGAAGGATGCGGTGACGACTCCGGCCGGGTGCACGATTGACGGGATACTTGAACTGGAGGAAGGGAAGCTGCGCGTGACGTTGATTAAGGCGGTGGTGAAGGCCACGCAGCGCGCGGGGGAACTGCTTTTCGAGAAATAGGAAGAGAATCGCGAGGTTGGGTGAGCGAGACGCAATTGCGCAGTTGTGTGAGCCGGCGCAATTCACTCAACAAGGAGTTGTGGTACGATGCGTCGAGAGGCACCTCATGCCTGAGGCTTACATCCCGGTTCTGATTTTCGCGTTGCTGGTGCTGTCGTTTCCTGTTCTTGCCTTGCTGATTTTCAAGCTGCTCCGGCCAGAGACAGCCGGCGGCCCGGCGAAATTACAGCCTTACGAGTGCGGTATCCTGCCGGAAAGCAACGCGCGTGGCCGCTATTCGGCGCGGTTTTACGTGGTGGCCATGCTGTTTGTGATCTTCGATGTGGAGATAATCTTCCTGTTTCCCTGGGCGATTCTGTATCAATCGTGGGTGACGCAGCACATGGGCGCATTCGCGCTGGTTTCCATGTTTGTGTTTTTGGGGATCCTGCTGGTTGGGTATGCATGGCTTTATAAGAAGGGCGCGTTGGACTGGGCGTAGGCCTTCCTTGCGATTGCGCTTCTCACCATTCAAACATTCACAACCTTCCCGCTGTTGTGCCAGCGCGCATTGACTGGGCTGACTGCGTGTGTTAGAAACTCTGAGAGCGATTCTGTTTGCTGCCAGATCGCGGATGAGTTTGTTTGTCTGCAAACTGGCTTGCGCGTGCTCGCTCCTTCCTTTTGCGCGCAAGCGAAATTGCGGTCATTCTCAGTGGGATGAATTGGGGCTTCCAACAGCTTTGACGAGGCCCTACTATGCAGCTCAATGGTCCCAGGGTCCATGGCAGAAGAGCCCAAGCCACCCCAGTCGCCCGAAAGTCCAAAGCAAGATGCTGCAGGCGCTCCACCAGCGCCGCCCGCCGCGCCTGCCAGCGCGGATGCTGCCCCATCTCCAGCCGCCAAGCCTGCCGCACCTGCCAAGCCTGCGCCAAAGCCTCCTGTTTCGATGCAGACTCCGCTGGACAACGATCTGACGAAGCGGTACCGCGAGAAGTTCGGCGGGGCAATCCTGGACGCTGTCGAGGACCGCAAGCAGGCGTACCTGGTGATTGATTCCGCGCAGCTGGCGGAAATTGCGAGCTACTCGAGGGACATCGAGAAGTTCGATCTTCTGGAGGATTACACGGCGGTGGATTGGCCGCGGCGCGAGAAGCGCTTCGACCTGGTCGCCATTCTGTATTCGTTCTCGAACAATACGCGCCTGCGGCTGAAGATTCCGCTTTCTGCCGACCAAAGTGCCGCGAGCCTTGTGGAGATCTGGCCGACGGTGAACTGGCTGGAGCGCGAGATCTTCGACATGTTTGGGATCACTTTCAGCGGGCATCCCGATTTGAAGCGCATTCTTTTGCCGGAAGAGTGGCAGGGGCATCCGCTGCGCAAGGATTACGACATCCTTCAACAGGACACGGCCTGGGTCCGGGAAAACCTGGGGATCGAGAGCGGGCAGTAGCGGTAAAGAAGGAAGCGGCGAAAGGATTCTGACCTCCGAAACGTGAGCGACACTTTGCAAGACGACGCGGCGCAAAAACAGACGCTACTGGGCGCCGACGAACTTGTCCTCAACATGGGGCCGCAACACCCTTCCACGCACGGTGTGCTGCGCGTGAAGCTGAAGCTGGACGGCGAACGCGTGCGGGGCACCGAGTGCGTGATCGGGTATCTGCACCGCGGCGTGGAGAAGATCGCGGAAAACCGTTCCTACCAGCAGTTCGCGCCATATGTGGACCGCATGGATTACGTTGCGGCGGTGAGCAACGGCCTGGGCTACTGCGAAGCGGTTGAGAAACTATTGAACGTGGAAGCGCCGCCGCGCGCGAAAGTTATCCGCACCATCATGACGGAATTGCAGCGCATTGCCAGCCATCTGGTGTGGTTGGGCACGCACGCGCTGGATATCGGCGCGCTCACGCCGCTGTTTTACTGCATGCGCGAACGCGAAGAGATCCTGAAGATTTTCGAGAAATATTGCGGGGCGCGGCTGACTACGCACGCTTTTCGCATTGGCGGGTTGCAGTACGAGGCTTACGACACCTTTGAGAAGGACGTAGAACGATTCTGCAAGGATTTCGAGCGGCGCATCCAGGAGTACGTGGACCTGTTGACCGGCAACAGCATCTGGATTGGGCGCACGCGCAATGTGGGCGTGCTAAGCGCGGCGGATTGTATTGCGCTTGGTGCTTCCGGGCCGGTGCTGCGCGGCAGCGGCGTGAAATGGGATTTGCGTAAGGCACAGCCCTACGCCGCGTATGACCAGTACAAATTTGAAATTCCTGTGGGCACGAATGGCGACACCTACGATCGTTACATGGTGCGCATGGAAGAGATGCGGCAATCGCGGCTGATCTGCCTGCAAGCCATCGAGAATATTCCCGCGGGGCCGATTTTGGGCAAGGTGGGGAAAGTATTGAAGCCGCCAGCCGGCGAGATTTATCACGCGATCGAAGCGCCCAAGGGGATTCTCGGCTACTACATCGTGAGCGATGGCACGACGCAGCCCTATCGCGTGCGCATCCGCCCGCCGTCATTCGTGAATTTGCAGGCGTTGGACAAAATGGCGCGCGGCCACCTGGTGGCGGACGTAGTCGCCATCATCGGGACGCTGGATATCGTGCTTGGCGAGGTGGACCGCTAACACCATGAATCCTGCTCTCCACGACGTGCTCATATTTCTCCGGTCCTGGTGGGTCGAACTGGTCTGCGGCGTCGTCATCGTCGCCGTGGTTCCGCTCGCTGCCGGCTACCTTACCCTGATGGAACGCAAGCTGATGGCCGACATGCAGGCGCGGCTGGGGCCAATGCGCGTCGGACCGCATGGTTTGCTGCAGCCCATCGCGGACGCGGTGAAGTTGCTGATCAAGGAAGACATCATCCCGGATAACGCCGACAAAATGATTTTTTGGCTGGCGCCGGTGACGTCCATGACGGCAGCACTCACCGCAATGGGAGGTATTGCGTTTGGGCCGGCATTCCTGGTGGCGCGTGATCTGAACGTGGGCCTGTTGTTTGTGGTCGGCGTCAGCTCCATGGGGCTGATTGGAATCATGCTCGGCGGCTGGGCTTCCAATAGCCACTATTCGATCATGGGCGCGCTGCGGAGTACGGCGCAATTGGTCAGCTACGAAACCGCAGCGGGACTGGCGCTGGTCAGCGGCTTGCTGATGGCGGGCACGCTGAAGATACGAGCCATTGTGGACATGCAATCCGGTGATCATGTTTGGTTCATCTTCCTTGCGCCGGTGGCTTTCTTCATCTATTTGGTGGCCTCAATTGCGGAAACGAACCGCGCGCCGTTCGATCTGCCGGAAGCGGAATCAGAGCTTGTGGCCGGGTACATGACGGAATATAGCGGCTTCCGCTGGGCGTGCTATTTTCTCGGCGAGTACTCCAACATGATCCTGGTTGGCGCCGTGGCGACAACGCTGTTTCTTGGAGGGTGGCTGCGGCCATTCTCGAACGTGAGTTGGATGAACTGGCTGGATGCGGTGCCTGCGTTATTCACTGCGGCAGTGGGTGTCTACTGCGTCTACAGGGCGGGGAAGCAGCCCGTACGCGTGCAGGTGTGGTTCATGTGGGCAGTGGCGCTGGCATGCTTTGTGGTAGCACTTCCTTTGGGCTTGCCAATAGTGACGGCGCTCCTGAAGTTCAAGTTTCTGCCGCCCGGACTGCACGGTGCGTACTTGTTTTTTATGAAAATCAGCGCGCACATTGTGCCTGGGCTGCTCGGTGGGTTTTGGTTCCTGCTGAAGATCACGGCATACATTTACCTGTTTATGTGGGTGCGTTTCACGCTGCCGCGCTACCGCTTCGACCAGTTGATGCATTTGGGCTGGTACATTCTGATACCGCTGGCGATCGTGAACGTGCTGGCCGTAGGCGTGGCCATGATTCTGAAAATGGAATATGGATGGAACCGCTGGCTGGCGATGATTTTGAGCACGGTGGTCACGCTGGCGGCCGCATTTTTCTTGTTGCGGTGGAACGATAAACGCGCTGCGGCGGCTTCATCGGCGGCGCCGCCGGAGCAGCCTTCCACTGAGGATTCTTATGCTGGATAAGGTCATCTTTTTTTTCTTCGCGGGTGTGGCGATCCTCAGCGCCGCGCTGGTGGTGACACGGCGCAACGTCATGCATAGCGCCGTATTCCTGATCACCGCGCTACTCGCCGTTGCGGGCATCTTCCTGCAACTGCGCGCGGAGTTTATTTTTATCGCGCAAGTCATCCTGTATGTTGGCGGGATCATGGTGCTGTTCATTTTCGTGATCATGCTGGTGAACCTCGACGTGGCTCTGCATCAGGTGCAGTTTTCTCGACAGAAGTGGGTGGCGCTGCTGGTGGGGCTGGTGCTGGCCGCGGAAGTGGGCGTGATGCTGTGGACCTCACGCGGGGTTCCCGGCCAGGGATTCCTGTTGCCCAATGCCGTGCCTGGGGGCCAGTTGAAGCCGAATACGGAAGAATTGGCGGGCCGCTTGTTTGATGCGTACCTGCTGCCGTTTGAAATCGCCAGCGTTTTGCTGCTGGTGGCCATGGTTGGGGCTGTGGTCATGGCCAAGAAAAGGACGTAGAACGCGATGATGCCCATTGGCTACTATCTGTTTTTGAGCATGGCGCTGTTCCTGATTGGCGCCATCGGCGTGATTACGCGGCGCAACGTGATCGTAGTGCTGATGTCCATCGAGCTGATTTTGAACGCGGTGAACATTAATCTGGTGGCGTTCTCGCGGATCTTTGGCGACGTGGCCGGACAGGTCTTTGCGCTGTTCATCATCGCGGATGCGGCCGCGGAAGCCGCGGTGGGGTTGGGCATCATCATCGCCTTCTTCCGTAATCGCGAAACGGTGCTGGAAGACGAAATGGATCTTCTGAAATGGTGACGCAAATTTCATTTTCGCTGGGACAAGCCGTGAGTTGCTTTCTTCCGAGGTTTTGGCCATGAACCCCTCCGGCTATTTCCTGGAGCACCTCTGGCTGATCCCGCTATTCCCGCTGGTGACTGCGGCGCTGATGCTGTTGATTGGGCGGCATCTGCCAAAAGCGGCGGTGAGTTTCTTTTGCGTGGGCAGCGTCTTCCTGTCGTTCGTGCACGCCGCGGGCGCGGTCTATCAGTTACTCGCAGCCCCCGATCATCGCGTTTACCAGCAGATTCTTTTTGAGTGGGTAACGCCGGGAGCCATGCCGTGGTCACATGGTCTGACTAACTTCGTGGCCGATTGGGGCTACCTGCTTGACCCGCTTTCCTGCGTGATGGTGCTCGTCGTAACCGGCGTCGGATTCCTGATTCACGTCTATTCGATCGGCTACATGGGGCATGAAGGCGGCTATTACCGCTTCTTCGGCTACATGAATTTGTTCATGTTTTCGATGCTGACGCTGGTGCTGGCCAACAATTTGTTGCTTCTGTTTGTTGGCTGGGAGGGCGTGGGGCTCTGCAGCTACTTGCTGATTGGTTTCTACTTTTTGAAGAAGTCGGCCTCGGATGCGGGGAAGAAAGCGTTCATCGTCAATCGCGTGGGCGATACGGGATTTTTGCTGGGTATTTTTCTGATCGCCACGACGTTCGGAACGATACGGTTTACGTCCGAAAGTCTGGGCAATCCGGAAGCGTTCCCAGGAATCCTGCAAACGCTGGCTTCCATGGTACACAGCAATGAGTTGGTGTATGGCGCGCCTCTGCTGACGGGGATTGCACTGCTTCTGTTTGTGGGTGCAACGGGTAAGTCCGCGCAATTGCCATTGTACGTGTGGTTGCCGGACGCCATGGAAGGCCCCACGCCGGTGAGCGCATTGATCCACGCGGCGACGATGGTCACCGCGGGCGTGTACATGGTGGCGCGCATGAGCGCGATCTACCAATTGGCACCGGTGGCGATGGACGTGGTCGCGATCGTCGGCGCTACAACCGCTATTTTTGCGGCCTCCATGGCCCTGGTGCAAAACGACATCAAGAAAGTTTTGGCGTATTCCACGATCAGCCAGCTTGGTTACATGTTTCTGGCGCTGGGCGTTGGCGCGTTTTCAGCCGGGATTTTCCACCTGATGACGCACGCGTTTTTCAAGGCGCTGCTCTTCCTTGGAGCCGGCAGCGTGATTCACGCGCTATCCGGTGAGCAGGACATTCGCAAGATGGGCGGATTGTGGAATACCATTCCGGCCACTTCGGTGCCTTTCCTTGTTGCCACACTGGCCATCTCTGGCATTCCCCCGCTGGCAGGCTTTTTCAGCAAGGATGAAATCCTTGGCGGCGCGTTCAATCGCCACAGTGGGGCGGACCGCTACCTGTTCTTGTGGACCATTGGACTGATCACCGCGGGAATCACGGCATTCTACATGTTCCGGCTGTTTTTCCAGACGTTTCGTGGACGCTCGCGCGTTTCGCCGGAACTGGAGGAGCACATTCACGAGTCGCCCAAGTCCATGACCGTGCCACTAACGATCCTGGCATTTCTCTCGATTTGCGGCGGATGGTTCGCTCTTCCAGTACTTTGGGGAGAGGCAAACACGTTTGACACATTTCTGGAACCGGTATTGAGGGGCGTGCCCCTGGGCGCAGCGGCTGCGGAAGTGGAGCATCACAGTTTGTTCAAGGAATATTTGCTGATGATGGCGTCCGTGGGCATCGCGGCGCTGGGAATCTGGCTGGCCTATCGCGTGTACCTGCAGTTCCCGAAGCTGCACTCGAAAATTGCCGAGGCATGGCCGCGGTTGCACAACCTGCTGCTGAACAAGTACTACGTGGACGAGATTTACGATGCGCTGTTTGTGAACCGCATCAAGGGCCTGAGTACGACACTGGGCGTGGTGGATGCCAAGCTGATCGATGGAGTCGGCGTGGATGGCGCGGGGTGGCTGGCGCGCATGCTTTCCCGGATTTCGATGTGGTGGGACAAGTGGGTGGTGGACGGCCTGGTGAACCTGATTGGCAAGATTACTCGCGGGCTCAGCGTGCCTGTGCGCATGTTCCAGACCGGTATGTTTTCCAGTTACGCCATGCTGATCCTGCTGGGCCTGGTGATTCTATTGAGCTATTACGGCTACCACATGCATGTGATTGTGCGCAATTTGCGCTGAAAGGCGAACCGCATGGGGCTTTTTCATGATCATCTCCTGAGCGTGGTGCTGTTCACCCCGCTGGTGGGCGCGCTGGTTCTACTATTTATACCGCGCGATGCGCCGATGCTTCACCGCGCTATCGGCAATGTTTTTGGCGTGCTCGGCTTTCTGGTTTCCATTCCGCTGGTGGTGCATTTTCCCGTGGGCAGCGGCGATTACGCCTTCCGCGAAACCGCGAACTGGATTCCTTCCATCGGCGCGAAGTATGCGCTGGGCATCGATGGCATCAGTCTGCTGTTGGTGATGCTCACCACTTTGCTGGGCATGATCGCGATTACTTCTTCGTGGACGGCCATCACCACGCGCACGAAGGAGTATTACATCCTTCTGCTCTTGTTGCAGACCGGCATGCTGGGCGTGTTCATGTCGCTCGATTTCTTCCTGTTTTATCTTTTCTGGGAAGTGATGCTGGTGCCGATGTACTTCCTGATCGGCGTGTGGGGCAGCGAGCGGCGGCTGTATGCGGCGATCAAGTTCTTCTTGTACACGCTGGCCGGATCCGTGCTCATGCTGCTGGGCATCCTGGCGCTGTACTTCAATTATGAAAAGGGGCTTCCCCAGGGAACGACGGGAACTTTTGATATTCCCACGTTGCTGGCCGCCGCGCAGGGCTTTCCTGATTCGCTGAAGTGGTGGCTCTTCTGGGGCTTCTTCTTTGCGTTTGCCATCAAGGTGCCGATGTTCCCGTTCCATACCTGGCTGCCGGATGCGCATACGGAAGCGCCTACGGCAGGCTCCGTTATTCTGGCCGGCGTTTTGCTGAAAATGGGGACGTACGGCTTTCTGCGTTTCTCGTTGCCGCTGTTGCCCGCTGAGCCAGTGATGCGCGCAAAAGTTATTCACATCCTTATCGTGCTTTCGCTGATCGGGATTATTTATGGAGCGATTGTCTGCCTGATGCAGAAAGACATGAAGCGTCTGATTGCCTACAGTTCCGTGAGCCACCTGGGTTTCTGCACGCTGGGGATTTTTGCGCTGACGCCGCAGGGGCTTTCCGGAAGCGTGCTGCAGCAGATCAACCATGGGATTTCCACAGGCGCGCTCTTCCTTCTCGTGGGGATTCTGTACGAGCGGCGGCACACGCGCCTGATCTCCGAATTCGGCGGATTGGCCACGCCGATGCCGAATTACGCGGCCATCTATTTGATCATCACGTTGAGCTCGCTGGGCATGCCGATCCTCAATGGGTTTATCGGAGAGTTCACGATTTTGCAGGGCGCGTTCGTGGTGAACAAAGCCTGGGCTGCCTGGGGCACGCTGGGGATCGTGCTGGGCGCCGCGTACCTGCTGTGGCTGTACCAGCGCGTGATGTTCGGCAATGTGACGCATGATGTGAACAAGACGCTGCCGGACATGAACGCTCGCGAATATGCGGTGTTGTTGCCGCTGGTTTTTCTGGCGTTCTGGATTGGCATCTATCCGAAGCCGTTCTTTGCGTTTATTGAGAAGCCGGTGGCGAAAATTGTGCAGCAGGTGAATCCGAAGTTCTACGAGCAGGCGAATCGCGCGCTGCCACCCGCCGCGCCGGTCGCTGGACCAGCGGCGCCGGCAAGTCTGGAGGTCAAGTAAGGGACGCCGATGCACCTTTCCTTCCTCGACCCAATCGTGAATTACATCCACGGCGATGGGCTGGTCATCCTACCGCAGATGGAACTGCTGTTGTTCGCGCTGGGCATCCTGATCTTTGATTTTCTGCTGGAGAAGCGGGAGAAGCACCTGAACGCGTTTCTGGCGCTACTTGGCGTGGCCGCGAGCGGGCTCGGACTCTTCATGCAATTCCAGAAATACCGGGGTGTCCGCCTCAACCAGATGGGGCCGCCCTTCCTGACAGGGTTCCACAATACCGTGATCGTGGATGGATTTTTCCTGGTATTCGCGTTGATTTTCCTGGCCGCCACCGCGTTGGTGATTCTGCTCTCAGTGCGATTTCTGGATATCGAGAAGGAGCAGGAAGGCGAGTACTACGCACTGCTGCTGTTTTCCTGCATTGGCATGATGTTCATGGCCTCCGGGGTCGATTTGATCGTGCTGTTCCTGGGGCTGGAGACGATGGCGCTGAGCTTCTACGCGCTGGTGGGTTTCCTGAGGCGCGAGAAGCGCTCCAACGAAGCGGCGATGAAGTACCTGCTGCTTGGTGCGTTCAGCACGGGGATTCTCGCGTATGGTTTTTCGCTGCTCTACGGCGTGAGCAGTTCCACGAATATATCGGAGATTGGCACTATCCTCGGGCGGCGCTTTGCCTACAGTTCAATGCACGGCATCACAGACTGGCTGGTGATCATGGCGCTTGTCACCGTGGCCGCGGGGATGTTCTTTAAGGTTGCAGCGGTGCCGTTCCACCAGTGGGCTCCGGATGTGTACGAGGGAGCCCCGACGCCGATTTCGGCATACGTGAGCGTGGCGTCGAAGACGGCAAGTTTTGCGATGCTGCTGCGGTTGATGATCAACGTTTTCGGCGATTCTCAGGCCACCTGGGTGTACATCATCTCGGGTGTCGCGCTCGCTTCGCTGACCTGGGGCAACCTGGCGGCGCTTACGCAAACCAATGTGAAGCGCCTGCTGGCGTACTCTTCGATTTCGCATGTGGGTTACGTGCTGCTGGGCCTGGTGGCGTGGAACGAGACGGGCCTCGTGGGAATCATGTATTACCTGATCGCCTATGGATTCATGACGATCGGCGCGTTCGCCGTGGTGATCGTGATGCGGCAGAAGGGGCTGATCGGCGACGAACTGGACGACCTCGATGGGTTGTACCAGCGGAGCCCCGCCGCCGCGCTGCTGCTGCTGATATTCATGATGTCGCTGGCGGGCATACCGACGACCGCGGGCTTCATGGGCAAATATTATATCTTCCAGGCGCTGATCGAATCGCATCATCCGGTGCTGGCGGTTTTCGGGGCGCTCTATATCGTGCCCGCGCTGTACTACTACTTCCGCGTGGTGGTGCATGCCTGGATGAAGAAACCAGGCGAGGCACCGGGGCCGCATATGAGCAGCGCGCAAGCCGTGGCGCTGGGAGCGGCGCTGTTTGTAACGCTGGCCGCGGGGTTGTATCCTGAACCGTTCGCCCGTCTGGCGCGCTATGCCTTCGGACCATAACGAAGATCGCGACGAGCAGCAACTGACCCCCCAGCAGAAGCAGGCCAAGGGGTTTTCGCAGCAGTTCGCCATGGCCATGGAACTGCCATTCGTCCTCGTGGGAGCTGTGGCAGTTGGCGGACTTATCGGATATTTTCTGGACCGCTGGCTACATACCAAGCCCATCCTGATGCTTGTGCTGGGCTTTTTGGGTTTCTTCGGTGGCTTGCGCGATGTGCTGCGGCGTCTTCCCGCGAGCGGCGATGGAAAGTCCAAGCGTTGACATTTCGAGGTACCTGGCATCGGAGCGCCGGATCTCCTGGTTGACTTTGCTGCTGGGCGCGCTGGCGGCTGTGCCGGTCTGCTATTTCCACGGGTGGCGTTGGGGTGCAGGAATCGCAATCGGCGCGGTACTCGCCTGGTTCAACTTCCGCTGGCTGAAACAGGGCTTGGATGTGCTGACAGAAACGGCCACCGCGCAAGCCGACCGCCCCAAAGCGAAAGTGCCCACGGGAGTTTATTTTCGAGCCGTGTTTCGCTACGTGTTGATAGCCCTGGCGGTGTATGTTATTTTTAAGTATCTGCACGTTCCCGTGTTGAGCATGATTTTTGGACTGTGCGCCCTGGGAGCGGCGGCAATGGTGGTAAGTGTGCATGAAATTCTGCATCCCGTGGATCAATAAATGGAAGAACACGTAAGCCGGTTGACAGTATGGGTAAATCACATCCTTGCACCCATCGCGCTGGGCATCCTGCACAAGCTCAATCTGCAGCCCACCGATTATGAGCATCCCATCCCCGAATACCTGGTGATGTCGGTGTTCGTTGTAATTCTAGGCACGGTGCTGGCCTTGATTCTGAAGTCGCGCCTATCCGTGGAGCGCCCGGGTGCGCTGCAACAGGCCGCCGAGATGCTGCTGACGAATCCCTTGGGCTTCGGCATCAAGGACCTTCTGGAGGAGAACGTCGGCCACGATGGCCACAAGTTCATCGCCTTCACGGGATCCATTTCCATTTTTGTGCTGTTGGCCAACCTGCTTGGCGTAATCCCCGCGTTCAGTTCGCCCACAGGCGGCGCGCTTCCCATCGTGCCGCTGGCCTGTGCGTTGCTGACGTTCCTCTATTTCAATTGGCAGGGAGTGCGCCATCTCGGGCCATTCGGATACTTGAAGACATTCGCGGGGCCGGTGTGGTGGCTGTCATGGCTGATTGCGCCTGTGGAGATGATCAGCGCCACGGCGCGTATCCTCTCGCTCACGGTTCGTCTTTGGGCCAACATCTTCGCGAGCGACCTGATTTATGTGATCTTTCTGGGGCTGCTGCTCGGACCGGTGGAGTGGGGGTGGTCGAAAAGCCCGGTGCTCGGTGTAGCCTTGGGCATCTTCCCCGCGCTGATCCCAATTCTTTTCATCGGCTTGCACATCTTCGTGTCCATCATTCAGGCTTATGTCTTCACTGTGCTGCCCTCGATTTACCTGGGACAAGCCGTGGCGGAAGAGCACTAAAGCGAGTTTGAGTTTGCCGTTGCAGCGTGAGACCGGTTGCAGAGCGCAGGACCGGGAACCACCAACTGGCGGTAATTCCAAGGAGGAAGCAATGAAGAAAGCAATGATGTTGATAGGGGCGCTGGCGTCGGTCGCGTTGTTTGCACCGGCGGCGTTTGCGCAGGAGACGAGTGCAATTGGCGGCAAGGGGACGCTGGCGATCGCGGCAGCGTTTGGCATGGCCCTGGCGGCGTTCGGCGGCGCGCTGGGACAGAGCAGAGTGGCGGCGTCGGCCTGCGAAGGCATGGCGCGAAATCCGGGAGCGTCTGGCGCAATCCGGACAGCCATGATTCTGGGATTGGTGTTTATTGAAACGCTGGCGTTGTTCACGCTGGCCATTATCTTCGCGAAGGTTTAAGCACGAAGAATAGTTGAGTACTTGAGCCCGTTCGGGGGAACCCGGGCGGGCTTTTTTTCTTGCTGACGAGATGATGGGCAGGGAAGGCGTCAGCGCAGAGCCTTGTGCAGCCGTTTTGTGGTTTTCTCGAGTCGCTTCTTCAGTTCGTCGATATGCTTGGAAATAACTCGCAGTTCCGCCTTGGCTATTACGCCTGCCTTCTTGAACTGACGGGCTTTCTTATCTGCCTTGCCCATCGCGGTTCCGATTCTTTCGCTGACTTGAGTTAGCTTGTCTTTTTTGACCATAAACGTATCTTCTTCTTCCTATGTGGCCATGGTATACCGAAATCGCAGGTTTCGCCACGGGTTGCGATTGCGCGGCAGGGAATAAGGTTAAAAGGAAAGAGATAAGGAGAACGCAGAGACGCAGAGGACGCAGAGATTCGCAGAGAAGAGGGATTCATCGCACAAAAGGCGTGCGATGCAAAACCGTACCTCACTTCGCGGACTCCGTTCGGGACGACGGGGTTAATTGGGTTGCCGAGATGGGGTCCAGCGTGCTGGACCCCTACATTGATAAGCATTGAAAAATCGGGAAGACGCGCAATTCGTAAACAGCGAGTTTAGCGGGCGGAGAGGAGCAGGTTTGGATCGAGGACAACGCCGAGAATGTGGTTGGGCGCCAGGCCGAGATAGAGCGTGGCGAGCACCGTGACGATGACCACCATGGCAGCTGTCGGGCTGAGGCTGGCGGGCGCATCGGCGGGCACGTCGCCCTTGTGATCGTGCATGTACATTACAACGACAATGCGCAGATAGTAGTACGCGCCGATGATGCTGTTGATCGCCATCAGGACAGCCAGCCAGATGAGCTTGGACTTGATGGCGGCCGTGAAGATGTACAGTTTGCCGAAGAAGCCCGCGGTGATGGGCAGTCCGAGCAGCGAAAGCAGAAAAACACTGAGCGCGACGGCGGCAAACGGCTGGCGCGTGCCGAGTCCCGCGAAATCGTCGATGTTGATGTAGCGTTCGCCCTGCCCGCCCAGATCGGAAACAATCGTGAAGGCGCCGACGGAAACCAGCGAATAGCTCAGCAGGTAAAAGAGCACGGCGGCGTACGCACCGGCCGGATCCAGCCCGGAATCCGCGTTTTTCGCCGTGGTGACCGCGGCCAGCGCCACCAGAACATAACCGGCGTGGGCGATGGAGCTATACGCCAGCAGACGCTTAACGTTGGATTGCACCAGCGCGCCGAGGTTGCCCGCAAACATGGTCAGCACCGCAAGAATCCAGAACGCCCAGAACCAGAAATCCGTGGCCGCATGGACCGTGGCGAAGATGCGCAGAATGAGCGCAAACGTGGCCGCCTTGGGGCCCGCGGAGAAAAGCGCGGTGATGGGAGTGGGCGCGCCCTCGTAGACGTCCGGTGTCCAAACCTGGAAGGGCGCCGCGGCCACCTTGAAGCCCAGGCCGACGAGGATTAAGGAAAGACCAAGGCGGACGAGGTTGCTGGAAGGATCGGCGGTGGCGAGAAGTTTAAGGTTCGTAGAGCCCGTTGCGCCGTAAATCAGGGCGATGCCGTAGAGGAAAAACGACGTTGCAAACGAGCCGAGCAGGAAATATTTCACAGCGGACTCGCTGGATTTGATGGAATCGCGGCGATATCCCGCCAGGATGTAGCTGGAAATCGAGGACATCTCCAGGCCGACAAAAGCAGTCAGAAGTTCTTGTGCGGAGGCCAGCACGCCCATCCCGGCGGTGGCAAAGAGGATAAGAGCGTAAAACTCGGCGGGAGCCAGGTTTTCCCGCTCAAGATAAGAGTCTGACGCGAGAATGACGAGAAAGGCGACCAAGCCGATCAGCCAGTGAAAGAAAAGGCTGAAAATGTCGAACTGCACGAGCCCGCCGAAACCTTCACCGAAAACCGCTTTGAAGGTAGCCAACGTCCCCGCAGCCGCGCCGAGCATGGCGATGAACGTCAGGGCCTGGCGGTGCTTGACGAACGGCTGTAGCAGCATCAACAGTACACCCGCGCCGCACCAGGCGAGTTCCGGAAGAACGCGAAGAATGTCTTGTGTGCCTGGAGGAGTCATTTAGCGGGTTCCAGACCTTTCCGAAGAGGATTGCGTCAAACTGGACGCCAGGACGTGCCCGGAAGAACCAGGCGCCGCCGCAAGCGGACTGGCGGCGGGCAGCGCCGCTTCTCGCGCGAAGGGGCGCGCCATTTGCTCGATCACGGTCTGACATGGGATGGCAAAGCGACGAGTGAAGAACGGAGAGCCAAGACCCATCCAGAGCACCACAACCGCCATGATGGCCAGGATCCACTTTTCGCGCGTGTCGGTGTCCGGGAGTTCGCGATTCTTCTCGTGCGTTACCACGCCGAAGAAAACCCGCTGATAGGACCACAGGAGATAGCAGGCAGAAAGAATCACGCCGGTCGCGGCCCAGGAGGCCCACGTCCAGTGCACCTGATAGGTGCCGAGAAGGATGAGGTATTCACCCACGAAGCCGTTCAACATGGGCAAGCCCATCGAGGAGAGGACAACAAAAAGGAAAAACGCGGCGAGGTGCGGCATGGGAGTGGCCAAACCGCCGTAGTCGCTGATTTCAAAGGTGTGACGGCGATCGTAGAGCATGCCCACCAGCAAGAAGAGCGCGCCGGTGGAAATGCCGTGCGCCAGCATCTGAAAGACCGCGCCCTGCATGGAAATATTCTGGAACGCGAAGATGCCCAGAACGACGAAACCAAGGTGGCTGACAGAAGAGTAGGCCACCAGCTTTTTCAAATTGGGCTGTACCATTGCCACCAGCGCGCCGTAGATGATCCCGATGATGGCAAGCACGGCAACATAGGGTGCCGCGCGGTGCGAAGCCTCTGGGAATAGCGGCAGGCAGAAGCGGATCATGCCGTAGGTGCCCATCTTCAAGAGCACGCCAGCGAGGATCACCGAGCCTGCGGTTGGCGCTTCGACGTGCGCATCCGGCAGCCACGTGTGCAGCGGGAAGAGCGGGACTTTAATGGCAAAGGCCAGGAAAAATGCCAGGAATAGGAGCATCTCCGTGCGGGCAGGGAGCACAATCGCGCCGGATTGCAGGAGCGCCTGGATCTGCACGAGGTCGAAAGTCCCAGTGTTATTCACGGTGAAGGGGATGCTCACGTTGTAGAGCCAGACGATGCCGACGAGCATCAGGATGGAGCCCGCCATGGTGTACAGCACGAATTTCATGGCAGCGTAGAGGCGGCGGTCGTGGCCCCAGATGCCGATCAGGAAGGCCATGGGGATCAGCATAATTTCCCAGAAGAGGAAGAAGAGGAACAGGTCGAGGGAGAGGAACACGCCGACCACGCCAACTTCCAGGAGCAGCAGCGTGAAATGAAATTCCTTGATGCGGTGATGCACGCCATGCCAGGAGGCCAGCACACAGATAGGCGTGAGGAAGGTCGTCAAAATGACCAGGAACATGCTGATGCCATCGACGCCCAAGTGATAGTTGATGGGCGGCGAGGAGATCCAATGGTGGAATTCGACCAGCGAATAGCCAGGCCCATTGATGGGGACGGAGCGCAGCAGGAACAGCGAGAATACGAACTCCGCCGCGGAAATGGCGAACGTCATCCAGCGAATCCATAAGTGGTCGTCGCCGCGGAGCAAAAGAAGCGCAGCGGCGCCGAATGCCGGGAAAAAGATCAGGACGGAGAGGAGATGGCCGCTGAGTTCCATTAGCGCACCCCTCCCGACGAAGCCACGAAAAAGGCCGGCCGCCACAATGGCCAGAAAATGATGGCCAGGATTACGATGGCACCGATAATGACCCATACAGCGTAGCTGCGGACATTGCCGGATTGCGTGTGGCGCACGGTATCACCAGCAGACTGGGTGCCATGCGCGATGCCGTTCACGGTGCCGTCAATCACGCCCACGTCCACGATCTTCCAAAAGATGTTGCGCGACAGCCAGACGAGCGGGCCGACAATCACGGCCTGGTACAGCTCATCCACGTAGTATTTGTGGTAGAGAATCTTGCGTAAGCCGGTGTAGGTGCCCTCATTGACCTTGCCCGAGTACATGCGCCAAGCAACGATCAGGCCGATGGTGGCCGCGAGCACGGCGACAAAGGAGAGGCTCAATTCCAACGAATGCGCGGCCTCGCCACCTGCGGCTTCGCTATTGCCAAAAACCGGCGAGACGAAATCCGCGAAGTAGTTCTGGCCGCCCCAGAGCGTGGGCGCGGCGAACCATCCGCCAACCAGCGAGAGAAGCGCGAGAATCATCAGCGGCACGGTCATGCTGCGGGGCGATTCGTGAACGTGGACTTGGTGCTCGTCATAGCGCTTCTCGCCAAAGAATGTGAGCCAGATCAGACGAAACATGTAGAACGAAGTGAAGATCGCGGCCAGCAGTCCTACGCCATACAGAGTTCTGCCGCCATTTTCCGATTGGTAGGCAGCGAAGAGAATGGCGTCCTTGGAGAAGAATCCCGCGAAGGGAACGAATCCGGCGATGGCGATGGTGCCAAAGAGCATGCACCAGAAGGTCACTCTGATCTTTGAAGCGAGGCCGCCCATGCGCCACATGTCTTGCTCGCCACCCATGGCGTGAATCACGCTGCCGGCGGAAAGAAAGAGCAGGGCTTTGAAGAAGGCGTGCGTCATGAGGTGAAAGATGCCCGCGCCAAATGCGCCGACGCCGCAAGCGAGGAACATGTAACCCAACTGGCTGATGGTGGAATAGGCGAGCACTTTCTTGATGTCCGACTGCACCAGGCCGATGGAGGCGGCGAAAATGGCAGTGGCGCAGCCGATTATCGCGACGACGTACATAGCCGTGGGCGCGTGGGTGAACAAAACGTGAGCGCGCGCTACGACATAGACGCCCGCGGTGACCATTGTTGCGGCGTGGATCAAGGCGCTGACTGGCGTGGGGCCTTCCATGGCGTCGGGCAGCCAGACGTACAAGGGAAGCTGCGCGGATTTGCCGGTGGCGCCCATAAAGAGAAGAAGGGAAGCGATCGTAAGTGTGCCGAACTGACCCATGGCGTCGGGCTGCATTTTAGCCACACCATCGAAAACGGTCGCGAAGTCGAGCGACTGGAAGGTGCGGAAGAGCAGGAACATCCCCAGCATGAAACCGAAATCGCCAATGCGGTTGACGATGAACGCCTTCTTGCCAGCATCCGATGCGCTTTGCTTCAGGAAATAGAAACCGATCAGCAGGTAGCTGCACAGCCCCACACCTTCCCAACCGACGAAAAGAAGCGGGAAATTGGCGGCGAGAACCAGAATCAGCATGAAGAACATGAACAGGTTCAGATAGGAGAAGAAGCGGTAGTAGCCGCCTTCATGAGCCATGTAGCCAACGGAGTAGATGTGTATTAGGAAACCCACGCCGGTGACGACCAGCACCATTACGACAGTGAGTTGGTCCATTTGCAGATCGAATCCCACGCGGAAATTGCCAGCCACGATCCAGTCAAAGAACTCCTTGCTGAAGGGCACTTGGCCACTGACGAAGAATTCGCGCACAGCTTCCAGGGCGCAGACAAAGGAAATTCCCGTAGAGCCCAGCGCGACGCTGGTGACGATCTTGTTGGGCCACTTTGCGCCGAGCAGGCCGTTGATGGCTGAGCCAAGGAGCGGCAGCAGCGGGATGATCCAGAGATGTTCGAGTATGGGCATTAGAGTTTCATGAGATCGACGCGCTCGACGTTGAGCGAACGGCGATTGCGCGCGGTCATAATAATGATGCCGAGGCCGACAGCCGCTTCCGCAGCCGCAACAACGACGACAAAGAGCACAAAGACCTGGCCATCCGGTTTGCCGAAAGCCACAAAGGCCAGGTTGACGGCGTTGAGCATCAGCTCGATGGCCATAAACATTGTGATGATGTTGCGTTTGAATACGAAGGCCACGATGCCAAGCCCAAACAGGATGGCGCTGAGAACCAGGTAATAGTTCGTTGGGACCATGGTCAGTTCTCCCGCTGGGCGAGCACGACGGCGCCCAGGATGGCCACAAGGATCAGGAACGAGGTCAGCTCAAACGGGTAAGCGAAATCCTTGAACAACAACATGGAGAGCGTCTTCGTGGAGGTCAATGCGCCATGCGAAGCCGTGGAAGGCAGGCTGCCGCTGGAGCGCATGAGAGCCGCCGCAATCAGTCCCGAGAGCGCCAGGGCCAGCGGAATGCCTCCAAAGCCAGCGAGTTTCGAGAAGTTGGTGCGCTCTTCCTCGCCCGCATTCAGGAGCATGATGACGAAGACAAACAGCACCATGACCGCGCCGCCGTAGACAATGATCTGCACGGCGGCGACGAATTCAGCGCCGATCAGGAGATACAGTCCCGCGAGAGCCACCATGACAACGATGAGCGAAAGCGCGCCATGGATCGGCTCGCGCTGCAGGATCAGGCTGACCGCGCCGAATACGGCCACGGCCGCAAGCAAGAAAAAGATAATCAGGGAGGCGTTCATCAGGGCTTCCCCCAAATGAAAATGACGGTGGCCGTCAAGACCAAGTTCGCAATCGAGACGGGGAGCAGAAGTTTCCAGCCGAAACTCATGAGCTGGTCATAGCGGAAGCGAGGGAGCGTGCCGCGCATCCAGATGTACACGAACAGGAAAACAAAAACTTTAGAGAGGAACCAGAAGGGCCCCTGAACGTAGCCATTGATGCCTGGAAAGGCGAACAACGCGCCGCCGAGAGCGAGAAGCGCGACTCCAACACCGGGAAGAAGCAGCCGGCCGAATAGCGTTTCATAGCGGATGCCGTCGTAAATGAGCCATAGTCCGAAGAGAATCAGGAGCACGGCCGGCAAATAGTACGTGAATGTCCACGAAGCAGGGAAGGGAGAGAGCCAGCCGCCAAAGAAGAGAATCGTGCACAGGCAGGAAGCCGTGATCATGTTGGTGTATTCGCCGAGGAAGAACATGGCGAACTTCATGCTGGCATATTCCGTGTGGTAGCCCGCCACGAGTTCGGACTCGGATTCCGGCAAGTCGAAGGGCACGCGATTGGTTTCCGCGATGGCAGCGGTGAAGAAGCATACAAAGCCGATGATCTGGGGAAAAAGGTTCCAGCTCAGAAGGCCGCGGCCGGACTGTCCTTGCTGTTCGACAATGCCGCGCAGGCTGAAGTCTCCGGCGAGCAGGAGCACGCCGACGACAGAGAGCATCAGCGCCAGTTCATAGCTGATCATCTGGGCCGAGCTGCGCAACCCACCCAGCAGGGAATACTTGTTGTTGGAGGCCCAGCCGGCCAGCACCACGCCGTAAACGCCGAGGGCGGTAATCGCGAATAGCGCCAGCAAGCTGATGTTCAAATCCGCAATGCTAAAGTACGATTCGTAGCCCCAAAGAGTGAAGTGGTGCGGGCCAAAGGGAATGACGGCCAGGGAAGTGAGCGCCAGCATCATGGTGAGAAATGGGGCCAGGAAATAAGCGATCTTGTCCACCCCCGCGGGCATGGGGTCTTCCTTCAGAATAAACTTCAGGCCGTCGGCAACCGGCTGAAGCAGACCGTGCGGACCGACGCGATAGGGTCCCCAGCGCGCCTGAATGTGTGCGACAACCTTGCGCTCCATCCAGGTCACATAAGCGTCCACGGTGAGCACTAGGAACATGAGAATCGCGACCTTGATGATGGGCACGATCAAGAACGCGTAGTGAGTGAGAAATTCGTTCACGGCTTGGCTTCCGCCTCCGTCAGGGATTGCATCATTGTGCAGAAGCGGCCAAGAGAGCCGCTGGTGAATAGGTTATCGTTCGCGGAGCGAATCAGCTGAACGGGGACATCATACGGCTCATGGCCATTCCTGGAGAACTGAATCTTTGTGGGCTCGGCACCGCCCGTCACCAGGCCCGCGGGGTGCACATTATAGCTTGGTACGGCCTTGCGGATTTCCTCGAAGATGGCCGCGGGCGTTTTGTAATGGAAGGCTTTGCCAAGTGCGATTTTCTCGAGCTGGTGCGAAACGATGCGAAGGAGGTCGAAATCCGACCGCGTGCCCATCACTTCGCCGGCTTTATGCAGCAACTGAATTTCGCCGGAGGTATTGGTGACGCTGCCATCTTTTTCGTAGGCGGAAGCAGCCGGGAAAACAATGTCGGCTTGTTTGGCGGTTTCCGTGAGGAACATTTCGTGGACGATCAAGAGTTGCAATTTGCCGCGGCCATAGCCAAGCGTGCCGAAATGCGCGAACGGGTTAGCGCCAACAACATACAACACCTTGAGATTTCCAGACTGTGCCGCTTCCACCATCTGCGGTGCGGTGAGGCCGGGCTTCGTAGGAGGCTTCACACCCCAATGTGCCTCGAGGGCTTCCGCGGCGGCTTTGTCGTCGAGGTACGCGTAACCCGGCAGGCGGTCTGGGAGCAGGCCCATATCGGCGGCGCCGCGCGAATTGGCGTAATCGCCGAGGGCCATGTAGCGCGTGGTGCCCTGAAGTTTTGAGCCAAACGCGACAAGATGGCCAATGGCCGCGCCCGTGAGTTCCGAGCCGAAGACAATCGCAACATCTTGTTCCGCTTCGAGGGCGGTGCGCAGCGCGGCGAGGCGTTCCGTCAATTCCTGGGGCAACTCGCCTTCACCGGTGGCAAGCCAGCGGACGGCAGCAGCTTCCTGTCCGGCGGGCACCTGGATAAATAGCGTGGCCTTGCGATCCAGCTTGATCTCGCGGGAATTCAACAGGAACAACTTCGTGCCGAAATGCCGAATGCCCGCGCGAATTTGCCAGCCTACCAGCGGATTCTGATTGGAAGGATCGTTGCCGATTACGAGGACGGCCCTGGAATTATAGAGCTGGTCCATCGTGAGCGAACATTCGGCAGCACGATCGCCGAGCGCGGTGATCAGCCCGGTGTAATCCGCGGTGCGATGGTGATCAATGTTGTTGGTGCCAAACGTGGCGCGTGCCAGTTTTTGAAGCAGGTAATTCTCTTCGTTCGAGGTGCGGTTGGAGCCAATGAAGCCGACGGAGTCGGGGCCGTAGGCAGCGTGCAGTTCGTTGATTTGTTTGGCAGCGGCTTGCGCGGCATCTTCCCAGGAAACGGGATAGAGCTTGTCACCCTTGCGCAACAGCGGCTGCTTGATGCGCTCCGGATGCTTCGTGAAATCGAAGCCGAAACGCCCCTTGACGCAGAGAAAATCCTTGTTGAGGCCGGAGAGGTCGCGATTGTTGGCGCGAAGGATTTCGTGATTGCGCACGCTCAGCGTGGTCTTGCAACCATTGGAGCAGTGCGTGCAAATCGTGGAGACATAGTGCATTTCCCACGGGCGCGTCTTGTAGCGGTAGGTGCCGCTGGTAAGAGCGCCGACCGGGCAAATATCAATGCACATGCCGCACTCTTCGCAATCGAGGTGGTCGCCGCCATTGGGAATGATAATGGAGTTGGCACCGCGCATGCCCACGCCGAGGGCTTTCACGTCCATGCCCTCGTCGCAAACACGCACGCAACGGAAGCAAAGGATGCAGCGAGGAGCGTCGTAATAGACGAGGTCGGACCACTTTTCCTCGGGCCGATGAATCTTTTCCTCGACGAAGCGGCTGGAGTCCGCGCCGTAACGGAAGACCATGTCCTGCAATTCGCATTCGCCGCCCTTGTCGCACACCGGGCAATCGAGCGGATGATTGGTCAGCAGGAATTCCAGCATGTATTTGCGCGCGTTGCGAACCTGATCTGTGTTGGTGTGGACGACCATGCCTTCAGAAGCCACCAGCGTGCAGGCGGTTTGCAGCTTGGGCATTTTTTCGACTTCGACAAGGCACATGCGGCAAGCGGCCTGCAACGACAATCCCGGGTAGTAGCAGAAGGAGGGCACCTCAATGCCGAGCAGCCGCGTGGCTTCGATTACCGTCGTGCCATGGGGCACCTGTACATCGCGGTCGTTGATCTTCAGATTGATGAGCTTCGTTTCAGCCATGGGTCCCTACCGCGTTGCCATAAGCGATTCAGCGGATTTGTACGCACACTTGCCATGTAGGTGGTCTTCAAACTCATTGCGGAACTTCGTGACAATGCTGATGGTAGGCATCGCAGCGGCATCGCCGAGCGGGCAGAACGTGCGCCCGAGCATGTTTTTGGCGAGTTCGCCGATCGTGTCAATATCTTCGGGACGGCCTAGTCCGGCGTGGAAGCGCTCCAGCATCTTGCGGAGCCAGCTTGTGCCTTCGCGGCAGGGAATGCACCAGCCACAGGATTCGTGCGCGTAGAAGTGCATGACGCGCCGAGCCATGTCCACCATGCAGGTGTCTTCATCCATGACCACCATGCCGCCGGAACCGAGCATGGAGCCGGCCTTGGCCAGTGAATCGTAGTCCATGGGGATGTCAATTTCCTCGGCCTTCAGGAAGGGGCAGGAACTGCCGCCGGGAATCACGGCTTTGAGCTTCTTGCCGCCGCGTATGCCGCCGGCCACTTCATAAATGAACCTCTTCATGTTCATGCCCAGCGGAATTTCGTAGATGCCGGGCTTGTTGACGTGTCCGGAGATGCAAAGTAGGCGTGTGCCGCCATTTTTCGGAGTGCCGCGGTTGGCGTAGGCTTCGCCGCCTTCGAGAATAATCGCGGGCACGGAGCTAAGGGACTCCACGTTGTTGATGATCGTGGGGCAGCCATACAAGCCGACAATTGCGGGGAAGGGAGGTTTGATGCGCGGATAGCCGCGCTTGCCTTCCAGCGATTCCATTAGCGCCGATTCTTCGCCGCACTCGTACGCGCCCGCGCCTGTGTGAATCAGCAGGTCGAAATCGAAGCCGGAGTCGAGAATATTCTTGCCCAGGTAGCCGCGAGCGTAGGCTTCCGCGATGGCGGCCTCAACGATGTCCAGAACGTAACGGTATTCGCCACGAATGTAGATGAAGCCGTAATGCGCATGGATGGCACGCCCGGCGATGATGATTCCTTCGATGAGCTGATGCGGATCCATCTCCATCAGCGGGCGGTCCTTGCAACTGCCGGGCTCGGACTCATCGGCGTTGCAAATGACGTACTTCGGCTTTGGCGAATCCTTGGGCACGAAGGACCACTTCATGCCTGTGGGGAATCCGGCGCCGCCGCGGCCACGCAAACTGGATTTCTTGACTTCGTCAATAATGGAATCCGGCGTCATCTGCTTCAGCGCCTTTTCCAGGGCCTGATAGCCGCCGTTCTGGAGATAGACATCAATTTTGTGGGAATCCTTGATGCCCCAGCGCTTGCTGATGAGAGGAGTTTCCTGCTTGTCGCGTTCCCGGAGCGCGCCAGTGATGACGGGAACGGGGGCGGGGTGGCCTCCCTTGTCGAGCTCCTCGATAATGCGGTCGAATTTCAGGGGCGTGAGGTTTTCGTAGTAGTCGTAGTTCACCTGCATTGCGGGAGCGCCGGTGCAGGCGCCGATACACTCCACTTCCTCGAGCGAAAAGACGCCGTCTTGCGTGGTTTCCTTGTGGCCAATCTCCAGGCGCTTCTTGGCGTGCGCCAGAAGCTCCGCGCCCCCGCGCAGCATACAGGCCACGTTGGTGCAGACCTGCACGTGATGCCTGCCCTGAGGTTTGCGGTGCAGCATCGAATAGTAGGCCAGCGTTTCTTCCACCTGCACAGGGCGCAAATCCAGTCGAGTGGCGAGTTCGTTCACCATGTCGTCGCTGATGTAGCCGTATTCATCCTGCGCGTACATCATCATGGGGACAAGGGCGCTGCGCTTCACGGGGTAGCGGTTCTGCAGGAGTTCGAATTTGGCGGCGAGTTTTGGCGAGAGTTCCATGATTACCTGTCCACTTCCCCCAGAACGATATCAATGGTGCCGATGCAAGCCACGGTATCGGCAATCAACTGGCCCTTAATCATGCGCGGAAGGGCTTGCAGATTGATGAAGGACGGCCCACGAAAATGGACGCGCAGCGGCTTGGGCGAGCCGTCACTGGCTATGAAACACCCGAGTTCACCGCGAGGTGATTCGACGGCGACATAGACTTCGCCAGGGGCAGGGGAGAACCCTTCCGTGAAAATCTTGAAATGGTAGATCAGCGCTTCCATTTCCGTCTTCATCTTTTCGCGCTCTGGCGGCACGATTCCCGGCGCATCGGCCTTGATGGGGCCCTGATCGGTGATCTTGTCCATGGCCTGCTTGACGATTTTCAGGCTCTCGCGAATTTCCGCAACGCGCACCATATACCGCGCATAGCAGTCCGATTCCGTGCGCGTGGGCACATTGAAATCGAATTCTTCATAAGAGGAATACGGGAAGAGCTTGCGGTTGTCGTAGGCAACGCCCGCAGCGCGCAGCCCGGGTCCCGTTGTACTCAAGGCAATCAAATCATCGGGTGAAAGGTAGCCGACGCCCTGCAAACGGCCCTTCCAGATGCGGTTTTCGGTGAGCAGTGCTTCGTATTCATCCACCCGAGCCGGCATCATGTCCAGGAATCGCTTGACCCGTTCGCGCCAGCCCGCCGGCGGTTCCAGCGCCAGCCCGCCGATCCGGATGTAGCTGGTCATCATGCGCTGGCCAGAGAAGCGCTCGAAAATCTTCAGGATCTCCTCGCGTTCCCGGAAACAATAGAGCAGCAGGGACATGGCGCCCATATCAATGGCGTGCGTGCCGAGCCAAACCAGATGCGAAGAGATGCGTTGCAGTTCGACGAGCATCACGCGGATATATTGCGCGCGCTTGGGCACTTCTAGACCCAGAAGCTTTTCCACCGCCAGGCAGTACACCAGGTTGTTGCCGAGGGGATTGAGATAATCCATGCGGTCCGTGAGGGTAATGGCTTGCGAATAGGTCTTATCTTCGCAGCTCTTCTCGATGCCGGTGTGCAGATAGCCGATGTCCGGCACCGCGCTGACCACATTCTCGCCATCCAGCTCCAGGAGCACGCGGAGCACGCCGTGGGTTGACGGGTGCTGCGGCCCCATGTTGAGGACCATCGTTTTGGTAGTGCCGATTGCTGTCTCAACGGTAGTCATGGGATCCCAATCCGCTAAGCGGAATCTAGCGTTTACCCTCCGTCGGAAAATCACGGCGGAGAGGAGAACCTTCAAAACCCTCGGGTAAAAGGATGCGGCGCAAGTCCGGGTGGCCAGTGAACTGGATGCCAAAGAGGTCAAAAATCTCGCGCTCGAGCCAATTGGCCCCGGGCCAGACCGACTCCAGCGAATCCACTACGGGGTGCTGGGCACTGACGCAGGTACGCAGGCAAATGCGCTCGCGGCGGGGGATGGAAACCAGTTGGTAGTTCAACTCAAAGCGCGGTTCGACAGGGTAGCGATCCAGGCAGGTGGCATCGCTCAACAAGTTGAACAGCAGAGCGGGATCCTGTTTGCATTGTTGGGCGGTGGCGCGAAGCAATTCCTTGGGAACGACAATGGTCGTGTCCCCGCGGTACTCGATAACCTGGGAGACCGCCTGGGCGTTCCAGGCACGAAGGTGTTCGACTACAAGTTGAGCGCCTGCTTTGGCGAGCTGCGTCACTTGAACAAGGTCCTTAAGGGCTTGCGCTGGCATTACTTCTGGGATTTATGCCAGTCGAGCGCGCCCTTCTTCCAGAGATAGATGTAACCGACCAACAGAATGGCGACATAGAACATCATTTCTACGAAGCCGAAACGCTTCCAGACCGCATCGTGAACCAAATCCTTGAAAATGTAGGCCCACGGGTATAGAAAGATGGCCTCAACGTCAAACAAGATGAAGACCATCGCCACTAGGTAAAACTTCACGGAAAAAGGCTCTCGCGCATCTCCTGTGGGGGTGATGCCACATTCGTAAGACTGCTGCTTGGCCTTATTGGGGCGCCTCCAACCGATGAGAGTGGAAATGGCCAGCAGGGCCCCGGAGAGCACCATAGCAACAAGCAGGTGTATTAGAAGGGGAACGTATGCTTGAAGGCCGGAGGAGGTCATGGTCAAGGCGTTATAATAGCGATTGAGATGCCGCCGGGTCAAATTGTTCCAGTCAGGTTCCCGACGGCTACGCGGACGAAACTGGCGGGCAACCCCCGCAGGAGCCATGACGGATCATGGTGTTTGGTCACAATACTAACATTAAATTGGGAGGGGTGACGTACCACGTCCAGACCGAGGACCGAGGCGTGTCTCATGCCTTGATCGATACGACGGTGTATTTCCGCGGGCGCGTGCTGCATCGCCGTACAAATAATTATTACGACTTGCTGCCCCTGAACAAGGATAGTGAGCAGGCCCTGCAATTGCGCGTGGAGGAGCAGCACCGCACGGTGCTGGAAGAGATGCGCGATGGCACTTTGCAACTGGGAGTACCGCCCGCTGCCTTGACTTCAGACATCACCGCACCAGCAACGCAAGAAGCGACGCAGGAACCAATTCAGGAACCGGCCGTGAACGAGACGCAACCTCCGGCAGAAGAAGCTCCTGGCGCAACGCAGGCGGAAGAAGTTCGAGTCGTGCGTGAGCCGCGAAAGCTTTTGCTGGAGTTGCTGAACGCGAAGTCCTGGCTTTCGGGAAAGCAGGCCCATTTGCAGATAGCCGTCAAGGGAGAGGGTGGGGGCCCGCTAGCTGGGGCCCGCGTGCTAGCGGTAATTGAAGGGGCCGCTGAACCACAAGCGTACGAAGGCGTGACCGGTGAGACCGGGACCACGGAGATTCGCTTCGAGATGCCTCGGATCACCGGCCAGGAACCCTCGCTTCTGGTGCGCGCGGAGATGCAGGACGGAAGCGGCCACTTGCGATTCGCCTTGCGCGCCAAACCTCGCGTCCCCGTAATATGAGCGCAAGATTGATCAGCGGCTTGGCCGGATGATCCCGACTTCATCCTGGAAAGTTCAAACCGTTCATCGCTAGCGATTCGAGAGGTACTTCTTCCACGGCCGCCAATAGTATTTCGGCCATCCTTCGCGGACGCCCTTGTGATCGTAAGTGGGAACGCCGGAGTGGACGAGGTCAACTTGTGCGCCGCCCGCAACCCGGCTGAAATCGAGGGTTAAGACGGACCAGTCACCCTTTTTCCAGTGCGTTGCCCGCCATATCTGCACGATTCTTTTGCCAGGCACAATTAAAAGGTTCTTGCCCTCGAGCTGGCCGCCGAAAGCGGTAAACCTTCCGCCTGCTTTCTTGCTAATCCTGGCAGGCGCTCCGGTTGACTGGCTGTGCTTGCGAGAATCCAAATACATGCTGAAGAGGGTTTGCGAAGAAGTGCGGAAGCGCACGCTTTGTTGAATCGCCGAGGTCATAGAGCCTCACTCTGCTACAAGACTTGAATCAGACACCCTCGAGCAGGTGGCCCATTTTATGCTTTTTGGTTTGCAGATACTTGCGGGAAATCCTGGAGATGCGTGGCTGGCAGGGCACACGTTCCACCACGCGGACTCCCGCCGATTCCAGTTGCTTTACCTTGTCGGGGTTGTTGGAGAGTAGCCGGATTCGCGTGGCGCCCAGTTGCTTGAGGATTTGGGCAGGGAAGTCATACTCGCGGGCATCCGCGGCGAAGCCCAGCGAAACGTTGGCCTCCACGGTATCCATCCCGCCGTCCTGCAATTGGTACGCCCGCAATTTGTTCATCAGGCCTATGCCCCGTCCCTCTTGCGGGAGATAAAGGAGGATTCCCGCGGGGGCCCGTCCTATTTTTTTCAGCGAAAGCTCAAGCTGAGCACGACAATCGCAGCGCAGTGAGGTGAGCACATCGCCGGTCAAGCATTGCGAGTGCACACGCACAAGCGGCGCGGTTCGCCCTCGCAGGTTGCCGCGAACCAACGCCACTGCTTCCTCCTGCGGCCCGCGGCCTGTAAATCCATAAATCGTGAAGCGGCCGAACCGGGTCGGCAAATCGGCATGCGCGACGAGGCGTGGGGATTTCTTCGCGGCTCGCTTGCTCTTCCTGGGGGACGATTTTGCAGCCATAAGAATGTTCCAGTATAACAGGGAGACACGCTCCCTTCTGGCAGTCTGCGTTTTCCCGGCGGCTTCTTTACAATAGAGTGGTAATTGGCTAGCGTAAGCGAAACGCTTCGGGCGAATGATGGATACGATTCCTCCAATTCGCGAACTGCTCTTCACCCTGTTATTGAAGGTGGGGGTGGCCTCATCGATCGCCGCATTGCTGGCGCGCTGGAACACCTTTCGCCTTGTGCTCTTCACGGAACAGCGCGATTCCGACCAGAAACTGAAGTTGATGCTGTTCATGACGCCGCCGCTGATTGTTGGCGTGACGCTTCGCCTGGCCTTCCCGGCTTACCGGTTTGCCGACCTCTCCCTGGAAGGCGCGTTCCTGATGGGTTTGCTCGGCGGGCGCGTGGTTGGCCCGGTGGGCGGCGCGATTATCACGATTCCCGCGTTGATGGCCCACGAATGGCTGGCGATGCCGGCGGCGTCCGCGGCGGGATTGTTGGGCGGCTTGATTCGCGAAGTGATCCCCGATCGTGAAGATTTGTGGAGCTTCGGGCCTTTCACTTTCCTGAACATACCGAAGGCCATCATGCGCATGGTGCGCGACGGTGAGATTATGTGGGAAATGTTGCCGTTGCTCACTTGCGTTGGGCTGGAAGTGGGACGCGTGGCGCTGGTGATGGCCACACATAGCAGATGGCTTTTTGCCATTGACCCGCACTGGAATTGGGTTTTGTGCGTGGTAGTATTGGGCACGCTGATGAGCGTGGCGTCGCCGCTGAAGATTTGGAATAACACGCGCATCGAAATGAATCTCGAGCGCCACCAGCAACTGCTTCTGCGCGCTAGGATGGACGCGCTCTCCAGCCAGATCAACCCGCATTTTCTGTTCAACACGCTGAACACCGTTTCGGCGCTGATTCGCATTGACCCAGACTCCGCGCGCGGCGTGGTTCTGAAGCTGAGCAACATCCTTCGGCGGCTGCTGCGCAAACACGAAACCTTTGTGCCGCTGCGCGAAGAGCTTGCCTTTATTGACGATTATCTGGATATCGAGGTGGCGCGCTTCGGCCAGGACAACCTGGATATTGTGAAGGAAATTGACTCCGATACGCTGGAAACGTTTATCCCCAGCATGCTGCTGCAGCCCATCGTGGAGAACAGCCTCAAGCACGGATTAGCGCCCAAGCTGGAAGGCGGCAAAATCCAACTGCGCACAAGCCGCCACGACGGGCGGCTGCACATCGAAATCCAGGACAATGGGGCGGGAATCTCCGAAGAGAAATTGCCGCACGTCTACGTGGAAGGAATTGGCTTAAGCAACGTCCGCGAACGGCTCCGCGTCCTGTATGGCGACGATTTCCGCCTGGAGATTGAAAGCCACGAAGGGCAGGGAACAATCATCCGGATTGACGTGCCGGAACTTGTGCCAGCCATCCCCGAAGTAAGCCTGATTTAGACGATTCCGATGCATTCAGGATGGTGGAAAAAGACGCTTGACAGGCGCTCTTCATTACAGTATATTCTGTCTATACTGAAATGACAGACACAACTAAAACATCACTCACTCCCGTAGCCCAGAAGTTCATCCTCCACTGGGGCGAAATGGGCACCAAGTGGGGCATCAACCGCACCGTCGCCCAGGTGCATGCCTTGCTCTTCCTCTCGCCGCACCCGGTGCCCGCGGACGAGATTTCCACCACTCTGTCCGTGGCGCGCTCGAACGTCAGCACCAGCCTGCGAGAATTGCAGGGGTGGGGCATTGTGCGCGTCGTGCACGTTCTGGGCGACCGCCGCGACCACTTTGAGACCACCAAGGACGTCTGGGAGATTTTCCGGACAGTTTCCAAGGAACGCAAGCGGCGCGAGATAGACCCCACCCTGCGCGTGCTGGCGGAATGCGTGCAGGAATTGAAGAACGGACAGCAGGCCGAGGCGTACACGCGCGAGCGGCTGGAAAGCATGCTGGAATTCCTGACCACCATGACGGGGCTGTTCGAGGAGATTCTGCGGATGCCCGTGGGCGCGCTGAAGGGCGTAGGCAAGTTGCGCGGGAAAGTGATCACGCTGCTCGGCAGCGAAAAGAAGAAAGCTGGTTGAACACTAGAATTGCTGCGGATGAATCTTGATTGGAGAACGGCGCAAGCATGATTTCACTGGCGAGCGAATACACGGACGGGAAGGGAAGGCACGCCAAGGGATGGCTGTTCTTCGACGCCGAATGCGGATTCTGCACGCGGTTCGCCCGTTGGCTGGAGCCAGTTTTGACGCGACGCGGCTTTGCGGTGGCACCACTGCAAGACCCGCGCGTGGGTGCGCTGCTGGGCATGCCGCGCGAGGAACTATTGCGTGAATTGCGATTTCTGCATTCAGATGGGCGGCAATGCGGAGGCGCGAATGCGATTCTGGCTGTTGCTCAGGAGATCTGGTGGGCGCGGCCGCTCGTTTGGCTGGCGGTGGTTCCGGGTGCAATGCCTCTTCTGCATGCGGGGTATCGCTGGGTGGCCGCTCAACGGAGTTGCGCTGCAACGAATTGTCCTACTGGCAACGAGGCCCCTCCCTCATGGAACGCGTGAAACAACGTAGTATTGTCTTGGCGGGAGGCAGCGGCCAGGTCGGGAGCGTGTTGGCGCGCCACTTTTACTCGCAAGGTGACTCAGTCGTAGTCCTGAGCAGAAAACCTGCCCAAACGGCTTGGCGAAACGTCCAGTGGGACGGCGTGACCTTGGGTGAATGGGTGGCCGAACTGAACCACGCTGACATCGTTATCAACCTGGTGGGCAGGAGCGTAAATTGCCGGTACAACCTTGCCAATCGCCGGGAGATTCTCGAGTCGCGGATTAAAAGCACGCAGGTCCTCAGCGCAGCCTTACGCCAAATCTCAAATCCACCGCGTTTGTGGATGAATGCAAGCACCGCTACGATCTATTGCCACGCAGTGGATCGTCCCATGGACGAATTCACCGGGGAGATCGATATCGTCCAGCCCAACGCCCCTTCCGCTTGGAATTTCAGCATTGGGGTGGCCAAACGCTGGGAAGAGGCCTTCTTCAATTCAGAGAATCTCGGAACACGGAAGATTGCCTTGCGCAGTGCAATGACCATGAGTCCGGACCGCGGAGGGATTTTTGATGTATTGCTTGGGCTAGTTCGCTTCGGGCTGGGTGGTACTTGTGGTTCCGGGAAACAATTCGTTTCCTGGATTCATGAAGCTGATTTTGTGCGAGCCATTGAATTCCTGATTGCTCATGAGGAGATGGCAGGCTGTATGAACATTGCATCTCCCAACCCACTCCCCAATCGCGAATTCATGCAAACGATTCGCCATGCCTGGGGCGCGCGGATTGGCCTTCCAGCAACAGAATGGATGCTGGAGTTTGGTGCAATATTTCTCCAGACGGAAGCGGAGCTAATTCTGAAGAGTCGGCGAGTTATACCCGGCCGCCTACTGAAAGCTGATTTTTCATTCCGTTTCCCGGCATGGCAGGAAGCCGCAAAAGACTTGGTGGAACAATGGCGCAAAACTTGCAGAAGCAGTGGACCATTGGCAGGAACAAAGAGGAGCGAGTTAGAAAGGCTGTCGTGCGCTCGTTGAGATTTGGACTCGGATGACGCCGTTGAATCTCGCAAGTTCTAACGGGAAGCATATGAAGATGGCTGAACTCAAAGTTGGAGAAAGGAACTGGCAGGGATTACCTACGCAGGCCGCGCACACCACGAAGAGTGTGAAATCGTCCGAGTGGTCTCGGAGCGTAACTTTCATAGGTTGGCTCCCTCTGGTGCTCTTGCCCACAGCTGCAGTCGTCTCGTTCAGGCATTCGGAGGCCTGGGTGCTCATGTGGGCGCTGGCAATCTCCATCTATGTCGGACTGAAGTGGGTGACTTGGTGGACAGCTCGAAACCCAAGCTCACATTCGCCTTGGCGTTCCGCGGGCTACCTCCTGGCATGGCCCGGAATGGATGCCGAGTCGTTTCTTGACGAAACCAAGCGCCCTCCGATGCCTCAATCCCGCGAGTGGTTTTGGGCTATTTCCAAGACCAGCTTGGGTGTAATACTCCTCTGGCTCGTTGCACGAATGTTCCCACAAGAGGAGCCGTTGCTTCGTGGCTGGATGGGCATGCTAGGTCTAATCCTTGTCCTCCACTTCGGCGCGTTTCAAATTGCGGCCCTGCTTTGGCAATGCCTCGGCGTTGATGCCTCGCCGATCATGTCCGCTCCCCTCCGCTCGAAATCGCTCAGCGAGTTTTGGGGCAAACGATGGAATCTTGGGTTCCGTCAGCTTGCCCATGACCTCATCTTTGTTCCCGTTCACAAATATCTTCAAGTTGGGTCGACCACCCTCTTGGTGTTCCTCATCTCAGGTCTGATTCACGATTTGGTGATCTCGGTGCCAGCCCGGGCCAGCTATGGCCTGCCGACGGCTTATTTCTTTCTCCAGGGAGTCGGCGTGCTTTTTGAGCGCTCGCCCTTCGGCAAACAATTTGGTCTTGGCCAAGGTATCCGTGGCTGGCTGTTCATGGCCCTGATTGTTGCAGGGCCAGTTTTTTGGCTTTTCCATCCCCCATTTGTCATGCGGGTGATTATTCCATTCATGCAAGCGATTCACGCCTTATGACAAGCCAACTTATAAGAGAGTTCTTCGACCTCGACCTTTGGCTAGCCGGCGCTGGTCATTTCCTGGTCTTGCTCGCCAGCTTTCAAGTGCCCCTCCAGTTGCGCTGGAAGCAGGACCTCCGGCCGCTCATACCCCTCAACCGCAAGCTTCTTTGGGTGCAAAGCGGTTTCACTGTTCTGACTATTGTTGCTTTTGGCGTGCTTACCTTCGCGCTGCATACCGAGCTTCTTCGAGGTGATCGAGCCGCACTCGGTATTGCGGCCTTCATCGGAATCTACTGGACCGTGCGCATCCTGGTCGATGCCTTTTATTTTTCGCATGCTGATTGGCCCAGGGGTGGAAAGTTTCTCGTCGGACACATTCTTCTGACTTCTCTTTTTCTTTCATTGGCCACCAGCTACCTGGGCCTGTTCATCTGGCACATTTGCTTCCCAGGTCACGCATGAACTCTGAGCATTGAACCCGGAGGATAAGAATGCGCAGCGAGAAGGTCGTTATCACAGGTGCGTTTAGTTACACCGGCAAATATGCGAGCAGGCTGCTGCTTAAGCGTGGATACAAAGTCCGCACGCTGACAAGTCATCCGGGGCGCAGGAATGAATTTGGGAATCGCGTCGAAGTATTTCCCTATGCATTCGATCAACCCGGAATCTTAATGGAGGCATTTCGCGGTGCTTCGACCCTTATTAATACATATTGGGTGCGGTTCCCACGCGGGAGGGCCACTTTTGAGGCGGCAGTTCAGAGTACGCGCACATTGATCAAGGCAGCTAAGGAAGCAGGGGTTCAGCGCATCGTCCACGTCAGCATTGCGAATCCGTCACTTCAGTCGCCTTTAGGCTACTATCGCGGGAAAGCACAATTAGAACAGGCGGTGATGGAATCTGGCCTCCGCTACGCGATTGTGCGTCCCACGGTCATTTTTGGTGTTGAAGACATTTTGATTAACAACATCGCCTGGTTCATCCGTCATTTTCCTATCTTTGGCATTCCTGGCGACGGCCGATATCGTGTCCGCCCCATTTACGTGGAGGACATGGCGCGATTGATGGTTGATGCCGCCGGGCAGGAAGAAAACAAGGTGTTCGATGCCGTTGGACCAGAGACGTTTACGTTTGAAGAGCTTGTCAGACTGATTGCATTCGAGGTGGGCAGGCCGGTGCGCATCGTGCGGATGCCGGCAGCTCTGGCATATCTAAGTACGCGTTTGACGGGCCTGATGATGAGGGACATGGTGCTGACGTGGGAAGAGTATCAGGGGCTGATGAGCAACCTCCTCGCTCCTGAAGGGCTATCCACTGGGGAGATGCGCCTCACCCAATGGCTCGCAGAGAATCGCGATCAAGTCGGCAGGCGTTACGCTTCAGAGGTCGCGCGACATTACGTGCTTCCTGCGTAAAACGGTATTGAACATTCGGCGATCACACGCGAGCGACTAGAGCGCCTGCCAGCACTTGCTCATAGTAGCGCTCATACATGGGGATGACGTCGTTGGCGCAGAACTTCTTTCGGGCGTCGATACGGGCTTGCTTGCCCATTTCGCGGCCGCGATCGGCGCGGGAGAGTATCTCGATCGCGTACTTTGCGGCAAGCTTCACATCACCCGGTTCGACCAGATAGCCGTCCACGCCATTCTCAACCACTTCGGGTACGCCGCCCGCATTGGTGGCGATTACCGGCACCTCGCACGCCATCGCTTCTAAGGCTGCCAAGCCGAATGACTCCAATCTAGAAGGAAGCAGGAACAAGTCAGCCTGGCCTAACTTTTCGCGAATGTCATTTTGCTTGCCCAGGAAGAGCACATCTTTTTCCACGCCGCGGGTTCGCGCGAGTTCTTCAGCCGGAACGCGGTCTGGGCCATCGCCGACCATGACCAGCTTGGCGGGCATCTTCTCGCGCACCAGGGCAAAAATCTCAATGGCATCGAGGATGCGCTTCACCGGGCGAAAGTTCGAGAGGTGCATCAGGATGGGTTCACCATCGGGCGCCCAATGCGCACGGAGTTCGGGATTCGCGTGGCGGCAGTAGAGGTCACAATTCACGAAATTGGGAATCACTTCGATGGGGCGCTTGATGCCGAACTCATCCACCGTATGGCGGTACAGGTAGTGCGAGATGGAAGTGACGCCATCACTTTGTTCGATGGAATAGCGGGTGATGGGAAGAAAGTTGGGATTGTTGCCGACGAGAGTGATGTCCGTGCCGTGGAGCGTGGTGATGAAGGGCAGGCGGCGCGGCGCAGCCATCTGCCGAGCGAGCAATGCGCTGACGGAGTGCGGTATGGCGTAATGGACGTGCAAGATGTCCAGGGATTCGGCCTCGAAGACTTCGAGCATTTTTACTGCAAGGGAAAGCGTATAGGGGGAATGGTCAAAGAGAGGATAGGAGACGACGGCGGCCTGATGGAAATGGACGCGCGGGTCGTTGGGATTCATACGGATAGGAGGAGCGTAGGTAATGAAGTGCACGTCGTGCCCGCGGGCCGCGAGTTCCTGACCCAACTCGGTGGCGACGACGCCCGAGCCGCCGTACGTGGGATAACCAGTGATGCCGATACGCATAATGGGCCTCAATCCAGACTTCGCGCGCAAAAGAAACCTACTCGCTTGCTTGCGGGGTGGCAAGCCAAGATACTAGAGTTGCGCGGGCCGCGGGCGTGAGCGCCTGCCAGCGGAATGGTACACCGATTAGACGCAAGAGCGAGGCAGAACGTGACACGTTTGACGGGCAAAGTGGCGGTGGTCACCGGCGGGGGCACAGGGATAGGCCGGGCCATCGCCCAGGCCTTTGGCAAGGAGGGAGCCAAGGTCGGCGTGGTTGGGCGCCGCCGCGAGAAGCTGGACGAGACGGTCAGGGCGGTGAGGGATGCGGGAGGCGAAGCCATCAGTCTGGTGTGTGACGTTGCGAAAGCCCAAGAAGCGCAGAAGGCCATTGCAGACACGGAGAAGGAGTTTGGCCGCGTCAATGTGTTGGTGAATAATGCGGGCGTCCTTAGTGTCTCGACCATCGAAAGCATTTCCGAAGCGGAGTGGGACCACGTGATGGCCACGAACCTGAAGGGTCCATTTTTGATGTGCCGTGCGGCGCTCCCCGCCATGCGCCGGGCCGGCGGCGGCAGCATCGTGAATATCGGCTCGATTCTCGGCTTGGTGGCCATGAAGGATCGTGCAGCCTATTGCGCGTCAAAGGGCGGCGTAACGATGTTGACGAAGGCGATGGCCATCGATCATGCGCATGAAAAAATACGCGCGAATTGCATCTGCCCTTCGATCGTGGAGACGGAACTCGTACGCGATCTGTTCTCGGGTAACGAGGCCGGGCAAAAGGCTCGCGAGGCGCGGCTGGCCACGCTTCCTTTGGGGCGATTTGGGAAGCCCAAGGACATTGCGGAATTGGCCGTATTTCTGGCCTCCGACGAATCTTCCTGGATGACGGGAACGGCGATACCCTTGGACGGTGGTCTTTCGGCGTACTGAGAGAGTAGAGGCGGAGATGTCGAGAAAACTGAGCAGGGAAGAGAAAAAGGTAACCGAACTGGTGCGCCGGCGCATGCGGGAAAGCAAGGCCACGGAACTCCTGGGATTTGATGTGGAAAGCGTTCAGGATGGCCGCGCGATCTTCCGGCTCGATGTGAGGCCGAAGCACAAGCAAATCCATGGTGTAGTCCATGGTGGAATCCTGGCTGCGCTTGCAGACACCACAGCGGCAATTGCGGCCTACACGGTGATCCCGCGGGGGATGGAAATCGCCACACTGGAGCTGAAAATCAATTACCTGGAACCCGTGCCGGGTGGAAGAGTAAAAGCGGACGCGCGTGTGCTGCGAAAAGGAAGAAACTTCATCGTTACAGAATGCGACATTTTCAATGAAGATTCGTCGCTGGCGGCAAAAGCAATTCTCACCTTCTCTGCCGCCTCCGGCTATGCCTTGAGGAAATAAGGGTTACTCGTCGCCGCCCTGTGCGGATTCCTCGCCGTCCTTATAAACATACTTAATGAAGCGCTTGAAAACCATGAGATTTGGCGCCCCCTCGCGGGTCAGCTTGACGCAGTCGCGGTCGTACCATTCGATGAAGCCATGAAGCTCCTCACCGGAGTTGAGCACCACGACCATGGGCGTGCGGCTCTGCATCTGCTTCACCCAGTAGAAGTTCTCGGCGTGGGTAACCTCGGGCGGCGCCGGCTTCTTGCTGGGCAATGGACCGTTGTGCTGAGGGCGCATGGAGGGCGGTTCCTTGGCGTCCGCGAAGCTGGGACGGAACATTCGACGATTCACCATGACTGCTCCTTGGAATGACAGGGATATTCAATACATCAGATGCAACGTGGGCCCTTTGGGTTTCGTTCATTATCGCCTTTTTGGCCGACCGCCGAGGGTCTTTTTTCTATTTTCGAGGTGGAGGACCGCCGGCGGAGGATGGGGCGAGCGAAACGGCCAAAGCGTCCAGTCCAAGCTGGCGATTCAAGTTGCGGCGCACTCCGGCAGCAAGTTCGTCGAGTCCGGCGATGGCGCGCATCACCCACGCGGAAGAGATATTGCCGGCCAGTGCGTCTAACTCCTTGGCGAGGTGTGGATTTCTTAGCATGGGAGTTTTTACGCCGGAAGTAAGTTCCAGAAGGTCGGACAGCAGTCCGTAAAACACGCCGGATAACTCTTCAACGGAGGATTCGCGGTCCTTTGCCAATGAACTTGTGTCCGCGAATAGCTGTGCGAAGCCCTGGCCGCGCGCCGCTCGCTCCAAAACGCGCAGGGCGATTTTGCGCTTCTCCACTGCTTCCTGTACATTCATTTCCATCGCCAGGCCGGGGCTTCCTTCGGAGAGTTGTGCCGCCAGCTTCACCTGGGCAGGGCTGCAATTGCTGTGCGACTTCAGGATGCTTTCCACTTCATGCTGCGGCAGCGGCGCAAAGTGAAACTGCATGCAACGCGAAACGATTGTGGGCAGAAGATTGAAAGGGGAAGGCGCCGTTAGGATCAGCGTTGCGGAACCCGGCGGCTCTTCCAGAATTTTCAGAAAAACGTTAGCCACATCCCAGCGCATGGTTTCCGCGCCGTCCAGAATGAACACGCGGCGGCGGCCCATGGGCTGAAAATACGCGGCGCGCTGCACGGCGCGGAGTTGTCCGATGCGAAGTACCGGCCGGGCCACGGGGCTCTTGAGCCGAACCGGATCGGGCACCAACGCCCAAACATCCGGATGCGTTTGCAGGATCAAGGGAATCCGCTCGACGGTGGCAGCATCGGCGCTTTCGCCACGTTCCGCCAAGCCCTGCTCGATCAGTTTCTGAGGCTCGGCGAGTAATGCAATGCGCTTGCAGGTGGGACATTCGCCGCAGAAATCGTCGGTAAGCCTCTCGCAATTGGATGCCTGGGCGAACATGCGCGCCAGCGTGTACCTCCCGACGCCGCGGGGACCGGTAAACAGCAGCGCGTGCGGCACGCGGCCGGAGCGAAACGCTCCGCGCAACGCCGCCACGATTTTCTCATTGCCCAGGAATTCGGAAAACCCCATGATTCAGCCTTTGCCGAAGTTTGTGAGAAGCGGCTTCACCGCCAACAAAGTTTCGGCCGCGATCTCCTCCGGCAGCCGCACGCAATTGTTTTGCGCGTCGAAGCACTGAATGGTGGCCCAGGGGCGGCTGCGCGAGAGCATATCGTACATCTCGGCCGCGTCTTCCAAGTGGCGAAGGTTTTTTTCCTGCAGGTCGCGTTTCGCGCTGGTGTAACTGCGCCCAGACTTGTGCTCCACAAGTTGCTGCGACTGCGCCGGCGGGATGCGCATATAGAGGATTAAATTTTCCCGCGGCATGCCGTAGATGGTGTACTCCAAATGCTCGATCCAGCGCAAAAACTCGGCGCGCTTTTCCGGCTTGGCCCGGGCCACCTGATGAGCCAGATTCGAGCCGATGTAGCGGTCCACCAGCACGACCTTGCCGTCATTTAACGCGGCTTCCAGTCTGGACTTGGCTTCAAAGCGGTCACCGGCATAGAGGAGCGCCGTGAAATGCGGGTCGACACTTTCGAGTGGACCCAAATCCCCGTTCAGGAATTTGCCCACCATGCTGCCAAACCAGGAATCGTATTGCGGGAAACCCGTGGAATAGACAGGAAATCCATCGGCCTTCAGTGTGAGTTCCAGCAGTTTCGCTTGCGTTTGTTTTCCGCTTCCGTCAATTCCTTCGATGGCAATCAGCAGTCCGCGCGTTGTCATGGCACCTATCTGTGGGCAGGGGGAAACTACCTGTGCCTGTCAGTTTAGCTGGATGGTGAACCTCGCGCAACGTCTGGAACTTGAATTTCGCTACTTTCTGACGAGGCAAACGATTCGGCGCGGGCGTGTTACGATTTCTCATAGGTTCGCCTGAAGATGATATTGCCGACGATTGCGGAAAATTTGGCGCGAGTGCGCGAACGAATCGAAGCTGCCGCCCGGCGCGCGGGCCGGCGCACAGAAGAGATCACGTTAATCGGCGTTTCCAAGACGCATCCAGCGGAGAAGATTCGTGATGCCTTTCAGGCAGGATTGCGGCATTTCGGGGAAAACCGCGTACAAGAGTGGGAAGGGAAGCGGGGTGCGCTGACCGATCTTTCCGCCACCTGGCATCTCATTGGCCACCTCCAGAGCAATAAGGCCGCGCGCGCCGCCAAAGCATTCACCACGATCGATTCGCTGGACGATTGGGCGCTCGCACAGCGTATTGCACATGCCGTGGCCGAAGCTTCGACTGCCGAGCCGATGCGCGTATTAATTGAGGTACATCTCGGTGGCGAAGAAACGAAAAGCGGCGTTGCGGAAAGCGAGCTTCCCGCCCTGGCGGAAAAAATACTGCAGCTCGAAACTCTGCGCCTGGAAGGGCTCATGTGCATTCCTCCGTTCCTGGAAAACCCGGCGGAAGTGCGCCCGTACTTTGCGCGGCTGCGGCAGTTGCGCGATGGGCTGGAAACTCGTTTGGGCCGACCCTTACCAGTGCTCTCCATGGGGATGTCGCATGACTTCGAGGCCGCCATTCTGGAAGGCGCCACAGAGATTCGCGTGGGCACCGCACTTTTTGGCGTCCGGCCGTCGCCACAATGAATCAAACAGGTGCAGCAGTTCACAGAGGAGACTGAATGAAGCTCTTTACGCCATTGCGTTTGCGGGAAATAGAGTTTAAGAACCGCATCGGAGTTTCGCCCATGTGCGAGTATTCGGCGAAAGAGGGCCATCCCACAGCGTGGCATCTGGTGCATCTTGGCAGTCGGGCTGTCGGCGGCTCCGCGCTGGTGATGACCGAGGCCTCCGCGGTTGAGGAGGCCGGGCGGATTTCACCAGCGGACGCGGGTATCTACTTGGATGCTCACGTGGAATCCTGGTGTCCCATTGTGGAGTTTCTGAAGGAAAACGGTGCAGTTGCGGGAATGCAATTGGCCCATGCAGGACGCAAGGCCAGCACAGCCGTACCATGGCTTGGTGGCGGGCCGATTGCGCAAGAACAGGGAGGCTGGACACCTGTTTCGTCCACCAGCGTTCCCTTTGCCGCCGGCCATCCAGTGCCGCGTGCGTTGGCCCATGATGATTTGGATCGAGTGGTGATTGATTTTAAGCAAGCCACACGACGCGCCCTCGCGGCAGGTTTCCAGTTTGTAGAAATTCATGCGGCGCACGGCTATCTGTTGCACCAGTTCTATTCGCCGCTCTGCAATGATCGCAAAGACGATTACGGCGGGAGCTTCGAGAATCGCATCCGGCTTCTGCTGCGTGTAACCCAAGCGGTGCGCGAAACTTTGCCACAAAATTTGCCGCTCCTCGTGCGCATTTCGGCCACCGATTGGAAAGAGGGTGGGTGGGACTTGGAGCAAAGCATTGAATTGTGCCGCAGGCTGAAGGGACTTGGCGTGGATCTGGTGGATGTTTCGAGCGGCGGAATTTTGCCGGGGATAAAGATCCCCACCGGGCCGGGCTATCAAGTAGGATTCGCAGAAGCCATCCGGCGGCAAGCGGGTATGGCAACTGCCGCTGTCGGGATGATCACGGAGCCGGCCCAGGCGGATTCGATCATTTCCGCTGGCCAGGCAGACATGGTGTTCCTCGCACGCGAGATGCTGCGCGATCCTTATTGGCCAAGGCGTGCCGCCGCCGCGCTGCAGACCAAGCTCAAGCCGCCCGTGCAGTATGAAAGAGCGTGGTAAGCGATGAGCTATCTCGATCTCACCGATGACGTGGCAAAGGGAACGGTCAACTTGATGGTGCGCGTGCAGCCGCGCGCCAGCAAAGACGAAATCGCGGGCACGATGGAGGGAGCACTGAAGATACGCCTTCGTGCTCCCGCCCTGGAAAACCGCGCCAACGAAGCGCTGGTTGCTTTTCTGGCGGACCTTTTGAAAAGGCCAAAGTCGGCTGTTAGAATCCAAAGCGGCGAACACGGCCGGACCAAGCGCGTCGAAATTCATGGGGTCACGCGCCAGCAGGTTCTAAATCTACTCCATGTGGAAGCCTGACGGACTGGCGATGGACAGGAATCGCCGGGGACGGTCGGGTGGAATGCCCAGAGATGCAAAAACCTCGGGGCGGAGAATGCAATGAGCGTACAGATTGCCGAAATTCAAAATGATTTGCGCGCCGCCAAGCTTGACGGCTGGCTTTTTTACGATTTCCGCGGACGCGATCCGATTGCTCACCGTGTCCTTGGTCTTCCTGAGGCGATGCGCACGCGCCGCTGGTTTTATTTCATCCCTGCCAAAGGGGCGCCGCGAAAACTGGTGCACAAGATCGAGTCTGAATCGCTGGCCGCACTGCCGGGAGAGACACTCTACTACGCCGGCCTAAAGGAACTGCAAGCCAATCTGAAAAAGTTGCTGGGCCGCGCAAAAACGATCGCCATGCAGTACTCGCCGAAGAACGCCATTCCTTACGTATCCATGGTGGATGCCGGCACGATTGAGATGGTGCGCGGGGCCGGCGCCAAGGTTGTCACTTCTGCTGACCTAGTGCAGAAATACGAAGCATGCTGGAGCCAGGAACAACTGGAGTCCCACCTGGCCGCGGGCGTAGCCATTGACCGCATTATACGGGAAGCCTTTTTACACGCGGCGCAATCCGTGCGCGAAAAGAAATCCCTGACGGAGTACGACTTGAAGGAATGGATGCTCCGGAAATTCGCGGAGGCGGGCATCGTAAACGAAGATGGGCCAGATGTCGCGGTCAATGCCAATGCCAGCGATCCTCACTATGAAGCGACGCGAGAGAAGGCGGCACCCATCCGCGAAGGCGATCTCCTCCTGCTCGATGTCTGGGGCAAACAAAACGTGCCGGGAAGCGTCTACTACGACGTCACCTGGGTGGGCTATCTGGGAGCAAAGGTACCGGCAAAGTATGTGAAAATCTTCGACGTGGTTCGCGAGGCGCGCGACCGTGCCGTAGAATTAATTCGTTCCAGCGTGAAAGCCGGGAAGCAACTGGAAGGCTGGCAAGTGGATGAGGCGGCGCGCAAAGTGATTGAGAAGGCCGGCTACGGGAAATACTTCTTTCACCGCACGGGCCACAACATCGGGCAATCGGTGCACGGCAATGGCGTGAATATGGACGGGCTGGAAACGCGCGACGAGCGCCATTTGATTCCGCATACCTGCAACTCCGTTGAGCCGGGCATCTACCTCCCAGAGTTTGGGATTCGCAGCGAGGTGGATGTGTACGTGGACGAAAACGAGGCGCGCGTTACGGGAGCGGTGCAAACGGAGATACTGGCCCTCCTCGCGTGAGGCTGGCAGAAGGCAGGCACATGGCTGACGAAGTCATTCCACAGACACACGAAGACGCGCCCGCGCAACCTCCTGACGCGGGCCTGTCGAGAGAGAGCAGGGCATTGGCGATCGGCATTGCCGGATGGCTTTTGCCCGGCTTGGGCCATGCTCTGCAGCGTATGTGGGGGCGCGCCGTCATCGTCTCTCTCACTGTCGGCCTGCTAGTTGTTGCCGGTGCCATGATGCGCGGAAATGTGTTTAGCGCCAACGCCACCGACGCGTTTGACACACTTGGCTATGTGGCGGATCTGGGCACCGGAAGTTTTTATCTGGCCGCACGCGCCCTGGAGCGCGACGGCGCCGATGTTTCCCACGCCGACGGAGATTACGGCACCCGGTTTCTGGCTACGGCCGGGGTGCTGAATTTGCTGGCCGCCTTGCACGCCTACGAAGCGGCGCGGGGACGCAAAGCGTGATGGCCGGGAGCGAGTTTGCCTTGACGCATTTCCAGGCTTTGCTCCTGTTTGCCGCGATCATTTCGCTGGCCTTCGGTTTCCTGGGGCGCCGCCGCCCGAAAGACCGCATCAAGTACATCCTGTGGTCGTTCTTCCTGTTTTTGGCCGTGGGCATCGGCATTGCCTGGGCCATGTACCCGTTTTCGCGTTAACGCATTCAGGCGGCTCCGCGCGCGTTGAATTGACACGCATTTTCAGCGAATGCTAAGGTAAAAGACAGGCCGAGGTAGCTCAGTGGTAGAGCAGCCGATTCGTAATTTTGGCTCCAGTCCTGGAACCACCAAGAATCAGCGGTCTGCAAAGATACAAAAAGAGTTAAAGCTCCGAAAGGGCCCTAGTTGCCGTAGAAATAGTCGCCAATCAGTCGCCAGAGTGTCATTGCCAGTTCATGCTTCATGTTGCGCCTTGGTTCTGTTCATCGGCCTGCAGTCTCACTCATCGTGACGGCTTCGCCTCGATCCAAAACGAAAAACGGAACACATTCCCATTTTCCGTCGCAGCCCTTACGCTCCATGTCACGCTGGTAAAACTGGTCTGCACTGTTTAGCATGCACTTCTGCTCGAATCTTAACGATTCTATGCGGCAAGTAATAACGGAATGATTTAAACCCCATTTTGTCCATAGCCCTTGGAGCGACCTGGGCCCCAGTTGTCGTGGAATTGTCGTTTCCAGACCACCCGAACTTCTCGAAGTACTAGTACCGCCTGCCCCCCTGCAGGCGTCCCTGCACTTACCCGTACAGATTTAAAACTTCAGATCCAGCCCCACGGAAACTCCCATGAGATTGCCGCCCGTCCAGCAGTGCGGGTTGGAGGGAGCAAGACCACCGGTGGCGTCCGAAGCGTCGTGGCAATCGGTAGTCACGGATCGGCCGCCAGCCCCCAAGTCGTAGTGAGCGGCAGGGCCGTTGGCGGTCAGAGCCCAGTCGAAATATGCGGTCAGGCTCTTGCTCAGCTTGTTTTTCAGCGCGAAGGTGAACATGTTGGCGGAATTGTCCACGTTCGCTCCGGCAGTGGCGTCGGTGGCTGGATCGCCGCCGGGAGGTACAACGTTTGAATCGTTGTGTTGTCCAGGATCGCCGGGCGTGCGGAAGGCGTGTGCCCAGCCGAAGTGGGCGCTGAAGTTGTGGTCCAACTCCTGACTGGCGACAAACCACGCGCCGTTACGCTGGCGTTCGTTCTGGAATTGCAGATCGGCGGGAACGTAGCGGTGCAAAGTCTCGAAGATGCCGCCGATGGTGGTCTTGGTTGGGAATACATACAGCAAGCCCACTTTGCCAGCGTCCTCCGTCGCTACGTCCTGCGCGACCAACATTTGCGAATACGCGTTGCCGGAACCATAAATTCCAGTAATGTCACTGGAACGGTTTACCTTCTCGTGGCGCTCGTATGCCGCAGTGGCGTAGAGCCCGCCTTTGCTATAGGAGAGGCTGGCGCTGGTGGCCAGGCCAAAAGAGCCGTCGCTGCAGGTGACTGGGGTGATTCCGCCGCTGCCCGGGATGTTACCGCCGGTGCAGTCCGATTCTCCGGCGGCGATGTTGTCGTTGTTGTCGGCGCGGTTCTGGCCAGGCGAAACCAGCGCATTGAGTTCAAAGCCGCGCCAGTTGGGGGACTGGTACCAAATGGAGTGGTCGAGCCGAGTGCCGAACTCCACGCGGTTGTCTCCTCCGGTGTTGGCCATGATGACCTGATAGTCGCCAATCATGGCGAAGAATGGATTGAAATTGGAGGTGGAGTTCTTGTAGGGCGCGTCAGTCTTGCCCAGCATGAGCGAGCCCCAGCTCGCGGAAGAGATTCCAATGTAACTGTTACGCGAGGTCAGGCCGCCCTTTACCACATTGCTCTCGTTGTTGTTTGTTTCGGCGATGCCGGAAGTCGCAGCAATGTCGAGCTGTGTCTCGAGCTGGTAAATGAAGTTGAAAGGCAATCGGTTCAAAGACTGGAAGCCGCGAATGCCGATATAAGAAAGATTGGTGGAAAGCGCTGGCATCCAGCCCATGTTGCCCACCGGCGGATTGCCGTCGGGGCCAATCTCGCCGGCGATGCCCTTGGTGGTTGCATCGATCGAGACATCCAGGTTGCCATAGGTCGTGAGCTCGCCACCCGGAACGTAGAACGTGAGCGCGCCGCCGGGTTTGCGTTCAAAGTAGCCGTGCGAGCCACTGGTCTGAGCGGCAGCAGGAGTCGCATGGCTGGTGTTGATGGCCGTTGATTGCCGAACCGCGCCGGAATTCGGAGCAGGGGTCGTGCTGGAACCGGAGCGGTCGGACTCAGCGGCTGCAGACACGGCAGACGGGGACTTCTGGTCAAGCTTCTGCTGCAAGATTTCCAGTCGTTGCGTCAAAGCAGCCAACTGGCTGCGCAGGGTCTGAACCTCGGAGCGCACATCGGAGTCGTCGATGGCCCGAGCGGCACTCGTGTTGACGTCCTGAGCCTGGCCGGTTGCCACTCCCAGAAACAGGCTAACGAATAGCAGTGCACTCAAAGAGTGTGTTCTCATCATTTTCCTCAATTGATTTCAACGTTGAACGCAGAGCGAGATTGCGTACGCAGTCGAACGGGTAACTGTGCTTCCCGCAACTTTGTGGAGTGGTTTTTGCCAACGAAAACAAGCAGACGATCGCCAAAGCTTGTGAGGAGTGTTGTGCCGCAAACGTAGCCTCCGACGACCTCTTCCTCTGTGGCGCCCTTGGAAGCGAACCTTTCTCCGTTGCTGCGCGTGGCTTCACTCTGCGCATGGAGGGGCAAACTGGAAGAAGCGAAGGATAAGGCCAGAAGCACGAACCACAATCTTGGCAAACGCATGTTTTTCCCTTATGTAAGAATGGGCAGATCGCCGTAGCCAGCCTTTAAACCCGAATCGCGGAGGGCGAGCTTGCAGCGGCACGGTTGCGTTCTTCCCGGTGAATCACAACCGGAAAGATGCAGCAGCGAGCTTTGCGGCGAAGTGTTCGATTCTGCCTCCGCAGTCGGATCTCTCTCGTCAATTTCAAAACCGATGTTCAACAGGGCGCGCTGTATTCCATCGATTTCAATTCACTGCCGGCAATTTGGCGAAAGTACGCTTTTCATGGAGGCAATTGCGTCACCAAAACCAATCGCGAGTGTCGGGCGTGTTCCAAGAGAAGAAAACGGGGGACTTATGCAGGGGATCTGGGACTGAGCGAATTTTGGAGAAGCGCCGGCATTCTGGCTCTCAGACATTTTTTCCAGAAATCAAAAAAGAGCGGTGTTTTCAGCGTTAATAGCGCAACATCCACCAATGGAAACTCTTCTTCACGGCGAAGTAGAAACCGCAACTTCCTCCGGCTAGACTGGTCTTACGCTCAAATCTGACAGTCCTTGGGTGCAAGTGTGGCAAGAAAAACTGTACTCGTAGTTGACGATGACGCCCCTGTGCGTCAGATGATTGTGCAATGTTTTTCAACTCCCGAAATTGTTGTCGAGGAGGCGGGCACCTGCGAGGCCGCGTTTGAACGTTTTCGGTCGGCGCGCCCTGATATCGCCATCGTTGATTACTGCCTCCCCGATGGCGACGCGCTTGGGCTGATTCCTGTATTGAAGGAACTGGAGCCCGCCGTCCCCATAATTGTCACGACGGGTTACGGATCGATGGAACTCGGAGTGGCCCTCATTAAGGCTGGGGCCGAACAATGTTTTTCCAAGCCCTTGGAAATCCAGGCATTCCGTCTCGTCATTGAAAAAATCCTGCAGAACAAACGCAATCAGCAGAAGGAAATCGCTTCAAAAAGCCAGCGTAAGCGCACCGGCGTCGATCCTTTCCTGGGTGAAAGCGATGTCATCCGCGATCTCGCCTTGAATGCCATCCGCGTCGCATCGAGCGGATGCCCCGTCGTGATTCGCGGCGAAACAGGCACGGGAAAGGGCGTTTTAGCGAACTGGCTGCATGAAAACGGCGATCGCTGCGATGAACCCTTCGTGGATCTCAATTGCGCGGGTCTCTCGCGCGAGTTCCTGGAGACCGAGCTTTTTGGCTATGAAAAGGGTGCCTATACCGGCGCGGTGAATCCCAAGCCAGGCCTGCTTGAAGTCGCCCATCGCGGCACCGTTTTCCTCGATGAAATTGGCGATGTGGATCTCACTGTCCAACCCAAACTCCTGAAAGTTGTCGAAGAAAAACGCTTCCGGCACCTCGGCGATGTGCGCGACCGTTTTGTGGATGTGCGCCTGATCGCGGCGACGCACCAGGATCTCAGCCGGCTGATCGAAGAAGGAAAATTCCGCAGCGATTTGTATTTCCGCATCAGCACACTCCTGATCGCCATTCCTGCGCTTCGCGAGCGCGTAGAAGATATCCCGGTAATCGCAAGAGAATTGTTTGCCAGAATTTCCAGCGATCTGCGCCAACCTCACCGTGAATTATCGGATTCCGCAATCGCCCGCCTGCAAGCGCATCCGTGGCCGGGAAACATTCGCGAGCTTCGAAATGTTCTGGAGCGCGCCGCATTGTATTCCAAGAAGCAGGCCCTGGACGCCAACGATCTCCTTTTTGAGCACAATGTGCAGAATTCCAATGGACACTACAATGGCAAATTGACGCTCGCCGAGCTCGAGCAGTTGCACATTCAAACCGTCCTCAAGGAAGAAATGGGCAGCGTCGCCGCGGCTGCGGTGCGCCTTGGAATCCCCAAAAGCACGCTCTATCAAAAAATCAAGACACTGCGAATCAGCCGTAATTCCTGAGCAGATATTTGTTCCTGATTCTATAAATCGCGTCCAGATCTCAGACTTTCCCCGCAAACACCCCGTCACTTGGTGTCGCCAGTTTCTGCAAGCAGCGTAAAACCCCTTGTTTGCCATGCCGGCTTTTTTGGCTTACTTGGCATGTCAATTGCCCCATTCTTTTCCGCGTGTTCCCCAAATCGCGAGGGAAACTCATGGCTTCAAGAAAAATATTGCTTGTGGACGACTCGAAAACGGCCCTGCTGATGGAGCGCTCCATGGTGGAAAGGCACTCCTCCTATCAATGCGTCACCGCGTCAAACGGATTGGAAGCGATCGAAAAAGCGCAGTCGGAATGCCCGGATATTGTGGTGATGGACGTCGTAATGCCGCACATGAACGGTTTCGAAGCCTGCAAGAAAATGCGTGAACAAGAAAAAACTCGCGCCATCCCCATCATCCTGGTAACCACGCGCGGCGAAGAAAACTACATTGAGGCTGGCTTCCAGAGCGGCTGCAATGACTACATCACCAAGCCCATCAACGGACAGGAATTCCTGAAACTGCTGCAAAGTTACCTGGGTGAATGACGGATGACCAAGCACACCCCGATCATCGAGAAGAAGTTCCGGCGCTTCCTGGGCGACGCCAACGAAGCACTCATGGCGAACCTCCGGGCCGGCCGCAACAGGACCCCTCACTTAGTCGACGTTGTGATCGAAGCGGCTAGAGAAAGGTTGCGCGAATCTCTGGATGCGGCTGAAACTCTCGAAGCCATCCGGGAAATTGCGTCTAATCTCCTGGGCTGCGAAAACATGGTCCTCTTGTGCATTGACCGCAAGACAGGTGCTTTCTACCCGTTTTGGTCTTTTGGTATCGATGCTGCGAAGCGCTCAATGATGGAAGCCTTGGAAGAACCGGCGTCCTATTGTGCGGCGTTAGGTTCGACTTATATTGCCAGAGACTTGGAAGACCAAAGCGCCTCGAGACAGCACCCGAGGGTCACCGTTTTCGTTCCCATTCGCTATCAAGGCGAAATAAAAGCAGTTTTAGCCCTGTTGCAATTCTTGCCGCAAAAATTGGGTATAGACATGATCGACAATGAAATCTTTCGCATCCTGTCCGAAGAAGCGGGCAGCATGCTCTTTCCCGAGGACGCCGGCGCGGCCGCATCAGGCAGTCCAGAACGGCAATCATGAGCAGCAATCACAGCAAATTTAATCCCGCGGCCCTCCCCGCCGAATACATGAAGACTTTCGAGCGGGAGAAAGACCCTCTGGATCCCGAGGCCAAAACTCACTTCCTCTATCCGGGTCAAACTTTCTCCACCGCTGAACCCACCACCATCACGACAATTCTTGGTTCTTGTGCGGCGGTCTGCCTTTGGGATAAACGCCAAAGAATTGGCGGGATGAACCACTACCTCCTCGCGGACGGCGAGGACGATGGCCCAAACCGTTTTCGCTACGGAAACAACGCCAATCCGGCCCTGCTGAAACAGATGATTTCGCTTGGCTGTCAGATCAAGGACCTGCAAGCAAAGATTTTTGGTGGCGCCAGCGCGTTCTCCATCCGGCCGGAAGAGTCCTTGGGGCAGAAAAACGTCGAGCTCGCCGAAGAATTCGTTTATAAGAATGGCATTCCGCTTCTCTTGAAGGATGTATCGGGGAGCCGTGGGCGGCGTCTCTCTTTTCAAACCTACGACGGCGCCACATTTATCAAGGTGTTTGACCAGCCAAAGCGAGATTCTCATGGATTTTGACCGCCAGGCCGCGCTGGAATCCTTTCTGGTCGAGACGAAGGAAGGCCTTGATCGGATGGAGCAGTCGCTCCTTGAGTTGGAATCGGATTCCTCCAATATCGAGCTCGTGAATGACATCTTCCGTGTGGCCCACACCCTCAAGGGCAATGCGGTTGCGCTTTCTCTTGAAGGTCTGGCCGAACTCGCTCATGCCGCCGAAGACCTGCTGGATGTTTTCCGCGAGCAACGAACACTGCTCACCCGGCAAGGCATTTCGCTTTTGCTTGCCGCCGTGGACGAATTTCGCGCTCTCCTGCCGGGAGCCGTCAGTGGCAAAACCGCGCTTACCAAGGCGCAACTGGCCCTCAAAGCGCAAATCGCCCAACATACGCGTCAGGCTGCCAGTGCGCCTGAAGAACATCACTCCACGGAATCCGCAGTGCCAGCGCCTCTTTCGAGATCCGGGGCCCCAGTTGGCGCCGGCACGCGCACGGTGCGCGCTGATGTGGATCGCCTTGACCACATGCTCAATCTCATCGGGGAAATCGTGATCGCTCAGGGTCGCGTGCGCAATACTCTCGAGAAAATTCAACACCCGCAAGCCGCCGTAGCCCTAGACCTGCACCGCGATGCGGAACGCCTCTATAAGGAATTGCAGCGCGAGATGATGCGCATTCGAATGGTCCCTATCGGTCCAAGCTTTCGCCAGTTGAAGCGCTCCGTCCGCGACCTCTCCGCCAGCCACGGCAAGATGGCGCGGCTTGAAGTCGGCGGCGGCGACGTTGAAGTGGATACCACCGTTCTGGAACATCTCAAGGATCCGCTGCTCCACATGATCCGCAACGCGATTGACCATGGCATTGAAGCGCCGGAAGTTCGCGAACGTCACGGCAAGGACCGCTGTGGAGTGCTCAAGCTCTCTGCCGTGCACGCAAACGGAAACATCGTCGTTAAGCTCGAAGACGACGGCGCCGGAATCAATCGTCAAAAAATCATCGACAAAGCTTCACAGATGGGCCTGCTCTCCCGCAACGACCAGCTTTCTGATGAGGAACTTCTTCGCCTTCTTTTCCTGGCGGGCTTTTCCACTGCGAAGACTGTTAGCGATCTCTCGGGCCGCGGCGTCGGTTTGGATGTGGTCAAGCGCAACATTGAGTCGCTGCGCGGGAGTGTGGAATTGTTTAGTGAAGAGGGCAAAGGCACAAGCGTCACCATTCGCCTGCCTTTGACGCTGGCCATTATTGATGGCTTCTCCGTCGTGGTCGGCGCCGAGCATTTCATTATTCCTTCCGATTACGTCACCGAATGCGCGGAACTTGCGCCGGAAGCCCGGAATTCGGAAGGCAGCGGAATCCTCAATCTCCGCGGACATGCTGTGCCGTACGTCCGATTGCGCGAATCGTTCCATGTCGCGGGGCAGACGCCTGATCGGGAAAATGTTGTGATCGTCAAAGTCGGCAATTTCGATGCTGGCATTGCTGTTGACCGGCTTATTGGCGGCATGCAGGCGGTCATCAAGCCACTGGGCAAAGCGTTTCGCGCCGTTCCCGGAATTGCCGGCTCCACCATTTTGGATGATGGGCGCGTGGGCTTAATCGTGGATGTTCCAAGGCTCCTTCAGGAAGTTACGCCCGCTGCGTTGCGTTCCAATCTTGGCAAGCAGCCGATTACGAAAGGTGAAATCTAATGATGAACTGGCATGACTGGAAAATCGGTACCCGCCTCGGGATTCTCTTCGGCTCCATCCTGCTGGCTTTGATTTTGCTGGGAGGGCTGGGCATGCTTTGGCTCGGCAACTTGAACGCCAGAACCATCGCCCTGATCCAGCAACACTACAACACTGTCGAACTCACCCATCAGACCATCGAGCACTCCATTGACAACGCTCGGATTACCATGCAGCTGTTCCTCATCACCGATCCAGCCGAAGAGCAGGCACTCCTCCAGCAGAACGATTCTATCAGTCACCAGATCAGCGCCAACACCAAGCAGATCGAAGAAAATCTCAGCTCCGCCCGGGAGCGCGATCTATTCAATACGGTGCAGGCCAAGCGTGAGGTATATATCGCGACGCGGCAGAAAGCCAAGAAGCTCCTCGCCGACAAGAAACGTGACCAGGCGCTGGCCACGCTGTCCCAGGAGGTAATCCCCGCGCTCACCGATTATCGGGCAACGTGGAACAAATTCCTCGATTTGCAGTCCGAATCAGTCTTGCAGAGCATCAAGGAGAGCGCCTCAGCCTATGCCACCAGCCGCCGTGTCGCTCTGCTCATTTTGGTGATCACCCTTATCTTGGCCAGCATTGCCGCGTTTTCCGTCACAAAGAGCGTCACCGTGCCCATCCAACAAGTTGTTGAGCACGCCGAACGCATTGCCGCCGGCGACCTTACGAAGGAAATCATCGTCACCAGCCGCTCGGAAACAGGAAAACTCCAGCAGGCCATGCAGGAGATGACCACGACACTTTCCGGAATCATCAAGGACGTGCGCGAGGGCTCTTCCGCCGTCGCTTCCGCTTCATCCCAGCTTTCTTCCTCAGCGCAAAGCCTCTCGCAAGGCACCAGTGAACAGGCCGCGTCCGTCGAAGAGACCAGTTCGAGTCTCGAGCAGATGAACGCTTCCATCACGCAGAACGCGAGCTACAGCAGGCAAGTCGAGCAGATGGCGTCGAAGGGAGCACGCTCCGCCGAGGAGAGCGGCAACGCCGTCAAGGAGACCGTGGAAGCGATGAAGCAGATCGCCACGAGGATTTCCATTATTGAGGAAATCGCTTATCAAACCAATCTTCTCGCCCTCAATGCCGCGATTGAAGCGGCCCGCGCGGGCGATCAAGGCAGGGGGTTTGCTGTCGTCGCTGCGGAAGTCCGCAAACTTGCCGAGCGAAGCCAGTCGGCCGCCAAAGAAATCGGTGACCTGGCGACGAAAAGCGTTGGTGTGGCGGAACAATCGGGAGTGCTCATCACCGAACTCGTGCCCACCATCAAGAAAACCGCCGAACTGATCCAGGACGTGGCCGCCGCTTCCAAGGAGCAGTCCGCCGGCGTGGATCAGATTAATAAGGCGATGAACCAGGTGGACACCGTCACGCAGCGCAATGCCTCTTCCGCGGAGGAGCTCTCCAGCACCGCCGAAGAACTCGCCGCACAGTCCAGGCAATTGCAGCAGTTGATGACCTTTTTCCGCGTCAACAGCGAACTGCAGTCGCCTCGCGAGTCCAGCAAAAAGGCATTTCGTCATCTGTCAGACCGGTCGCCCCTCGAAAACGGAGCAAATCCTGGGGGAGCCGAGACTGTGCAGGTAGGAGCGGCCTCCGAAGATGACTTTTCGCGCTTTTGATGATTTTGGCTTTCAGCGGCCGCTTTTATACACGCCCTGCCCAAGTGTGGCCCGGGCAACGCCGCGACTTAATTTCGCGCAGCGCAGTTCTCTAAGGAGTCCGTGATGAGTCTGTCGGAAACCAAGTCTCAGGAGCCGATTGCGGGCCAATTCCTAACCTTCTTCATTGCGGGTGAGGAATATGCCACCACGATTCTAAAAATCCGCGAAGTGGTTGAGTTTGACACCATCACCGTTGTCCCCAATACTCCCGCATGGATTCGCGGCGTGATTAATCTTCGCGGCAGCGTTCTGCCCGTCGTTGATCTCGCCGTGAAGTTCGGCCTGCCGCCCAGTTCTATCTCGAAGTTCTCCTGCGTTGTTGTTGCGGAAGTCGGGTGCGGCGACGTTTTCATGACCATGGGCATGCTTGCCGATTCCGTGAGCCAGGTCATCGAATTCACCGCCAAAGACGTTGAGGAGCCGCCTCCGTTCGGTACTCGCGTGAAAATTGAATATCTCCGCGGCATGGGGCGGATGGGCAAGAAGTTTTGCCAGATCCTTGACATTGACAAGGTGTTGTCCGCTGATGAATTTCTTGCCGCTACCGATACCATCGAATGCGCGCAATCGAGCGACGCGCCGCCTTCGGATCAACAGGTTTAACCGTGGACGTATCGGCCCCACATTCCACAAGGTTTTCGGCCCCCAATCCGCCCAAACTGCCGTCCTCTGCGCGGTCAGCTCCTGCCCTGCTCACGGTCAGCAGAGCGTTATTCGACCAGTTTCGAAGGTTGATCTACAACGAGACCGGAATCTGGCTGGGCAATTCCAAGACCGCCCTGCTCTGCGGGAGGCTTTCCCGCCGCCTGCGCACGCTTGGCGTGGATACTCTGGCCGAATACTATTCGCTCGTCAGCGAACCGGAACAGCAACTGGAACGGGCGTTTATGATCGACGCCATCACCACAAACGAAACACAATTCTTCCGCGAAAATGTTCATTTCTCTTTTTTGACTGAATCCATTTTCCCCATTTGGCGGCGCCAGGCCGAATCGGGGCGCCGCCCCAGGAAAATTCACATCTGGAGCGCCGGGTGTTCTTCCGGTGAAGAACCCTACTCACTGGCCATGATGCTGAGAGATTCCTTTCCGCCGGCTGACGGCTGGGACAGCAGGATTTTCGCCACAGATATTTCTCGCCGCATGCTTGCCGCTGCTCGCGAAGGCATTTATGACATCTCTAAATCGCGCGCGATTCCCCCGAACTTTCTCCGCAGATACATGTTGAAAGGTTCGGCCTCGCAAGAGGGCGCCATGAAAGTTGCGCGCGAAATTCGCCACCTTGTGGATTTTCAATTCCTCAATCTGAACTGCCGGCCTTATCCGATTAACGAACCGTTTGATGCGGTCTTCTGCCGCAATGTGCTCATCTATTTCGACGCGGCCTCGAAGAATCGTGTCGTCGAAGGCTTACTCGATCATCTTTCGCCGGGCGGCCTGCTCTTCAGCGGGCACGCGGAAAGCCTCTGTGGCGTCAACCCGCGCTTGCAACCGATCCTGCCCACGGTTTACGCATTGCGCCATCAGTATTCGATAGCTCGTGAACTGCGAATCGACTCATCTTCTTAATTGGAGATGCCCAAAGATGCCTGTTCCCAGCCGCTCTCGAAAACTCCATGTCCTGGTTGTGGACGATTCCGCCATGGTTCGCCAGGTCATGGAATCCATTCTTGCATCTGATGAGCAGATTGAAGTGAGTGTGGCAGCTGATCCGTTGATCGCTCTGAGAAAGATTCAGCAGCGCCGCCCGGACGTCGTGATTACCGATCTCGAAATGCCTCGCATGGATGGTTTGACTTTTCTCCGGAAAATCATGGAAGAGTTCCCGCTTCCCGTAGTCATCTGTTCCGGATTCGCCGCGCGCGGCACGGATATGGCGCTTCGTGCGCTCGAACAAGGCGCGATAGAGATTATTTCGAAGCCCAAATTGGGCGTTCGCGAGTTTTTGAACGATTCCGCCGTGACGCTACTCGATGCTGTGTGGAGCGCCGCTCAGGCCCGCGCTCTTCCACGGCGTCGCATTCCACTGCCGAAGCAGCCTGCCGCCGAGGTTACCACCATCCCAGGCAGCCGCCACGTTCAGGAGTCCCCTCCGCAATTGATCGCCGTGGGTGCATCAACCGGCGGGACCGAGGCACTCCGCGCCTTCCTAAGCGCCATGTCGCAAGATTGTCCGCCCATCGTGATCGTCCAACATATGCCAGAGGTTTTTACCCGCGCGTTTGCGGAACGCCTCGACAAGGAATGCCTGATCAAAGTTAAGGAAGCACGTGACGGCGAAACCTTGCGCCAAGGGGAAGTGCTGATCGCTCCCGGGAATCTTCACACTCTCGTTATGCGCTGCAGCTCCGGCCTGAAGGTCAAGGTTGTTCCCGGCGAACTGGTCTCCCGCCACCGTCCGAGTGTGGATGTGCTTTTTCGATCTGTCGCTGCGGCGGCGGGTCCAAGCGCTATCGGAATCATAATGACCGGTATGGGTGACGATGGCGCTCAAGGCCTTTTGGAAATGAAAACCGCGGGCGCTGTCACGATCGCTCAGGATGAAGCGAGCAGCGTAGTGTTCGGCATGCCCCGCGAAGCCATTGCCAAAGGCGCGGTAGACCTTGTTCTCGCGCTTGAGAAAATCGGTCCTTGCGTTCTTGATCTGATCACTCTTGCTCGTGATTGCGTCTAAACCGACCTATTGAGTATTGACTAATATAGTGACATTCCGGCGGTCCTGTGATACTCTCCCGGCCGTGGGAGAACGCAGCCGATTCACGGTGGGCTTGTGATCGCGAGTTTGAGAAGATGCCGTTTGATTTTCAGCCCACGATGAGAGGCGCGCTCGTTGAGCTGAGGCCGCTTCGCCCGGGTGACGCGGACGATCTGTTCGCGGTCGCGTCGGACCCGCTCATTTGGGAACAGCATCCGGTTCGGGATCGCTATAAGCCCGACGTATTCAGCGCCTTCTTCCGTGAATCGCTAGAGTCGCGAGGCGCACTAACGGCTCTCGATTGTAAAGATGGCAGGATCATTGGATCGTCCCGATTCCACGCCTACAACGCACAGGCGAGCGAAGTGGAGATCGGGTGGACATTCTTGGCGCGATCGAACTGGGGCGGCAGGTACAACAGGGAGATGAAACAGCTGATGTTGCGGCACGCTTTTCAATTCGTGAAGCGCGTGGTTTTTCTCATAGGTCCGCAGAATGTACGATCACAAAAAGCGATCGAGAGATTAGGGGGCGTTCGTGTCGGCTCAAGACCCGACACCGCCGGACGAGATTCTTACGTCTACGAAATCACATCCGTGCCCGTCTGATTTATTGAATAATATAGTGACATTCTTGAATTTCCATGCTATCGTCTCGGCATGGGAAACCCAGCCGGGGTGCGGCGAGATTTCGAGAAGTTAGAGCAGCGTCGCCTGCAGGCAGCCGATCTGTTGCGCCAGGGCGTTCACCAGGCGGAAGTGGCCCGTCGGGTCGGGGTACATCGGCAGTCGGTTAGCCGGTGGGCCGAGGAGCTCAAGCGGGGCGGCAAGCGGGCGTTACGGATGGCCGGACGTGCCGGACGCCGACCGCGTTTGCGTTCGGAAGATCTGCGGCGCATCGAGAAGGGGCTGAAGCGTGGACCGGAAGCCCTGGGCTATGAGACCGGGCTGTGGACGGCGTGGCGCGTCGCCCATCTGATTGAGCACGAGTGCCGGGTGAAGTACCACCCGACACAGGCGTGGCGCATTCTGCGGCAGTTGGGATGGAGTTGTCAGCGGCCCACTGGACGGGCGCTGGAGCGGGACGAAGAGAAGATCCGGCAGTGGAAGCAGAAGCGCTGGCCGGAGATTTAAGAAAAGCTCAAAACGAGCAGCGCACGATCGTTTTCATCGACGAGAGCGGACTGAGCGAGCGTCCGCACCGTTGCCGCACCTGGGCGCCGCGGGGGCAGACGCCGGTGCTGCAATATCACTTCAACTGGAAAACGTTGTCGGCCATGGCGGGGGTGACATGGTGGATCTTTTACTTCCGATTGTTTCCGGGCGCGATCCGCAGCCCGCAGATCATTCTCTTCCTCTCGCATCTGCTGCAGCACATTCCCGGCAAGCTGTTGATCGTGTGGGACGGGTTGCCGGGCCATCGCAGCCGCGCGGTCTGGGAGTTCATTCGCCAGCAGCGCGGGCGGTTGTGGGTGGAGTTTCTTCCCGGCTACGCGCCGGAACTGAATCCGGTGGAGTACCTGTGGTCGCACTGGAAACAGCACGAGCTTCCCAACTTCTGCCCGACGACGTTCGGCCAGCTGAGCTACCACGCTCGCCAAGCGCTGCGACGAATGCGCCGCCGCCCGACTCTGGTTCGCGCCTTCTGGGAACAAGCAGAGCTGTTTCCATTGTAACTATATTATGCAAATCTCAATAAATGAGCAAATGCGTCGGGGCGTACTCCTCGACTGCGCGCTCCTCAGAGAGAAGTTCCTGGTATTTTGACCCAATCGTAAGCTTCACGCGACGCCGTGTCCATTGGAAAAGGAGGCTCTGCAGACACTCACCCGCCTCGCCTATAACTACATTCTGTGTGCTTAACCTGAGATCACGCTGGGCCGATACTTTCTTAGTTGCGTGCGGATTGGTCTAGAACTTCGCGCACTTTCGTGGCTAACGTTGTTGGCGTGAAGGGCTTCTGGAGAAATGCCACGCCTTGCTCGAGAACTCCATGATGCACAGTCGTGTCGGCGGTGTACCCCGACATGTAGAGGACGCGAATTCCCGGGCGCCGTTGGGTAACATAGCGGGCAATTTCAGTTCCGCTCAGGCGAGGCATGACCACGTCGGTCAGCAGGAGATCAATTTTACGGCGCTCGAGTTTGCAGATCGATTCCACTTCTTCTATACTCGCGGCGGAGAAGACGCGATAGCCCCGGGCCGTCAGGACCAGGGCAGCCAGTTCGCGCAGTTGTTCATTATCTTCAACCAGGAGGATGGTTTCTGACCCCCGCATGTCTGCCGGCGCGTGAGGTTTCTTGCCGGTGTCGTCTGCAGACTGTACTACCCGGGGAAAGTGGATTTTGAAGGAGGTGCCACGGCCGGGTTCGCTGTAAACCTCAATGTACCCTCCACTCTGTTTCACAATCCCATAGACGGTGGAGAGACCCAGCCCGGTGCCTTTTCCGGCTTCTTTTGTGGTGAAAAAAGGCTCGAAGATACGAGCGCGCACTTCCGCGTCCATGCCTACGCCGGTGTCGCTAACGGTTAGCCGAACATAATCCCCAGGCACGACGTAATTATGTTGCGCTCTGTAGGAATCATCCAGGCGGACATTGGCCGTCTCCAAAGTAAGCAGCCCTCCTGTGGGCATGGCATCACGCGCATTTACGGCGAGGTTCAGCAGCACTTGTTCGATTTGATTGGGATCCACTTCCACCAAGCCGAGGTTTTCCGCCATGGTCGTTTTTACCTCAATGTCTTCGCCAATCAGGCGGCGCAACATCTTGTCCAGGTCGCTTACCACGGTGTTCAGGTTCAGCTTTCGTGGCTGAAGCACTTGCTGGCGGCTGAATGCCAGCAATTGCCGCGTCAAGGAAGCTGCCCGTTGCGCGGCCGCGCTGATCTGTTCGGTACGTTCACGCGCCAGGGCCCCTTTTGGGGCGTCGGATTCCAACAGCAACTCGCTGTATCCGGTAATGACAGTCAAGAGGTTGTTGAAATCATGCGCCACGCCCCCGGCCAACCTGCCCACTGCCTCCATCTTCATGGCCTGGCGCAACTGAGCTTCGAGAGCGCGTCGTTCCGTAATGTCAGCGATGGAGCTGACCAGGTGCTTGGCAGTATCCCCGCTTTCCAAGGCAACGCGGCCCTGCTCCCGCATGTTGCGGTAGGAGCCATCCTTGTGTCTGACGCGATACTCAAAATCAAACGGGTTGGAGGATTCCACGGCGCGTTCCATTGTGTCGAGGTATCTCTGAAGATCTTCAGGATGGATTAAATTGCACCAGGCTTCAGGATTAACCGCAAACTCCTCCGGGGAATATCCCAGGATTTCCTGCAAGGCTCCCCCGAAGGTTGTCTGCCGGGAGGTCAGGTCACAATCGTAGATGATCTGGCCGCTGGCGAGGACGACGGCGTCATAGCGGCGTTTCCAATTCTCAATGGCGATGTTGGTCAGCTTGGAATCCGTGATGTCGATTAACGTGCCCTCGAACACTTCGCTGCCATCCCGCTGCTTCTCAAAGCCGGCATTTTGCACAACCCAGATTGCCGACCCATCTTTGCGGCGGAAGCAAGTCTCGCGCGGCATTTGAGGAGTACTACTGCGATCCTCGTAGATCCTCTTTGTACGCTCCGTTACGCCGCCAAAGTACAACGCATCCATTGGAGTACGCAGCAGCTCCTCGCGCGTATAGCCAAACATATGGGCAAAAGCAGGATTACAGTCGAGGAGCTTACCTTCAATCGTGCTGCGGTAAACACCAGCCATGTTTCGCTCGAAGAGCGAGCGGTACTGGCGCTCCGAGGCGTCCAGAGCTTCCATGGTCAGTCGCTGGCGCCATTGGGCAAGCGCAAGTCGGGCGTTGAAGAGAACGATGGAGAACATCAGGCCAGAAAGGCCTAGAACAATTTGCTCCGAGGACACATCATGAAGCTTCATTAGCAACATGACCGGAAGTAGGAGAGATGGCAGGTAGGCAAAAGCGACGCCTGACATGCGCTGAGCCTGGTGTTGTGCGCCTGCTTCTTCGGGTGTTTGCCGCCACACACTCGCCGTCAGGGCCACAAGACAGAAGGGAATCGACCACGCCAAGTCATACCAGACAACTTCGGGGCCACTCGACGTGGCCTGTGCCCGGTTGCCGATCCAGGTTACATAAGCGAAGACACCAATGATGACCGCAACGGGTATGTACAGGCGCCGCATATACCGCGAGCGGGAAAGGATGGCGCGGGCGAGCAATCCTGCGGCCAGAAGAATATTGCGTGCGAGAATCACCTGGTCTTTCAGCGGGCCCACCACCCGCTCTCCTTGCGATAACATCGGGACGCAGATTACGAAGAGGTAAATGATGAGGATCAGAACCAGAATCTGGACTGCGTCCAGGATGCCTTCCCAGTTGATGGTGCCTATGGGGCGATCATCAGAGACAAATATGGTCACGAACATAGGCGCGGCAGAGAAGAAGAAAATCAGGAGTGGGGCGATCGAGACGCTGGCGATCCCAAGATGATAAAAGTCATACATCACGATTGACTTGCCGAGTGCCCACAGTAGAAAAGTGATACTGGTAAGCTGCCAGAATGGGCGCGCAACGCCGTACGAGCTACGGCTCGCGCTAAAACAAACAATTGCCGCAAAGAGGGCTGAAGCAAGGGTAAAGATATCCGAGACAAGGCCGACCGAAGAGGAATGTTGGAATAGCAGGAGCGCCGTAATGTGCGCGACAATCAGCACAAGGGCAGCAATGGAGAGACCGGTAAGCCGCACCGCTGGCCTGGACAGCGCGCTAACTGGTCTTCCCTCGGCCATGGGGCTAACTTTACCGCAATATCCGGCAGTCGGCGCAGGGAAAGTGTTCCAATCTGGGCTCCAAAGCTTCCATTCTGACAATACCGTTCTGACAATACCGTGCGCGTGCCACTTGGAACTTAAATGTCAAAGTTGTGTCGCGGGATTCCCCTCCCACAAGCACCCATCAATCTCACTTATCTATGGTGCAAGCGATGGAACTGACCCAGGCAACGACTCAAGATGTGTGCGGCACAACACAACATTTAAGTCGTAAAGGTAAGGGCGCTGCTCGTCTCCACACCCGTGTGGATCCCAAAGGACGTACAAGAACCCCGGAGTGCAAATTTATGACCGGATCAAAACGGGGGCAGGTCAGGAGCTAGGTCTCCCGCGCCGCCGGAACCACCCGCTGCGGGCGAACATGAACGCACTCCCAGCCGAGGCCCAGGTTTAGTGGACTTGATCCCTGCGTATCAAATCAAATCCTCTGGTACGGAAAAAGGCTCAAGCAGCTGTAGATTACCGAACACTCCCTCCGCGGCATCACTGCCTCAGGTTCGCGATTTCCACTTCAAACTGCTGTAGTCGCACAACAATCTGCTCCGATTTGTATCTTCTCATCAACATGTCCAACTCTCTTTAGAGTGAATCTCACTTACTCACTCTCGCTGGACTTGATCGAGCAGGTCACTTCAGCTTTGGGAAGGACAGGAGCGAAAGTCCGTCGGACTGTGACCTGTCGCACGTATGCTTGTGACCTGCGTCACGCATCGACGCCAATTAAATCACAGTATGCTCCCCACGTGGCGCGTAAGTTTCTTGGCAGGTACCAAATCTCTCCACCGCCACTCTCTTCGATCACGCCTCGCGGGACTGGGGGATGAGGTGTGAGGGTCCAAATGCCCCGCAGACTCGACTTCAAGCTGATCCTCTCGCTCACCGTACTGATCGTTGTTATCAGCTGTATTAGTGGTTACCTGAATTTCCGCATGCAGAAGGACAGGTTGGTCGAGGCCATGATTCTTGGCGCTGACCAACTCTCTCGGAGCATTACCAGTGCCACCTGGCATGCCATGCTCGACGACGACCGCAAAGCCGCCTACGAGAGTATGCGTGTCATCGCGGACAAGCATGGCGTCGACCGCATCCGCATGTTCAATCGCGAGGGCCGGCTAGTTTTTTCCACGGATTCCCAAGAGAAGCTGGATCTTGCCAGCCCGTCCAACGAGGTCTGCATTGGCTGCCATGGCGCGACCCCGGTCCTGGCCAGGCCAGCGGTGAATTCACGGGTGCGCTATGCCACCTCGCCCGACGGCAACAAGACACTCAACATTGTGACTCCCATTCACAATGAGCCTGCCTGCAGCAATGCCAGTTGCCACGCTCATCAGGCAAGCACCAAGGTACTCGGAATCCTGGATGTCGCGCTGAGGTTGGACCCGGTTCAGCAGCAGACACGAGCCGTCACCCTGCAGACCATCCTTTCAACTGTCGTGGCCGTTCTAATCGGAGCGGCGTTCGTCATTTTCTTTACGCGGCGTTTCGTGGCCACCCCGATCCGGGAAGTGATCGAGGGAACAAAAGCCCTGAGCGCCATGCAACTCGACCGGCCCATTGAAATCCCGCGCCGCAGTCAGGAACTCGATGAACTGGTGGACTCGTTTAATCTGATGCGCGAGCGCCTGAAACTGGCCGTTGATGATTTGAATGAAATGCAGCAGACCTTGGAAAGCAAAGTCGCTGAGCGTACGGAACAATTGCGCCTTGCCCACAGCAAGCTGCTTCAGGCAGACCGGCTAAGCTCGCTGGGTCAACTGGCTGCGAGCGTTGCGCACGAAATTAACAACCCCGTCTCCGGGGTGCTCAATCTCTCGACGTTGCTGGAGCGCCTGATGGCCAACGGGGAATTTCCTCGGGGACGGGAAGCCGAATTCCGCAAGTATCTCGGTCAGATTTCCGCCGAAACCGCCCGAGTGGGGCGGATTGTTACCGATCTTTTGGCTTTTTCACGCCGCTCCAAACCACAACGAGTTCCGGCTGACTTGAACAAACTCGTTCGCAGCACCCTGCGTTTGGTTGGGCATAAGCTAATGCTTATGAATGCCGAAACCGTTTTGGCATTGCAGGAAGACCTGCCACTCGTTGAGTGCGATCCCTCTCAAATTCAACAGGTGATTCTGAATCTGATCTTGAACGGCGCCCAGGCCATGCAGCCGAAAGGAGGGGGCAATTTGACCATCCGCACTCGCCTCCTCCCAGACGGTGACAATGTCGAGCTTTGCGTCAGCGATACAGGTGAAGGCATTGCCCCCGAAAACCTCGCGAAGATCTTTGACCCTTTCTTCACCACCAAGGCGGAAGGAAAAGGAGTGGGCTTGGGATTGGCGGTACTCTACGGCATCGTCAAGGCTCACGATGGCGAAGTCGAGGTTTCCAGCCGCCGCAACGAAGGCACCTCTTTTTCGGTTACGCTTCCGCTTAAGGCCCGAAGCGTTGCTGGCGAACAGAAGGAAGTCCAGGTAAATGCGGAGTGAAAACCGCTTGCGTGGTAGCGATCGGAAGCGTGCCAGCCCAGGTGTTAGGATGGGTTGAGAATGTCATGGCCGAATGGTGTCCCTGGGCCGTACGGCGATTACCGGCGCTGGCGCTGCCAGAGGGCGCATTTGACGCAAAACGAGGTCAATACGAGTCGGTGGAGTTCATGAAGACGGTGGCTCGGTACCGACCGAGCGATGCGGCCCGCATTTTGGGAGTGACGGAAGTAGACTTGGCAATTCCGATGCTTACCTTCGTGTTTGGCCAGGCGCAGCTTGAAGGACCTGTTGCAGTCATCTCGCTGTGCCGCTTGCGCCAGGAGTTCTATGGACAGCCGGGGGACGAAACTTTGCTGCGAGAGCGCGTTGTGAAGGAAGTGCTCCACGAACTGGGACACACTTTTGGGCTTACGCATTGTGCCGATCCGAAGTGTGCCATGAGCCTGGCCACGCACATCGGCTTGGTTGACTCTAAGGAAGAACGCTACTGCCCGGACTGCGGCTCGCAACTCGTGCGGCGGTTTTCTTCTCCGGATGGAGATGCATGATGAAGAAAGTCTGGCCGATTCTGGTGGTGGATGATGAGGAAGTCATGTGTGATTCCATGGCGGCCTGGTTGCGCGAAGACGGCTATCGCGTGGATACCGCGCCCAATGGTCAAAAGGGCCTCGAACTGGCCAAGTCCACTGATTACGCCATCTGCTTTGTCGATCTGAAAATGCCGGGGGGCATGGATGGCATCGAAACCATGATGGAGATTCACCGCATTCGCCCGGACGCTTCCGTCATCATCATAACCGCTTTCGCCACCGTGGATACCGCCATTCAAGCGATGAAAGAGGGGGCGCAGGAGTACATCGTAAAACCCTGCCATCCCCAGGAAATCTCCATGCTGGTTTCCCGAATTCTTAAGCTTAAGAAGCTGCAGAGTGAAAATGCCATCTTGCGCAAGAAGATCAGCCGCCAGTACCGTCACCGCGACATCATTACCAAGAACCCGCGCATGGAAGAGATTCTCGCGTTGACCCGGGACATCGCCAGCCTGCCCAGCACCGTGCTGATTTGCGGCGAAAGTGGCACGGGGAAGGAACTGGTCGCGCGGGACATTCACTACTCCGGGGCGCGCGCGGAGAAGCGCTTTGTGAGCGTGAGTTGTGCCGCGCTGACCGAAACTTTGCTCGAAAGCGAACTGTTTGGCCATGAGAAAGGCGCGTTCACCGGAGCCGAAGGGCAAACCAAAGGCAAGTTCGAGTTGGCCGACGGTGGCACAATCTTCCTCGACGAAATTGGCGACATCTCTCCGAAACTGCAGGCCGACCTGCTGCGCGTGCTCCAGGAGCGCCGTTTCTATCGCGTGGGCGGTTCGGAAGAAGTGAGCGTGGATGTGCGGGTGATTGCAGCCACGCATAAGGATCTGGCGGAAGAAGTTCACGCTGGGCGTTTCCGCGATGATCTTTTTTACCGGCTTAACGTAATCGAGATTCGCATTCCGCCCTTGCGGGAGCGCCGCGAAGACATTCCGTTGCTGGCGGAGCACTTTGTCGAGCGCATTGCCTCTGAGCTGGGAAAAGACATTGCCGGCATCTCTGGAGGAGCTCTCAAGCTCCTCATTGACTATGACTGGCCCGGCAACGTGCGGGAACTAGAGAACGTGATCGAACGCGCCATCGTGACTTCACACAATGGAACGCTGGTTGATGGCGATTTTGCCTGGCTCCATCAGCGCGCCAACTCCAACCAGAATTGGGAAGTTCCCGATGTTCCGCTGGCCGATCTCGAACGCCGGGCCATCATCGCCGCTCTGGAGCGCAAAGGGGGCAACATTAAGGATGCCGCCGCTTCACTCGGGATCGACCGCTCAACGCTCTACGACAAGCTCAAGCGCTATGAGATTGCGCATTGAGCGAAGCTCACGTCTCCAGGAACGTCGATTCGAGTACCGTATCCCAGTCTGCCTCTGGCATGGCATCCATAAGTTCCGGCAGGAGGATCCCACCATCGGCCAGACAAGGATGGGTTTCATACGCTGATAACTGCAATTGCAGGCGGTCGAGTTCGCGGGACAGCCACCCGGGTACTTCTGCGCCGCGCAGCAAATGACCCAGATCGAGCGGTTGGCGCGGGCGTATCCTCAAATACCACTCGTCCTCAGGCCCGCCAGTGGAGACCACGGTGCCGTCGAGCGGTGCGCAAACGCGAATTTCATGGCCGTTTTTGGTCATCCGCCAAGCCACGCCGTTGCTCTCGATTTCGCTGTCCCTCTTGGGCAATTCCACGGAATCGGGGCGGCCGATCAGGTGGCGGGCCAACTCATCCAGGCCAATCGTCAGAGTGCCGTCTTTCTCCGGGCGCACCCACGTGTGGCCGCGGTGATAGAGCAGCTTGTCTGAGTAGTTGATTCCTACACCCTTCGCCGGAGTTTTCACAGGCAACGCGGCAAAGCTTTTGTATTCGGGGCAACGGCCGCATTCGAAAGCGTTGTTGCATAGCCGGAAGGGCAATCTGCCGGCGAGTTCATGCCGGCAGTGCCGTTCTGCTTCCGGCAGCTCCGCGAAGTTCATTCGCCAGCACATCTCGGTCGCGCGGTGAGTGCGGAAATCGCGGGCGGTACGCCAAATCGCCGAGACGAATGTGGACAGGATGATCAACACTGCGGCGAAAAACAGCGAAAGAAAGATGATATGTCCTACACTCCACTGGAATCCATCAATCCACGGAAACATTTGTATCCGCTCCTTTCGGCGGATTAAACAGCGGCAAGTATCGATAGGAAAGGGAGTAGACGATCACGCCGTAGGCAATTACGCCGCCGAAAGTCGCAACTTCCTGCCAGCTCGGGAAGTATTGCAGGAAATCGTCGAAAGGCAGTGTGGGCAGGGCGAGAGTTTGCACGGTAAAAACAAAGCGGTTCAGCAACACGCCGGCGCACGCCAAGCTCGCGCCAAGGAGCAGCCAACCCCGCTTTCCGGCGGTCCTGGGCATGATGAGAAGAAGAGCGGGGAACAACCCCAGGGGCACGGTCGCTGCAAAGAGGAAAGTCGAGCTGAGGGGCCAGTAAGAATAGAAGTCGCGCGGGCCAAAGCCGAGAGAGGGCGAAGTAATGTTGAGCCAGACCAGCGTGTCAACGGCCTTCGCCGCCACATATGCGGCAAGCAGTATTCCTGAGATCAATCCCAACTTGCGAAGAACGCCCGGCTGCACCAGTTTCTGTCCGGTGAGTTTTTCCGCTGTAGCTGTTACGAGGATCAGGAAGCTCGGACCCACCGCGATGGCGGAGAGGATAAACAGAAAAAACGTGGACGGCCAAATGGCAAACCCTTGCCGGTAGACGAAGGGGCGCCCACGCAACACGCCGTAAAGTCCACCCAGCGATCCCTGGTGGAAAAAGGAAAGAAAAGCGCCGACGCCCGCGAGAACGGGAACCAGCTTGTGAAGCTGATGTTCAAAGACCAGAAAAGAGGGTATTTTGCGCAATTGCCGGTTTCTCAGAAGGACGGGAATATATTCCAAAATGAGCACACACAAGTAGCAAGTAATACAAAAGGTGACCTCAGTGAGCATCGAGTGAGTGTTCGGGTACCAGAAAGTGAACCACGCGCGCAACGGCTGCCCGACATCCACCATCAAGACCGCCACCGCGCCGCTGTAACAGATGAAACCCAGCACGACTGCACTATTAAGGATGGGCTTGAGATCCGCCTGCTTGAGGATGTAAACGAGGAATCCAGTGAAGAAGGCGCCGGCACCCATGGCAATGATGGCCAAGTCCAGGAAAATCCACATTCCGAAGGCGAAGCGATTGTCCATGTTGGTTTGGTTCAACCCGTAGTACAGGCACAACCCTGCCGCATAAATTCCCAGTGCAAGCAGGGCCACCCAAGGAGCCAGCCAGAGCACGAAGCGCCTCGTCGACGAGCGTTCGACGCCTCGCTCAATCCAACGCCGGTCTACAAGAAGCAATTCAGACATGCTTGCTCTCCTTGGCGTGATCCGAATCGCGCTCCGCCAACGCCTTCACCCAGGCCTGTTCGGACTTGTAGTAGACCTTGGGTTCCGTCCCAAGTCGCGCCAGCAACCGGAATGCGTCGGGAGAATGCGCCGCTGAATAGACGGCATCATCTTTGTCCGCCAGATTGCCGAACAAGATGGCCCCGGTGGGGCACGCCTCCATGCAAGCGGGAATGTAGTCCGCGGGGTCAATCTCTTTTTTCCCGGCAGCGGTCGCTTTTTCCATGGCGCTGTGCAGCCGGGCGTGGCACAGATTGCATTTCTCTACGACGCCGCGCATCCGAACGGCTACCCCTGGATTGAGACTTTTCTCCATCCCTGCTGGCCACGCGGGATCCCACCAATTGAAGTAGCGTGCATGATAGGGACAAGCGACCATGCAATACCGGCAGCCCAAGCAGCGCTGCGGCATCTGCATCACGATGCCGGTCGCCTTGTCCACTTCCACGGCTTGCTGCGGGCAAACGCTCACACACGGTGTTTCGTTCGCGCAGTGCATGCAAGTGACCGGAATAAACACCTCGCGCTTAGCCGCTCCCTCGGCCCCGTTCGAAACCTTATGAACTAGCATCGGGGTCAACCCCGTTCGAGTAGTAGCCTTCGGAGGAGCAGGCGGAACGTTGTTCTCCGCCGCGCAGGCCATCATGCACGAACCGCAGCCCGTGCAACGGTCCAAGTCAATCACCATTCCGTAGCGGGCGCTCATGCTTGCCTCCCAGCCGGCGCTTCACGCAAGTTCGACTCTTGATACAGCTTTGTTGCCAGCGCAGGGAATACAGGAGGAGCCCATGCCGCGGCCCAGTTCGTGCCATGCGAAACTACTTTTTCTGCCGGCCATTCCTTCAGTTCACAGCGAACCCCGCCGGGCCGGGGTGGGCCATCCACCCAGACCGCTCCTTTGCGTAGTTGCTCTTCAAATTTTTCCGCTGAAGCAAACGTCGTGATCGCAATTGGCTGCTCCGCATAAACCATGCCTTGCCGCGCGCGGAAGAGTTCCTCGCAGCGCAAATGGATGACTTTCTCCACCGCAGGCAATGACGGATCGATCTCCAACAGGAATTGTGTGGCGCTTTTCACTTCAGGCGACGGCGTGACCAGGCTCAGAGCCACCGCATAGGTATCGACCGCCGAAGTGGGTGCCGTGGGCACATCGGTGAACTCCTCCAGAAACCCGGGAGCGGGCAGCAGCCAGCCTGTTTTGTTGCCGCCACCATCCCACGCCGCGAAACGAAACACCTCAGCATCTGTTTGCGGAGCGAATTCCCAAGGCACGGTGGAATCAAGCAACACCGCGCGCGGGGAAACGAAAGTCGCTTGAGGTCGAGCCTGCGCCTGCAGGTGTTCTCGTCGTTGGACGATTCCGCCGGGCGCCGCAACTGCGCCGAGGAGAACGTTTAGCGCCGCAACGGCGGGATTCCCGTCCGCCGCGATCACCACCACGGGCCGATTCTCAACCATTTTACGTGCAAGATCGCGGATGGCCTCGCTAGTCAGGCCCGTTTGCGCGGCCACTTCAGCCAAGGAAAGTTGCGGCATGGGCCCATGCGAACTCACCAGGTGCTCTTCGAGCAGCACACGCGCCAACCCCGCAGCGAGCTTTCCTTCGCTTCCTTCACGAATGGGTACCCACTGCCACGCGCGTCCCGCGGTCCGGGATAGCGAAGACTCGATCTGTATCAATCGAAGTTGTGGATCGCTGGCGCCCGCCGCCCGCTCGCTCCAGAGCCGTGTGAAGCGCCCAGGCGTTCCCCATCCATCCAACAGTGGTGCGCCAAAGCTGACGATAGTTCGCGCGTTTTCCAGATCGTAGCCCAACGCGGTTACAGGAACGCCGCTCCACTCCGCATACGGCGCGAGCGCTTCACTCTCCGCGCTGAGCACCACGTGATAGCTGCCGCTCCGCTTCCGGGCGAACGCTTCCAACACTGTCGAAGCGGCTCTTCCAGATCGTCCATCAATCACCGCAACCGGTCCTTCGCCGCAAGCCTTTTCAAACGCAGCCTGTGCTTCAGCCCAACTCCCCGCGCGCCCACCATGACGCACTTCCCGTAACCGCTGCGGATGCCAATTCAACTGTTGAGCCGCAAAACCCAGCGGGCACAAAGCTCCTTTGGTGATGGGATGATTTCTGACGCCGGAGATCCCCACCGCGTAACCCGCCGCCATCCTCACCCGAATGCCGCAACCACCAGCACACAAGGTGCAGAATGTTTGTTTTGTTTCCACTGGCCCGCGCGCTGGTTGCGGGATCCACGGCCAATTCTGCGTCCAAATGGAAACGTCACCCAACAATTTCCACGGCACAGGAGTGAGCAGGAGTCCTGCCGTGGCTCCAGCACTCCCAATCAACAAATCGCGCCTGGAAAACTTCATAATTGCTCCTTCACTCGTGACAACCGAGGCAGCCTGCCTCGATGTTGTGGCGGCGATGGCAGGCTTCGCAGTCGCTCATCTTCATGCCGTCGTGCGGCGCGCGCCGCAGGCGAGAGATGGAATGGCCCCATATATCGCGGCTATAGCCGCTGATACGGTTTTGCTCGTAAACTCGCGTTTCATCTGATTCGCCGTAGTTTCCGTGGCAGTCGCTGCAGGCCAGGCCGCCGCCGCGCATGTGAATCGCATGCGAAAACCAGACATTGGCCGGCTGCCGCGAAGATACCAGCCAAGGTGTTTCGCGTCCCGGCTTTACGTAGTTATCAACCAGTGTGGCTTCGGATTTCGACGTTCCGAGCTTTTCGGCATGGCACCCCGCGCAGATTTCTGTCGGAGGCATTCCTGCGAATTCTCCATCGCTGTTAAGCGCGTGGCAGGAATCGCATTGGGTGAGGCCGGATTTTTCGCTGTGTGTTTTGTGATGGAACTCCAGAGGCTGTTCGCGGCGAACGTAGAGAGCCCGGGGAAAAGCAACCCAACCAGCTACCATGGCAAGTGCAAATCCGAACCCAAAGACAAGTAAGTATCTCCTCGAAGTCATTCCCTTGGTCCCCAGTGAGTATTGGAAAAATAGTGTTGGAACAAGCACACCAACCGGCGGCGAGATAAGAGTAGGGCTACTCCGCGCACGGGGCGGCCGCCATCGCAGCCCGGTTCGAGGGCTTCGTGAATCTCTTTCGTCAGCCGTTCCTGCTCTTCGGCTTGCCAGGCCGCCGCATGAGGCCCGGAAATGAGGCCAGCTCCCGTTCGCTCGGCCACTTCCCATCCGGCAAAAAGCCACCCCGAGCCATATGGATCGTCAGTTAAACGCTGTGGATCGCTCCGCAAGTGGCCGTTCACTTTCTGAATCAGGAGTGGGTTTGGAAAAGTCATGGGCCACTCCATCCCGTGGACCGTCAACGCGACAATCGGCCGTTGCGTGCCATGCGTGGTCACAAACGTCAGGCCGTCGATGTGACCAACCACTTCGGCCAGAAATGCGTCGATTCCGATATAACAAAAACCGGAGTCCACTTTGGCAAGCCAGAAATGATTCGGGGCGTATTGCAGATTCTCGGGCGGAGCCAGAACACCGTGGGGCCGCGCTAGCGTGAGATAGGATTCGCAGTAGCGATAGCCGCCGGTCGTGCAACTGGACAACTCTGTTTCGCTAAAAGGGATCAGCCTGGTCGGCGATGTGGCGCCGCAATACTGCACGTGAATCTCTTCCAGGTGCGGGCATTGATCCTGCCGCAACTCGTCTTTTCCAATCAGGGCGCAGCGGTAATACTCCGGTGAAGAACATCGTCCCCCGCCCGATACTCCCGGTCCCTCCAGGAGCAATTTGCGGGATGGAGAGGCATGGCAATACTGCGCGCGACCCTCTTTTAGAAATGGGCAGGCCATACTCTCACGCTTACTTTTCTTTTGCTTGCTCAGGGGATGATTTTGTAGGCTCGCCACCGTCCGCCATGGTCATTCCCAAGCCCGGCACTGGTAAACCGTGGGCGAACTCGCCTTGCATCATGCCCTTCAGTTCCTCGTCCAGGTTGGCGGCAGTACGGTGCTTCCTGAACCTGTTCATAACCTCCCAAACCAGTCCGTACACCGTAACCAATACCGCAAGAACTACAACCAGTCCCAGTGCGATGTTCGTCAAATTCAGCCAAAACACCCAATTGTCGTTCGGCATTATAGGGATCCTCCCGTCTGTCATGGACAGTCGCCAGTCTAGGAGAATGCAACTACTCTGCCAGGACGTGTTTTGAATGACTTACGCGTGCAAACGATGTGGAGGTTGACGGATTTCCCGACAACGACGTCGGATTTCCCGACAGAGATGCAGCGCCGCTGGACCCAGAAAGGCGCACAAAAGCGCCCAACTTGTTTGCCGGGAATCTTGGCCACATGTTCTTCATGATGGAGGAAGTTCGCGGCATCGTGATCGTTCGTTAGTAGTAGGACCATCCCAACGAGAACAAAGAAGCGAGCCAGCGGCGAATGTAGGCCGTAGGCCGAAGTCATAATTCCACGGCTGCTCGGAAATCAGGCATACAATGTTGCAGTCGAGGTTGTTGACCAGGCAAACAAGAGGAAAAGAGAATGATTCGATTCAGGCTAGCCGTGTGTATAGGCGTGAGCATTTTAGCGGGTGTGGCTGCGGCTGCGGGGCAAGCACCATCGATTCAAGTGGAGCGAGTGAACGCAGGGCTGGTGCTGCACCATAATGATGAGACGCTGCTGATGAGCGTGTGCGGCCCGAACGTATTGCATATCGTTGCCGGCCCGGGCAATCCAAGTTCCGCTTCGCCAGCGATGCCATGGCTGATTCGGCCGTGCGTGCCCGCTGCCTTTGATTTTACCCAGGATGAAAAGGAAGCCACGCTTCGTACCGAGCAATTGCGTGTGAGCATTCGCCTGGAAACAGGTCAGCTGTTTTTCCGTAACGCCAAGGGGGAGACACTACTCTTCGAGTCGGATCGCCGGACGCGCGACTACACTCCTGACACCGTGAACGGTGAAAAGGTCTATCACGTAAGCGATCGCTTCCAACCCGCGCCCACTGAAGGGTTTTACGGTCTAGGACAGCACCAAAGCGGTGTATTCAACTATCGCGGCAGCGTAGTGGAGATGGCCCAGGCCAACACAGATGTTGCCGTGCCTCTGTTGGTCTCCACCAACGGCTACGGGATCTTGTGGAATACGGCATCGAAATCCTGGTTCGACAATCGCTTCCCAACTGAGCTCAAGCTCAGCGCCGAAGCCGCCGACGCGATTGACTACTACTTCCTCTACGGTCCGGAAGTTGATCAGATCATTCATCAGTATCGCGAAATGACCGGCCATGCTCCTCTCTTCGGCAAATGGGCTTATGGTTTCGTGCAGTCCAAGGACCGATACCGCTCGGCAAAAGACTTACTCGATGTGGCCGGCGAGTACCGCGCGCAGCATGTCCCGCTCGATTTTATTGTTCAGGACTGGTTCTGGTGGAAACTCCAGGGCGATCCGGAGTACTCCGCCGAATACCTGCAACCCTATCCGGATGTACCGGAGGCGCTAGCCAAGCTGCACAAGGAACACATTCACGCGATGATCTCGGTCTGGGCGGTGACCGATCCAAAATCGAAGACCTATGCAGAGTTGAAAGCACGGAATCTGCTCATCCCCAGCACGACGGACTACGATCCCACTAATCCGGCCGCCCGGGATTTCTACTGGAAGGCTCTGGTTGGCAAGTTGTTCACACAGGGTTGGGACGGGTTCTGGCTCGACAGCTCCGAACCAGAATGTTGCAACGGCTATAGCGACGCCACGCTCGACGACCGGAAACTCTCCATTGGCAACGGCGCGCGCTATACCAACATCTTCCCGCTGATGCATACCGGAAACGTCTACGATCACTGGCGTGCAACTACCGATCAGAAGCGCGTATTCATCCTCACGCGTTCTGCTTTCCTGGGTCAGCAGCGCAATGCCACAACCATCTGGTCCGGCGACGTTCTCGGCACCTTTGCAACCTTCCGAAAACAGATTCCCGCTGGACTGAATTTCGAGGTGTCCGGCATACCATACTGGACCACCGACATCGCCGGTTATGGTTGGCCTTGGGAGCGCGATACGCGTGATCCTGCCTACCAGGAACTGTACACGCGGTGGTTTCAGTTCGGCGTATTCTGCCCCATTTTCCGCACGCACGGCCATCGCTCGAACGATACGAATGAGATCTTTTCTTATGGCCCTCAGACGCCCACGCTTATTGCCTTCGACAAGCTGCGCTACCGCCTTATTCCGTATATCTACTCCCTCGCCTGGCGCGTGACAGCCAGCGATTACACCATCATGCGTCCGCTAATCATGGACTGGCGAACGGAGGAGAAGGTGCGGGAGATCGGCGATCAGTTCATGTTTGGCCCATCGATTCTGGTCAATCCAGTGACGCAGGAGGGCGCGACCAGCAGGTCTGTGTACCTGCCCCCATCCGCTGGTTGGTATGATTTTTGGACCGGCGAGCGGTTGCCTGGCGATATGCGAACTGTCGCGCCTGCACCGCTTGATCGGATTCCTCTGTATGTGAGGGCCGGATCCATTGTTCCGTTGGGCCCAGAGGTTGCGTACGCGGGCGAGGAGGTAACTGCCCCGGTCGTGCTTCGCATCTATCGTGGAGCGGACGCAAGCTTCGACCTCTACGAGGATGAAGGTGATACGTATGACTATGAGAAGGGAGAACATTCCATTATTCCCATTCGCTGGAATGAAGCGACCACAACACTAACCATTGGGAACCGTGAAGGGCAGTATCCCGGCATGCCTGTGAAGCGCAGTTTCCGCCTCGTCCTGGTGGGGGAGGGAAGGGGCGCCGGAATTGCGATGGAGGCAGCGGGGACGGATTTGGAGTACAGCGGCTCCGCAGTCAGCACTGTTCTTCGCTCGGGGCTGTAAATTGAATGCCGTCATAAGAGGGTCTAATAATGTCATCCATTCGCCGTAGCAGCATACTTGTTTGTGCGGCCGCTAGCTTGTTCTTGAGTCTAGTTCTGCGTGCTCAAGAGACTCAACTCATCCTCGCGCGCAACGGCCAGACCATTGTTCTTGAGCCTTATGCGCCCAACATTCTGCGCGTAACGCTGAGTTTGAAGCGCGAACCGGCGCTGGCTCCGCCGGGTTACGGCTTGGTGGCCGTTCCCGCAGCGTCAGGATGGAGTGCCAGCCAGAGTGCGGTCGCGGATGTCTATCAGTCGGCGCGAATCGTGACCACCGTCAAACGGGATATTTCGTCCAGCAAACCGCCGGTCCAAACGCAGCTTGATATCAACAAATATTTCAACGGTTCAGCTCCAGACACGCACATCACGTTCCGCACGCCCGAGGGCAAGACGCTGCTGGAACTTACCGGCTGGTCCCAGGCCGTGCCCAATCATAAAGATGGCACAGCCGACGTGGCCCGCGACCGCCGTCCTACGGACGCGGAGTTCTACGAGGTGGGGGCGACGTTTGTCTCGCCGGATGACGAGCACTACTACGGCCTCGGCCAGAATCACGAGGGATTCCTCGATCATCGCGGCCATCCGGTTCGTTGCTGGGCAGATTACACCGCTCCAGCTGCGCCAAGCTTCTGCGTGCCGTTCCTGGTGACCAATAAAGGATACGGGCTGCTGTGGGACAACCCGTCGAAGACCACCATCGAGCCCGGCTTCAATGAGCAGACCCGCTGGACCTCTCAAGTAGGCGACCGCGTTTCGTTCTTCGTGATCGCTGGGTCCACTGCGGACGAAATCTATGCGGGCTATCGCCTGCTCACCGGCCCCACTCCTCTGCTGCCGAAAGCCGCCTACGGTTACATCCAGTGCAAGCAGCGCTACGCCAGCCAAAAAGAAGTGCTGGAGGCTGCCCAAGGCTATCGCAATCGCCATTTGCCCGCCGACGTGATGGTTGTGGATTGGTTTTACTTCACCAAGATGGGGCAGATGGACCTGGACCCCAAGTTCTGGCCCGACCCGTCAGCGATGAACAAGCAGCTTCACAGCATGGGCTTTGAAACCATGATCAGCGTGTGGCCGCGGTTTGTGTCCGAGGATCGCTATTACGGCGAACTGCGGCAGAAGGGCTGGCTCATTCATCTCGCGGACGGCACGCCGATCGACGGGCTGCCTTATGACCGCGCGGGGTCCGACATCGACACAACTAATCCTGAGGCCGCCGCATGGTATTGGAAAACCATCCGCGACAATATCCTTAGTAAGGGATTTGATTCTCTCTGGGCTGACGAGACAGAACCCGATCTGCCTCCCAACGGTGCCTACTTTCACATTGGCCCGGGCACCCAGTTCTTCAATGTCTACCCGCTCTTCCACACCAAGGCTCTCTACGACGGCTTCCGCGAGGACGAGCCCGGGCGGCGGGCGCTGATCCTTTCGCGTGACGCCTACCTGGGCGCGCAACGCAACGGGACCATCTTCTGGTCTTCCGACATTTATTCCACTTGGGACACGCTCAAGCGACAGATTCCCACCGGGCTGAATTTCACCGCCTCAGGATTTGCGTATTGGTCCAATGACACGGGCGGATGGCAGTATCTCCCCGAGGAGCACCACCCGGCCCATGCGCCGCTGCTTGACCCTTCGGATGCGCGAGCCAACGTGGGCGGTTACGATGATTACCCAGAGCTTTACACGCGGTGGTTTGAGTACGCCACATTCCTGCCCATATTCCGCACTCACGGCAGCCGCCCCGCCAACGAAGTCTGGTCCTACGGTAGCCAAGCCGAGCCGATCCTGGAGAAGTATCTTCGCCTGCGCTACCAACTCATGCCCTATATCTATTCGCTCGGATATCAGACGTGGCTCACCGGCGCGCCGTTCATGCGCGCACTACCTTTGGATTTCCCCAACGACCCTAATGTGGCCGACTTGCGCGACGAGTATATGTTCGGCCCGGCCTTTCTTGTGGCACCAGTCATCGAGCAGGGCGCAACCAGCCGCCAAGTCTATTTGCCGTCCGGAGTCAATTGGTATAACTACTGGACCAACGAGAGGGTGAAAGGTGGCCAATCCATCATCGTCGCCGCACCCATAGACACGATTCCGCTCTTCGTTCGCGCTGGTTCTATCATTCCGATGGGCATGCCCGTCGAGAGCACGCACCAAACGCAGGCCATTGAACGGGTTCGCGTCTATCCCGGCGCGGATGCAAACTTCACGCTCTTTTCCGACGACGGCACAACGTATGCCTACGAAAAAGGTGCGGGCTCCATAACCCACTTACGGTGGGATGACGCCGCGGCCAAGTTTACTCATGAAGGTGCGGAAGCCTGGAGCGGGCCGGATAGCGCCTTGGTGGAAGTGGTCAAGCGCTAGAGCATTTCTCGATTGCGTTGCAATGCCGTGCATGGCCGTTGCTATCAATGGGATAGCAGGCTGTCAATGATTTGACCGAACGGTCAGAGCCTCGTCATCCATGCGAGATGTGCGGTACCCCAATACGCGCTCGAACCTCCTAAGCAATAGATAACAAACAAGATGCCATGTTGGCCGAGCCATCGACTGATTGGGCTGGCAAGTGCAACATTCAGACTCTGTGGAATGGTCTGCGAGCGGCGCATCTGCACGCATGTGCTCTTCACACAATGGGCATCGCGTAGAGAGTGAACGAAGTCATGATAGGCAAAAGGTTGTTGGTTGCTTGCTGGTCGATCCTGCTGGTTTGCGTGGGCTTGTATGCACAGCGCAAGCCCACAATTGAAGTGTCTTCCGCGAGCTACGGCCTGAACATCAGTCAGCGTGCGTATGGGAATGCAACGAAGTACGTAAAGTCGGCATGCGACGCGAAGAGGAGCTGCAACTTCGCCGTCAAAGACGCTGCAAGCGTATTCGCTGAATCCGCCCCAAGCAAGTCTCCCAAGGATTTCGACTTCGTCTATCGCTGCGGCGAGAGAATTAAGAAAAGACACATACCTGGGGATTCAACAGGCAAGGTTGTATTGCTAACATGCGCCGATTAGTCCGTGCCCGTGCAGTAAATTTGTGAAGTTTGCTTCGGCACCCCTGAGAATTGGCAGTGAGAGCCGGACGACCGCCAGCAACGTGGACGGTGGGTCGATTGCCATTCCGCTTCACCTTTGGAGTGGATTCCACCTGCCGCGCAACCGGAGATTGCTACCCAGCAGTCACTTTTCCGTCCACGGCGTTTACCTGACCTACAAGCCCGTTTTTCACTTACATGGATCGCCAGAAGACACCATTTGGGCCGCAAGGCCGATTCCCAAGCCTGGGAATCGGCTTCATTGGCGCGATACGCAGAACGGCTTCTATGCCGTGCGACTTCCCGGCTCACGGTCGACACCGTTCGGTCCAGGCATTTGGCAATCTCACAAATCGACGTGCCGGAAGCGAGCCCTCGAAAGATCTCCTCGCGCTCACGCAGCTTGAGCGCGAGGAGCGAGCGCCGCCGGACCGCCGGAAAAAAGCCACCGTGACGCGACACCAGACAACGAATGGACGAATGCTCCTTGCCAAAGGCGCGCCCGACCTCATGCAACGACTGTCCCGCCTTCCAACGGCACCACATGTCGCTCTTCTGCACCGCCGAAAGCCCAAACCGTTTCCCTTGGGTCATGAACACCACCTTTGAGAACAGCTTTATACCAGATGATGTTGCATGGACCGGTTGAGCCTGCAGTGGCACTTGACTGTCTCAGGATGTCCCGAAGCCTTTGTTTCTGCTTATAATGTCCGTTGATTCACAACCAAAAAATGCCGAGGAGAATCAAGATGGCAGGCCCGTGGGGACTCGAACCCCGAACCTCCCGCGTGTCAACGTACCACCAGCCCGTACGTGGAAAACGAAAAGTGAGGGGCAAGAGCGATGCCCGATCCGGTGGTGGGCTGCGAGATTCGGCGCAGGCTGCGCCCGTTTATCATAGCTGGATCAGCCGGAACCGCACACTCGCTTACGGACTGATCTTGATCATCATCAGTGTTGGGGTTTACTTGCCTACACTTCAACACCCATTCACCACACTCGACGACCGCGAGTATGTCTCGGAAAATACGCACGTCCTTGCAGGGCTCAATTGGAGCACGTTGCGGTGGGCCTTCACATCTGGGGAGATGGGTCATTGGCATCCATTGACCTGGATTTCGCACGCATTCGATGTCGATCTATTTGGTCCGGAGCCGTCGGGCCACCACTTTTCAAGCTTCGCGCTGCACGCAATCAATGCAGCTCTGTTATTTCTTTTTCTGGAGAGCGCGACGGGCGCGGCGGGAAAAAGTTTCGTGATTGCGCTTTTGTTTGCGATCCATCCGCTCAATGTGGAGTCTGTTGCTTGGATTGCGGAACGCAAAACCGTGCTCAGCACGACGTGGTTCTTTTCGGCGCTCTTCGCCTATGTGTGGTACACCCGCCAGCCAAATTGGAAGCGTTATCTGCTAGTTGTCGGCCTGTTCGTATTGGGATTAACTGCAAAATCGATGGTGGTCACGATGCCCTGCGTGGCCTTGCTCTGGGATTATTGGCCGCTGAAGCGGGTTTCGGAGTGGAAGGGGTCGGTGGTGGGTAAGCTAGTGCTCGAAAAACTGCCCCTGATGATTCTGGCTGCGGCGAGTTCCGTGCTGGCCATCTGGGCGGGACGTCAATCTCATGCGGTCGCTTCCTTTGAGTTTCTGCCCCTTAGCTGGCGTATTCAGAATGCGGTCCACTCTTATGCTGTATATGTATGGAAGATTCTGTGGCCGACCAAACTGGCGATTTATTATCCGCATCCGCTCAATACGCTGAGCCTTGCGAAAACGGCTGCAGCGGCTCTGTTTTTGGTGGGAGTTACGGTGGTGGTGATCCGGCTCTGGCGACCCTATTTGACGGTTGGTTGGTTACGGTTTGTTGGGACACTGGTTCCAGTCATAGGCATTGTTCAAAACGGGCCACAGGCAATGGCCGACCGGTATGCCTATATCCCGGAAATCGGCATTTTCTTGATGGTGGTGTGGGGAGCAGATGAATTGGCCCACCGTGTGAAAGCTGGTTCTAAAATTCAGGCGGCCGTGATGGCCGCTGTGGTGCTTTCTTTGTGCATCGTGACCGAGAAGCAGATCAGCTATTGGAGCACCAACCTGCGGCTGTGGGAACACGCGGCCGCGGTAACGGAGAATAACTTTGTCGCGGAAGACAAGGTGGGGATTCAACTGCTGGCTGCAGGGCGGCCGGAAGAGGCTTATTTGCATTTTGAAAAGGCATTGTGGATCAATCCGTCCGATCCGCTGGCAAACTTCGATATCGGGGCGCGCTTTCAATTGATGGGTATGCTGCCAGAAGCGATTCGTCGCTACAAAGTGACCATCGCGCAGCCGACGTCTCCGGCCCTGCTTGCAGACGGATACGAGAATCTGGGCGCGGCCTACAGGCAGCTGGGAGATTATGAAAAAGCCAGGGCATCTTATCGAAAGGCGCTAGAGTACGACCCGAAAAGAACCAGGATTTCTCAGGCGATTGAGAGCATGGAAAGTAAGTAGAGTAAAAACGAAGGGGGCCTGGCCCGAGTCAAGTTGTCGCAGTAGAATAGAAGTTTACCGGTGCCGATTAATCTACTCTTAATAGCAGCCGAGACAGAATGAGATGAAAGCGATCCGCTCTCAACTCCTGAACCGCCCAACTACGCGCAGCGGTAACCGTTCCGGTAAGAACTCATGCGCCGATGGCGCACCACCGAGAATAAAAATCGCCGACCTGTCGCAAGTCTTTTGCTTTCAGCGCGTGCTCCGGCTATTTTCATAGCAGAGAGTTCGAGAATCCGTTTCCTGCCAGCGTGACTGGCAGGGCAAGCGTGGCGCTGCCAACTGCTCCCCACGTCCCGCCTTGGCAGGTATAAAGCGCAATTCGTAACATAGGCCACTTCCTTACGGCGGTCTCTCGTGTTCTGTCTGTCGCGCACTTCGCCTGAAGTTAAGCTGTCTCGGACTATTGGTGCTCGGCTCTTTGTGGTCATCTATGTGGCCACAAAGGGTTACCCAGACCGTCGTTTCTCTCGCCCGCTTGCAGCGGATGGATGCACAAAGCCATCCAAGTAGGTCCGCATTGGTAAATCTTGTAAGCGGGCAGATCCTCAGGTTGGACTACGTATTCACCTCGCTCCATCGCTGCCACTTGCTCGACGTCGCTCGATACAATGCGATTCCCGTGGAGGGCCCGAACTCGGAATTGAGTCGAGGCTGGCTCATAATTTCCGTAGGCGAAGCAATGGCCAATGCACGCTTCATCCAGAAGATGTTCAGTGGAGAACCGGTATTCGCGAGGCTGGCGGATCGTGACAAGCACGCGTTCCCCTGCCGCAACTGTGCGCGTCAACCGCTCCATCTCTTGCTCCATCCTGCTCTGCTTAGCAGTATCGTTGTACAAGAGTGCAAAGAACACGATAGAGACTCCCAACAGTGCGGGAAATTGCCACCTCCGTTCCCTTTCCCCAACGATCAAGCCACACAGAAGCACCGCCGAGATGGTGGTTGTGCGCTCTGCGACGCGAGAAATTGGGCCCGCGAATTGTGGGAGGTAGATGGCATCAGGCATTAAGAAAATGCACGCCTCGACAATCAGGTATAGCTGCAACAGAATGAGGCGCCCATCAAGATGATTACTTTCTCCGGTGGAGCCCCGCACATCTTGTCCAACAGAAGTAACGAAGAGCAAGATTAGTCCCGCCATTGGCACTGTGTACCATTTCGTAAGAACCACCTGGTCAAATCCGTTAAGGAAGAGCACGGAATGCGCTGGGGCTTCCACGCGATAATGGCGCAAGAGACTCCAACGTACGATGGCCAGAATTCCGGCCGATGCCGTGACAATCAAATAATAAAATCGGCGCGGCACAATCTCGCCAATTTTGATATACGCAGCTGCGCACGCAAACCATGCGAATCCAAACGGATGCGCGGCTGCAATGATGGGCGAGAGAATTATCGGCACAATTCTTCGCCATCCTTTCTGGCTCCAAAAAAACGCCAACTCAGCAAACGCCAGCCCCAGTGACAGGTAGAAATTGACCAAACCTTTTTGATAGGTCCAACCAAACGTCGCCATGGCAAGTAGCGGTGTCATGGTCCAAGCCAACCGCTTGCTTGCCACGGATACAAAGGAGAAAGTCCCCCAGAAGAACAACAGTACGGTCAATGAAGCAGCCAACTTTCCAGCAGAACGAATTGGGAGCACGCTTGCCAAGCCACTTAATATCCAGTCGAAAAGAATATTGGTCCATTGTGCGGAAATCCAAAGACCTGGCGCTTGGCCACGTGTTGTCAGTTGAGCAAGCCACGCATTGTAGACATGACTGCCTAAATCTCCGGCAAGCAACGGTTTGTGCCAAAAGCACGGCACGAGCAGCACGGCCGAAATAATCAGAACCCTATGCCAGTTTCCACTGGCTAAGACGGCCATTCGATTGGCCATTTTAAGCGGCCCTTTCCATCGGTTCTCTGCACAAAATAGTGTTTCATCGCCATTACAACAAGGTTCCATTGTGGACAAAAACGGGAGAATACACGTGGCTTTCATGCACCGACCGAATCCGCCAGCGTTTTCGTACTGAGGCACTTTTGCGATGACACCAGTGCCAGTTGCAGTGAGTGAAATGCGGCCTGCAGTCGATGCCGCGCGCCCCTTGCGCCGACCCCGTTCTTGCGATCGTACGCTGCAGGCCTGGACGGCAAGTGTCGTTAAAGAATGGCTGGCGGCCGCCCGGATCACCAACACCCCGAATACCCCGCGCGATCATTCGACGGAACGAAGTAAACCGGAATTTCCGATTCGGATCTTGGTTCCGTAGATCGTACGCTTCTCCCGCCCTCGACACAATGAATTTGTCACCAGAGCACGCCCCAGCGAGATCGGCGGAGTCCCAACGGCTCGTCTTTGCCCACCTGATGAGCCCCGCTTGCTGCCGCTTAATCATTTTCTCAGACACAGCTCCGACCATCCTCCCGCGGCCCCAGATTCTGCAACCATAATCGGTGTGCTACCCGCTCGGCACCGGCAGGGCATAGATCTGCCGAAGCATCTGGCCAAACAGCCACCGGTGCAGATGTCCCTCGGCCAGCAGAAGCCAATAGTAGCGGGCATGCTTGACCAGCCGACCGCCCGTCTTCACGAACCACTGCTGAAAGCTCGTCAGCGACCAGGCGTCGATTCTCTTCGGCAGCACGAGTCGGCGCCACAGCTTGCCCAGGTTGTAGGCCAGCAGGATCAACTGTAAGCGTACTTCATTGGCCCGGAACCGATGGCACGATAGCCGGGTCCAATGCGTCGCCTGCTTCCCTTCCTTAGATCCATTGCTCGGCCGTGCCCCGCTTATTGTAGAACCGCACCACCGTCCGGCTGGGCAGGCTCAGCTTCGTCACGATAAAGCCGACTCGCGGGAACAGCTCCCCGAAGTGGAACTCCACCTTCGCCACCACCCGCCGCGCCATCTTCCAACTGGCCGCTTGGTAGAGAAAGCCCTTGTACCAGACCACTGGCTTGTGGCTCGGTCTTCCCACGGGTCGCGTCAGCAACTCTGCAATATCCCGGTCCAAGTTCTCGTTGGCCGGTATCCGGATGGCGTACTTCACTCCCCCGCTTCTCCAGCGCCTCATAGATCTCCGGCTTGGTGAAGGCGGCGTCTGCTCGAAACACCACATCCTTGCCCAGCTTCTGTTGGCGCTCGATCTCCGGCAACAGCAATTCATCCCAGTCTTCGGCGCTATGCACATTGCCCGGACGCAGCTTCGCCGCCAAGCAGTCCCCGTGACGGTTGAACAGAAACAGTGGGTGGTAGCAGACCGACTCAAAGTGCCCGTTGTAGGCACTGCCCTCTTGCTCACCATGAACCAGACTCTCGCTGGAGTCCATGTCGAGCACGACGCGGTCGGAGCTGTCGAGACACTCGGTCTGCCCCAGCGTCTCGCGGTTCAACGCCATCAGCCCCATCAGATTCTCTCCCTTGGTCAGTAGTTCGGTCTCGAACCAGTGCAAGGTCGAGGTCAGCGCCGCGCCCCGGTCCCAGATCCTCTGCGAGCCGATCAATCGGAATGTCGGGTCGGCTGCGAGTCGCAAGGTGTCGTTGAGGTCCTCGTAGCCCGCCATGCGGCTGTAGACCGACTGCCGCAGCAGATCGGTCAGTGTGAACTGCTTGTTCAAGCCTTGTCGTGAGTCGCTCAAATGCTCCTCGATGAGCTTCTCCAGCCCCAGTCGCTCATCCAACTCGCGAACTAGAATCAAGCCACCATCGGAAGTCACTCGCGATCCCTGGAAACCCACCTTCAAGGAAGCATTGAACGAGAGTTGAAAGGGCTGATTTTGTCTCTCACCCACTGGATGCGCACTTCCAGAGCGGTCTCATCGCATTCAAGTCCGCATAAACACAGATGACAGCGTACGTCCGAAGGTTTCGTCAGTAAAGTTCAAATTGGGAATCCGGGTTCAGACCCCACGATAGGCGAAATCCAGAAAGTAACCGTAGACATTCACACCTGTGTGACTACTGGCGGGGCAACCCCGTGGACGTGGGCAGCGACTTGCACAGTCGCCTGGCCTTCCCCGTTTGCGGACACGAATTACGTCCCCACTTGCACTGCGGGAACCGTCTACTCCGGCGTCCCCATTCTGCAAGGCTTTGCAAGAGGCGGCATCACTGCCTCCAGCGCTCAGATCGTGATCCAGCAAGCGGGTGCCTACAATGCGGCGTTCCAGTCAATCTATTGCATTGGCATCCATAACTGAGGTTTTCGATGAGAACAAGAATCTGTTGGATAGCGGAGTTGCAAGCAAAAACCTCTGCAAGGGATTCAAGCACTCTTAACGAATTTGCGATCCCCAATTATTCTTAGCCCTTTAGAAAAACCGGATTCTCAAAGAGGACGAGTAACGACGGTCAAGGGTTTCGCAGTGCATCGCTGAAGATGGCTGCGAGGAGATAGAGATGCTTCGTAAAATTACTTTGCTTTCAGTGTTCGCGCTGCTGGCCTCGTTGTCCATCACGGCGCAAGTTGTCGCTGCACAGGGCGGCGGCATCCCTCCCCGAATCGTCCAAGTCGCAACTAGAACGTTGCTCTCCGACGCCCCTAATGGTGCCAGCTGTCCTTATGCGATGGCGCGGAACTGGCACGAGGCGCCAGTGGCCCCAGGGACGTCCATAACAAGGATGAAGGTCGCAATCGGAAACTTCCACGCTGCTGGAGCAGGTGGTGAGACAGCTCCCGGCGGAACGGAAACGGCAACGTGCTCAATCGAATATCCAGCAGGCACCTTCAATCAATTCACATTTAGTGGCACAACATCCATTGATATTCCACCATTAGGAATGGTGTTTTCTGACTGGAATCCCCTATCCACTCCTATCCCTAACGGGGCAGTGTCCTGGGAACGCCTTTGGATTCACATGAGTTCAGGAACATTCGGCATGAGCGTAAGCGTACGGTTCTGGCCATCTGTGAGAAGTGTGAGTAGTCAAGGATGATGCCCCAAGTGGGCAGATACGGAAGTGTCCACTTGGGGGATAGATGGACACTTCGGAACGGACAGTCGTTAAGAGAGAGCCGCGCAGGCGGCGGTCGGTAGCGGAGAAGCGGCGGATCGTTGAGGCGACGTTGGAGCCGGGCGCATCGGTGGCACGTGTGGCGCGGGCGCATGGAGTGAACGCCAACCAGGTGTTTGCTTGGCGCCGGCAGTATCGGCAAGGGCTGCTGGGCGAGGGGCATGCCGAGACGGCAAAACTGTTGCCGGTTCACGTGACCGGGGCGACGGCACGCAAAACGCATCGCGCGGTCAGGCGACACGCCACGCAGGCAACTTGCGACGATTCACGTAGCACACCTTGCGGCACGATTCAGGTAGAACTGCCGAAGGGACAACTTCGCATTACGGGTCGCGTGGATGCGGAAGCATTGCGTGCGGTGCTGGAGCAGTTGCTGGGATGATCGGGCTGGCGGCGGGAACGCGGATTTGGATCGTGGCGGGCGTGACGGACATGCGGCGCGGGTTTGTGGGGTTGAGCGGGATGGTGCAGACGGCGCTGGCGGAGAATCCGTTTTCCGGGCAGGTATTTGTGTTTCGCGGGAAGCGCGGCGATCTGGTCAAGCTGTTGTGGTGGGACGGTGACGGGCTGTGCTTGTTCGCAAAAAGGCTGGAGCGCGGAAAATTCACCTGGCCGCAAGCGGCGAACGGTACGGTTTCGCTGACGCCAGCGCAGTTGTCGATACTGCTGGAAGGGATTGACTGGCGGCGGCCGGTGCGCAGTTACGCACCACCAACGGCGGTGTGAAGGGCCGCTGTTTCCTGTTACGCATTTTTCTTTGCCGTTTTTTCTTTCTCCGCGTTTTTTGCTTGCGCATAAAAAAGTTTCTGGCATACTGCGCGCACGATGACACTGCGCGCGACACTTCGCGATCTCGACACACTCGATCACGGAGCGTTGAAGGCGCTAATCTTCATCCAGCACGAACAGCTGCTCTCCCAAACCGAAGAACTCCTCTCCAAGAACGCGCAACTGCAATCGCGCGACAACGAGATCGAGTACTTGAAGCTGCTGATCGCCAAGCTGCGGCGCATGCAGTTCGGGCGCAAATCGGAAAAGTTGGACCGCCAGATCGAACAACTGGAGTTGCGACTGGACGAACTGGAAACGGCACGAGCGGAGAAAGCCGTGTCTTCGGAAACGCCCGCTGCTGTCGCGCCCGCTGCACAGGTTGCAGCGAAACCTACGCGGCGGCCGCTGCCGGAGGACCTGCCGCGCGAAGTGAAGAAGTATCCGCCGAAACAGACAGCTTGCCCGGACTGCGGTGGAGAGCTGAAGCATCTCGGCGAAGACATCTCGGAAATCCTGGAGTACATGCCGGCGCACTTCAAGGTGATCCAGCAGGTGCGTCCGAAACTGGCCTGCGCATGCTGCGAACGCATCGTGCAAGCCCAAGCACCGAGCCGTCCCATCGAGCGCGGGATTGCCGGGCCGGGACTGCTGGCGCACGTGCTCGTGTCGAGATTTTGCGATCACTTGCCGCTATATCGGCAATCGGAAATTTACGCGCGCGAAGGCATGGAACTGGAACGCTCGACACTCGCGGACTGGGTGGGCGGAACGAGTGCGTTGCTCGCACCGCTGGTGGAAGCGTTGCGGCGTCACATCATGGCGGCGAACAAGTTGCATGCCGACGATACGCCGGTTCCGGTGCTGGCGCCGGGCAACGGCAAAAACGAAAACCGGGCGGCTGTGGACCTACGTTCGCGATGATCGTCCCGCGGGAGACACGACGCCCGCGGCGGTGTGGTTCGCCTACACGCCGGATCGCAAAGGCGAACATCCGCAAGCGCACTTGAGCAGCTTCGCCGGCACGCTGCAAGCGGATGGCTACGCGGGCTTCGACCAGATTTACGAAGCAGGGCGCATTCAGGAAGCGGCTTGCTGGGCGCATGTGCGCAGAAAGTTCTACGATCTGCACGCCGCGCACAAGTCGTTGGTAGCGGCGGAAGCGATGCAACGTATCGGCGCGTTGTATGAGATCGAAAAAGAAATTCGCGGGCGTCCACCGGAAGAGCGGCGCGAGATCCGCAACGAGCGGGCGCGGCCGTTGCTGGAAGCGTTGAAGCAGTGGCTGGAAGAAACGCTCTGTAAACTATCGAGAAAATCGGACACCGCGCTGGCGGTGCGTTACGCGCTGGGACGTTGGGAAGCGCTGCTGCGCTACGTCGACGATGGCCGCATCGAAATCGATAACAACGCAGCGGAACGAGCCCTGCGCGTGGTCGCCCTGGGCCGCAAGAATTACTTGTTCGCAGGCTCCGATGCCGGTGGCGAACGCGCCGCGGCGATCTACAGCCTCATCGGAACCGCCAAACTCAACGGAATCGATCCCGAAGCGTACTTGCGCGACGTGCTCACGCGCATCGCCGATCAACCCATCACCCGCATCGAAGAACTCCTGCCCTGGAACCTCGCCCCCGCCACAGAAACTGCTTCGTTAACGTAATCCGCCCGTCAAGACGGCCAGCTTCGGACGCTTACGATTTCCTCGGTAGCAAGGCGCTTGATGACCATCGAAATCCCCCTCGCAAGCCCTGCGTCGGCTCTCTAAGCTCGATGCTCTGCCATGTTTCCGCAGTGCAAGGGAGAGCTGCGTCCCAGCACTGGTCAGAGGACTGAGGACTCAGGGCCAGAACATCACCGATTTTTGCTTTGGTCAGTGAAAGTGTGGTTCGCGTGTTGAGTTTTTGGTTTACGACGTGAATCGGATCACCATCGGCACTGGACATGCGCTTGGGTAACAGTAGAGAAAAACGCGAATTCGAGGCATGAATTGGGAGAACAAGGAATATGAGGGGGACTGCCGCTGTCACCCATGGCAGCGACCTTCGACCGGTTGAGAGCAAAGTTGGCCATCTGCGATTCATCCATTGAACGAAGATGGCCAGAAACATTGCGACTGGAAACAGCAAGTAGCCCATTCCAAAATCTCGGATTGGGGGCGGTCACGATAAAAACAATGACACTCCAAGATACAGCCAAACCGTGAAAAACAAACGGATCGTTCCAAAGCGTCTTCAATCTGAAAAACGTACCTGCAAGTGCGGTGGTCACGAACCAGCCCATGTGCCTGTTTCCCTGTGCCGCATAATCTCGAACTTCTTTCCCCACACTCGCGGCAAATGCGCCTCCGACCGATGATTCTCCGGACACACAACCCAAGGCAGATGGGTAAAGTGGGCAGCCGGACGTGCGGATGTTTGCAACCGCAAGCACAAGGACCACCATTGTGGCCAGTCCTAGATACACCAGCAATGCTTTTCGCCCACTGCGATCACGAACAAACTGCCAAAGCCACAGCACGCCACAATAAGCAGTAACTGGGGCAGCGCTCAGCTTTACCGTGAGAACCAACGAAGAAAGCAGAAGCGCAAGTCCAACTCGCTCGGATTTGCTTGGGGATGGCTCGCTTAGTACCAACGTGATCACAATGGGCAGTAGCCAAATCACGATGTCTGGACTAAGCGATGATTCGACACTCCACGCAACGGAAATCACGCCCAATAACCCGCAAAAGAGGCTCCACGTCAGTGCGCGAACTCCGGGAAGAACGCCTGAAACCTTGTACCTCCACGCAACGGCTGCGCTGGTCACAATCATGAGTGCGAACGGTATACCACCGATGATGGCGGCTTCTCTGCCACCTAATGGGCCATGGTTCAGGGTTGCAGCTGCCGCGAACCATGAAGAAGTCCAGCCATAGCGCCTCTGAAGCAAGATAATGCCAGGTACAAGTCCAAAGTCCGATAACCATTTCGCCATTTGCTGGTGATACAAACCGGTATCGAAGAACTGCAGCTCCGCCGTCGACACGAAAAACGCGAGAATCAAGAGCCCACTTCCAAAATATATACACTTAGAAAAAATCGGATCTCCAGGGGCCGATCGAGGATAGGCGTTACTGAAGTGCTGGGCAGCAATCGCAATTCCCGGAACAGCCAACGTTAATCCCAGCCACCAGGAGATGTTCGTTACCAGAGCGATTGCCAACAGTGCAAAACTGACCAGCAGAAGTCCAAAGTACAGCTTCACGGCAACGCTCTCTGGTGCCATCCGGGCTAAATCGTGCTGACCCGATTCAAGCCTGAAGCAAATAAGGCCATAGCCCCACGCGGCGGAACCGGCGATTAACCAGACAACGAAAGTAATTGACATGGCCTCACCGGCTGCATTGTTTCGCGAGCGCAACTCTGGCTGAGGTTACTGCTGGAGCCATAACACTCACCCCGTTTACAGTGGACGCGGTTGTCGGCCCAGTGTCTGGAGCAACATATTCCAAAGGAAGACAGGATTGTCCTTTAGATAGCGTGGCCCAAGACGTTTAGGTTCTGTAAGTACACGGAAAAACCACTCAAGCCCAGCCTGAGACATCCACTGAGGCGCACGGCTTTTGATACCGGCGTGAAAGTCGAACGCAGCCCCCACTCCGATTAATGCAGGTGCTGTGACACGACGCAAATGGGATTCCGCCCAAAATTCTTCCTTGGCAACTCCAAGGCCGATCCAGACAATGTCCGGATTTACTCGATTAATCAACGCCGTCACCTCGGCATCCTCTGCTTCGGTCAAGGGTCTGAATGGAGGTGCGAATTTTCCAACAATCTGAATGCCCGGGAACTTCTCTTCTAACTGACAGGCAAGCTGTTCGACGACTTGAGGTGGCCACCCACCATAAAGGAAGTGGCGGTAACCCTTGGAAACCGAGCGTTCGCAGAGTGTGAGCATCAAATCTGGGCCGCACACCTGGGAGACATGCCTATGGCCCATCCAACGCGCGATCCAGGCAATCGGCATGCCGTCGGGATTAACGAGTCCGGCACGGTTGTAAATTTTCCTGAGATTGTCATCCCTCAGGCACTCCACGATGCAGTGCGCGGGCACGTTTAAGACGAAATTTTGCTTTCGCTCTTCGATCCATCCATCGATCTCATCCAGTGCCATTTGCATATTGACTGTGTTTACGCCCACGCCCAGGATGTTCACGCGATCGATTTTCTGTTTTGCCCGAGCCGCGTAGGCCTGACGAATGGCCGATGGTACCCGCCGCGCTATAGGCAGGCCCAGGGCTTGATAGTAGAGATTTACATGAATCTTGGATGGATCCAGCAACCTCCAGCAGTCCAAAACGACTCTTGGTTCTGACGGCTGGAACCGCTCCATGGCTTCCTTAAAGGTCCGCTCCGGGTTCGCGATCACGCACACGCCGGATCGTGCAATGCAGTCGTCAGCCGATTCCGCATATTGAATACGATCCGACAAGAGATTCCGCACGTGAGGCAGGCAAAGAGGATCAAACGCGACCACAGGGATTTTTCGTTGCACAAGTGCGCGCGCTAATTTGACCGATGCGGATTCGGTGATTACGGAGGTATCTGGTTTGAACGAGAGCCCGAGGATACCCACGGGCAACCCCGGAACGTCTTCATGTGCCCGAAAAACCTTTTCCAAAAGATGGTCATCCTGAACTGCATTCACTTTTTCAGTAGCATCCACAAGAATAGGGGAGTACCCATGGGCGCGAGACAATGCGGTTAACGCGCGGGTATCCCGAGGAAAGCAGGGACCGCCGTAGGAGAGGCCGCCGCGCAAATAGTACGGAGAGATTCGGCGATCACATCCAATTGCGTCCGCAATGACATCGGGGTCTGCTCCGGGGATACGTTCACACAAATTCGAGATCGTGTTGCCAAAACTGATTTTTACGGTAAGGAAAACGTTGAGGGTCACTTTGGCGATTTCCGCATTCCGAATGGACATATGCCTTATGGCCGGTGAATTTCTGCAGATTTTACGGTGAATGGCTTCAACCCGTTGACCCGCTTGTTCGTCACTCTCACCAACGATAACGAGATCGGGCTGACAGAATCCTTTTACGACCGTGCCCAGCGCCACGAATTCCGGGACGTAGCAGACTCCAAAACCTTCGTTTAGTTTGCGCCCGGAACAGCTTTCAATAAGGGGTATGAGGACATCTTCGATAGCGCATGGCGTGACTGTACTGCCCACTACAAAGAGATGGTATGGCTTGGAGTCGCCTGCCAAGCTCTCAGCCAGCGACCGGAAGACCCGTTCAAGAAATTTATTTGAAAAATGACCCTCTTCATTGCTGGGGGTGGCCACCAGCACGTACGTGGCATCGGTTTCGCGAATCGCTCTTTCATGCGAGTCCGTTGCAATGAGAGATTTCCCGCCGTAGCGGCAAACCAGATCATCGATGTCTTTCTCGAATCCTGAGCCATCGGCGGCGTTAATCTTATCGATTAGCTCTGAGTTCACATCAACCCCGAGCGTTTGGAAGCCGGCGTCGGCAAACACAGTTGCCAAGCCCAATCCGAGTTTACCGAGACCCACAATTGATACAGTAGAGTTCATCTATTTCCTCCTGCTTGAACGTGGTCGACTTCAATTTGATTCACCCAGCCAGGGTGCGGCCGGAAATTCAGAAACCGCGAAGATGAATCAGAAATGCAGTTCTTCCAATCGTCACGAGTGGTCACAACTGCGATGTCATCGGTGCTGCGCACGCCAAAGTTATGGTGCTTGTCAGCCATTACATGAGAGTAAAGTTTGAGTTTTCTTGAGTCGAAACCCATCAAACGCGTGGCCACGAGGTCCACAGCCAGTGGATTCTCACCAGCGATTAAGACGGCGGACGGCTTCGGATCGGGGGTTAGCGGACCATTTCCCTCGCCGCCAACAATTCCATCCACAAAGGAAAACAGTCGGCGTTGAACCTGGTCTCGAATCTTTCCTTCCCGGTCTGAGAAGTAGAAGATGCGGAGGAGATCGACGGTCATCCGCCAGGCAGAGTCGTTGCCGTACCAATTGCCAGCATCCAGTAGCCGCTTGTGTTCTGCTACCTTCAACCCTAGGCGTCGCGTTGTGTTGTTATGCAGCCAGTAAATCGAGCGATGCAGAAATTCGAGCGGTTTGGAATTTGCAGCGAGCAAATGGTCATACATCCACCGCTCGATCTTGATTAGTGTTCTCTCGACGGGATTAAAGATACCGTCAGGGTACTGATCGCCGCCTTCACTAGGTGAGCCGAGCGTGTAGTGCACCACCATGTTTTTGTTGGTGGCAATTCCAACCAGCCCTTTGGCATTCAGGGTAACGCCAACCTTTTTGTGGACCTTTAGCTTTGGAATGGAAATAACCACGTCTGCGCTTAGAATCGTGGCGGAAATTTCATACGCCTGAACTTCTCCGCGATGATTGCTGATCGTTTCGTCGCGATTGTAGACAGCTCCATATAGTTGTTCGACGTTGGGTTTGCGGTACAAAGCGCTGACTTTTCCCAGATCGATGCGGACCCTACCGCCGGGATCACCTCCCAGACCCTGCTTCATCGAAGGAAAATGGCGTCCACTTGACCAGTAATTACGAAGGTCTCTGTAAGAGACCTCTGACCCATGGAAATTGCCGAAAAACTCACAAACGGTGTCCAAACCCGTGTGCCGAAGGAGTTCCGAGAAGTCACAATTGTATTGGGGGGCATCGGCAAAGATGATTTCGCCGCGACCTTTAAGAGCAATCCAGCAATAATCCGCAACGGCGCGCAGAAGAGAAGGGTGGGTAATGATCGAAAAGAGATCTTTTCCCTCGGCGTGACGGCTTAAGACGAAGTTTGGCTTTATTACGATCGTCATGCCAGGCCGAATGATTTCGCCCAGCGGATTCCAGGAAGCCGATCCAAAATGCGCGGCATCGTATCCCAGCTCTGCGAGAGCGCGGCGTACACCGTCGTAGGCGAGGTTTGGTTCCGGCGCCAAAGCGTCGCTGAATGGGTATTCTGGATACGGCTGCGAGGGATGATATGGGGCTGTCCGAGGATAGCTGGCACTTCCCGTGTCGATAATGCAGACACGGGGCCGTGTAGCGCCCGCCCGCCCATCTTCATCTATTATGGCGTGCTGTAGGACTGCCTCATTCATCATGGAACTCCACCGGGAGCTCCTGAATCAAAAAACGATGCTTGCCCCGCGCGGTCAATGGAATCTCTTCTACCGGCCTCAAACTGAGAGTGACGTCGCTCCCAAGCTTCTCCACCACTCGTGACCTCATAAACGCCAGCCCAGAATCGTTGCACCCCGGACGCGGTACATAATTGAGCGTTATTCTCCCTCGCTCCGTTTGATGAAACTGGAACTGCCGCACGCAATCAAAGGTGGTGTCATGCATGTTGATCGCGGTCATGGAAATCAGCCGGCCAGTCCTCGTGACAACAAACTCCTGCAATCGCCCCTCGATGCGATCCCAAACTTCGTAAGGCCGCCCGCACTCGGAGCAGACGGAACTCTTGAACACGGCATAGTCGCGCGTGCGGTAGCGGATCATGGGGGTGGCATACATCAAAAAGGAGGTTGCAACGATCTCTCCCATGCCACCGGGAGTCCGAACCCGCTTGCCTTGGCTATCCAGAAGCTCCGCGTAACCGTATTGTGGAAGTACATGATATGCGGCCACGTGCTCGCAATAACCCGCCAGCACCGCCAATTCGTAATGGCCGTAGTGGCTGAATACGTTTGGCCCAAACACTTTCTGCAACAGTTCCCGCTGAAACTCGTACAGGTTTTCCGAGGCGCACAAAACGCCCTCAATCGATGGAATCTTCCACCGGCGCTCGTCGAGGAAACGCGCGAAAATGTAGCCCGACGAAGGATAGCAGCGCAGCCACTTAGGGCCGAATTCCAGGGCACGTAGGTAGAACGTCTCCATGTCTGCCGGCGTTAGATGATAGGATGAGCAGCGAAGCTCCTCAAATTCTGGTACGTACATCATGTGATCCGTAGTTTGGATTGGCAGGCCCCTCAGCACTAACTGGCGGTCCCCTTCCTTCCAGCCAATGCGGTGATATTGGTGCGCTTTGGAGGCGAGTTCGCGGCTGAAGGCGATGTCATCCTGATAGAACCCGAACGGTATACCCGTGCTGCCTCCGGTTGTCACATACTTGCGGTCCGGCCACGGACATGAGAACTCTTCGAGCCTGTCGCGCAAATCCTCTTTCGTGACAAACGGCAGTTTTTCAACATCGTCCAGCGACTTAATGTCCGCGGGCGTGATGCTTTCTCGATCGAAGATGCTTCTATTGGCGGGGCAATTCTCGTACGAATGCAACACAACTTTCCTCAACTGCTCTAGTTGATATTCCGCGATCTGGGCAGCGGACCAGGATTGGCTCCCCTCCAGAAATTGCAGCCATTCACAGTAATGCGGATTCATGAGATCCGCATGGGCTCGTCCGCTGCCGTCGCTAGCCGTCGCCCTGAATTTGATTTCGTTGGACATTCTCAGATTCTCTTAGCAGCCCCTTTGTGTCCAAAATCTTGATCTACCCAGCTGAAGCACTCTTTCTTTGAGCCAAGCATGCAAATTCTCCAGGCCTAGGAAAAAGCCGCTCCCATTGCCTGCCGAGCTATTTGGGCACTTCCACAACACCGACCTTGTCGCTGTCGCTGCTAGCGAAATAGACTCGGCCGTCGGGAGCAGCGGCCATGCTGTTCACAGCTCCCGTGGCAAAAGGAATGGGGGCGCGCGAAAAAGTGAAAGACCCAGGGCTAAAGCGAATAATGTTTTCCGGTTGGACGCCTGTTTCGCAATACCAAACTGTGCCGTCAGGTGTTATGGTGAGGCCGTAAGGGAAGGAGTCGGACCCACCAGGCGTGGGAAACAGAACCAACGCACCGATAGAAATGTCGAGCTTACCAAGATTGCCACCAAGGGAGTCAGTGAAATAAAGCGTGTTCTCGTCTGGCGCTATGGCAATGCGGCGGGAGCGCGTTCCCCGAGGAAGGGGGAAGTCAGTAACCGTTAATGTGTCTGGAGTAATGGAGCCGATTTTGTTCGCGCCAGGTTCGGCGAACACGGGAATGCCTCTTTTCAGAACGAGGATCCCGGTAGGCCGAGCATTCTGCGAAGGTACCTGCTTTAAGATGATCGCACCCGAGGCCGGGTCGAGCTTGCCGACCATGTTGGCATTTTGAACGGTGAACCAAAGGATGCCCTTGGAATCGAAGGCTAGACTCTCGGGGTCCGTGGCCTTGGGATCAGGCATCTTAAAGACGATAACTTTTCCGGTGTTCGGCTCAAGCTTCCCGATGAAGCCGCCAGAACTGGCTGCAAACCAGATATTGCCGTTCTGATCGGCAACAAGACCATGGGGGGCTACACTTTTCTCGTCGGTGAGAGGGTATTCCTTAAATTCGCCTGTTTTGGGATTCAGGTGGCCTACCTGATTGGCCATTTCCTCGGTGAACCAGATCGAGCCATCGGGGCTGACCGCGGTGGCATACGGCTTAGCGCCCTTGGTGGGCACATCCCACCCGCGGATGGTGGCCTTGAGTTCAGCGACGTCGGCGGTTTGGGGGGCGTATAGTAAGAAGATGGCCGAACCGGTCAAGAGAGCGGTCGTGAAGAACCTCGCCAGCAAGGACAAGACACCCTCCGTCAATCTTCGAGTAGTGCGATAGTGTACTGAATGAAAAGGACAGAGGTATTACTGCAATTTGACTCTTCCGTGACAGATCGTGAACCCATCCTGCGATCACGGGGTTCGAACTTAATCTGGTCCTCGGCGGTGTTATCCTGTCGCAGAGCTGAAAGGATGACGGTGCCGCTTCTGGAAGCTCTGATGAGGACTGTGATGGCACCAGTCGGCCTTGTGGATCCTCCTGGAGTGCGTCTCAATAGCTAATTCTGGAGTCGATTCACAATCAGCTTTGCTGAGCAGCAGCCGAGCTGAAAGCGACTGATTGCGGGGACGCAAGTACACCAGGGAAAAAAGCGGGACGTTGAGTCGAGATTTTTTGGTCGGCTAGTACCACATCGCTACACGAAGTTAAATATGATGTTTAAGGAACGTTGAAGCTTTGCATCAGGAGCCAACAGTACGATGCGTGTCAGATGGATTTAACTTCGTCCCCAGGGAGAATAATACTATGACTTCTTTCTCCGTCCGTCTGAAAGTTTTCCGTCCATTTTCAGCTCCGTCTAGAAGGATGATGGTTTGCTGCCTGATTGTAGCAACACTCACTTTGGTGATATTGACTGGAGTCTCTGCGCAGACCGCGCCTGCGACGCTGGTCTCGATCACTGTCACCCCGAATAACCCGATCGTTTTTTCAGGTGACACGCAGCAATTCAGCGCCACCGGGCAATACAGCGACGGGAGCAGCCAGGACCTGACAAACACGGCGACCTGGGCGTCGTCAGACACCACGGTGGCGACGTTCAACTCCTCTGGACTGGCAACTACAGTCCTTGCGGGCACCATAAACGTTACAGCTACCTACAATGGGGTCGTGAACTCAGCGTGCCGCTTTGGCGTGAAAAGTGCAGGGGGCAACATCATGTTCCTGGGCGGTGGTTCGTCGGCGATGTACCTGGAGCTCGGGCAGGCGGCGCAGTCGTCCTATCTTACCGGCACTTATTGCGTTTGGACGTACTCGGTCAACACCGCTTCGCAGACTCAGCAAGCACTCGTCCAGGACAATCGGCCGGTGCTGCTTGGAAGTCTGCCGATTTCTGACGTCGGCGACATTTGGGTAACTTGGGGTCCAGGCACTGGGACGTGTGCGTCGCCTACGGGAAATTTCGACATTTACGCGTACACTTCGCTAGACTCTGCAGTTGGCGTGAAATGTTACTTTGAGGTTGACGCGAGCGATAACAACAATGGATGTATCCAGTCCTTGACTGTTCCGCCGGGTACGGCCGGGGAAAACAAGCTTTGCCCTAATGGCCCGTGCCCTTACGGCCCAGATACGCCGATTCCGACCGCGGTGGTCAACGCGTTGCACAAGCAACACTGGACTGCCGTCGGAACGGACATCATGCCGGAAGATGCCAAGTACGCAGTTCTGCGGATGTTCACTACTTGTAACCAGCCGATTTACCGTCAACCGTTTGACCAAGTTTTGCGGCAGACCTTTGGACTTGGATATCAAGGAACACAGTCCGGAATCGGTGTGCCGATTCTAAGTGCCGTAAGCAGTAACCAGCTGAACCTGCTCGATTTCAATATCCAGGGTAATGATCCGATCAACGTTGCGTACGCCGTGCGGCCCTACAGCGTCACGAACCTTGGAGCCAAGCCAATCCTCCTGGTGGTGAGCCCAGCGGGGGGAACTGGCATCGGCGCAGCGACCGATATACCCGGCTTCGTCTTGAGCAGCTTCACGGACGGTACGCTCGGGCGAAGTACCGATTTGTTTGGACCAACGACCACATCAGTTATTACGACTCTAATCAGCGAGCCTTTGTCCGGCCCCTACAACGTCATGGAATACAGCATCACCAACAGCTCTCAATATCATAGTTCCCAGGATATTTGGAACTGTGAGCCCGGTGGCACGGTTTACTCGAACGGTATGAAACTGCTGGCGACAAACGGTGTAGTTCCGGCTTACCGTGTGCGCGCACTCGGTACCGACGAGATGATCAGCCAAATTCAGGCTGCCACTCCGAGTGACCAGCGTATGGGGTACTTCTATTGGAGCGCTGCGAATGCGGCGTCGTTTACCGCGTCAAATGGGAAGTATTTGACCATCAATGGCGTGGACCCCATTCAGGATAGTTATACCGACGGCGTTTTGCCAGGTGTGGATGCGGCTCATCCTCTCACCAAAGTCACATTCAAGTGGCTGAACTCGGGCGACTACCCGATCTGGTCGGTGCTGCGGATCTTGAGTAAGTACCCAACCCCAATCGGGGTAACGGTTCTGGTTACGGCAGCGCAGGCGATCAACACCACCCAAAACAACTTTGTGTCTCCAGCTAATCTCAACGTGTGGCACTCCCATTACTACTTGCCAGCGGTTTTTTCAAACGCAGCGGCGAACGGCACCACAATCAATACGCCTGGTGACCTTTGCGCTCCGCTCGGCAGCGCGCTGTCGGAATGGGGCGGAGACGCGGGTGGAGCGACCCTCCTGAGGCAGGCCAACCTGCATTTCTGCATTGATTACAAGTATCCAAATGGCCTAATTAACAAGACCAACTAGGCGGGGCGTACTTAGATCAACAGGCTCGCTACCAACCAGCACAGCTGCAGTACCCGCCGATGTCAACCGTCGGCGGACAACGCTGTTTCTTCATTCGCACCAGCCATCGTTTGCGGGTCCGGTCGCAAGTGATAGTGGCTTGGTTCGGGATTCGGTGACTTAGCCACGGAAGGGAAAGTTGGCGCTCAGGAATTTGCCTTTACGAGAACAATCCTCTCGTTGCGCTGAGCCCCGGTGGGACTCTCGTTATCGGCGATCGGGTTGTCGCGGCCACAGGGCCATGGCTGGACGCGTGAGCGGGCAACCCCGTGAGCAATGAGCCAGTCCATGACCGCATTTGCTCTTTCCCTGGTGATCTCTGAATCGTCTTCCGAGGTTCCGATGGTGCTGATTTTGTGACTCTCGATCAGGACGGATAAATCGGGATTTGATTTGAGATACTTCAAGATCTCGGAGAGAATGTCCGACTGTGTCTCTTGAATCGATTGGTCCTTGGGAGAGAATTCGATTCCGTAAATGTCAACGCGGCCGTGAGCCTTCATTTCCCGCGCGATTTCTTCGGCGGTTTTCACTGGCGTCCAAGATTCTTGAGGCGGGACGACGACGCTGACGTTATAGGATTCATCGCTGACATTAATGAGTATCCAGGTGTCGCCTTTTCGGGCAGTAATGGTCGATGGCTTATAGGAATACTTGACGACGAAACCGGCCATCGGAATGAGGTTCATCAAACTGTCAAACGCATATCCCCGGTCCTGTTCCGGAATGCGGTACTCCCGAAACTCGTATGCGCCGCGCACTCGCTTTTCTTGTGCTATCCCGTTGGCATCCGGCTTCAATGGCAGTGTGACTTCGACGGAATCGTCCTTTTGGCACGATTCGACCACACTCATCGGCAATTGTGGGAACACAGCAAGTCGGGGGCAGGCTGGTACATCCTGACTCGAGTCGTACGACTGATCGTAGGGATTCTGCTGGGCCAGCGACTTTGCCGGAAGCTGTGCAATACAACAGAACGCAAACCCCAAGGCCAGACGAAGTTGCAAATGCTGTGCACCCACGGGACCCCCTCCGAATGTTAGAGACCGGTATTCTGCAGTAGGAGCATGCCTGTGCCGGTCGCGGTCGCGTCCAAACCCAAGAGCATGCAAGTGTTCGCGTCAACGAGGTAACAGGCTAAGTTCAGGTTCGTGATTTGCGGCGGAGGCTGACCGCTTGCGGGTGTGATCGTCAGTGTGATCGGGAATCGTCCATCGCTTGCCGCCGTATATGATCCACTGAACCCCGCACCCAGCGAGGGCGTGGCGACCTGCGTCGCCGCTGTAGCATCGAATGAGTTTACGTCCCCGGTTCCAGTCAGCGCGGAGGAGCCGTCAGCCGCGATCTGCGCAGCGATGGTTTGAGAACCCAAGGTAGTGCTGGCGTTGAAATTCGAGGCATACTCTCCACTCAGCGCCGTACTGGCGATAGGCGGCGAGAGAGTCTGCTGCAGCGCCACGCCGGCCCCGGACGAACCGGAGGTTCCAGATGCACCCCCGTCCAGCTCGATAAGATAGAGTCCCTGGTCCACGGTCGGGTAAGCAGCAAACTGATTGATGCCTGATGAGCCAGCTCCTGCCACTTCAATCAGACTCCGTCCGTTGGTTACTGTTCCACACGTAGCATTAATTACTTGATTGGTTAACACCGTTCCGCTCAGGGGAACTACATCGAGCGCTCCGGTCGAGCCACACGATAGGATACCTCCTGCTGCCTGCGGCTGAGCCGCCGCTGTCGCACCCGTCTCGGTGAACGCATACGTTCCTGAAATCGTCGGGGCGGAGGGCTGCGGCGTAAATTGGCCACTGACAATGACATTGGGCGTACCCTCGAACGAGTCCAGCAAGTCCGTGACTACAAAATGCGTAGTGTTAATCGCCCACAAACTCAAATTGAACTGTGTCGGCAAACCCAGATTAAGCGCGTACAGCCTCAGATTTCCATTGGCATCGAACCCGCGATTGGCGAAAGCTTGCGATGACGCGGTAAACGGCACACTCGTTATGGCGCCGCCATCCGATTGATCAGTGATGTACGAGTAAGTGGTTGTCGAAGGGATAGTCACGGCGCTTGCCACAAGGTAGCCAGCAGTGGGTCGTGCCTTTTCGGAGCCGGACAAGCTCAACGAGTAAACCCCCGGGCTAATGCCGGACAGACCCTGGAGGTTTTGCAAATCCAGCGTTCCGGAGGCAGTTCCAAAGCTATCCGATTCGCTCAGCAACGCGTGCTGAGGCGTCTCAAACACTATACTTAAGGTCAAACTTCCGCAATTCAGTGTGCTGCCGCAGGGGGACGCAGTGCCAGTTACCCCGAAACTGCTGTTTAGCCCGCCGGTATTGATCAGCAGTTGGATCTGACCTCGTCCGTCCTGATCAATCGAGTACGTGCTTGGGGACAGGATGTGGGTACTACTACCAGAATTTCCCGAAGCATCGACCAGATCGAGTGTGGCGTCTGTAATCGCGCCGTTGTTTGTGTCTGGCGGGCTGTTTGCGTTTCCCGAGATCACGCCGCCGAGAACGTAGGCGCCATTCTGCGAATCGTTGGAGCTCAACAGCATCACGAACGTTCCGGTCAGCAAGCTGTTGGGAGGCGGACCTGCGGTGACGGCGACAACCTGCGTATCGGTCTTGGTCGAATCCGCAGTCGAGGTGGCGGTGATATTGACGCTGCCAATGGTAGTAGGCGCGGTATACGTCGTGGAGCTGCCGCTTGCGGTGTGCGTTGCAGAAAAAGTGCCACAGCTTCCCGGGTTGGAGCATGTTACCGACCAGTCTACTCCGCCTCCGGTCGCCGCGTCGTTGGTTACTGTAGCTATAAGCGAGGCGCTATGGCCCTGCACGATGGTGCCGTTTGTAACACCTTGCGTAATCTTTATGGAGATCGGAGCGACAATCGTAACGCCAACTGTGATAGTTGCGCTAGGACTAGCTGCCGCTTGTGCAACGATCGACACGCCCAGGTTCGTTGCGTTTGACGGTAAAACCGCCGGGGCGGTGAAGACAGTGGGAGCGCCGCTGGCGGTTTGCGAAGGGTTAAATGTGCCGCACGGAGCGCTGGAACAACTGACGGACCAGATGACACCGGCGTTTGTGGGGTCATTCTCCACCACGGCGATGATGGTGGCCGTAGCGTTAGTCAACATGTTGCTCGGGGGCGTCTGAGTAATATCGACAAAGATCTGAGGGGCCACCAGGAACGAAGCGAAGGCGTTGTAACTATGGTCGGCCGTGGCGTATGCCGTAATCGTGACCATGGTGCCGACAATGTTTGGATTCTGTATCGTGGAGGGAATCGGAAAGATTACAGTGCCGCCCGAGGTCGAATGAAAGCCACCCGGCGTGCAGTCGACGCCGCCACAGTTGGCCTTCCAGTCTACGCCCAGATTTGCGGGGTCTCCAACGACGGTGGCCGACAGAGCGATGGTTGAACCCGCCGGAGCGGTTGGGGGAGGAAATTTGGTTATAATGACGCTAGTCACGTAGGAGACCACACTTACGGTCGACGCGGCGGCCTTACTGTGGTCAGTGCTGGAGAGCGCGGTGACAGCGACGGTCGTATGGGCAGGTACAGCGGTAGGTGCCGTGAAGGTGGTGGCAGCTCCGCTGGCGGTATGGGCGGGAAAGAAACTACCGCAGTTCGGTGGGCTGCCGCAGGTGGCAATCCAATCAACGCCGGCGTTGGCAGGATCGTTGCTCACCGTCGCGGACACCTGTGCCGAGGTGGCTACGGGCAATGTAGCTGGGGGTAGCTGTGTCAGAGCTACAGATATGACCTGTGTTTGCGACGACTGACTCTTGGCTGGGCTTGACCCACAGCCGGCGAGTCCGCAGAATGCCATCAGAGTCAAAGCGAGCGAAGCGAGAGCCTGAAATCCGATGCCCGACGAACAGAAGCGGCCGATTTGGCGTTCAATCTGAATTCTTGCCAGAGAATCGGCTTGTGCAAAGGAATCCCAATGCGGATGATCCATAACCACTTCGTACCCTTTCACCAAAATAAAGCCACTAAGCGCTGGGCGGACTTGATGCCCTACCGCAAGATCAGGCTCCGGTCCTGACGAGGACGAATTGTTCGCCGTCGAACTTATTGGTTGACACTCAGTCTAAACTTTAGAGAGCTTCTGTAAACCGCTAAACAATAATCGGTAACAAAGCGTTTACAAATCAGTCTGCAGCGGGATGATCTGGAACGCTGGTGGCAATTCCCTTGGCCTTCTGCGGACGGAGTTGCTGCTTCATCCAGCCGGAAAGGCCAGAGATTTTCCAGGCTTTCATCAGATCCTCGGGACCGGCGTACTTCACAACCTGAGCTTGCTCCGGCGCAGCCGCGGCAATGCGCTCCTTGGCGGACTTTGGCGTGGCTGGGTCCGTCGCTATCTGCTGCAGCCGGAAATTTGGGGTCTTGAGAGAGCTGAGGTACGCAACCGGATCGAGGGGAGCGACCGATTTCAGAAACTCCTGCGTGACGTACTTCGGCCGCTCGTTATCCGGCACCACCGGGCTCGACTGGAGCCAATCCGGCCAATCGCCCCAGGGGTCCAGCACATCGAGAGTCTTGATGCGGGGATCCACCTGCGCCGCCAAAATGGCAATCGCGCCGCCGGCTCCCTGGCCGAACATCCCGACGTGATCCATGTCCATGTCTCCACGCCGGGCCAGGTAGTTCAGAATCAACTGGACATCATGGACAGTGCTGCCCAGCGACTCGGGCAATTCACTGATGAACCATTCCTTCAGGGGTCGACCATGATATCGCTGGTCCGTCAGAGCAGGAACAAACCCCACCGCGGCAAAGCCATCGGAGGTGGCGCGTTTACACCAGCCCTCCTCGTGAAAGCGATCGATAGAATCCGTGTAGCTGTAAAGGTATAGGATCACTGGCGTCTTCTGGACGCCCTTTGGACGCGAGATCCATAACTCAATGGAATCTCTTGGGCGCCACTGCAGGGTCACCAATTCGCGCACAAACCCTCCGGGTTGCTCGCCGCCTTGTGATAGCAGGGGCGAAGCCGGCGTTAAGCCGGTCTTCCAGTCTCCAAGAGAAGTCCAATTTTCTTTCTCCACAGGCTGGGTGGGAGCTGCTTTTTCATCGGCTGGGGCATCCCTTTTCTTCGCACTCGCAGGCGCTTCCTGTTGCGAATGGACTCCGATGGATGTGGTAAGCAGCAGGGCTAGAGAGAACAGACAAAGGCTTAAATGACGCATGCGATCTCCGGTTATCTCTGGGTCGATTTGAATTTTGGTTTCAGCGTAAAGTCATATCAAAGCAATGTTTCAGGAAAAAAAACGAATCAGATGTTGGACGTCGGTCTCGCTGGAAGCAGTGTCCGGTGATTGCAGCCTGTTGTTGGAAGGTCATTGAGACCAGTCTAGCTTGCCAAATCTAGACAAGCGGCGGACCAGGAATTGTGAGCCTTGTTCAGTCAAGTGGTCCCTGTCCCTCAGCATTGGAGTTTCGTTTTTATCATCGGCGTACTCCACACAGCGATCGCTTTCGCAGGTGGCCTGAAAGAGCGAAACATATTCGACATGCCATGTGTTCTCAGCCAAGTTCTGCAACTGGGCATCCATGACCGCCGAATAGGGAGCAAGATGTTGCTGGGCCAGTCTCGGCTTATTCCAAGCAATCGAATAAGCTAGGAGTCGCGGTAACGGCGTGTCGTACTCCGCGACTGGGCCGAAAAGAACGACGCGAATGCCATGTGCCTTGGCCCATGTTATTACGCTCGCAAGTCCGTCCAAGTTTTTCCCTATCCATCTATAATTCACCAAAAGCGTCTGAATTGAGTGTTTCGGAATGTACTTCTGAAACACGAAATCCATCATATCCGCGCATAGCTGGCTCACTTCTCTGAAGCGTGCCTGATAGGCGTCGTGATGGACCGAGGGACTACAGCCCCATGCGGCGGCCAGCAGAACGTTGGAGTTTGGCAGTGATTCTTTCAGGCCTTTCCACAGCAAGTACGCGTGGCTGTCACCCAGGAGCAGGTAAGTCGCTTTATTGGGATCGATATGCAGACAATTGCTATCTTCAAAGACGGTCGATTGATTCGTTGCGGTGGTGATTGCGCAATCTCCAAGTTGCCCCTGCATCGAATCGGGCGGCAAACGGAACGCCGCGACTCGAACCGCGCGATTGGGGAACCGGCCTGGGAATCCGTTGGCAGAAATGACCATCGCGGACAAGGCAATGAGCGCGACTATGACGCCTGAAGAAAATGCAAAGAGCGGCTGCCGCTCAATTCGCCTGGAAGAACTGCTGCGGAATGGCCGCTCAACGAATCTCCAGGACAGAATCGCCAGGAGCATGCTGATCCCTAACAGCGTAACCCCTTTGCTTCTCTGTAGCCACAATGCGTGCGGATTGTCAGCGAGCAGTCCATTCAGATTCACGGACATTCCGAACAGTCCCAGATCATTCAGAATGATCACCGGCCAATGCCAAAGATACAAGGAGTACGAGATCAAACCGATAAAGGCCACTGGCCTCCAAGAGAGTGCTCTGGCAACCAGGGTCCTGCCTGACTCACCGGCGCCAATGATCAAGGCTGACCCCATACAGGGCGCCAAAGCGGCTAGTCCCGGGAAAGGTGTTTGCGGCCCATAGCGCACGGCCGAATATGCGATCAAAGCCATCCCTGCAAGGGTCACGGCATTCCGCAGCCACGCGTTTGGGAGGCGCGGGAAGAACCGAAGAGAGACTATCGTTCCCAGGAGCAACTCCCAGGCTCGGGTGTAGGACATGTAAAACGCGGTGTTCTGGTCATGCCGCACCGCCAAGATGCTGGCCACCAGCGAGGCAAAAAACAGCAGAACCACAGCATGTTTTAGGAATCTGGGGAAAAAGCGGTGAGCGAGCAGCAGAAAAACCGGAAAAGTCAGATAAAACTGTTCTCCGACGGCGAGGGACCAGATGTGTAGCAGCGGGTATGACATCGGCGCTTCAAAATAGCCCGAATGGTGGGCGAAATAGAAATTAGAAGTTGCGGTCGTGGCCGCGATCACGGACTTGGCATAATCGATCAGTTCGTTCGGTAACAAGAAGAAGCTGATCACCGCACTGAAGACGCTCAGCATGGCGAAAAGTGCCGGGAAGATTCGTCGAATTCGACGTTCGTAGAACGCCAGGACGGAAAAGCGGTTAGAAGCAATCTCTGAGAATAAAATTGAGCTGATCAGATAACCGGAAATCACAAAAAGGACGTCCACACCTATGAAACCGCCCGTAATTCTCCACGGCCATATGTTGTCAGCCAAAAGACTCAATACAGCCACGGTCCTGAGGCCGTCGATGTCGGGGCGGTATTTCATGGCCGCAGTCTGGGTGCGTGTTTCGTTCATCGAGCAAACTCCGTCGCAGTCATCCTGTATGTCTGGGGCATTTCGTTCCGAACTGAATATCACGGCATTGTTGCAGAAATAAAAACGAGGGCGGGCCAAGAACTTCAGCCCGCCCGGTGGTAGTTAAGACCGAAGAGTTGCCCCCCGTGTCAATCGTTTATTCGGTCTTGTTAACGAGACCGTAGTTGACGTTGTAATCAGAGCAGAAGTCGGCGTTGGCCTTCTTCGTGATGATCGCGCCGCCGGCATCGCCACCCTGCTCGGCCAAAGCTGGGGAGAGGGAGTTGCAGAGGTCGCCAGGGGTGGCGGGGTTGATCGTTGGACCGTTAGAGGCCGTGTTGATGCCGATAGCAGGCAAGTAGTAGTGGGAACGCCACACGTTGAGCGCGGTCAAAGGAACGAAGTCAAACTGCGTGCTGTTCAAGGTCTGCGCCGCCGTGATGAGGTTGCTAATCTGAGCCGGTACTGGAGATACAGTGACAAGTCGGAGAGCCGACCAAAGCGGGTAATCGCCGCTTTTCAGGCCTGCAAACGTGATGTTTGTGCAGCCCACGACAGTGCCGCCGCACGGATCGCCGGGAGCGCCGCTGCTGGGCAATGCGCCGTTGGTGTAGGTGTTTTGAATGGGATCCACGCCGCCGACGGTCAAATACTTGATGTTGGCTGCACCGGTTCCAGATCCAACGTTGCCGGCGCTCCAGAAGAAGTAGCCGATGCGTTCGTCTGTGTCGGTTCCATTCCCAATCTGCGTAACCATCTGGCCGGTGCCGATAACGCGTTTCCTGGCGGCAATGCCATTCGCGCCGTCCGAGGAAGGAAGGTTGAGAGGATTGCCCGGGGCCGGGCTGCAGTTAAACTGGTCTTGAGAGTTATGGAATTGGGAGCTGTTGACATTGCTGTATTCAAAAGTGTTGTAGGTGCCGGAGAGCGGCTCGCGAACGAGCGCGGTAACTGCTTGACTACCTGTGGGACCGAGCAAATCATTAGGGCGGGAAAGAACGCCAAGGAAGAATTGCGACAAGACATAAGTGGGAATGTCGGTGGCCTGGTAAATCCCAGTGCCTGAGGCGCCGGTGATAGGACCAACGCCAACGATAATTGGCTGGGCGCCAACGATGGACACGGCCCAGTTCGGTGGAACGGCAGCGGTGGTGTTAATCGGATCGTTGCCGGAGATGTTGAAGTCAAGGACGTGGAAACTCTTGCCGGCGCCAAAAGCGTCCGTAATCGAGTTTCCGTTCGAATAGCCAAGACCCGCGGTTTGGCGCAGGATCAAGTCGAACGGCTGACGGTAGATCCCTGCGTTGCAGGGCGAGAGGGCGCGGTAGGTCGCGTACTTGGCATCTTCCGGACGAATGTCGGTGCCGGCGAAGTTCCAGTGCTGTTCGTTTAGGAGGTTGATCACCGTGGTGGGAATTCCCAACGGGTTATCGGTGAAGGTGTGGCCCGAAGTCGGATTCGAGTTCAGGATGTTGTCCGCTGGCGAGGGGACTTGGTCATTAGCCGCCAGGACCAAGTGCTGAACATAACCGGTTCCCGCGGGGGCGGTTCCGTCGCCCGGGTCTGCTTCAAAGAAGCCACGATCGCCCAGCACGGAGTCCAGGTTCGTGTACATGAAGACGTTGAAGCTGCCTGCCGGGTGCTGGCAATCGGCCCCTGTACCTTTGTCCCAAACGACCCAAACGTTGCCGCTTTCAGTCGTGGGCCCAAGCCGATTGTCGACTGCGTTCATGGTGCTACCACTGTGGAGGCTTCCGGTCTTCCTCGACCAAACGCAAGCCGTGTTCGGACCAGTAATGCTGTCCTCATAGACCACGGCAGCCTGGCCGACTTCCAAAGCCAGTGCCGATGAGCCGCCACCGATGAATACCGACTGAGCATTCGAGACGCTGATAATCGCACAAAACGCGATCGCCAGCGCTAACACGTACTTCGTAAATTTCATATCTTCTCCTTGTTTTCTTTCTGATTGAGTGACTGACCACTCCGCAGAAGAGCGAGGCTGAGGAAGCCCTTCCGAGAACGAAGCGTAAGGGGCAGGGTGAGCGGCTAGGGCAACGAGACGAGCATATTGTTGTTCCGCTGCGCTCTCCGCCAAGACTGCTTTGCGCCACGTGTCCGCTCTTATACCCGAACCTGTTTTAAGCGGCATCAACGAAACATCAACAGTCGATAACTTTCGAAATGCACCTGTCGAACACTCGAACACCAACGATCTTCGAAGGCACAAAACTACTCCTGTCTCTGTGATAACGTTCTCGCGACAGGTTATTCAATGCGGGAATCATTAAAGTTTAGAGACAATCGATGATTTCCACAGGATAGCCGCAGCTTCCTCGAGGCCGTCCGCAGTGGTCTGGATTCTCGCTAAAGAGTGAGCGCTCACGGCGACTTCCTCGCGTCTCGGGGCAGGCGCATTTGCTGTTTGGATCCAGACCGGATCCGACGCCGTCGGTGTGCGCGGGGGAAAAGGAATGGAAGTTATGAGCTCTCGCGAAGGAGGCGATGCAGTCCGTCCCTTGTTCGCAATGCCGTTGTTCACCGTAGCCGCGACCGACACGGTCCCACCCAGCTTCACGTTCGTCAATCGCAAAGGGCTTTCGTGAATCGGGAATGAATATTCGGTATCAAACGCCTTTACAATCACGTGGAACGAGAATTAACTCTTAAACGCAGCGAAGAGGTTCTGCAGCACTGCCAAGGTCACCAAGTTTTAACCTTGCGTTTTTATTTCCGGGATCATTTGTGTGCTCGTATAGAGTTACTATCGAAAATAGCGGTCAACACCAAACCGCAATAGTCGAGAAAGCGAGCCGATGTGAACAGCGCGACAAACGATGGTCCTCTGAAGAGTTTGATTAGGGGCCTTCCCGTGATCGGACCAGCAACTAGAAGGTTGGCTCATTTGCCCCTGGTGATGCGGGCCCGGAGGCTGGCTTTCCCGGGGTCAGCCTCGTTTTGGGAGACGACTTACCGGAAGGGAGTTCAGAGGCAAGCCTGCCCGGGTTCCTATGGCCGGCTGGCGGAGTTCAAGGCGGAGATAGTGAACGAGTTCGTGCGGACGAAAAACATCCGCACAGTGATTGAATTCGGCTGCGGTGACGGCTCACAACTCGAACTAGGGCAATACCCGGATTATGTTGGCGTGGATGTCTCGGCCAGCGCAATCGCACAATGTCAGTCGCGGTTTGCGTATGACTCCAGCAAGCGCTTTTACTTGGCCGATGCGCTTCCCGTAGATATTGCCCAGGTCGATTTGGCTCTTTCGCTGGATGTAATCTATCACCTGATCGAGGACGACGTATTCCAGGTCTACATGAAACGCCTGTTCCGATCCTCGCAACGGTACGTGGCGATTTACGCAAGCAATTACGATGCGTGGGTGAAAGGGTTCCACGTAAGGCACCGGAAATTTACGGCCTGGATCGAAGAAAAAGCGCGCGAGTGGCGGCCAGACGGCTTTGTTGCGAATCGTTTTCCCTTTGATCCAACCTGCTCAGACGATACCTCCTTCGCGGATTTTTACTTCTTTGCGCGCCAAGCGGGCGAGTCTTCAACCGAGACTGGTGCGCCCGGGTCCCCTGGATAAATGCAAGCCGAACTCACCATGTGAGTTTTCGCCGTTAAGACACGGAGCCATGTAAGCCGTTGGGTAAGGGCTGGACTATTGGGAACTAGCCCGGATTTGTCCTGAACTAAACAACTGGAGCACGTGGAGAGTAGAAAAAGGCCGCTTTCTCAGGCCATAACTGCAGAGACAATTGGCGATATCCAGAGAATAACCGCAGCTTCGACGGGCCCATGCGCAGAGGCCCGGATTCACGCCAAGGCTGAACTTTCACTGCGACTTCTGAAACAGGTAAATACCGAGAGGTTGCGCGATGCGATTGCCGAACCCATCTGGTAGCTGCGCCGGCGGGTTGGAGTTAGCGCTGGCAGCGACGAAGATGACATATTGTCCCTGGACTTGTCCGACAACGGCGGAGGCGGGAAAGGAGACGGCACAGACGGAGGTGGTACCGAAACAGTTCCACGGATTGGAGTTGCTGAAAGGTGGATAATTGGACCCGATATATATCGTGGCATTCGGAAACAGTCCCGCGGAATTGGGGTCCTCAATTCCCAGAGTGATCGCGACGTCGCAATTCTCTGACCCCAGTGCTTCGCTCGGATCGTTCACGCTGCCCGAGGAACCAACGGTGAGAAACTCTCCTCCATAAATCGTGTCCGTGAATGGGATCGCAGCCACGGTTCCGGCACCCTGACCGTGGTTTGCCGCGATTGAAGCTTGCAGAGCCGAACAGGCCGGATCGTTCCCCGCGTGGTTTCCGAATGCCGAAGCCAGAACGGTGATGTCGTAGGTCTCGGGTACCTTATTCTTAGGTGCGTACATGAACCCGTTATATTTCGCGCCAATGATGCTCGGTATATCTACGGGCGACGAAGGTTCCTGCACGCCGATCACGCCATTGCCACCGCCGAACGCGCCGGCTGTGCTCACCGAACCGCTAGTATTGAAGCTGCTCACGAGCAGCCCCGATTTCCCAATGCTGATGAGTTCCATGTTTGAGCGCAGCCCGTAGGAGTTCAGCGGATAAGAGGTGACCGCTCCCAAGGTGGAAACGGAACAGCCACCCGTGACGGTGGACGGGGTGCCCGACAACGGGCCGATTAGATAAGGTGTCGCACTGAAGGTGACGGCCGAGCCTTGCGTGACAATGCCCACCATACCATAGTCGGAGGTGTCGGTTGACTGGGTGGATTGGTTCGGGACGTTCACATAGAGAAAGGAGGTCTGTTGCGGAAAAACAGGACAAGCCGTATTGTCTGCCATCGCGGCGGGCGCGGCGCTTACTACAGTGGCAACGCTTCCGGTTCCGGTTTGCACGCTGAGGAGGTTTGCCAGCGCTCCCGCTCCGGGAATCTCGACAGCCCAAGCTCCGGTCAAAGGAGGGTTCTGCGGGACGTAACCGGAGCTGGTCGTGGCAAAGTTTTCCGAGACCGCGAGGAAACCTGTGTTAGCAGCGGTGAAAATCCCGCTCAAGACTTGCGTGGGAACGATGATTGATTGACTGTTGCTGACAAAGGCAGACACTCCGATCTGATTGGCCGAATGATCGAAAGACGAGATGCTGGTGCCCACCGGGTCTACTGTGACGACAAAGGGTCCGCCAAAGTAAGTATTCACCTTTCCCGTCGCTGGTGAGGTGACGGGTGGAGCCGTTTGGCCACAGCCGCCGAGGGCTTGGAGTGCAAAGCACAGACAAAGCGACATCGCCGCGAGCGCGGCTTTTTCATGCATTGGACACTTCATGACATGTTCCTCGCACCATCGAAGCAATTCTCCCTACACTGGGGATCTATCTTCATGTGACCCGAGACCAAGCGTCAAAAAGCGAATTTCAAGCCGAACTGCAGGATCCGCGGATCATGAGCGTCCACGGGATGAAGAAATGAGTTACCCGTCAAGCAATCTACTCCGCCTCCGCCGGCCGCCGAATACTTCGCGCTCGCTCCACCATAGCAGCCGATAATGTTGTTGCCGTTATTGCCTGGATGGGACGCGTCATAAATCCGAAATTGCGTGTGGTTGAAGACATTGAATCCTTCGACGCGAAACTCCAGGTCTCTTTCGCCGAAAACCTTGAAATGCTTTAAAAGAGAAAGATTGAAGTTCGTCCGGCTGGGATTTTTTGCTGAATTCCGCCCACAGCTGCCGAAGGTTAGTCCCCTGGGAGCAACATAAGCCGCGGGGTTCAGCAGGAGAGGTCCGATCGTTTGCGGGATGTTTCCATCCGCAACGGGCACGTATGGACTGCCGACACAGTCCGCATACGATCCCGTTCCGAAGTAGTTGGCAACACCACCGTTGTCGGAAACGCCGATTCCGCCCGAGCTCCCTCCATTGATTATGCTGAAAGGCGTGCCCGTCTGGAAAATGACGATTCCCGAGAACTGCCAATCGTCCAGCAACAGTTTGGCTCCCGAGGAATCCAGGATTCCCCCGCCGCTGGCGGACGCGCCATAATTTGACAATTGGTTTGTCGGATCATTATCGAAGGCGTGATTCACACTATTCAACACACTGCGAATCGGCATCGCGTATATAAAACTGAAGGCGGCATTTTGCCGTTGATCGAAGTTCGAACTGGCTCGATTGCTGGCTAGGTCGTAGGAGTTCACGAAATCCGCATCCGCCCGGTCGGATGAATTATCAATCGAGTGGCTATATGTGTACGACAGGCCGAACGAGAGCGGCGCGGTGGTCTTGCGCACGCCGAGCTGGAACGCGTTGTAGTTGGAACTGGCAATATTGGCGACGTTGAGAATGCTGCCCAGGGTCGGATATGGGCGAAATACACTGGGATTGAACGGCTTTCCAAAGCCAGCAACGCCATAGCAGGCGATGTTCATGTTTACCCAACTCGGTTGCCCGACCGAGATTACTGGTCCACCGTTCGGGTTATTGGTTATGCCACCAAGCTCGAAAATTCCGCCGGAGCTCCCGGCGCAGTCTTCTGTCCAGATCATCGGGCGCCCGGCCGGATAGGGATTGAAGGCGGGATCGACCGGATGAACCTGGTTGAGGTCCCGGACAGCCGTTAGATGAGTGCCCTCGCTGCCCACATAAGCCGCAGTAACGGTAACCCCTTTAGATATCTGTTGCTCCACGCTCAGGCTCCACTGTTGGACGTATGGGTACGTAGCCTTAGTGGGAATCGAAGTCACATTAATTGGATACGCAATTGGACCGTTAATGACGGGTTTTAGCGGGTCCTGGGCGAAATAGGAACCGCAGGGGGTGCCGAGTAGCCCGAATCCGCCGAGGCACTGGTAACTCGCAGGGTTCAGTCCGGTCTCACTGATCGTCAAAGGCGCGCTGCCGATGAGAGAACCGGTGTTCGCTTCGTAGCTTGTGCCATGCTCATAGAAAATCCCGTAGCCGGAACGAACGGCCGTTTTGCCATTTCCGAAAACGTCCCAGGCGATTCCGACGCGCGGCATTGGGTTCAAGATATGGCTGCTCATACAACTTTTCGGGATTCCATTCGCTCCGCATTGGACCATGCCGTTAATGGTAACGGGGTCGGGATTGCCTAAGTCTTGCGGCACCGCTACCAGGCTGTTTCCCAAACTGGAGGACTGGGGACGAACGAGGAATCCATAGGTCGGATCAAGAAAAACTCCCGATGCGATCGAAGGATTGTAGGCCGAAGCTTCCCAGTTATAGGCGGTGCCCTTGCTGTTATACCAGGAACCGAACAGTCCGAAACGGATACCGAGGTTGAGAGTCAGACGCTTGGTGACCCGCCAGTCGTCCTGGACGTAGGGCTCCGCAAGTTGATACCGGTTGTAATACTTGTCTTGGGTGCTGTCCTGTTGATAGGAAGAAAATTGAGCCCCCAGGAAGTTGGCGAAAGCGTTCGTCGTATCAATTTGTGCCGAACAATAGGGTTCAGCGATGCATTTAGCGACTGTCGGGCTTCCTCCGGCTCCTTGATCGTTAAACGAAATCACACCCTGAACGTCCCCACTATTCAATCCATTCGCGGCGCCCAACTCGTTCTGCTGGGCAAAAACGACTTCAACGCCGAACTGTAACACATGCTTGCCCCAGGTCTTGCTCACGTCGTCGCGTATTGTGTAGGTAGGAATGGTATCGGTCCAAGGAGTATATCCGGTGTCAATATTGAACCCGTGAGATCCGTATGCGGCATTGGTGCCCTTAAACAGGAGAGCCGGAATTTTTCCGCCGAAACTTGTGTCAAAGAAGGCGCCGATCGGACCGATGGGACTGGTTGCGGGAGTAGGACCCGATCCTGTTACAGTACAGTTCAGGTTTCCCGAGGAATCCGTTGGACACGCTGTGTCCAATATGGAGGGGCGAGTTAGGTCTACGCCTTGGCCCCCCTTTTGAGCCAGGTTAATGTGAGCAACTACGTAACCAAAGGAGAGGTGGTTCGAAAAGCCCTTTGGAAGAACGCTTACGAGACTGGCAATCATGCTGAGCCCCGGACCGTTGATGTGGTTCTGGACAGTTGGAAAACTGTTTTCGACGAGTCCCCACTGCGGGGTAAGAACCGTTGTGTCCCAGGAGTCGTGTATAAAACGGAACGAGAGAATTTCAGTAGGGCTCAGGTTCTGGTCGATGCGAAACAACGATTCTTTCCAAGTTGTGCTAGGCGAAACGGACACCACGTAGCAGGCTGGATTCGAGGGCAAAGAGACTGGCGAATTGCACCCACTGACCGCGTTGGGAGCGGGGAGCAGACCTGTGTTGAGCAACGCCTGGGAAGTTGGGTCGATCGGAATTTGGTCCGTGGCAACGCCGCTGGTGGTGCCGTTGTAACCCGAACGGCGGTATGCCCCCTGAGCTGAATCATATGCCATGACCGGGCAATCCGGGTAAAGGGGTTTGTCTTGGGCCGGGAGCCCCGCCGTTTTGTCTGGGGGACATATGTCACTGAAATCTCCTGACCGCTCTGCATTCGAAGGCACAGCCTGGTTATAAGCCACCGGCGTCTTTTCGAACCGAAACTCCTGCGAGAAAAAGAAGAACGTCTTCTGTTTACTGGTATTGTATTTCCCGGGGATAAAGATGGGCCCGCCGAAAGTGAAGCCAAAGTCATTCCGCCGGTAAAGCGGCGCTTTCCCCGGCTGGTCGAAGAAGTTGCGCGCATTGAACATTTCATTGCGAATAAATTCGTACCCATCCCCATGAAAGTCGGAAGTACCAGACTTGGTCGTGAGCAATACAATGCCCGACGCGGTCTTGCCATACATCGCGCCATAGTTCGAGGTGAGAACCTTCATCTCCCCGATCGCATCAACGCTGGGATTTACAATAAACGTGTTCGCCCCGCGTGCTGCGTTAATGCCATTGTTCAGCACGTCCGTCCCGTCCACTTCAAAAATGTTGTATTCAACGCGACCACCGTTCACACTATATTTAGCGCTGCCGGCCACGCCCGTTTTGCCCTCGTCCTGTCCCGTCTGGTTGCTCACACCGGGCACCAAAGCGATCAATTGATAGGCGATCCGTCCGTTCAGAGCTAAGGTCTTCACCTCCGTCTCGTTTAGCGTTCCTGAAACTTCAGCATTCGAAGTTTCGATTTGTCCGGCTCCGCCTCCTTGTACCGTGACAGATTGTTTTCCCTGAAGTACCACCAGCTTTACGTCGTACACAACGGCCTGATCAGCCAAAAGCGTAATTTCCTCGCTTGTAAACGGGTTGAATCCCTCCGTCTCGAAGGCGACCTTGTACCGCCCGGCGGGTAGGTGTGCGAAAGTGTAGTGACCGGTCTCGTCGGACGCCACGTCAATCACGTTGGAATTGTCTAGATTGACGAGTTGCAATTTTATCGTTGGGACAGCGAGTCCTTGGGGATCGGTAACCTGCCCGGAAATCTGCCCTTTGTCGGACTGCGAAAATGCCAAGGTAGCGCTGAAGAGGAGAGATACAAACGCACAGAGTATTTTAACGACTGTTCGGGACATGAACTGGTTGCTCCTGCAAATTCGTGCTGGGCTTCGAGCCAATTTTTCTCACAAAATGACGCGCTTCAGGTTCTCTCTCGAAAAGCGAATCTAATTCGCACGCACTTGAACCCAAAAATCAGATGGGCGTGTCAACCCCAAACGAGATGCTCGAGCCCAGCATAAGTTCGCTGGTAAGCTGCTCCCTCACACCAAAAGCTCTGGTGATTTCGAGGTTTCTGAAACTGTCCGCAGGCAAGGAACTCAGTTCCGAAGCGCGATTTAATGAATTCTCCCCAGATCTTGCAAAAATGTTAGCGACCATTCGCCTTCCAAAACCAACCTGCGGATTTCCAGAGACGACACAACTCCATGCCAACCATCGAAACACACATTCTTCAAGGATGGCTCAGAAGGTGAATTCCGGCTCCCTGACGCTGGCTGATATATACAAAGGTTCTTTTGCTTTTAGGTGAAGTTACGATTACAGATGTGTTAAGCGGAGGGGAACGACGATTGTTAAAGCTCCATTCACACTCTGTTTTTAAAAGCTCAGATAGACTCTCTTCATGAAAACTGGGTAGGTGATCTTATCTCAGTTTTCAGGTTCAGTCGAAGTGGTCTCTTACCCAGGCCCAAGTCAGGACACAGAGCAAAAGAACCTCAGCCACGACGTACTCGATGAGGATCAGCAGGAGCCCGCTAAAGGTGATTCAGTCGCACCCCATTCGGAAGTTCCAGTACTGGGGATTTCCGCGGAAGGAACAAGAAATGAAAGAACCAAGGATGAGAATTCTTGTTCTCCTTGTTTTACCACTGTTGCTGAGCTGCCCAGGCGCCACATTTGCGCAGCAACCGCCCGCTCAAACAGCGCTTGGAAATGCGAATACTTCAAGCGCTTCAGCCCGCGACGATGCGGACCATCCGGTGCCCGCTGAAAGAAATCCCCGTTACAAGATCTGCCGGGATGATGTCTTGCTTCTTTCATTCCCCCTGACTCCGGAACTGAATCAAAAAGTCATTGTGCAGCCCGACGGATTCATCTCGCTGCAAAACGCCGGAAATATCTACATCCAGGGGCTAACGATTCCCGGCGTCATCGAGGCAGTGAAAAAGGCGTATGCAGGTACGTTGCATGACCCAATCGTGGATGTAGATTTGGCCGATTTTCAAAAGCCGTTTTTTATAGTACTAGGCCAAGTGGGAAAGCCCGGCCAATACGATTTGCGCTATGACATTACGGTAACCCAAGCAATCGCCGTTGCAGGGGGATTCGAGCCGACGGCTAAGACTCAAGTATTTTTGTATCGGGCTGTAAACTCGAATTGGGCAGAGGTTCGTGAGTTGAAAATCAAAGACCTCTTAAACGGAAAGAATATTGCCGAGGATGTTCATCTGCGGCCGGGTGACATGATTTTTGTTCCCGAAAAGTTCATCGCCAATTTCAAGAAGTACGTTCCTTACTCGGTTAGCTTCGCTCCACCGTACACGACTTTCTGAGGCGAGCCAGTGAGTTGACTCGAGATGACAATGGAGAGAACTTCAGCTGTTAAAAAATCGGCCCGTGACGAAGTCTCCAGCTTGACATTGCGGGACATGTTGCGCCCTTTGTTCCGCCACCGATTGGTGATGCTCCTGACGTTTTGTTCGGTTTTCCTCGCTTCCATTTTCGTAGCATGGGACTGGGTGGCCCGCTATTACGAGGCGAGCATGCAAGTGGTTGTTGGCAGAGAACGTCTCGACCCCGCCGTGACTCCGCAACCCACAGCCGCAGTGCAGGAGACCGGCAGCCAAATGGTGGCGACTGACGACGTTGCGTCCGAGGTTACGCTACTCCAAGGGACGGATATGTTGCGGGAGGTGGCGCTGGCCTGCAAATTGGTTAAGGACGGACCGCCTTCCTGGAGCGGACTCGATTCGCGTGGTCCGGAAGTTCGGAAAGCGGCCGCGATCGAGGGCGCGACGAAAGTACTCGCGGGCGCCATCAAAGTGGATTTTCAGAAAACATCCCGCGTAATCAATGTGCGCTATGGGACAACGGTTTCGCCGGAAACCGCCGCCTGCGTTCTACAAACACTCGGCAAGCTATATCTGGAGAAACATCTGCGGCTGCAACGCCCGGCCGGCGCCCTTGAGTTTTTCGCGCAGGAAACGGACAGATATCAGAGGGCGCTGAGCGAATCGGAAAGCCAGTTAGTCAAGTTCAGCAAGACGGAACGCGTAGCTGCACCGGAAGTGCTGCGGGCGACCCTGGCGCAACAACTCGTGACGGCACAGGGGACTTTGCACGAAACTCACCAGAAGATCGCCGCCGACCTGCAAAGGCTTGAGAACCTCAAGGGGCAACTCAGGCAGACTCCCTCGCGGTCTTCGACGGCGGAAACTTCACTTGCCGCAAACACGCTGCTCGAGCAAATGCACACCTCTCTGCTGGCTTCTCAGCTGAAGCGAACACAACTGCTGATGAAGTATGAACCCTCTTATCCGCTTGTGAAAGAAGTCGACGAGGAGATCGCCGAGACCAACCAGGCAATCGCCGCTGCCGAACAGGCGAAATACATCAACACCACGACGGATCGTGATCCAACTTTCGAGTATCTCCGCCAGGATGAGGCAAAGACCGAAGCCGATTTGGCTTCCGATCAAGCCAGAGCGGCGACATTGCAGAGCTCCATCCGCGACATGGAGGTACAAATGGTTGATTGGGATGCCAAAACGGTCCAGCAGTCGGCTCTGCTGCGTGAAGCAAAAGCGAATGAGGAAAGCTACTTGCTGTATCTGACCAAACGGGAGCAGGAGCGCACCTCCGATGCGCTGGACGATAAGCGCATTGCAAACGTAGCGATTGCAGTCCCCGCTCGAGTCCCGGTTCTACCGGCTCGCAGCCCGTCTTCTGTTGTGTTCTCGGGATTTTTGCTTGCCATTTTCGCCGCCATCGCCGCTGCATATCTGGCGGAACTTGCCGATCCATCTTTCCGAACACCCTCCGAGGTGGAGGACACGCTAAATATTCCAATCCTTGCGGCTGTGCCGAAACAGGTAGGCTAGGTCGAATGTTGCTGGAGCACTTCAAATTGGGTGTTCAACCCTTCGGCGTCACGCCGGATGCGAGATTCCTTTATCTGAGCCAAACCCACCGCGAGGCACTCGCATCCCTGTTCTACGGGATACAAGCCGGAAGAGGCTTCACCGCGTTAATCGCGGCGCCCGGGATGGGCAAGACCACTCTGATTTTTCATCTTCTCGGTCTCCTGATGGAGAATGCAAAAACCGCATTCTTGTTCCAAACGCTTTGCCGCCCCGAGGAGTTCCTTCGCTCCTTACTGGTAGATCTCGGAATCGATGACGAGGGTGGCGATTCAGTTCGCATGCACGCGAAACTTAATGCCTATTTGCTTCAGGAATCCAAAAAGGGCCGCCAAGTCGTTGTGGTGATTGATGAGGCCCAGAATCTGGATGAGCGAGTGTTGGAACTGGTCCGAATGTTGTCAAATTTCGAAACTCCGGGCAAAAAGCTGATGCACTTGGTGCTCTCCGGTCAACCACAGTTAGCCGAGAGACTCTCTTCGGAGCAGCTCACCCAGCTTCGCCAACGCATTTCGATTGTGGCGCGACTCGCGCCTTTCAAAGCGAACGAGACCCGCGAATACATTGAACATCGCTTGCGCGTAGCGGGCGCCCCGACAGATAAGGAGATTTTTTCCAACGAAGCCTATGCGATGATCGCGCAGCAGTCAGGCGGCATCCCGAGGAACATCAACAACCTGTGCTTCAATGCTATGTCGTTGGGGTGCGCTTTGAATAAGGACCAAGTCGAGGTTTCAATGGTCCGGGAAACGATCAACGACCTGGACCTGACTACCATTCCAAAGCCGAAGGCCCCTCCTTCCCCTGGTACTTGGTCTTCCGATTCACTTTCGCTTTTGAAGCCCATTCCCTCAGTTTCTGGTGTCTGGCGATACCGTTGGGCCGTGGGGGTCGCCTTTTTGATTTGTCTGGTCCTGCCGCTGGTGTACCGTGCGGTCCCATCAAACAACCGAGTCTTGGCGCAGCCGGCTGCAGTTGCCGTTCCGCAGATAGCCAGCAGCGACTCGGATGCGGTTCGCACGGTTGATGCGTCCTCGTCCGCATTGACCCAACAACGAACCGAGGAGAAGGAGACGATGAGCAGGCCGATTGCTCCCGTTTCAGGTTCGCGGCGCAAAGGGCACTCCCGCTCGAGTCGACGTTCACATCGAACCACGTCCAGCAACACGAGTATCCAAAGTAGTTCCGCCGGGGGTGTCATCGTGCAGCCAGCGGCGGAAACTCTCTCTGACCCGCAAGTTCTACAGAAGGCTCAAGGAACGGTCGACCAAAGGCCTGTCCCTTTTGGACCTGTGCCACAAAGGGACAAACCATGAGCAAGAATTACGAACTGCTGCAGCGGGCGGACTTCGGACTGGGCGTGGCACCCGCATTTGCAACTGGGACGAGTACGGCGGCCGCGGAAAGTGTTACTCCAGCAATTGCCGGAACCGCAGAAGTTCTCTCCACTCTAGTGCCGGAAGTTCGCGAGGAAGCTCTCAAGCTGGTTCAGCGCCTGTTTCTGATCCCCCAACAGCAGCCGTCGCCAAGAGCGGTCGTTTTTGCGGGTCTGGATGCGAACATCGGTTGCAATTGGCTCTGCGCCGTTATAGCGAAGTTGCTGGCAAAGAGTGTTCCCGGCTCCGTCTGTCTGGTCGAAGGGAATTTTCGTAAGCCTTCGTTGTCCGATACGCTGGGCTTGAACCCTGATCGCGGTTTGGTCGATTCGTTGCGGCAAGTTGGCTCTATCAGGGATTTTGCGAGACAGTTAGGTTCGGACAATCTTTGGCTACTTGCTGCTGGTGCGCCTGCGGAGGACCCCACGATCTTGCTCAACTCGGATCGCATGAAAGAAAGGCTTAGCGAACTTCGTGAGGAATTCGACTATGTCGTGATGAATGGACCACCTCTGAATGCTTTTGCTGACGGGATGGTTCTCGGTCGCTTGGTGGATGGAGTGGTTCTTGTCCTCGAGGCCAACTCGACGCGCCGAGAAGCAGCTCTGCGTGTGACGGAAAGCTTAAAGGCTATGAATATTCCGGTGCTGGGAGCGGTGCTGAACAATCGCACTTTCCCGATTCCGACAGCCCTATATAAGCGCCTCTAGGCCCTGTTCGAGCTTAGTTGTTCAGATGGTAACAACGTTTGTGGCTGAGAAAGGCGGAGCTTTGTCTGTTCTTATCCCAAGTGCGGCTCACGTGTATTGGCCTCCGGTCAGCGCTCCGCCCGAGGCGCCTTGGCTCTGGTTTGCAATACAGACTAGGCCGCGGCACGAGAAGAAAGTGAATTCCGAACTTCGCGAGAAAGGGATTAACAGCTTTCTTCCGCTTCACCGCGAGAAGCGCCGCTGGAGCGACCGCAGCCAGTGGGTCGAATTGCCCATGTTCTCGCAGTACCTGTTCGTGCGCATGCCCATATCCGGGGACTCACGACTTCGAGTCCTTCAGACAACGGGCGTAGTTCAATTCGTCGGCGCGACCGGGCGCGGCGTACCGATTCCGGACGACCAGATCGAGAGTCTCCTCGCCATGGTTTCTCGTGGCATTCCGACCGTATCTCATGAATTTCTTCGTGTGGGCCAGCGAGTGCGGATTCGGGGGGGAGTTCTGGAGGGAATCGTGGGCATCCTTTCAGCAATCAGGAATGAGAAGAGTCTCGTCGTTTCCGTGGATCTCATTCAGAAGTCAGTTGCCATACGAATTGACGGATTTGATGTAGAGCCTGCGTAGTTCACCTTCCACGTCTCGAGTTCACTAAAATGGGCACGAAATTTCAGGAAATCATGAGCGGAGTCATGCTCCGAGCATTGATGGTCGTCGACATCAGTCTCCTGATGCTGTCCTTTGCTCTTGCTGTTATTTTGGCCAAGACCGGAGAGCGCTGGGCGAATTTTGGCAGTTTTTTTGCAACCAAAGTCACCCTTCTCAGCTGCGTATTGTTTGCCATTGCTCTCTTTATGGGCCACGGCATCTTGGTGATGTGCAATTTGTACCAGTCGAAACGCCTGTCCACAAAGGGCGCGGAGGCGTTCGACGTTTTGAGCGCGATGACGCTTCTAACCGTGTGCCTATGGTGCGAAGCGAAATTGTCCCACGTGTCGGGAAATACGACGTATTTCCTGGTGGCGTTCTGGGCGATCGCGACGGGCCTGATCATTGTCACTCGTGTGCTGCTTCGATCTGTTCTCGGAAGCATCCGGAAGCGCGGCAGGAACTTGCATCACGTTCTGATCCTCGGGACGAACGCGCGCGCCGTGAACTTCGCGCGCAAAATCGAGACGATGCCCGAGCACGGATGCCGGCTTCTAGGTTTTGTGGATGACGATTGGAGTGGGATGCGGGAATTCGAAGAGTCCGGCTTTCGCCTTGTGTGCGACCTTGAGGGCTTACCAGAGTTCCTGCGCAAAAATGTCGTGGACGAGATCGCGATCTATCTGCCGCTCCGCTCCTTCTACGAGCGCGCTGCTGAAATCGTTCATCTGACCAAGCTTCACGGGATGCTCATCCGTTTGGACACAGACATCTTCGATTTGAAGTTTGCTCGCCATCTAGCTGACGCGATCGACGACGTTCCCCATGTCATCGCGAGCAGCAGCGGCATAGACGGCTGGCAGTTGCTGATGAAGCGGATTTTCGATCTCGTGGGCTCCCTGGTTCTGCTGATTCTCCTTTCGCCGCTATTTCTTGTGGTGGCGGTTCTTATCAAACTGACGTCGCCCGGAAATGTGTTTTTCTCGCAGAAGAGAATGGGGCTAAACAAGCGGCAGTTCTTGATGTACAAGTTCCGGACCATGGTTCCCACGGCGGAACGCATTCAGGAAAAACTCGCGCACCTAAACGAGATGAGTGGCCCGGTCTTCAAGATCAAGAACGATCCGCGAATCACTCCGCTGGGACGGATTTTGCGCAAAACCAGCATCGACGAATTGCCACAACTGTTCAACGTACTGAAAGGAGATATGAGCCTCGTTGGTCCGAGGGCCATGTCCGTCCGCGATTATCAGTTTTTCAGCGAGGACTGGCAGCGGCGGCGTTTTAGCGTGCCTCCGGGAATTACCTGCCTGTGGCAAGTCTCCGGCCGCAACACTATACCGTTCGATCAATGGATGGTTCTGGACATGCAGTATATCGACCGTTGGTCGTTCTGGCTCGATCTCAAGATTTTGGCGCAGACCATCCCCGCCGTCTTTCGGGGTTTGGGAGCTGGCTGAGTTTGAAGATGCAACTGCCAGCGCGGTTAGCAGCCGATTGCGGGAGAACCGCCAAGTGAGCGAGAACATCAACATCGCGGAGTCACACTCGACAGGGGTGTCGTCTGAATCCTGAGCTACAAGAAAAAATCCTCGTTACAGGCGCCTGTGGTTTTATCGGCCATTACCAAGTCCCGCGCCTGAAAAGAGAGGGGAACTGGATCCGCGGTGCTGACAGTAAGTTACCCGATTACGAGACAAGCGTAGCGGACGAGTTCGCGCAATTGGACCTGCGCAAGTATGACAATTGCCTCTTGGCGACACGAGATGGAATCGACGAAGTATACAATCTAGCGGCAGACATGGGCGGCATGTTCGTCGAAGACCGCGTGGAAGGACTCTTGCGCCAGATGGCGTCCGACTATCACGAACCGTGGAGTCTCGGCGCCGAACGGATGGTGTTGATCAATGAACTAGTTGACTTGGTTTCCCGCGCTGCCGGCAAAAACCTGTCTAAGAAACATGATCTTGGCAAGCCTCTAGGCGTGCGTGGGCAAAACAGCGATAATGAACGGCTCAAACAGGCATTAGGCTGGGAGCCCTCCATCCCGCTCGAAGTCGGCCTGGACGTCACGTACACGTGGATTGATTCAGAGTCGGCGGGACGCCTCGCAGGTCAATTCCCGTGTTCTCAAGATTAAGGAGCCTCCAATCCTTCGGCAGCAGCACCCTCGCCCGCAACACTGTCTGGATGTTGCTAGGGTTGGGGCTCAAGCTTGTCATCCAAGCGCTGTATTTCGCCGTTATTGCGCGATCCCTGGGCGCGCGCAATTATGGGGCATTTGTCGGGGTCGTCGGACTCGTTGGGATTGTATCCCCCTTTGGCGCGTTGGGGAGCGGACACCTGCTCATCAAGAACGTCTCGCGGTCCCTGGCGCAATTCAAGGCGAACTTCGGCCTCGCCCTGCTGACCACACTTTTATCAAGCTCGATTCTGTTCGGCCTGGTCGTGCTCGTTTCCCATTTTGTTCTGCCAGTCGCAATTCCCCTCCAGCTAGTGATGCTGGTGGCCGCCTCGGACCTGTTTGGGAATAGCATCATTACAATCTGCGTGCAGGCGTTTGTGGCGTTCGAACGCTTGAAATGGACGGCCTCGATCAACGTAACGCTCAGTGCCTTGCGGCTTGTGGCAGCGGTCATTTTGGTTGTGCTCTACCACAGTCCATCCGCATTGCAGTGGGGGTGGTTCTACTTTGGAAGCACTAGCATCGTAGCAATGTTAGCCTTGGGCTTGGTGATCGCGAAATTGGGCGCCCCGACGCTGAATCTTTCGCGGACCGCCGCCGAATTCAGAGAGGGCTTGTACTTTTCTGTCAGCAAAAGCACCGAAACCATCTACAACGATATTGACAAGACTATGCTTGCTCGGTTGGGAACACTGGAGGCCACGGGAATCTATGGTGCTGCTTATCGCCTCATTGACGTCAGCTTTGCGCCTGTGGCCTCGTTGCTGGTTGCTGCATATCCGGGTTTTTTCCGGGCTGGTATGGGCGGAATTTCCGCGTCCGTTCAGTACGCCAAACCATTAATATGGCGCGCCCTCGGTTACACCAGCTTTATCAGCATTGCCATGCTAACCTTCGCGGGATTCATTCCGTACCTTTTGGGCGGTGAGTACCGGCTGACGGTCGAAGCATTGCGTTGGCTTGCGATACTACCTGTGCTCAAGGTCGTTCACTTCTTTCTTTCCGATGCGATGACGGGTGCGGGACATCAAGGGCTGAGATCTCTTATCCAACTGGGCGTGGCGATATTTAACGTGCTGATCAATCTGTGGGTTATCCCCGCCTACAGCTGGCGAGGGGCCGCCTGGTCGAGCATCGCTTCAGATACGCTCTTGGTCTGCGGGATGGGCACAGCGGTGCTGGTGCTGTACCGTCGGTCGCGGGCCTCAGCGGTTGAAATGGAAGTACCGATAAGACCGGTAAGGTCGGAAGCATGAATGACCGCCTGAAATCGCTCGAGACGCTTGTCCTAAAGCGGTTGCGCCTTCATTTTGTCGGGGGCGAAACAGACGCTCATCTGGGTTCCGGCGGACCGGCGCTGTTTGTACCTGAAGCAGGACGAGAAGACGAAATGTTTTTGGAGCCAGGAGAAAAACTCCCATGAGTTCTTCGGTAAAACCGAAAGTAATTATCTACGAGAACCATTTGCTGGGTCTGACGGAAACTTTCGTCCAAGCGCAAACAAGCGCGCTATCTCAATTCGAGCCCGTATACGCGGGATTGCGCAGGGATACAGGTTTGGATTGTAAGGAACAAATCCACCTCCTCAACCAAGGGAGCTTCTGGGGGAGCTGTCGCGAACTTGGGTTTAAACTTACCGGATTTGCGCCCGAATTCATGAAACGATTGGGCGCATTGCGTCCGGTTTTGTTGCATGCGCATCATGGCCCAAGTGGCGTCAGAGTGCTTCCTATCGTTCGCTACCTGAAAATCCCACTAGTAGTTACTTTTCATGGCGCGGAGATCACCATAACGGATTTGCGTCTTGAAAAGCCTTCTTTGGGGTTCAGCTACTATTTCGCGAACAAGGGAAAACTAAAGGCGAGCGGCGCAACCTTCCTTGCCGTTTCCAGGTTCATCCAACAGAAAGCGCTGGAGCAGGGTTTCCCCCCGGAAAGCGTACATCTTCTCTACACGGGCGTGGACACGGCGAAGTTCAGACCAGACTCTACCGAAGACCGGCCAATCATCCTGGTTGTCGGACGTTGTGTTGCATTCAAAGGACAGGAATTTGCGATCAGGGCTGCTTCTGAGGTGCAAAGACAACTACCTGACGTTGAGTTGGTGTTGATCGGAGACGGCCCCTTGCGGGGCGATTTGGAGGGACTTGCGAAGCAATCACTGCGCCGTTACCAGTTCCTAGGTGCCCGGACCTCGGAAGAAGTTCGCGAATGGATGAACCGCGCGTCGTTGCTGTGCATGCCTTCCGTAACCACACCTTCGGGAGCGGCTGAAGGCTTTGGAATGGTATGCGCAGAGGCTCAAGCAATGGGCAAACCGGTAGTCGCATTCAGATCCGGAGGAATCCCGGAAATCATTTCCCAAGGGACTACGGGGTTCTTGGCGGAGGAGCGGGATTGCAAGGCATTAGCCGAATATCTCTTGATACTCCTGCGGGACGCAGAACTAAGAAAGCGATTTGGGCGCGCAGGCCGCGAGGCAATGCTTCGCCAGTTTGATGTGGAGCAATGCACCAAACAGTTGGAAAAGATCTATGGAATGGTTCTAGATGCCGATCGGCGACAAGGAGGGACATCAGATGGCACGCTTCTACACTGGAGCTCTGTTTCTAATTCTCACGGCGACGCAGCTTACTCCAGCTATCCCCAGTGAGTTTCAGACTCCAAATGCGATAATTCCGAGCTCTTACTTTGGTCTGCACATTCACCATCTGAACCACCCTGTTCCCACAACACCTTGGCCTAGCATGCCCATACCTGAGTGGAGGCTGTGGGATGCGGCGGTGAATTGGCCGGATCTGGAGCCGAGCAAGGGCCAATGGCAGTTCGACAGGCTGGACCTTTACGTCTCACTGGCTAAACAGCATGGCACAGGCTTGCTCCTGCCGCTTAGCTATACCCCGTCGTGGGCCTCGGGGAGGCCGGAAATTACGGCGCCACCGAAGAATCTGGAGGACTGGCGCAACTATGTGAAGACAGTGGTCTCGCGTTATAAGGGCCGCATCCAGGCGTACGAAATGTGGAATGAGCCAAACTTGAGTGACTTTTGGGGTGGCACTATGGATCAGATGGTGACACTCACGAAGGAAGCGTCAGCAATTATTCGCAACATAGATCCACAGGCAATCATCGTTTCGGCATCGCCCACAGCAGAGTGGGGAATTCCGTGGTTCGTCGAGTTTGTGAAGAAAGGCGGGGTGCAGTCCGCTGATGTTATTGGCTACCATTTTTATGGGACTCCTCCTTCAAACCCGCCCGAGGCTATGGTGGCGGTGATCCGGCGCGTCCAGCAGGTCATGGCGGAGAACGGTTTAGGAAACAAACCACTGTGGAACACCGAGACGGGATGGCTTGTGCCCGCAAAAATGGAATCCGAGGAAATGGCTGCCGCGTTTCTTGCACGGGCTTACATTGTTGCGTGGGCCGCGGGCGTGCAGCGATTTTATTGGTACGCGTGGGACAATTGGTCGCTAGCAATCGTCACGTATAAGGAAGCCGAGCACAAAGTTACTCCAGCTGGAAATGCGTATAAGGTCATCGAACAGTGGCTGGTTGGGGCAACCATGGTGAGTTGCACGGAGAGCGCCGATCACACCTGGACCTGCCAGTTGAATCGTTCGGGCAAGAAGGAGTGGATCGTTTGGAATCCGCAGGGCAACCGCAAATTCGATGTCCCTGCAGCCTGGCACATGAAGACAGTCACGCCGCTCCTTCACGACCGGGTCTCCTTGAGTGGGGCAAGTATCGACATAGGTCCGGTACCGATGCTACTTACAGGTCAGTCGTGACCTGATGTCCTGTTGAGAAGAGTAAGGAGTCAGGAATTTCTGAAGAACACTGCGATGACTGCAACCAATAGAAGAAAAGTCGCGTTGTTGACGAACATGATCGCGCCTTACCGCCTTGCCATTTATTCGGTTTTGGCGAAAGAGTTCAAGTTGCTGATTTTGCACGGCGGTAGAGAGGCGAATCGAGAATCATGGGGTAACTCTGAGGAAGCCTTGTCGAATGCTGAAGTGGTGCGCGCCTGGGGCTGGCAAATTCCGTTCAAGCAGAAGGTTAACGGCAAGGTCTACAATGAACGGTTATTTCATATCACCCCAGGATTCATCTGGCATCTGTTGCGCTTCCGGCCCGATGCTGTCGTCAGCAATGAAATGGGCTTTCGCTCTGCGATCGCTCTGGCGTACGGAACGCTCTTCCACAAGCCCGTTTGGATCTGGTGGGAAGGCACGAGGCACAGCGAACGGAAGATCGATTCGCTGAGGAAAGCACTCCGGAAAATCATTACTTTCTGGGCAGATCGGTGGATTACGTGCGGCGTCACATCCACCGAGTATCTGCTTGATTTGGGTGTGAAACGCGAAAAAATACTTCAGTCGCAAAACTCAGTGGACGAGGAACAGTTCCGGACCGCCGTCGAGCCCGCGTGGCTGCTGCGTCCACGGCCGGTCGTTTTGTATGTGGGCCGGTTTGTTGAACTTAAGGGCGTGAGGTTGCTACTGGACGCCGTCGCGACTCTGCAGAGGGCAGGCTGCGAGTTTTCGCTGATCCTGGTCGGCGAAGGCCGAGAAAAGCAGGCGCTCGAACAACGTGCAGCGGAGTTGGGGTTGAAAGACGTGCATTTTCAGCCCGCGCAACCGCCAGAGAAGATGCCTTCCGTTTACCGCAGCGCCGACCTGGTGGTTTTTCCCACCCTTCAAGACGTTTGGGGCTTCGTTGCCAATGAAGCTGTTCTCTGTGGCGTTCCCGTACTGTGTTCGAAATACGCCGGCTGTGCTGCCGAGCTTTTCGCCGCCGAAAACATTTTTTCGCCCGACGACGCGAGGGAATTCGTTGAAAAACTCGGAGCTGCCATTGCCGGCCGGTTGCCGAAGGCGGACCCCAGCCGGCTCAAGACCACAGAGTACCTAGGTCGCGAACTGGTCGACGAGTTGAACGGATTTATTCAGCGTGACGCCTCAAATCAGCAACCGGACGCTGACGTTGGCACCTTCCCCGGAACCCTATCGTGAGAACAGCTACCTTGAAGCCAAAACTGGCATTGCTCATGAACATGATCGCGCCTTACCGCCTTGCCATTTATTCGGTTTTGGCGAAAGAGTTCAAGTTGCTGATTTTGCACGGCGGTAGAGAGGCGAATCGAGAATCATGGGGTAACTCTGAGGAAGCCTTGTCGAATGCTGAAGTGGTGCGCGCCTGGGGCTGGCAAATTCCGTTCAAGCAGAAGGTTAACGGCAAGGTCTACAATGAACGGTTATTTCATATCACCCCAGGATTCATCTGGCATCTGTTGCGCTTCCGGCCCGATGCTGTCATCAGCAATGAAATGGGGTTTCGGTCAGCGGTAGCGCTAGCTTATGGAACAATTTTCCACAAGCCCGTCTGGATCTGGTGGGGAGGAACATTACATACCGAACGCCGTGTCGATCCTTTCCGTAAGGCGACCCGGAGAATTTTCCGGCTCTTGGGTGACCGGTGGATCACCTATGGCCAAGCCTCCACGGAATACTTGCTGTGTTTGGGAGTAAAGCGTAACCGGATCCTCCAGTCGCAGAACTCCGTGGACGAGAAGCAATTCACAGCGAACGGGGAACGCGCTTGGATGATTGAACCGAGACCCGTCGTTTTGCACGTGGGGCGGCTGATCGAACTCAAGGGCATCCGATCGCTTTTGGACGCAGCCGCGATCCTTCAGAGGAAAGGCTACGAATTCTCCCTGCTGTTGGTCGGCGAAGGCCGAGAAAAGCAGGCGTTCGAGCAACGTGCAGCGGAGTTGGGGTTGAAAAACCTACATTTTCAGCCCGCGCAAGCGCCACAGAAAATGCCTTCCGTTTACCGCAGCGCCGACCTCGTTGTCTTCCCAACTCTCGAAGATACGTGGGGTTTGATAGCTAATGAAGCGATCCTCTGCGGCGTTCCTGTCCTCTGTTCAAAATATGCCGGCTGTGCTAATGAACTATTCTCGGCGGAGAACATCTTTTCTCCGGATGACTTGAACGATTTCTGCCAGAAACTGGGCACTGCGATTTCTAACGGACTGCCGCGGCCCGACGCCGGCAAGATCAAGACAACTGACCAGCTTGGGCGTGAACTAGTGCAAGAGCTAAGTAGGTTCGTGCTCGGGCCGACATCCGGCAGACAAAGACGGCCGCAACCGGTGACATGACTTGCTTCGGCAGAAAGGGAACGGTCCGTTGGTTATGAAAATCGTGCTCGTTCACAACAAATATCGCCAGGCCGGTGGGGAAGACGTTGTTTTCGAAAGCGAGAAGCGCCTCCTCGAACGAGCGGGGCACCAAGTGGTACCTTATGTGCAGAGCAACACGGAACTGCAAGATGATTCTGTGATAGCGCGCATCGCTATCGTTCCCCGGATGCTGTGGTCCTCGGAGACGCGACACGAATTTGCGGTTATTCTCGACAGCGTGCGTCCCGACATCGTTCACATCCACAACACTTTCATGCGGATCACGCCATCCATCTATTCGGCCTGTGCGGAAAGGGGAATTCCGGTTGTGCAAACTCTTCACAACTTCCGACTTATCTGTCCGGGAGGTACCCTCTTCCGTCACGGCGTGATCTGCCGGGAATGCGTGGATCAAAACCTGCTGCAGAGTGTCCGCCATGCCTGCTACAGAGATTCGCGCGGAGCAACAGCGGCCGTCGCGCTGATGGTGGCATTCCATCGCACACTGCACACCTACGAAAAGTCAGTTGCCCGCTTCATCACCTTGACCAAGTTTGCCAAACAAGAATTTGTCTCCACCGGACTCCCGTCAGACCGATTCGCTGTTAAGCCAAACTTCGTTGATCCGGACCCGGGTGAGCGTTCTAGCCCCGGTGATTATGCTCTCTACATTGGGCGGCTGGTCGACGTCAAGGGAGTCCGCGTTTTGCTAAAAGCCTGGAAGATACTTGACGCGGAGTATCCCCTCCAGATTGTTGGTGATGGCCCAGAACGCGCGGCGTTGGAAGAGGAAGTTCGTGAGTGCGGGCTCTCGGGAATTGCGTTTCGAGGGCAATTGTCTCGAAACCAGGGGATGGAAACCATCAAGGGAGCGCGCTTCATCATCGTCCCGAGCATATGGCAGGAAATGTTTGGGATGTGCGTTGTCGAGTCCTTTGCCTGCGGAACTCCCGTGCTCTGTTCCAGAATCGGGAGCCTGACGGAGCTGGTCGAGGACCATGTCACAGGTCTCCACTTCAACCCCGGTGACGATCGCGACCTTGCACGTAAAGTGACATGGGCTTGGAATCATCCCTCCGAGCTTGAGCGGATGGGGCATGCGGCGCGCGCCAACTACGAAACCATGTATACGGCAGAAAAGAACTGTCCGCTACTGATGGACATCTACGAACAAGCGCTCGCCACGGCTGGCCGCCAGCGTCAATCCCTCCGGTTACGCCAGTCCTGGGCCAACAGTTCGGCCGAGCACTGCAATCCTACCGCTGTCGACGGTGACCACTAGAACTGTTCAGCGGCACTGCAGGTTACCGAAAGCGAAATCAAAGCCAGATGCATGGTGTTGTCTGCCGTTCGCAGGTTGCAGTAACTAAATCAAAGGGATTCACGGTCAGAGCGGAAGCATGAATCGAAAAGACTTTGTCGATCTGCTCGTCTTAACGAACTGCGCGTTCTTTCTGAGCGGCGCAATTACCACCCTCACCTTGACTCCCGGAGCTACTCCACTCGAAGGGAATGCATTCGGGCGATTGATTCTGAGCATCAGTTATCTCGCAGTGGCAGGGATGTTAGTTACATATCGCCGGGAAACCCTAATCGTCGTTCGCCGTAACTGGACTTTGGCGGTACTCGTATTATTGGCCTTCGCCTCTTGCCTGTGGGCCGAGACGCCGGCATTCTCGTTTCGACGCAGCATCGCTGTCGCCGGCACGACTCTTTTCGGTGTCGCGCTCGCGATCAAACTTACCTTGGAAGAACAGCTCCGGTTGCTGAGTTGGATGTTCCGAATCATTTCGATATTAAGCTTGGCGTGCGTTATTCTGTTGCCAAGTTACGGGATTTCGGGCACTGAGGAACAAGAATGGCGCGGCGTTTTTAACTACAAGAACGCCTTTGGAGCCATGATGGCCGTGTCTGTATTGATCGAATGGCAGCTTCCAACAAATACCCGCTGGTCCAAGGCGCTTAACGGAGTCGCCCTGCTTCTTTCCTTGTTTCTGCTTATCCGTTCAAACTCGATCACTGCGCTCATGGCCATTGTCGGAGCGGTCGTTCTGGTCGAGATCCACAAATTTGCGACCCTTCGTCTAAGGATGCCTTTGTATGCGACGGTTGTGGCAACTTTGCTCGTAGTCTCGCTCGGATTCGTCCTGGTTGCTCCGGAGAGCGACGCATTTGCGGCGTTACTCGGTCGATCGTCTGACCTGACGGGAAGAACAGAGATCTGGCGTTGGGTGATTGCTTTCATTCAGGAACGGCCAATTCTCGGCTATGGCTATTCAGGATTCTGGTTCGCGTCCGAAGCATCGGGTGTGGTCGAGCGCGCGATTGGCTCACACATGTATTCACACAATGGATATCTCGATACATTGCTGACAAATGGAGCACTTGGCCTGTCGCTGGCAGTGATTTTCCTTGGCACCGGGCTGAAGCGAGCCTTCGCCTGGTCTGTACGGGGGGAATCTCGCACGAGTTTTTGGCCCCTAGCGTGTCTCTCGTTTTTCCTTTTATATAACCTTGGGGAATGCACCATCTTCCTGCAAGATTTTCAATGGGCTCTCTGTGTGGCGGCCGTTGCTGGGTCAGATCTCGCATTGTTCGAGCCTGAAACGGTCCCGGAAGATGAGTTGCTTTCAGAGACAAGCGAGGCGTTCAAGTGAGTCTTGAAGAGCCAAGGTCAGTATTTACTCCGGTTACTTGCTCGGCTTTTGGTACATCATTATTCATGTGCAGGCCACCTGGCTACGTCGGATATCGCAGAATCGCGGCTCGCGGGGTAGCACAACTTCGTTCGGCAAATCGATGAAAAAGCACCTGCGCGGCCGTCAAACTCAGTTAGTTGTTCTGTCAGCCGCATAGCATAGTGCCATAGCGCATGCTCAGAATTTATCCCATGTAGGGTTGCGGGCTTCGCTCGATCCAGGAATTCATGTCGCCTAAAGAATCTTCCGGATGGATAGAGAAACTTGCGGTCTGCGCGGTATCAGCGGTCGGTACTCATCGGTCAAGGCATGCACTATTAGCGTGGACGAAGCGTTCCACTTCGGTCAGCGTACGTACGCAAATCCGTTACAGATGGAGAGGGCAGAACAACGGCTGAGGTTGGGCCGATCATGGTAAATTATCGTTGACGGGCGCCAGCGCGATTTGTTTTCGTGCCATTCACGAGGTTGTTACCAAGCCGAAACACGAGCAATGTAAAGTGCGGGATTTGACGCGCGTCTTTGGGATCGGTGACGTCCACCAAGAATGCTGGGAAAAATTGCAAGGAGCTAAAGTCTCGATACACGGCTTTAAACGGGCTACATGGAAACTGCGGAAATCTATCAAGAGTTCACGAAGATATTCCATGACGTTTTCAACGACGACTCCATCGTAGTGCGGCCTGATCTTGCGGCGAACGACGTGGAAGGATGGGATAGCCTCAGCCATATTCGCTTGGTTTTAACGGTAGAGAGATCCTTCGGTGTGAAGTTTTCGGCCTCCGAGATCAGTAAGCTCAAGAGTGTTGCAGGGCTTGTCGATTTGGTTCGTTCGAAGCAAAGTGACTCTTAGCTGGTTTGCCCGATAATGTGTTTCTCATTGTTCAGAGAGCTGTCCTGGCTGCCAAAGTCTCCCCCGGACTTTAGTTTGCGGTGCCGCGCGCTTGTCGATAATCCAATTGATTTCGGAAGGCGCCTCCAAGGGCTTGCTTCGTTTCGGCTGGATGAGAACCAGTTGAACCATCTGGCGAAGCTGACCACAATAGCGAGAAAAGCGGGTGCTGACCTCCAGCCACTTGTCCCGTTCCGTTTGGCGGTGCTAAGTAACTCCACGGCAGATTTCATCATTCCGACTCTAGTTGGTACGGCCGCGCGTCACGGGATTGCGCTCGAGTGTATTAAGGCTGACTACGATCAAGTGATACAGCAAGCCCTTTCACCCGAATCGGTCATTAATCGCGCAAAGCCAGACGGCGTGCTGTTGGCTGTGGATTATCGCGCGCTTCCTCTAGGTTGCCAGCTCGGCAGTCGCGAGGAAGCTGCGAATGTCGTTCGCCAAGCCTTATCCTTCATCGAGACTGCGCGCACCGGGTTAAAGGCAAACAGCAACGTAGTGTGTATCGTGCAGACGATTGCTCCACCCGCAGAGAGGCTCTTTGGAAGTTTAGACCGGGTCCTGCCTGGAGCGCTCCGCTATGTCATTGAACGCGTAAACATAGGTCTAGCGGAAAGCATCGTCGGAACGGAAGATATCCTTCTCGATGTCGCGGGACTTGCTGAAACGGTAGGCTTGGCAGAGTGGCACTCGCCTACGGAATGGAATCTTGCCAAGCTGGCCTTCTCGAATAGTTATCTGCCGCTATACGCCGATCACGTGGCGCGCGTGCTGGCCGCGTTGCGGGGCAAAAGCCGCCGTGCCCTGGTTCTGGACTTGGATAACACTCTTTGGGGCGGCGTCATCGGCGATGACGGTATCGAGGGCATCCAATGTGCCCAAGGCGACCCTGCCGGCGAAGCGTATTTGAGCCTTCAGCGCCTTGTCTTAGACCTTCGCGCCCGAGGTATCGTGCTCGCCGTTTCGTCGAAGAACAATGACGAAACCGCGCGCTTGCCGTTCCGCGAACACCCCGAGATGCTGATCAGGGAAGAGCACATTGCTGTTTTCCAGGCCAATTGGAACGACAAAGCCACCAACATCAAAGCGATAGCCAAGGAACTATCGCTTGGGGTCGATTCCCTGGTTTTCCTGGACGACAATCCCGTTGAACGCAATTTAGTCCACGAGCTCCTTCCCGAAGTCGCGGTTCCGGAACTCCCTTCGGACCCCGCTCTTTACGCCCGGACGCTAGCCGCAGCGGGTTACTTTGAGTCCATTAGGTTCTCGGACGAAGACCTAAAGCGCGCGCGATATTATCAGGACAACGCCAAGCGCGTCGGATTGCAAACCGCGGCCGGAGACGTCGACGCCTACTTGGCATCACTAGAGATGGAGATTACTTTCCAGCCTTTCGATGAAACCGGCCGCGGCCGAATCACACAATTGATTAACAAATCCAATCAGTACAATCTCACGACCAAGCGCTACACCGAAGCCGAAGTCGCCGTAGCGGAGCGCGATACAGACTTCTTCACCTTGCAGGTGCGGCTTTCCGACCGCTTCGGTGACAACGGAATGATCAGCGTGGTGATATGCCGCCAGCACGCCGACTCTGAATGGGAGATCGATACTTGGCTAATGAGTTGCCGCGTTCTCGGAAGAGGCGTCGAGCAGATGGTCCTGGGCGAGATACTTCACCACGCGGAACGTCGAGGGATCCGCAAGCTAATCGGCTCTTATCGGCCTACCGATCGTAACAAGTTGGTTAGGGACCATTACTCGAAGCTCGGGTTCACGCAAGTTCGCCGCGACGCTGACGGTAGCACGGTATGGGAACTGCAGACGGAAACGGCAAACGTTGCCGAAACGGCGATGAAGGTGCGCCGGCTAGACTTCGGACCACATAGGGAAGCGAGTAGACGTGTCACCGCCCACGCTTGAGTTGCCGGCGGTGTCGTCTCCTGCAGCCGCCGAGGGCCTGCCCCGGCGCGACTACATTATTCTTCCGCTGATCAGCCTCCTGACAATCGTGGTTATGTTTGTGGTTTCAGAGATATCCGGTAGGATATTTTGGCCTGCGCAGCCTGCAAACTCCTGCTTGGTACTGGATCCCGTCAATGGAAATCGTCATAAAACAAACTGCACTACACGAACCAAGATAGCCGAAGGACCCTGGACGATCAATAACTACAACGAATGCGGATACTTCAGTGTGACCTCATGCAAAATAAAGCCAGCCGGCTCCGTTCGCATCGTAATTCTGGGATCCTCCATCGGTGAGGGCATCCGTGTACCCTACGAGCAGACGTTTTTTTCGCTCGCCTCCAGCGCACTGAGCCGGATGTGCAATCACAGTATCGATGTGCAAAATCTCTGTGTCGAAGGGCTACACCCCATCCAGGTCTTGCGGCGTGTTAGGGAGGCAATCGAGCTTAAGCCCGAGGTCGTTCTCTATATTCTCTGCCCCGGGGATGTTGCTGAGGCACAAGAGTTAGCCGGGCAGGACAATGTGGCGTCAAATTCCACAAGCGTGCTGGTGAAGTTCAAAATTTGGCTGAAGGGCATGAGCCTTGAAAGTCGCTCTGTGCTACTGGCTCAACACTTCCTTTTGCAGAACAAGGATGTCCTCCTGCGGTTGCACTTGGGGTTTGGAGATAAAATCGAGCAGCCTCGCGCTCCTGGCTGGCAAGAACGCTTCACGGCTTTGGATCTAATCGTTGGTAAGTTGGCCGGTCAACTGCGCTCCGAGGGAGTTCCGCTCATCCTCGTTTCCGTGCCATCACGGCCCCAAGCGGCCATGCTCGGCTTGCGGCAACTGCCTCCCGATGTGGATCCCTTCGCATTCGGACGTCAGGTTGACATGATCGCCGCCAAACATGGCGCAGGATACGTAGATATCTCCGAAGTTTTTAGCCACATCCCGGATTCCGAAAATTTGTTCTATGTTGTGGACGGCCACCCTACAGCTGAAGGGCAGAAGGTGATCGCACAATATATCGAGCAAAAGCTACGAGATGGCAGCGTGGCGGCTTTTTCTCGCTGCACGCTTCCGCAGAACACGGAACGAGGAAACTGACTTTGGGAACAGCATCCTTGCAGTTTCTTGCGTACTCCTTTGCCGTCATCCTCCTCTTCAACCTGTTCCGCTCCGCTGTCTGGAGGCAACTTGTTCTCTTGGTCGCCAGCATCGGATTCCTACTTTGTTTTTCGCAGCACCTCGCGGAGTTTCTTCCGCTGGCGGCGTTTCTGGCTTTCGGGTTCGTTAGCTTGCGTGTGATTCAATCTGGCAAAACAGGGGCGTTTCTCCCGTTATTGATCGTTGCTATTGGCGCGTTTATGTGGCTTAAGAAGTATGCGTTTATACCATCTGTACTCTTTCTTCAGCATCCTTATCTGATGCTCGGGTTTTCTTACATTTTCTTCAGGGTCCTCCACCTGATCATCGACGCGCGTTACGGCGATCTCCCCCGGAATATTTCTCTTGTTTCCTACCTGAGCTACACACTGAACTTCACCACCCTGGTCTCCGGACCCATTCAGCGCTACCAGGACTTTGCCGAAATGCAACTCGCTCGTGTTCCCTTGCCACTAAACGTGATCGTGGCCGGTCAATCCCTCGAGCGCATCGTTGTGGGTTTCTTCAAAGTCAACGTGCTCTCGCTTATTCTGTCCATGATTCAGGCGCGGGCGCTGGATACGATTGGCACCCGTGAGGCGACTAACCAGCAAGTTTTAGCCGGTGTTCTGATCGCGGCAGCTTACCCGCTATATCTGTACTGCAACTTTTCGGGTTACATTGATATTGTGATTGGCGTTGGGCGTTTTCTCCGCTTTGCCTTGCCGGAAAATTTCAACCGGCCTTTCTCCTCGGACAACTTCATTGATTTTTGGAGCCGCTGGCATATCACGCTGTCGATGTGGTTGAAGACCTATGTCTACAATCCTCTGTTGATACTCTGTATGCGCCGCTGGCCATCGCGCGCGGCCGAACCTTTCCTCGGTGTCTTCGCATTCTTCGTCACCTTCTTCCTCGTCGGCTTATGGCACGGCCAGACTTCTGCTTTTATTTTTTTCGGCGTCCTTCAGGGCCTGGGCGTGAGTCTGACAAAATTGTATCAAGTGCTGATGGCCAAATGGATAGGACACAAACAGTATCGTCAGATGTCAAGCCACTGGCTCTACGACGTTGCAACCCGCGGCCTTACATTTACTTGGTTTACGTTTACGTTGCTGTGGTTTTGGTCAAATTGGATGCAACTCGGAATCTTGGCGCGCTCCTTCCGTCCTTCTGAAATGGTATTTGTCTGGATCGCCATCTTCTTGGGATCTTGTGTAATTCTTGCTCTTTGGGAAGCCATCCGCGAGCGGCTGCTCTCGTTTCAGATCGCCGGCGAGCCCTTGCTCATGTCCCGCTATGTTCGGACCAGCTTCAGCACCGCGCTCGCAGCTATAGCTCTGGCCACATTGATGATCTTGAATGCGCCAGAGCCTGCCATTGTGTACAAGGCGTTTTGAACATTGCCTTGAGATTGAATGACTTACTGCATTTATCTAATTCACTTGTTGGTTCGGCAGGCAGTGGAGCGTGTACTACACAAAATCGGGAATCGTGCAGGAAACGTGTCCTTGTCTATTTGTTGATGCTGCTCTTTTCCACAGCGGGAGCAAGCGTTTTGCTCTACACAGTTGAATCCAGATTTCGGGAAATGGGGCGGCGGATTGCTGGTTCCTGGACCAGAAAAGCTCATCCACTGATCGATTCCCGAGCTACAACCTTGGATGATGCTGCGGTAGGGACAAGATAACCCGGTGCTCAGGGGAAATATCACTTTGCTTGATGTAGAATGGGCCGCTTACCCGAAAGGATGTAAAAGTGCGCCGAGAAGACCATAGCCACACATCCATCATCTTTCAGCGCATGAAAGCCCAGGAATCTTTAAACGAGTTGCACCGTCAGCGAACGCGCCACCGCATCGCCACCAATATCTGTACCATCTGGAGCCAACGCACTGTCTTGTTTCGAATGGCCGTATTGGGATTGCTATTTGGTATTGTCATTGCCCTCCTCATTCCTCCTCGATACACGGCTACAACTCGCCTGATGGCCCCAGATAACCAATCCGGCAGCTCTCTTGCGACGACCGCAGCTGCTTTAGCGGCGACGCGTGGGGGAAGCGTACCCGGCGAGGTGGCGTGGGATTTGTTGGGACTAAGAAACACCAGCGAAGTTTTTGGGGGAATCCTCAGCAGCCGGACGGTTCAGAACTACATCATCGCTTAATTCGACCTCAAGCGTGTCTATGGTGTCCGCCGCATGGTGGATGCTCACTATGAGCTTTCCCGTTTTGTGAGCGTTGCGATCGATCACAAGAACCAAATGATTACGATCAGCGTGACGGACCGCAGCCCTCAGCGCGCCGCAGAGATGGCCGTGGCATATACCGATTAACTCAATCGCTTGGTGTGGAACCTGAGCACCTCTTCGGCGCGGCGAGAGCGTGTTTTTCTTGAGGGCCGCCTGTCTTAGGTCAGCCAAAACTTGGAAAGTGCTGAACAGGAGTTCAGCCGGTTTGCGAGCAGAAACGGCGCAATAGACATCAAGGAGCAGGGTAAGGCAATGCTTGAGGTCGCAGGTACTCTGCAGGACGCCTGAGATCCGCTGAGTCCGAATTGGAAGGCCTTCCGCAGATTTATTCTGATTCTCATAGCCGCGTCAGAACACAGAAAGCCCGAGTCGAGGAATCACAGTCGCAACTTTCGAAGTTCGGGGGCAACGAACACCCAAAACTCTCAGTCCTGAGAGTACGGCGGCGAACTTCTATCCTTCCAGACGAAAGCTGCCCTTGCTTGGCGTGACCTATGCCGACCTCTATCGGCCCACCAGACTGCAAAAGGCTGTTTTCGAAGTCCTGACGCAGGAATACGAACTTGCAAAAGTGCAGGAAGCTCGGGAAACGCCGAGTGTAAAGATTCTCGATCCGCCTGAAGTCCCCGAAAAGAAGGACTTTCCTCCACGAACTCTGATCGCTGTTTCATCCACTGGTATTGGTTTCTTTGGTGGCGTCGTCGTGTTGCTCGCAACCAAGGGGTGGGATGAGAAGGATCCCGACGACCTCAGCAAAGCAGTCGCGAACGAAATCTGGGTCGATCTGAAAGAAAAGCGCTCCTTGGACTCGGTCGACCCCGCGCCTTTGCCCTCCCAGTCTCACTCGCAGAGTTCCATCCAACTCGAACGAGGTATCTTATCGTTCCTGGGCTGGAACAAAGGCACGCGCAACGGACATGGCTACTCCTCTTTTGCTCCCGGTGGTTCTACCGGACAAGACGCAGGAAGCGATCCTTCGGAGAATCCTGATTCAGGCGAAGAGCACGGCTTGCGCGGTACAACCTAAGGTCCTGCCCCAGGCTTCCAGAGTCCTTCGAATGGTTCCCCAATATTGCAAATGTGAGTGGAATGCTCCGTAAGTCAATCCTCACTGTTTTCGGCACACGGCCGGAAGTCATCAAGTTGGCACCCGTCCTTTCGCAACTTGAGAGACGGGCTGACGTTGTACGCACAATTAATATTCTATCGGGGCAACACGGTGACTTGGTCTACCCACTCGCCGACTTTTTCGGCGTCCGCATCGACTACAATCTGCGTCTTATGACTCCCAACCAGAACTCCGACGCACTGCTTCCTCGGATCGTCTGCCGAGTATCAGACATCGTCAGGTGTGAGGATCCGGATATGATCTTGGTGCAAGGCGACACGACAACTGCCTTGGCGGGTGCGATCGCCGGTCACGAGTGTGGCGTGCCGGTTGCTCATGTCGAAGCGGGCCTGCGATCCGGTAATCTGTGCAGTCCCTACCCTGAAGAGATAAACCGCATCTTAATCACGCAATTGGCTGCCTTTCACTTCGCGGCGACGGAATCGAACCGGAACTCTCTCCTGCGCGAAGGAATCGCCGACAGCGCAATCGTCGTCACTGGCAATCCTATTGTCGACGCACTGAATCTGGTACTTGACGACCAAGAGTCGGACACCGCGTCGAGCTTCATTCCTGCATTTACCACCCCAAAGTGCATCGTACTGACCACTCATCGGCGAGAGTCGTTTGGGCCGGCCCTGGAGCGCAATCTCCGAGTTATTCGGTCTTTCGTCGAAGAACACCGCGACACACATTTGGTGTTCCCGGTCCATCCGAACCCAAACATAAGGGTTCCGGCGTTCGAGATTCTTAGCAATCATCCCAGAATCACCCTCACGTCGCCTTTGCCGTACACAGAGTTCATTCGTCTTCTTTCCAAATGCTGGCTGGTCATTTCCGATTCGGGCGGTGTCCAGGAAGAGGTTCCCAGCCTTGGTAAACCTCTTTTGATCCTTCGCGAGAGCACCGAAAGGTTGGAATGTATCGAGGCAGGGGTGGCCCGCCTCGTCAGCAGTCGTCCGGGTGCCCTACGTGCGATGCTCAAGGAAGCTTACGAGACTAATAGCTGGGCAGACTCCGTTCACAGAATTCCAAATCCATTCGGCAATGGCGACAGCGCTGAGCGAATCGTCAACCACTGCATTGATTTGCTGCATGGGCAGTCGTCTCAGTGTTTTTCTGTTCGAGGCTTCGATCTGCCGGCCCTCGGCTACAGTCCTCGTTCATTTCAATACTCTTTATGAGTGGGTTGTCTTGACGAAGGTGCATTCAAATCAGATGCCGTCGTCCGCGGAACCCGTCGGTGTGACCATCATTGTTCCTTGCTACAACGAAGTGGCCGGACTTCGCCACTTGCAGGAGAAGCTAACTTCCGCGGGTTCCAACCTGGAACGCACGTATACCGTTAGTGTCCTTCTCGTTGATGACGGCAGCACGGACGGCACTTGGAAGCTGATGCACGATCTATTTGCGAACCGGCCGAACTGGACCCTGCTTCGTCATTCCATGAATCGTGGGATTGGCGCGGCCATTTGGACCGGAATCCGGGAAGCAAAGACCGGAATCGTGTGTTCGATCGATGCCGACTGCAGTTACGATCCCTGTGCGCTCGAAAAACTCATACCGGCGCTCTCTCCTGGCGTAGACCTGGTGACGGCTTCCCCGTACCATCCAGCTGGAACGGTGGTCGGCGTTTCCAAATGGCGCTTGCTCCTGTCCAGGGCTGCCTCGTTTCTTTATCGACAGGTTCTGCGGCAAAAGCTATACACTTACACAAGTTGCTTTCGTATTTACCGCCGCAGCTCGATCTTGAACGTGAATCTCCGGCGCCACGATTTCCTGGCAATCGCCGAATTGATCGGGAAGCTCGATTTACAAGGGTCTGTTGTTGTCGAATGCCCAACTACCTTGACGATGCGTATATACGGCAACTCCAAGATGAAAACAGCTCGGATTTTGTTTCGTCACCTTTATCTGCTGGCCGAGTTACTCACGCTGCGGATGCGGCGCGCAATATTCAGCAGGCCCCGCCCGGTAATCCGCGCATTCGATTTCAATCAAAATTGAGGATTGCCGCGTGCGAACAACAATAACAACTGACCTGCGACTCCCTACGGATCAGGACGCCTCCGGAAGAACCTTGAATGAGCCGGAACTCACCAACTTGTCCGACGTCATTACCAGTGGCGTCTTGAACGGCACCAAAGGTCGGTTCGTCCAACAGCTACAATCTGATTTCGCTGATCTGCTCGGTGTCGAGTATGTATACGCCACTTCTTCAGGCACAGCTGCCATCCACGCCGCGATTACAGCCATCGATCCCGAGCCAGGCGATGAGATCGTCACAAGTCCCATCACCGACATGGGTGCCTTGACGCCGATTCTCTATCAAGGCGCAATCCCCGTGTTTGCGGACGTCGATCCCAGAACATGCAACGTTACGGCACGAGCCATCGAACCTGTTCTGAGTGAACGCACTCGCGCGATCATCGTTACGCATCTGTTCGGCAATCCCTGCGACATGACGGGCGTCATGTCGCTGGCCGAGTCGAAGGGAATCCCGGTCATTGAAGACTGCGCGCAAGCCTTCCTTGCCTCTCACCGAGGACGCTGCGTCGGGACGGTCGGCAAGATCGGCTGCTTCAGTCTTCAACAGGGGAAACATATTACGTGCGGCGAAGGTGGGCTCGTTGTCACCAACGACCCCCAATTGGCGCGGCGCATGAACCTTTTCATTAACAAGGGGTGGGGGTACGGCGACGAAAATCCGGACCACGAGTTTCTGGCTCTGAACTATCGTATGACTGAGCTGCAAGGTGCTGTCGCGGCTGGTCAGCTTCCCAAGCTGGAACTATCCGCGGTGAGGCGGATCGAGATGGCTCGCAAACTGACAGAGCGGCTCGCCGATCTTGATGGCATCGAAACACCGTTTGTTCAAGCGGATTCCGTGCACTCCTATTGGAAGTACTGCCTTAGCGTGAATGATCAGAAGATTCCCGGTGGATGTGATGCTCTGGGGAAACGCCTGAAGGCTCGTGGCATTTTCTGCGCTCCGCGCTACATCCAAAAACCTGCTTTCGACTGCAGAATCTTCCGCGAAAAAAAGACCTTCGGCCACAGTTGCTTCCCGTTCAGTTTGGCCCGTCCAGAAGCACTCGAATATGGCGAGCGGCGATTCCCGGGCACTTATCAGGCCCTGCGGAACATCCTCGTCCTTCCCTGGAACGAGAATTACAGGGAAAAACACGTCGATTTCATTTCTGACACGATCCACGATACGATCTTTGAACTCGCACACTAACAACGGTCGCAAGAAGCTCCAGTTCGGGCTCGTTGGCGCTGGTGCCATTGCGCAGTCCTACATCCAGGCCTTCGAGCATTGCTCGGAGGCTCAATTAGCTGGAGTGGCCGACTGCCGCTTCGATGCGGCCCAGCGGATCGGCGAACGGATGCGCTGCCGCAGTTATGATCGTGTCGAGCGTATGGTGGCGGATTGCAACCTTGACGCAGCCATTGTTTGCACGCCCCCGGCCACGCACCCGGACATCTGCGTCTTCTTGATGCAGCACGACATTCACGTCCTGTGTGAAAAGCCCTTCAGCATCGACATGGCAGGCGCGCAGAGAATGCTGGCAGCCGCGCAGCAGGCGGATGTCAAACTGACCATGGCGTCGAAGTTTCGTTATGTCGACGATATCATCCGGGCCAAGAGCATCATTGCCTCTGGTGTGCTGGGCGATTTGATCCTCTTGGAAAATGTTTTTGCCAGTTGCGTGAATATGAACGCACGATGGAATTCGCGACCAGAAATCAGTGGTGGTGGCGTGCTGATCGATAATGGGGCGCACTCCGTGGACTTGATCCATTACTTCCTTGGTCCTCTGGCCGAAGTTCACGTAAGGGAAGGGAAGCGGACTCAAGGATTGCAGGTAGAGGATACCGTTTTCCTTTTTGCCCGAAGTACTAGCGGAGTGCTCTGCAACATCGAGCTTTCCTGGAGTATCTCCCGCCAAAAAGACAGTATCCTCGACATATCCGGAACGCTCGGAAGTGTATCCGTTGGGTGGAAACGGTCGGGCCGGCTGGATTACGCTCACCGCGAATGGATCCCCTTCGGCAACGGCTATAATAAAATCCAGGCCTTCCGCAGCCAGATCGAGAACTTCTCTCGCGCGATACGCGGCGAGGAGCCCCTGCTGATCACGGCAGAAAACGCGCTCGATGCGGTGCACATCATCGATTGCGCGTATCAGTCCCTCCGTCAAAATCAGGCTGTGTACATTTCCAATCCCGCGCCGTCTATACTCGAATCGCAGGAACAGCCGTCTCCAATTCAGTCGTCGCCCGCCCGTCACCAGACTTTGAACTGATCGCTGGCGAGCAGCCTGATCACTAAAGCGTCCGACAACGGAATGACCCGACTCAATTCAAAACAATCCTGGGCTATCGTTGGTGGTGGATTTCTTGGAATGACGCTGGCCTTGCGGCTAGCGCAACAGGGAAAGGCGGTAACACTGATCGAAGCCGCTCCCTACCTCGGTGGCGTCGCATCTGCTTGGCGGCTTGGCGATGTCATTTGGGACCGCCACTATCACGTGACGCTGTACTCGGACAACTACCTTCGATCACTTTTGCGAGAACTTGGGTTGGAAGAAGAGTTGCGATGGAACAGAGCACAGACCGGTTTTTTTGCCAACTCACAGCTACATTCAATTTCCAACGCTCTTGAGTTTCTTTGGTTTCCGCCGCTGAACCTTTACGAAAAGGCGCGCCTGGGAATCACGATTGTGAAAGCTTCGCGAATCCAGGATTCCACCGATCTGGAAAAAGTTTCGGTCGAAGAATGGCTGGAGACTTGGTCTGGCAAAGGTGTCACGCGAAAACTCTGGTTGCCTTTGCTTCGTGCAAAGCTGGGCGATGGATATCGCGACACGTCCGCCGCCTTTATCTGGTCCACGATCGCCCGTATGTATTCCGCCCGGCGCACCGGGGCGAAAGCCGAAATGTTCGGCTACGTGCCAGGCGGTTACGCGCGGATTCTTAAGGTCTTCGAGGAGTTGCTTGTCCGATTCGGCGTAACTCTTCGTCTCGGCCAGTCCGTTCGCGCCGTGAGAAGAACCTGTGCCGGAAGACTCCGAGTCGAATTTGGTCGAACATGCTCGGAAGACTTCTCGCGCGTTGCCGTCACAACCGCGGCGCCGTTGACTGCGGATATTTGCCCGACCCTGCAAGATAGGGAAAAAGTTCTCCTTCGCGGGATCGCGTATCAAGGCCTGATCTGCGCTTCGCTCCTGTTGAAAAACCCACTTTCACCTTTTTACATCACGAACATCGCTGACGACCGTCTCCCGTTCACCGCTGTAATCGAAATGTCGGCACTCGTTGACCGAGATCAATTCGGAGGAAAGTCCCTTGTGTATCTGCCGAAGTACCTCAGTCCCGCGTCCTCTAATTACGGCTTGTCATACTCTCAGATCCGCGAGGATTTCCTCAAGGCCCTCGAGGAGATGCATCCAAGGTTTAACCGTAACGACGTAGAGTGCTTTCAGATTTCCCGAGTGAAATACCTTCTTCCCATCCCGACGATCAACTACTCTGCCAGCATCCCTCCATTCTTCACTTCCATTCCCGGCCTGTACCTCGTTAACTCAGCTCAGATTGTTAACGGTACACTCAATGTGAACGAGACCGTAGGTCTCGCCGAATCCGCCGTCCGACGATTTGGCGATCCCGTCCCTGTTTGCAATCCGAACCAAGCATTGTTCACGCATGAACTTGCCCCAGCGCATAGCTAGTCTTTCGCTTGACCTCGACAACCAGTGGTCCTACTTAAAGGTCCATGGGGATACGCGCTGGACACAGTTTCCGTCTTACCTGGATTTGCTCGTCCCGCGGGTTTTGGACTTTCTCGCCAAGCAAAACCTCAAGATCACCTTCTTTATCGTCGGTCAGGATGCTGCCCTTGAGAAAAACCACGCTGCCCTTCGGACGATTGCTGCTGCGGGGCATGAAATTGCCAATCACTCGTTTTCCCACGAACCATGGTTTCATCTTTACGACCCGGAGCGTGTCGAATCAGAGATCGCCCTGGCGGAAGACTATATTATTAAGGCTACCGGGCAGCACCCCAAGGGGTACCGCGGGCCAGGCTTCAGTTTGACTGAAACCACCCTCCGGGTGCTCGAGCGCCGCAGCTACCTTTACGACGCCTCCACTTTCCCTACCTTTATTGGGCCCTTGGCGAGGTTCTATTACCTATTGCACTCCAACTTGCAGGGCAACGACCGCAAGGACCGCAGCCTGTTGTTTGGGGCTCTTTCGGACGGTTTACTCCCCCTCCGGCCATACCGATGGCGCAACAGGAAGGGCCTCCTGGAGATTCCCGTCACAACGATGCCAGTCTTCCGTACGCCCATCCATCTCAGCTATCTGCTGTACCTGAGTGGATTCTCCTGCACCTTGGCGCAGACATACTTTCGCTCTGCTCTGAGACTGTGCGGTGCCGTTGGTGTGTCACCGTCCATACTCATACACCCACTGGATTTCCTGGGGGCGGATGATCGGATCGGCTTGGAATTCTTTCCGGGCATGCAGCTCACCAAACGCAAAAAAATCAATCTCCTCGAACAAACAATTCACTTCCTTGCCGACCTATTTCAGGTAGTATCTCTCCTCGAGCACTCCAGGACGCTCATCGGGGAGTCTTGTCAACTTTGCTCGGCTCCCACCCCGCGTCGGTGTCCTTCCCTGAAAAGTGCCATATAATCGAAAGCATGGTTCGCCAGTCTTTAGTTTGGTCAGCGGGTGGACTTGTTGCACGTCCAACGGTCACACCAACCCCCACTGCGCTACGGGCAGTCCAATGGGTTCCTGTATTGGTCTGGCTGAGTTTCCCCGTCACCCTCGCCCTGGCCATTACACGTCAGAGCTTATGGATCGATGAGGGATTTACTGTCTGGTTCGCCTCGCACAGCGATTTCCATTCCTTCCTTAAGGCTCTCGTTGGATCTCGCGGTGCTCCCGGCGATCCTCAATTCATTTTTTACCTCCTCCACATGTGGGGATGGATAAAGCTGTTCGGCGGCAGCGAGCTTTCCCTTAGGGCAGCGAATATCCCGTTCGCGGTGATCTTCGTTTACACGATGAGTTGGGCATCCCGCCGTTTATTTTGGAACGATCACCTCTGGGCCTTGTTCTGTCTGTCTCCTTTCTTCTGGTTCTACTTGAACGAGGCCAGACCGTATGTCGCACTTTTGGCTTTTTCAAGCGTCGCCAGCGTTGCGCTCTTGGCATACCTCGTCGATCCCGATCTTTACGGGAGGCGGGCCCCGTGGTATTGCCTGATCGCGCTGTTTCTCGGTTGGGGCATGAATATCCTCGCGCTCTTTCTATTTCCAGTTTTGCTTATCTTGGTTGCCTCCACTCTCGGCGGCAAACGGGAGCTGAGGTTGCGTTTTTTCCGCGATTGGAGTCGTCCCTTTCTCTGCTGTCTGCCGGGATTCTTGGCGCTGGCTACCTTCTATGGCTGTGTTTCGACAATGGGCGTCAATAAATGCGAGGGTAAGCCCGGCTTGGCGAATTTGGCCTTTGCTTTGTATGAATTCACCGGGTTCGCTGGTCTTGGCCCGCCGCGCAACGAGATTCGCGAAACTCAGAGCCTGAGCGTTTTCTTGCCCTATTGGCCCTGGCTCTTGGTAGCGGCCATTGTTTTGCTCGCCGTGGTCTGGTCCGTGTTCCGCAGAACCCCGCCCAAGATCACACGCAATCTTGCCGCGAGCGTTGCGAGTGGATTCGCATTCGCCTTGATAGTTTCTCGATTCGAGCATTTTCAGGTCCTGGGCCGGCATCTCGCTGTACTCTTTCCTCCGTTATTGATGATCTTGATGCTTGCTCCGCAAAGCTCTCCTTTCAAACAAAGAGCCTGCCGAGTGGTGGTGGCTTCCCTCGCTTCCCTCGCCGTCGTTTGGGGGATTTCTGACGTTCGGCTTGTTTTCATCAGCAAGTACAAGAAAGACTCCTATCGAGAAGCATGTGCCATCGCCTTGGCAAAAGCCCGAGAGCAAGGTGCACTAATCGTCTGGGCTGCGGATCCGGTCACGGCCAAGTATTACGGCTTAATTGTAGGTACCGCGAATTCATCAGACTCCGGCTCCGGTCCGGGGAATGATAAGCCCGCCCCCTTCCGCGCCGTCCAGGGAGACGCCTGGAGCTTCGACGAAGCGGCTGCTCACATTGCCACTTCTCCCACGCCAACAATCCTTGTACTGAGTAGACCTTGGTCTTTCGATCCGCAGGGAACATGGAGCACGCTGCTTCGAGAAGCACCGCCTGCCGAGATTGCTCGCTTGAACGCTCTGTCGATCTTCGAATGGCAACCGAAAGAGGCCCATGCTCTTCAACCTGCCGATCGACTTTGTCGTCTCCCCGCAACTTGTTCGTCGACTATGCATGGAACAATCGCTTTTCTGAGGCCAGCCCGTCGCCTGGCGCTGGATCCTCCCGGCTCGCGAAGCTACCCTAAGTCCCTCTGAGTCCCGACCTCAACTCGTGAAACCGACCGTTGCATCATTTCTCCGACTCTCTGAACACTCACACCCATCAGCATTGCAATCTCCCGGTAACGGAGTCCTTGGGCTCTCAGTCGCAAACAGTGATGCTGCTTCGGTGTGAGTTGGGCAAGCGCTTCTCGCAGTTGTCTTGCACGCTCTTCGAGGATAATCATCTGTTCGGGATCGGGTGCTGGGTCCACACGCTCTCGTAAGATCAAGCGTGCCTCTAATTCAATGCCTTGCTTTCGTCGCTTCTGAGATCGGTGATAATCCATGGATAGGTTGTGGGCGACGCGAAACACCCACGCTCTCAAATTCTCACTGGTGCCCCGTTTCATGCTATGCCGTACCAACCGGAGAAAAGCCTCTTGAATTACGTCTTCTGAGTGCTCACTGCTCAACCCCTGAGAGATCAGGTACGCCTTGAGAGACGGTCGCAGGTAACTATAAAGCTCAATGATGTGCTCACCTGTACCCTCTAGCGTGTCAGTAAGGGCCGTGACAATCTCCAGATCGCTGCGTGTCATGCAGATTGCTTTTGTCTCTGTTCCGTGCGGTTTCTGTGATACCTTTTCTTCCAAGATTCGACCCCCATCCATCTTTCATTGGAAGAATTCTGTTGGTCGTTATACCAACTCATAGACAGAACGTTTGACATGACGGTTTTTCAGGGGCCGATAAATATTAATTTGTTTTCTAAAGGCAACAGTCTGACTCTCTCATCAAATCTGTTGGAGATTATTTCCGACCCACTGGCCACAACTTTGCTTCGCCGATATTATTTTCACGTAAGGTCGTTGTTACTTCTGGATGAATTGTTGTTCGGGAATTTCACATTGACGGGAATGTGTTTTCACGCAATAAGTGTTACCTGCGTAGCACCCTGACCTTCCAAGTCTCGTTTCATTCAGACAGAAAAAACAGATTTAAGCCAATGCTCCCGGTTGAAATTTGCCCGTAGAAGAAATCTCATGCAAAACGGAGAATCTCGCATGATCCATCGTCGCCAATTCCACTCCGGAGGCCGCCTGCCGACGGGGTTTGCGGCGCTTTTCGATTTGGTCCTCACCGCCAGTATCGGTGCCCTCGCGCAACAACCAGAGCGAACGTCGAATCCGAGACTGGGCCCGGTCTCGAATTCCGCCTCCCCGCGGTATGACCTCGCCAAGGACGACCTCGACCTCGTTGCGGCGTCGGCCATCCAGCTCAAGGAGGTCCCTATGCAGGATTGCGGCCTCACGGAGGAGATGAAACGCTGGATTACCCCGGCCCGCCGCAAGATTTTGGCGACACCCGTTCCGGTTTTGACCTGACCTACCGGTTGCCCGGACCGTCCGACCATAGAGGGAAAACGGATACACGCTGGCTGCGAAGGGCACATGCCTCCGCTTGTCAATGAACTTCCGCATGATGTGCCCAAGCTCGTGAAGAGCGGTATTGCGGTTTTTTCATTGGCTAGAGCTTCTGGCAGAGCCGCAGGTATCGCCGCGAACGTGCACGACGTCGGTGACGGCGGCTCCAACGACTCCTCCGTCTCAAAAGAGCGATGTTGGAGTGTTCGGCCACAGGCACTGGCTCCCGAAATCTGCGAACCGCCCCCTTAGTCACCCACCATTATTCAGTTCACAAAGTGCCGGCACTTTATCGCGCTCACGCGACCTTCGCAGCGGCGCACTCCCGCTCGAAGGATCGACGAGTGCGGCATCGGCGTGGATCCTTCGGGTTGCAGCTGCTTTTCCATGCGTATTATCGGCAGTCGACGACTGTGTCGCTCTTCGCAGGCAGGCCTTGCGAGCGGCCACCAACTCCATGGATCAAGTTCCTCGCGACGCCAAGTTGATCCTATGTGTTTTCAGTGGTTTAGCATTTCCTACGACCACTGCACGTGAAGGGGAAGTATTGATTTCGTTAAATTAGCCGTCCGGGTCTGGTATTCGCGCGCCTGGAGTCTCAGCAGGGGCGACATATGGTTACTGCCTCAGACGTTTCGTGGACGATGGAAGTGTTAACACGACTGTCACATTCTATTAATGGAGGCTCAGTAATGTCGTAAGCCACCGCGCTCAGAGAAATAGATATAAAGCCGAAAAACGTTGGAATGGGCGAGCTTGGTGAAATAGGTGACACAATCAGTTTTTGGTTTGGCGATGTTGCCCTCTCAACGGTATTGGTCGGCAGTTCCACATGCTGAAGGTCAAGAGGTGAGTGATGGCGGCAACCGGACCACCGAACGAGGTGCGTGCGTCAGAGGTACGAACATAGCCGCTTGAAGCAATAATTAAGATAATGTCCGGCGGCTAAAATCAATAGGGGATTCTGGGTGAAGTCTCGGTGGGAGCGGTCCCAGCTGCGGTTTGAGCCATCTTCAGGAGGCTTTTGGCAGTGATGTTGGCGGGGAGTTACGTTAGACGTGAACTCTATTCTGAAGCCATTCGCACGAAAATCATCTCAAGAACATGTATTGCTACACCTTCTACTGCGATCTTTATACCTACCGCGGTTTTATCATGTGCAGTTGGGTTGACGGCAAAGGCATTTGAGCCTGGTCCGACTTATGGGTTCTTTGCCAAGAGCAGCCTCCAATTTGGCTTCAGAAATGAACGGGTTCTTAGCGATTTTATTCCTCATGCGGGAACCACTAACAAGGATTCCGTTAACGTGGAATGTTGCCTTAATTAAAGAATGGAACGTTTCTCCACTGATGCAGTACGAGTAATGGAGAGCGCCATTTCTCGGATCCGGGCTCAGGGAAAATTGGAGTTCCTCCAAAGAGATCCAGTTTTGCATGATAACCTGGACGAGACAATGCAACCCTTTGCTTTTCAATGAGCCGTTTAGAAGACTGCCACGGGAAAGGAACATGACGGAATTGCTCCAAAAGGATCATAACCCGACGGCTATCATTTTTCAGCGCTTGCAAGCCGAAAGAGCCTTGAAAGAATCGGAGCGCAAAGAGGCTCGCCTGCGCTTGGCCAGCAATGTGCGCACCGTTTGGAGCGAAAGGACCTTTTTGGCTCGCCTTTCCGTCTTGGGACTCGTCATCGGCCTCCTCGTCGCCTTTCTCATTCCTCCACGCTACACTTCCACCACCCGCCTCATGCCTCCGGACAATCACTCCGGCTCGTCCGTGGCAATGGCTGCCGCATCTCTGGCGGCCTCTAGCGAGGCCGGCGGCCTCGGTGGAATTGCCGGCGATTTGCTCGGTCTCAGGAGCACGAGTGACCTTCTAGTCGGCATCCTCAACAGCAGAACCGTTCAGGACGAGATCATCCAGCAGTTCGATTTGAAGCGTGTCTACGGCGTGCGCTTAATGCGAGACGCTCGTCTGAAGCTTGGCAGCCGTACCGGCATCTTCCTTGATCACAAGAACCAGATCATTACCATCACCGTCACGGACAACAGTCCTCAACGTGCGGAAGGCATGGCCAAAGCTTATGTTGACGAGCTAAATCGTCTCGTTTCCGAACTTAGCACCTCCTCCGCACGCCGCGAACGCGTCTTCCTGGAAGGTCGCCTTGCCCAGGTCAATCAGGATCTCGAGACTGCAGAGCGAGAGTTCAGTCAGTTCGCCAGCAAGAACAGCGCTATCGATATCAAAGAACAAGGCCGTGCCATGGTTGAGGCTGCCGCCACGCTACAGGGTCGCCTTATCTCCGCACAATCCGAACTTGAAGGACTGCGCCAGATCTATTCCGATTCCAACGTACGCGTGCGCTCCGCAAAAGCCCGCGTCGAAGAATTGCAGCGCGAACTCAATAAAATGGGTGGCAAAGGGCAAGGAGATTCTCTCACAGCAGACTCGAACGCTGCTGATCTCTATCCCTCCATCCGCAAACTCCCTCTGCTCGGTGCCACCTATGCAGACCTCTACCGCCGCAGCAAGGTTCAGGAAGCGGTGTACGAGACGCTCACTAAACAATATGAACTGGCGCGCGTACAAGAAGCCAAGGAAATTCTCACCGTCAAAGTTCTCGACGCTGCCGATATGCCCGAAACCAAGAGCTTTCCTCCGCGCAGGCTCATCGGACTTTCCACCATGTTTTTGACATTCATCGGGGGGATCGTATATCTGCTTGGCTCCAAGAGCTGGAGCGAAAAAGACCCTTGCGACCTGAGCAAAGCCATCGCCACTGAAATATGGATCGACTTGAAAGAGAAGCGTCTCTTGAATTCCGTGAACGGGGGCTCTCACGAAGCGGAAGGCAATTCATCCCCTTCGCAGCGCCGGATGCGCGGCATCCTTTCTTTCTTGGGGTTGAACAACTCCTGGCGCAACGGCAATGGTTCTTCCTCTTCTTCTGATCATTTTTCAGAGGAAAAACGCTTTGAAAAACGGAAGTAGCACAGTTTTAGTGCGCCATACTTCTTCGCCCCTTTGAAGGCACCGCAGAAAAGGGCGGGCGGTGGGAGCATTTCCGGATGGCAAGTCGGCGAAAATCGTGGTGATCGTGGATATTCAATCGCATTCAAAAACGTGCGCGCACGCCTTTGTATTTCATCAATCATTCATCGTTTGTAAATATAGTTAGACATAAGCTGTGGCTTATCTAGGCAATCTTTGATTGCATTTCTGGACTGTTCTTCTTGTGGGAGACCACCACTATGCGCTCTTTAGGCTTCCTTCGCCTTCTTCGCAGCGTGCTATTGCTAACGTTTGCGGCACAGGCGAGTCGGGCAATTAAGATTCGCGTCCCCGACACCCAGCCAACGATTCAAGAGGCCATTGATGTTGCCTCAAATCCGCGCATCCTCCACGGAAAGTCAACATTGGCGTTTACCAATATAGGGGGAAGAATGCGATATCACTTTCTGTCTACACCTCAGATTTCGAGCGCCTGCCCGGCCGCAGGCCGGTAGGCTGAAGCGAACCATGCGACAGCTTTTCGAGTGGGATCCTGACATCGGCTACCGTTACATTCCGGGACTTAAGGCCCGCATCATGAATGAGTCAGGGGGTTACCTCATCCGCGCTAACCAGATGGGATTCAGGAGCCAGCGAGAATTTATAACTGAAAAGAACCTCGGAAAGTGCCGGATACTGCTCTTTGGAGATTCCTATACGGCCGGCGATGGGGTCTCTATCGAGAAGCGCTACAGCGACCTGCTGGAAAAGCTGATACCGGACCTCGAAGTCTACAATTTCGGTCTGCCCGGCACTGGAACCGACCAGCAGTACCTGGCGTACCGAAAATTCGCATCAGGCATTGACCATGACGCAATTATGATCGTGGTCCTGATCGAGAACATCCGCCGTATCGTGTCCCGGTACCGATATTATCTGGACGAGAATGGTGCAGAGGTTTGTTACGCCAAGCCATATTTTGAGCTTTCCGGGGGTGAGCTCACCCTGAGGCATGTCCCACCGAAAAAGGAACCTGTGCGCGCTGACGAGATTCCTCTTGAAGATCGGCCTTACGTTGGCCGGACCGGGCGGTTTCCAAAAATCAGAGAAATTCTGATCAGGACCAAGCTTGAGAAACTCGCTCATACCTTTGCGCGCTTTACACCTTATCCAGAATACAATTCGCCCGAGCACCCTGCGTGGCGGCTCATGGAAGCGATCCTGGAGAGATGGATCAAGGAGCAGAAAAAGCCCGTATTGCTGGTCCCCCTCCCGCAATATTATTTTATCGAAGAGTTGAGTGCGGTCAACTATCACAAGCGTTTTTCAAATCTTGCCTTGAAAACTGGTTGCGCGTGTTTCGATCCCTTGCCGGATTTGAAGCGCTACAGCATGGAGGAGCGTCGCGGTTTCCGCTTCGCCCGGGACGTGCACTATTCGCCAGCAGGTCATGCTGCGATTGCCCAGGCGCTTGCGCCAGCGGTTCGCAAGGTTTTGGAAGGAGCTCGATGAGTAAGACGGTGCTCGGAATTTCCGCTTTCTACCATGACTCAGCGGCCGCACTTGTGCGCGATGGCGAGATCATCGCTGCTGCGCAGGAGGAGCGTTTTTCGCGCAAGAAACATGATCCGCGCTTTCCCTTGAGCGCCATCAATTACTGTCTGGAAGAAGCGGGAACGGAGCCTGCGGACCTCGATGCGATCGTGTTTTACGACAAGCCCCTCTGGACGCTGGACCGGGTGGTCGAGAACTGCCTCATGACGGCACCCTCCGGCTATGAACAGATGGAGAAAGCTTTTCGTTCCATCCTAGGTGTGAAGCTATGGACCGAGAAGCAGGTTCAGCATCACCTGAAGTCGCTCGGCAAAGCCGGGAAGCTCCTATATACTGAACACCACCTGGCACACGCCGCGTCTGCTTTTTATCCATCGCCCTATCGTGAGGCAGCTATCCTCACCCTGGACGGGGTGGGGGAGTGGGCAACAACGACGATAGGTGTGGGCAAGGATGAGAACATCGAGCTCACATACGAGATCGATTATCCGCATTCGCTTGGCTTGCTCTACAGTGCCTTCACTTATTACTGCGGTTTCAAAGTCAACTCGGGCGAATACAAGCTTATGGGTCTTGCCCCCTACGGCGATCCTAAGTACGCGAAGCTGATCTATGACAAGCTGATCGACGTGAAGTCTGATGGGTCCTATTGCCTCAATACCGAGTATTTCGGTTTCTTGGACAGGCTCGTGGTGACCAACGAGAAATTCAACGGGCTCTTCGGTGGAACACCTAGGCAACCCGAGAGCCGCATCTCGCGCAGGGAGATGGACATGGCGGCCTCGATCCAAATTGTGCTCGAGGAAATTGTACTTAAGATAGCACGGCATGTGCGTGAAAGCACTGGGCAGAAAAACCTCGTACTTGCAGGAGGCGTGGCGCTCAACTGCGTTGCCAACGGCAAAATTCTCAAGGAAAAGATCTTTGATGGGTTTTGGATCCAGCCAGCGTCCGGCGACGCGGGGGGTGCGTTGGGGAGCGCACTTCTCACTTCGCACATGTATTTTGGCCAGAAACGCTGGATGAACACGAACGGACGTGACACGCAAAAGGGGAGTTACCTCGGGATTGCGTATTCGCCAGCGGAGGTGAGGGCTTTCTTGGAGCGGCACAGTTATCCCTACGAGCGCATTCCCGACCTCAAGGAACGGGCCAGGAAAATTGCAGCAGCCCTGGCAGAGGGAAAGGTCATCGGTTTCTCAGCAGGTCGCATGGAGTTCGGCCCCCGCGCATTGGGAGCGCGCTCCATCTTGGGGGATCCCAGACGCCAGGAAACCCAGGCGCAGATGAACCTGAAGATCAAGTACCGCGAGTCATTCCGTCCCTTCGCACCGTCCGTGCTGGCAGAAGATATTGCAAGGTACTTTGAAATGGACGTTGAGAGCCCCTACATGTTGCTCGTGGCCCCGGTCCGGAAGGAGAGACAGATCCAGACAAGTTGGAAGGAGGCCTTGCGTGATGACGGGGATGACATGCTTCATATCATCAACCAGGCGCGATCGGACATCCCGGCCATTACACACGTGGATTTCAGCGCGCGCGTTCAGTCGGTGCACATTGAGGACAAACGAGATTATTATGAAGTTATCAGGGCATTCAAGGACCTGACTGGTTGTGCCATGATCGTAAACACGTCTTTTAATGTCCGGGGCGAGCCGATCGTCTGTTCGCCTGCGGACGCGTATAAGTGCTTCATGCGCACCGAGATGGACATGCTAGTTCTCGAGGACTGCGTGCTATGGAAAGACAAGCAACCCAAGATGAAGGAAAACGTGGATTGGAGGAAAGAATATGAGCTCGATTGAAGCAAATCCGCAGACCGCCGATACCAATCCAAATGTAAAGAAGATCCGCAGCTTCTACGACGAGAAGCTCCTGCCTGTGGCGAAATCACTCCGCGACAAGGGGTTGCCTCTGTTTGACCTCGCGCCTGATCCTTCCCTTTCGACTTATTATATGCCGAGAGCACGCAAGAGCCTAAAGCCCACGGACTTTGAAGAAGGCGGCTGTCAGGCGCCAGAGGACCTTGAAGTGAAATTGCAAGCTCTCTGGAAGAACGGCGGCGTTCACGGGAAGGGCGCTGAAGCCGGGTATGCGATGGCGAAGCTTGCTGCTCCCATCGCGGCATTATCCAAGGAACTCTACGCAGTCGAGGAGCAAGACGCCGAGGTTTCGCCCTACACATATGTAATGTTCTGACTTCCCAGAGGTACCAGCTGATATGGGAGCCTAGCGGCGTGTGATCCGACCCGCTTTTCGAGACAATTTCTGAGTTGAATCTGGGAGGCTGCCGATGCTCCTCGGGCCGGTTTTTCTGGCCTTCTGTGGCCTAAAGTAACTCACGGTAGTATCCAGCTTTTTTCTCACTTCCTGTCGAGCCAATTAAGAATGTAGCCGTAGCTGGGGTTGTCGAGACATTTGAAATGTAACCGGAAGTTTGTTGTTGCGACGGTGGGGAAGTGGGAATCCCGCGGGGGGTGCGGGATTCCCGGATAACGTACGCTATTTTTCGCACATTTGCTAAAGCACAGGCCTAGCGGCATGAATACCACCGCAAATACATTTGGCTCCCTCTCGGGTGAGCCAAGCATCACCAGATTCATGCTTCAATAAATTTACAAAAGAAAATGGACACTACCGTCTCTCGTGAATTATCGGACACCCACTAAGCACTCAATGTCAGGTCAATCGCCACTCTGTATGGCGAATAGAAATGCTCCTCGACCGACTTTTTGAATGCAGGTTGCCCCACCAATACAATGAGGCCCCTATAGCTGTTTTACCGTGGGCCACTTTCACCCCCTTGCGCCCCGCGAGAAGGAAACTAGCTCTCCTGGATCTCCACTCCACCCGTGCCACGCTAGAATCACTGATCATCTTTTTTTGCACTCAATCACGCCTGAGTACGGCACGACGGTGTTCCAGCTCGGATAACTCCGCGTCGGCCGGTATGGCTGCTCAGGGTCGTCCGCACCACCGCCTCCTTCTTTCAGGGTCCAGGTATTCGTCAGCAAGTCCTTTCGTACCGCGTGCCCTTCAAAATGCCACGCAACATAACCCAATGGCACCACAATTGAATTTGGTAGCCCAGAGCCCCATAAAAGATACATTCTTGCGTGGAAGCTGCGTGATACTTCGTCCGACTCAGGCTCCAACTGTATCGGCGGACTATCCCGTGTTGGATTCCTCCAATCATAGGGGTAATCCGTGTCCAGCCCCACGCTCAGCTCCGCCTGTGGCTCTGACTTCGGCTTGCAGACCATCCACTGTTTTCCTGTCCTTATTTCGATCACATCTCGCGTTACCAGTTGCACCCAAGTGTAATTCCGCATAAGCCCCTGAGGAAGATTCAAGTGCGCCGCAAACAAAATTCCCTTGCCAGCAAAATCCATGAAGGAAGAACCTGGCTCCGTCCCGGGTCTCACCATCAGTTCCACCGGTGGCACCATCATGTCCCGAACCGACGGACCGTCCACATCGAAGACTGCGCTTGCCGAAGCGGTTTCGCCATCGTCCATCGTCACTTGGTACGTCACCTTGCGCGTTGACCCCGGCCTCACCCAGTAAATCATGCTTGTCGGCCCGTTCAAACTCACTGGCTGGGGCCCGCCATGCAATGGCGTATGCACAAATCCACCCACATATTCGCCCTCCGGCTCCATCGTCCAAGTCTGGCTGCGGATGGCGAGACTGGGATGTAAGGTCACGTTGAGCAGGATTTGCTGGCCTACCACCACCGATTGCGTCGTGCCCGTGATGTCTTGTGCTCCCCAGAAGATCCGCGGCTCGGGGGTAGGCGCGGTGACCTCGAAAAAAGCAATTGCAGCGGGTTCACTCGCGCCGTCGAACCAGGCCGTCAACGCCATCCCGCCCGCGAAGTCGCTCGCAACTATTCCGCGAACCTGCACGTCCCCGCTCGCTGTCATCCGGTATTCATCGCTCCCATCCTCGAAGCTTGCCGATCCGGTTCCAGGGAAGCGCCGCAGACGCAAAGTTACGGGAAGCGGGCTCCTCTTCGGATCGATTTTCACCTCGAAGCAGCCGCTTTCCCCCTGCTTCACTTCCTGCAACTGCCGAATTTCGACAGCTCGATCCGTAGCAGGAACCGTTAGCTGAGCCGAGCAAACCGTCGCGCAGGCAGCAAACGCCAAAAGAAGCTTGCCACCCTGGAAAAATCGGAAATTGCTGTGTGGAGAAGACCGCATCCGTCCGGCCCTTCTTCTTCCCACACAATAGACCATATCGCCCCTGGTCGCACGAAATCTTGCATCTCCCGGATGACTTTCTTTCAGGGGCGCTCCATTCTATTTCCCTTTACACTCATGAAGCTGTAACGGGGACTTGATTCTCTCTCCGCATGAGAGTTATAAAATTAATCTACAAAACCGACCGCAGGAAGCCCTCCTCACTCCACAGGGTCATCTTTCAGGTCTCTTTTCAGGTCTATAATCTGGATAATAAACTATGACAACGACAGTGGGAAAAAACCCGGCCATGCAACCTCCACAAACTCCAAAACCGGCTCTTGATTTTCTGGACCTCAAGGCGCAGTTCGCCACGATTCGAGAAGAAGTCATGGCCGCTGTGACCCGCGTCATGGAGAGCCAGCACTTCATTCTCGGGCCGGAGGTCAAGCAACTCGAGGAGGAAATTGCTGCAAAACTGGGCGCAAAGCACGCTATTGGTTGTGCCTCGGGTACGGACGCTCTGATTCTGGCTCTCATGGCCGCTGGAATCGGCCCACTCGATGAAGTGATTACGACGCCGTTCAGCTTCATCGCCACGGCCGGTGCGATTGCCCACGTAGGAGCCAAGCCCGTCTTCGTCGATATTGACCCAGTCACCTACAACATCAATCCGGAGTTGATCGAAGCCGCCATTACTCCCAAGACTCGCGCCATCATGCCCGTTCATCTCTTTGGCCTGCCGGCAGACATGCGGCCCATCCTCGATGTTGCCCGCGTGCATAAGCTGGTCGTGATTGAGGATGCTGCCCAAGCCATTGGAGCCCGGTATGACGGCCAATATGTCGGAACGATGGGCGATTTTGGATGTTTCAGTTTCTTCCCTTCGAAAAACCTTGGCGGCGCGGGCGACGGTGGTCTCGTCACCACGAATGATCCTGCTTTAGCCGAGCGCCTGCGGATGCTGCGTGTTCATGGCAGCAAGAAAAAGTATTTCCATGACATCCTCGGCACAAACAGCCGCCTGGACGCGTTGCAGGCTGCCATCCTTCGCGTAAAGCTCAAGCACTTGGATTCCTGGGAAGATGCGCGCCGCAGTCACGCCGATCGCTATCGTCAGCTATTTGACACCCAGCATGTCAGCTCTCTTGCGACTTATCCTGCTGCGCCGCCCTCCAAATTCCATCATGTCTATAATCAGTTCACAATTCGCTGCTCGTTTCGCGACGAACTGAGAGAATTCCTCCGTCAGGCTGGCGTGCCCAGCGAGATTTACTACCCACTTTGCCTGCATCTTCAACCGGCATTCGCCTATTTGGGTTATTCAACGGGAAGGCTTCCAATCGCCGAATCGGCCAGCAGGGAAGTGCTGTCGCTTCCGGTTTTCCCTGAGCTGTCGAGCACACAACAGGATCTCGTCGTGAAAGCGATTGCGGACTTTTGTGCTACCAAGAATGCTGCCTAATTCTGGCGATTCCTGTATTCAGTGATCTATATATTGCACCATGGTCATGAAGCCGTAATCCATGTGCAGTTGCTGGTGACAGTGAAATAGACTTGGGCCAGGATTGTCTGCCGTAAAATCCACCTCGACCTGCTTCATGGCGGGCACGACGACTACATCCTTGATCACCCCGGCCGTTGGCTTGCCGGCAAACCTGGTCAACTCGAAGCTGTGCCGGTGCAGATGCACCGGGTGCGCTTCATCACTTTGGTTGTCGAAGCGAAGGCGATAGCGAGTATTTGCCCGAACTCGAATGGGGTCGGTCTTCGGGAACGATTTTCCGTTGATGGTCCAGTTATCCACCCAGTTGTGGCCGGCGAATTTCTTGCGGAAGACAAGCGGCACGACGCCGCCCTCCGGCGCGGGAGTTTCCGTGTCGCGCCCGAAAATCGTGTAGTCCCAGGGAGTGATCATCGGCGCCGCCCACTGCGGCGGCCCATTGCGATTTGCATATTCCACCACGATGCCGAGGCCCGCATTCCGTGTTTGATCATTTGCCTCGCCGAGAATCCACACGCCGGGCTGGTTCATCGTGACGACTGCATCCACGCGCTCCGCTGGCCCCATGTCGATTGTGTCCACTTCGCGCGGCACGGGGACAAGGTTTCCATCGAGGCTGATGATTTTAAACTTGTGGCCGGGCAAGGCGATGCGGTGCTGCTCGGTGGCGCTGGCATTCAAGATACGATAAAGCACCCTCTGACCTTCTTTTACGCGGAGTGGCTCACCCGAACCGAGTGCATAGCTGTTCATGGAGTAGGCGCGGTATGTGACTTCCAGATTGCCTTCATCGCCCTGGCCACTCAGATAAGGATCCCAGCCGTGCAGCGCTAGAAAAACCTCTGCGTCGTACTGCCCCGGTTCTTCTTTCGGTTCGATGTACAGGAATGCGAATTGTCCGGTGTAAGTGGCGCGTTTCATGTCACGGCCGGCATGAACGTGGCTGTGATACCAACGGCTCCCAGAAGGGCGCGGGACGAACGAGTACCGCTGGACCCCACCCGGCGGCACGAGCGGCGTTCCTTCTTCTTCGGAACCATCTACCTCAGGAGGAATGAACAGGCCGTGCCAATGAACCAGCTCTGGAATCTTCGTGTCGTTGTGAACCTCCACGGTGACGGGTTGGCCTTCGCGCATCCGCAAGACCGGCCCCGGAGCCGAGCCGTTGTATCCCGTCGTCTTGATGATTTTCCCTTTGGCAACTTCCACGTCGACAGGCGAAATCCGAATTGTTACGTCTGCACTCGAATTGTCTGGGACAGTTTGCAAGCCGACGCGCCGTGCCAACTCGGCGTATGCCGGAACTCCCAGCAATGCTAGAAATTTTCTGCGCTCCATGTTGTTCCCAGGTAAACCCGCCGGCCGCTCCCAAGTGGATCGTGCCGCACGACGGTTTATAGCAAAAATGTCGAGTTTGAGCCAAATCTAAGGTGCTCCGCATTGAGCCTGAATGGCGCCTGTTATAATCTTCCTCTACTCAAATCCTCGCGCGCCATTGGTCAGGTTCTACCGTGATTGGAATCACGCCCGAGGTTTTTCGCCTTTCTCGAGTTCCAGGAGGATCGAAATGACGGGATTAGCTCGTTGCATGGGAATGGGCATGCTGGCCGCTGGCTTCCTCAGCGGAGGCGTGATGGGCCAGGGTTGGCAGCACATCGGGAATGTACAGAGCGTCGAAAAACTAAAGGACGGCGTCGAATTGACGGCCGGAGTGGCGAAAGTGCGCGTCACAGTTTTTCGCGACGGTGTCTTCCGCGTGCGGGTAGCTCCGAGCGGCGCATTCCCGAAAGATTTCTCCTGGGCCGTGATCGGATCGCCCGAAGCGCCCGCCTTCACAATTAACGAAGACCAGAAAGAGGTGCGCCTTACCGCCGGGAACACCACCGCGACCGTGCAGAAGTCACCTCTGTTGATCAGTTTTTCCGATGCGGCCGGCAATGTTCTGCTTGCGGATGAGCCCAGCCTGCCCATGGCCTGGAATGGACAGAAGGTGCGCATCTGGAAGAAGATGCCGCTCGAAGAAAACTATTACGGGCTGGGAGACAAGGCCGGACCCATGAATCGCCGCAATCGCGCCTTCACAAACTGGAACACCGACGCCTTCGGATGGCAGGAATCCACCGACCCGCTTTACAAAACAATTCCGTTTTTCGTCGGGCTTCGGAAAGGCCTGGTATATGGCGTGTTCTTTGACAACACCTACTGGAGCAGCTTCGATTTCGGCAAAGAGTCGCGGGACTTTTATTCGTTTGGCGCGGAAGGCGGAGAGCTGAACTACTACTTCATCGCGGGGCCAGAGCCGAAGAAAATCATCGAACGGTATACGGATCTCACGGGGCGCTCGCCATTGCCGCCACTCTGGACGCTGGGGTACCAGCAGTGCCGTTACAGCTACTACCCCGAAGCCCGCGTACGGGAAATTGCCCGGCTGCTGCGTGAAAAGAAAATTCCCGCCGATACCATTTATCTCGACATTGATTATCAGAATGGTTTCGCGCCCTTCACCGTCAACCGGCAAACTTTCCCTGCGTTTGCGAAGATGATTGCCGATCTCCGTGACCAGGGTTTCCACGTCATCCTGATCACCGACCTGCACATCAAGAACGATCCCGATCATGGCTATGCCCCGTACGACTCCGGCATGAAGAATGATGTATTTGTGAAGAATCCAGACGGCTCGGTTTATGTTGGCAAGGTTTGGCCTGGAGACAGCGTCTTTCCGGACTTCACCCTGACACGCGTGCGCGACTGGTGGGGCGGGCTCTACAAGGACTTCGCTAATATGGGTGCCTCCGGCTATTGGAACGACATGAACGAGCCTGCCGTTTTCCGGTTTCCTCAGAAGACCATGCCGCTCGACGTCGTTCATCGCCTGGATGACGGAACGACATTGGATCACCGCGCCGTCCACAACATTTTCGGCATGGAGAATGCCCGCGCGACTTATGACGGTTTGCGCAAGCTTCAGGGCGACGAGCGGCCCTTTGTGCTGACGCGAGCTGTTTATTCCGGGACGCAGCGCTATGCCGCCACCTGGACCGGCGACAACCTGGCGACCTGGAACCATATTTCCATGAGCACTCCCACTCTGCTCAGCATGGGTTTTTCCGGTTTTCCGCTTGTGGGTGATGATATCGGGGGATTTGGCAGCTCCCCGCCAGCGGACCTTTTGACGCGCTGGTTTGAGGTCGGCGCGTTCAATCCCATCTACCGCAATCACGCCGCAAAGAACACTGCCGGTCATGAACCCTGGGTGGACGGGCCAGAGCAGGAAGCCATTCGCCGGAAATACATCGAGCTGCGCTACAAGCTCTTGCCCTACATCTACACCACCACGGAAGAGGCCACCCGCACCGGCATGCCTCTGATGCGCCCGGTTTTCCTGGAATACCCCAACGTCGAGAGTTTCTACGGTGACGATCGTGATTTTCTGTTCGGTCCTGACCTGTTTGTAGCCCCGGTGGTCACGGAAACCATGGATGCGCAGGAAGTGGTTTTGCCCCCCGGCGACTGGTACGACTTCTGGACTCTGGAGAAGCACACGGACAAAGATCACATCAGCCTGCATCCGCGCATGGATGAGGTGCCGCTGTATGTTCGTGCAGGGGCCATCATACCCCTGCAGCCACTGGTGCAGTACACGGGCGAGAAGCCGGATGGGCCTCTGGAATTGCGCGTCTATCTTCCTTCCGCTACTTCCGCCAATGATTGCCGTGGAACGCTGTATCAGGACGATGGCCACACGTTCGCTTACCAGAGGGGCGAGGTCCTACGTGTGAGTTATTCCTGCCAGGTTTCCGCGAATTCCGTGACCGTGACGAGCACCATCGTCAAGAACGCATTCAAGCCCTGGTGGCAGAGCACCGAGATAAGGTTGTATGGTGTGGCAACAGCCCCGAAGCAAGTGCGCATCGGCGCGCAAATCAATAAAGATTGGCGCTACGACAGCCAGACGCACTCCGTGACGCTGACCTTGCCTGACGCGCTGAAAAACTGGACCGTGCAAATCGGTTTTTAGGGCCGCCCGGCCCGGGCGCTCAACGCCGTGTGGAATCCCGCTGAATGATCTTGGGCTCGAGCAGAATTGTCTGCGGACGCATGGCATTGCCTGAATGCACCAGATCGATGGCGATCTGTGCGGCCCGTATGCCGATGGCCGTGCTCTGTTGATCCACGCTGCTCAAAGGCACGTGCAAATATTCATCGAAAGGGATATTGCCGCAGCCGAGCAGTGCGATGTCCGCGGGAATGCGCAAACCGGCGTCCAGAATGGCTTGCATCGCTCCTGTTGCCACCAGATCGTTGTAGCAGAAGATGGCATCCGGGGGCGGGGACAAGCGAAGCAGTTCCTTCGCGGCTTCGTTTCCAGTCGTCTCACCGGCTTCCTCGGCGCGGTCAGTGCCTTTCACGTAATCGGAGCTAAGCGTCAGACCACGCTCGGCAAGCGCTCGTTTGTAACCTTCGAACCGGCCGGTCAGCGTACTCACCCTGGCGGCGCTGATATGGGCAATCCTGCGACAACCAATCTCGAACAGGTGCTGGGTGGCGATGTAACCGAGGTACTCGTCGTTGACGCCCACAAAATGCGACGAGAACCCATCGAATCGGCGGTCCAGCAGGATATAAGGAAACCCTTCTTTATCCAGTTGCTGAAATGTTTGCGGGTTGAACTGCGTGGACGCAACCAGCAAGGCGTCCACCCCCCGGGCAATCAACTGATCGATGACCTGCCTCTCCAGTTCGGGCTGTAGTTCCGAAGAGGAAATGAGCAGTGTGAATCCGGATCTGCGGAGAACTCCGGACATGGCACGCGCAAGTTCCGAGAAAAACGCGTGCGTGAGATCGGGGATCACCAGCCCCATCATGTTGGTGCGGCCTGTCACCAGAGCTCGGGCAGAAAGATTCGGCCGATAATTCAGTTCCTCCGCGCGCCGCAATACACGCGCGCGCGTTTCCGTGCTGATATCGGGACGCCCGCGAAGAGCCTTGGAAACCGTGATGACGGAGAGCCCGAGGTCGTCAGCAATATCCTTCATTCGGACAGTCATGGAGTGCAATCTCCAGCGCAGGCTATCACGGGTTTTTCGTGGAGCGCTGCGGTGCGCACTAGGTCCGGCGTGCGAGTCAAGGGAGTGAGCGTGAGCAAAAACGTTTTGGTTTGTCGGTGGAATCACTTTTGTTTCTAAGATGAAATGTTCCGATAAGTTGAAGCAAGCGATATGGTTAAGCGCCCGGAGACACTCCCCAGGCAGCCCGGTAGTGCCTCTAAGAGGAAGATACGGAAAGGGTTAGCAGGACGCTCAAAGGAGCCTACGTTAACGTTGTAGATTCTCCTTGACAAGTTTTTCCGTTCTAGTATTTTAATACTACTGATTTCGGGTTAGCTGTTCAGAATATCGTTATTCAGCAAAGGGGTGTATCAGTGAAAAAACGGATAATCGATTTTTCGGTCGTACTGTGCTGCCTAATCCTGCTAACGGGGGGGACTCTTTGGGGTCAAGGAATTTTCGCGACTCTGACGGGGGTTGTGTCTGATCCCTCGGGAGCAGTGGTGGCCAATGCAAAAGTAGTTTTGAAAGACGCCGTGTCGGGCTCTCTGCGCGATACGGTAACAAACAGCGATGGGTACTTTACCTTCGCTTCGGTCCCCGTTGGACTGTACAACTTGTCCATCGAGGCGCCGGGCTTCCAAACCTATAAGGCGGATGCCATCGACTTGGGTGGTGGCGAGAAGCGCAACCTCAATATCTCACTGGTCCTTGGATCGGCCAGTCAGACCGTCGAAGTCAACGCGCAAGAAACCGCGCTTGTGACGACAGACTCGGGCGAGAAGTCCTTCACTTTGGAAACCAAGGAACTGGAGAACTTCATTCAGGTCGGAAGTAACGCCGCCGAGTACATCAAGATCACGCCGGGCTTCGGCATTCAAAACGGTACTTCGAATCACGCCAACTACACAGGCCAGACCATTGGCATCAACGCCAACGGGGACTCCGGCAGTCAGAGCCCCCTGAACGCGGCCTATTCCTACAACGGACTACCCACGAACAGCCTGGACATCACCGCAGACGGCGCACACGTTTCCGACCCCGGATGCAACTGCGACACGCCGGTCAATCCCAACTCCGATTTCGTTCAGGAGTTCAAGGTTTTGACCTCGAATTTCAGCGCGGAAAACCAGAAGGGGCCCATCCTCATCACTTCGGTGACGAAGGCGGGCGGGACGGAATTCCACGGCAGCGGCTTCTTCTCCGCAAGAAACCATTCCCTCAACTCGAATGACTGGCTGAACAACGCCAGCGGCGTGAAGCAACCGGCGAACTCCTACTATTACCCCGGTGGCACCATCGGTGGTCCAATCATCATCCCGGGCACGAACTTCAACAAGAGCCGCCAGAAGCTGTTCTTCTGGACCGGCTTTGAATACTACAAGCAGACTCTTGACACCGGCTTGCTCCGCGCTACGGTTCCGACTCCTGGCGAGCTCACGGGCGATTTCTCGCCAGCCTCAGTGGATGCGGAAGGTTTTCAGAATTCCAGCGGCGTCTATATGCTTCCGGACGGCAAACCTGTGGGCCAGGTCAGCCAAACCCAATTCCCTGGCGGACAGATACCTGCGTGCAGCAGCACCGTCACGACCGCTTGCATTGACCCGAATATGCAAGCCTTGATGAAGTTGTTCCCCGCCCCCAACGCGAATCCAGCCACCACCGCCGGTGGCTACAATTACACCCAATCGGAAGTCTTTTCCCAGAACAACACCCAATGGACCATCCGTGGCGACTACAACATCAGCGACAATACCAAGGTGTTTGTCCGCTACAACTACCAGCGCGAAACCCAACAGTTCCCGGTGGGCCTCTGGTGGCGCAATGGCGACCAGGTTCCTTATCCAACCCCCATCGAAGGCAAGAACAAGTCGAATTCAACGGCCGGTACGCTGACTCACGTATTCAGCCCAACGATGACCAACGAAACCGTCGTCGCCTACACCTTTGTGGGCTTCCCCAACGTGTTTTCAAATCCCAGCGCGGTTGACCGCAGCAAAATTGGCTACAACTATCCAGGCGTATTCAATAACGGCGTCGCCCAGATTCCTTCATTCGGGCAGTTTGGCCCCAGTGAAGCCGCTCTGGTGTTCAATCCCGGCGGGTTCGAGGCAGGTGGAGCATCCCAAGGCCTTTACGCCAACAAGTACATGCCCAGCGTCAGCGATACGATCACCAAGGTGGTCAAGAACCACACTCTGAAAGCTGGCTTCTTCTATGAGTGGATTCGCAACGCTCAGCCAGCCAACAACAACACCAATGGCGAGCTGCTGGTCTCCTCGGGTAACACCTATACCACAGGCAATGAGTATGCCGACTTGATCACCGGCAACCTCAGCAGCTATAACGAGACGAACTTCAACCGTATCAATGATATCGACTACACGACGTACGAATTCTTCCTCCAGGATTCCTGGAAAGCCACCAAGCGCTTGACCATCGATTTCGGCATGCGCTTTACCCATTTTACGCCTTGGGAAGACCGTAAAGGCTTTGGCTACTCCATCTTTAATATGGCGGCTTACAGTCCAAGCTGCGCGGCCGCTCCCACGTACTGTGGATTCGAATGGCACTCGGCAGATTCCTCCGTTCCTATTGGTGGATTCCCGACCCGGTCGTTGTTCTACCAGCCGCGCATCGGTGCTGCCTATGATCTGTTCGGAAAAGGCAAGACCGTTCTCCGCGGCGGTTGGGGACGCTTCTACTACCACTCCGGCCAATTCACCAGCGGCCTGGACGCTTCCGCAGGCGTAAAGAGCGCCAACTTGTCGCCAACCAACTGGGTGGGCGGGACCGGTTGCCCGACCAACACCGGTACCAATGGTAATCCCCTCTATGCCTCCTACTTGTCCTGCCTGAACATCGCCGCTTCACCGGCTTCGCCGGCGGCGGTCGACTCCACGGATGACAAGCAGCCTTACACCGATAGCTGGAGCGTTACCGTCGGACAGCAAACTCCATGGCAGGGCTACCTGGAAGTTGCCTATGTCGGGAACCGCAGCAGAGATTTGGCAAATACCTCGAATGGCTATGGCAGCGACATCAACCTGGTTCCGTTGGGGGCAATGCAATCCGCCACTGACCCGGTTACCGGCAAGCCCAACACCAACCCGGGTCTCGCGAATGCCAATGATTGGCGACCGCTACAGGGTTATGGCGATCTCGACCAAGCCACGAACAATCTCTATGCCAACTATAACGCTTTGCAGGTGACCTGGGTTCGCCACGCCGGTCGCTATACGGTTCAAGCCAACTATACGTACGGGAAGGCCTTGGGGATTGTTGCCCCCACCTATAACCCCTTCAATCTGAGGAGCAACTACGGCATATTGCCAGCGGACCGCAGGCAGATCTTCAACATTGCCTACTCGATTGACGAGGGCAACTTGCTCAAATCTTCCAACCATTTCCTCAACGGAGCCGCCAACGGGTGGCAACTCTCCGGCATCCTGTCGCTTGAGAGCGGCCCTGACCTCACTACCGGGGGCAGTACACAGGGCGGCGGCGGCACACCAAACGGCAATTACAACATGAGTCTGACCTGTGTGGCGACTGCCGCGGAACTAGCAGCGGGCGAAGGATGCCCGAACGGTAACCCGGGCGGCGGCGCATCGGGCGCGGCCATCATTCCGAACTCGAACGTAGGCGCTAACCTGCTGACGGGCATTCCGATCGGCAACCAATCCATCCTGGGGACAAACGCGGTGGCATTGAACCCACTGGTGACCTGCAATCCAAATTCTGGATTGGGCTCGCACCAGTACATCAATGCGAGCTGCTTCGCTCCTCCAACGACGGTCGGCCAGAATGGCCCAACGCTGCTTCCGGTGTCCTACGGACCAGCCTACTTCAACTGGGACATGGGAATATTCAAGAACTTCCCAATCAAGGAAAACATGAAAGTCCAGTTCCGGGCTGATTTCTACAACTGGATGAACCATCCTTTGTATTCGTTCAACGGCAGCAACCTGAACCTGAACTTCGTTCAGGATCCGGTGACGCAGCAGTTTACCCAGACGAGTACCAACTTCGGCATAACCACGGAAAAGCAGGGGAATCGCATCATCCAGCTTGCCGTGAAGTTCTACTTCTAAACTGAACCCAAGCAGTTCGGACAAAAATGGGATGGCTTCGGCCATCCCATTTTTTTTGTCCGCGGAATCCAACTAGATGCCCCAGGATGGACTTTGATAGCATGAATAGGTGGCTGAAAAACCGCACCCTGCGTGGCCCGTCCAGAGCTTTCTGGCAGGCAGTTCTTGAAGTAAGTACGCCACGGAAGGGACCGCGTGTGTCGCGCAAGGCGCAGTGCTCCGTATGCGAAAAATTGCCCTCTTTTTGATCTTCAACCTTACCGCCATGGCTTGGGCGCAGGGCCCGGTGGTCTCGCCGGAAGCCCTGGTCCAGGACGCCATTAACAAGCAAAAGGCCGGTGACTTGGACGGAGCGGTACGCGAATACAGGGAATTTCTCAAGGCTCACCCGGATGTGGCAGCGATCCGGGCAAATCTGGGCGCGGCTCTTGCGGGGCTCGGACAGTTCGAGGAAGCGATCAAGGAGTACAAAACTGCCCTGAAACTCGCGCCTTCGACCCCCGGCGTCTCCCTGAATCTAGCTTTGGCGTACTACAAGATGGGCCGCATAGGCGAGGCCACGGAAACGTTGGCCAAGGTACACAAGACGGACCCCTCCAATTACCAGGCCACGCTCCTGCTCGCGGATTGCTACCTGCGGATGGGGCAGGACAAAGATACCATCCGCGTTCTGCGTCCCGTGGCGAATTCTCACCCCGACGATCTCGCGGTTGCATACATGCTCGGGACCGCCCTCATCCGCGACAAGCAAGTGGAGCAAGGAGAAGTCCTGATTGACCGTATCCTGCGCAACGGAGACTCCGCGGAGGCCCATCTGCTTCTCGGAATGGCCAAACTCGAAGCCCTAGAATATCCCGCCGCCATCGCCGATCTCAGCAAAGCCGTGGAGATGAACCCGAATCTTCCAGACCTCTATTCCTACCTCGGCCAGGCGCAGATGGCTAGCGGCGATATGACCTCTGCCCGCGCTTCGTTCGAGAAGGAGTTGGCGCAGAATCCCAATGACTTTGAATCCAACCTGCGGCTGGCCGTTTTGTTGAAGCAGGATGGCGATTATGATCGAGCGCGCAAGTTGTTGGCACGGGCGCTGCTTGTCCGCCCCGATGACCCCGGCGCGCTCTATCAGGTAGGCGCAACCGACTTGGCGGCGGGCGACCTGGACCGTGCTTGCACCATTCTGGAGAAGGTGGTGCAGCAGTCGCCCCAATTCCTGGAAGCTCATGTGTCGCTTGCCCAGGTCTACTACCGGCTAAAGCGCAAAGACGAGGGAGACCGCGAGCGCGCGCTGGTGCAGAAGCTAAAGGCCGAACAGGACGCCAAGCAGAACGAGACCAAGGGCGAGGTGCACTGATACCGCACTCGCGAGCCTGTGCCAATTTTGTAGCGGCCGCCTTCTGAGGCGGGCGCTTTTTCCCTGAAGCGCGGCCCCTTATCTACTGGTGCGGTTCGTCGACTTTCAGGAACTGGTCGGCCGCCACGTCTTTGAGCACCTGCTGGATGCCGCTGGGCCAGCGAATCTCAATGGACGCAACCCTGGTTTCCTGCCCTAAACCAAAGTGCACGCGTTTGTCGCTGGAGGACATGAAGCCCACGCTGACGGAAACATGGTTGTAGAGCACGCGTCCGGAAGCGGTTGTCAGCTTGATTTTCGCGCCGATCGCGTCGCGCGCGCTCTTGTGGCCGGTCAGACTGAGCATCAGCCAATGATTGCCGCTGTCGGCGGTGTTCATCAAGATACGCGGGTGTTCATTCAGCGAAGTGACCACGATGTCCAGGGAACCGTCGTTGTTCAAATCACCGAAAGCTGATCCCCGCTGGTAGCCCTTGTGCAGGAAGTCCTTCCCCATCTCTCCGGAAACGTCAATAAAGGTCTTGCCGTCCACGTTCTCGAACATGGTGTCGTGCTCCGGCGATGTATCGTCCACCTGGTCAACGTCGCCATTCGCGGAGTAAATGTCCTTCCAGCCGTCGTTGTTATAGTCGATGAAGCCGTTGCTCCAGCCGGAGTGAGGCAGGCTCATGGTCTGGATCTTGGTGGCGTAGGGGAAGGTGAATAGCTTGCCGTTGTTGTGCAAAAGCTGCCAAACCTGTTTCCTCAGGTTGTTGTAGAAGATGTCCACCCTGCCGTCGTTGTCGTAATCCTTGGCGTCCGAGCCCATGGAAGAGCCAGTGCGCGCGTTGTCGTCGTAGCCAACGCCCATCTCCAGGCCTCTTTCTTCGAAGGTGCCGTTGCCCTGGTTGATGAACAGGGAATTGGGCTCGGTGTCGTTGGCGATGAACACGTCGGGCCAGCCATCGTCATTGAAATCGGCAATGGAGATGCCCATCCCCTTGCCGGGAGATTTGGCCAGCCCGGACTTCTCGGTGACATCCTCGAATTTGCCGTGGCCCAGGTTGTGATAGAGCCGCGGCGGCACGCTCTGGTAGCGCCGTGGATCGCAGTAGTATTCCGTGTCTCCCATCGAGCAGCGCAGGTCGGTCTGCGGCGTCCATAAGGTGTAGTTGGAGACGATGAGGTCCAGCAGGCCGTCGTTGTCGTAGTCGAACCATGCGGCGGCGACGCTGAGGGTATTGGGGGGCTTGGTGCCAATACCCGACGCTTCTGTCACATCGGTGAAGGTTCCGTCGCCGTTGTTGTGGTAGAGAACGTTCCGCCCGGCGCTGCAGATGAAGATATCCTCAAAGCCATCGTTATCGTAGTCACCCACAGCCACGCCAAAATTGAAGTCCAGGTTTTCACCGCGCAGTCCGGCTTTGGCGGTAACGTCCTCGAAAGTTCCATCCGATTTCTGTTTCAGCAGGCAATTGTAGTAGGAAGGGTTTGTCTTCTTCATTTCCGGCATCTGCGCGCCATTGGTGAAGAAGATATCCAGCTTGCCGTCGTTGTCGTAATCGAAAATGGCCACCCCGCCGCACATCGGCTGGGGGAAATACTTATGGCCTCCCGGGCTGTTATTGCTGATGTAGGAGATGTTCGAGCGCGGGGCTACGTCCACAAAACCAGGCCGTTTAGGCCCCGGAGCGCGCCCTGTGGACAGCAGAAAGATGCATAAGCAGGCGTCAGCCATGGAAAGGCTGAGCACCGTCGCGCGCCACATGTTAGACTGAGATTTCCAAAACATGAAGGTTCTCATTACCATTGTAACTGTAATTGTGATTGCTGCTGACGCTCTAATGGCCGCGTCCGTCACCGGACCCATCGTGTTCGAGGAGATCGCGGAACGCTCTGGCCTGACCTTCGTGACCGACAGCAGCCCGACCCCCAACAAGAATCAACCGGAAACCATGGTGGCCGGCGTGGCGTTGTTCGACTACGACAATGATGGCTACCTGGATGTTTACGTGGTAAATGGTGCGGCGATCCCCTCCCTGCAGAAAGAAAGCCCCAAGTATTGGAATCGGCTGTACCACAACAATCACGATGGGACCTTCACCGATGTGACCGAAAAAGCGGGCGTGGCGGGGGAAGGCTATGGCATGGGCGTGGCCATCGGCGATTACGACAACGATGGCTGGCCCGATATCTATGTGGTCAACACAGGTAAGAATCAACTTTTCCACAACAATCACGACGGCACCTTCACCGACGTCACGGACAAGGCGGGCGTAGGCGGAGGCATGCTCGATGGCAAAAAGATGTGGTCGGTATCAGCTGCCTGGGTAGACTACAACAACGACGGTCTCCTGGATCTGTTTGTATCCAACTACTGCAAGTGGGAAGTGGACAAGGACCCGTACTGCGGCCCGAACCCGAGGCTGCGCGCGTATTGCCACCCCAACAACTACGCCAACCTGCCGAACACGCTGTACCGTAACAACGGCGACGGCACCTTTACCGATGTGTCTGTCGAAACCGGCATTTCCAAATACTTCGGCAAAGGTATGGGCGCGGTGATTGCGGACTATGACGGGGACGGGTTCATGGATATTTTCGTGGCCAACGACAACCGTCCGAATTTCCTGTTCCACAATCTGGGCGGAAAGAAATTTGAAGAAGTCGCGCTGGAATCGGGCGTCGCGTATACCCAAAATGGCAGCGCCATTTCCGGCATGGGCGCGGATTTCAAGGATGTATTTAACGATGGCCGCCCGGACATCTGGCACACCGCCGTCGAGAATGAATCATTTCCGCTGTTTCAAAACATGGGAGACGGCCAGTTTGTGGAGAAAACCTCTCAAGCGCACCTGGCGGGAACGCGCGGCATGTCCGGGTGGGGGAATGGTATTTTCGATTTCGATAACGACGGCTGGAAAGACCTGTTCGTGGCGCGCAGCAATGTCCTGGATAACATCGCGCAGTTCTCCAACAGGAAGTATGAGGAGCCCAATAGCGTTTTTCGGAACCTGGGAAATGGCAAGTTTGAGGATGTGAGCGCGGAAGCCGGTCCGGATTTTCAGAAGCCTGCGCCGCACCGCGGGGTGGCCTTCGGTGACATGGATAACGACGGGCGAATCGACGCAGTGGTCACGGTGCTGAACGGCAAGATTAAATACTTTCACAACATCTCCAAGAACAGCAACCATTGGATTCTACTGAAGCTGGTCGGCAGGAAGAGCAATCGCATGGGCCTGGGAGCGCAAATCCGCATCACCACCGAGGACGGCAGGAAGCAGTACAACGAGGCCACCACCGCGGTGGGCTACGCCTGCGCCAGCGACTCGCGCGTGCACTTCGGTTTGGGCGCCTCCAAGACGATCCGCGAGATCGATATCAACTGGCCCAGCCGTATCCACCAGGTGTTGCAAAACGTCGCGGCGGACCAAATTTTGACGATTGAAGAGCCCGCGCAATGACGGGCGCCTGGAGAGCGTCCCAGCCCGCCCAGACGCATGTTATATAATTGACCGCCTGATTCCGGCTGAACGTGCGGATGGCGGGAAAGCCGCGACAAGGCTGTATTTTCCAAACCGAGATGAAATGGCGCTGGCAACTTCTGTGCTTGGTTTTTCCCTTAGCCACTCTTGCGCAAACGGACTCCCGTGCCGTATCTCCGTGTCTCTCCTGTCATAAAGAGGCCCGATCGCAACCCACTACCTCCATGGGACACGCACTGGAGACGGTCAAGGAATGCAAAGTTCTCATCGATCATCCCGTCCTAACGACCAAGGTCGGCAAGTATTCCTATCGCATTGAGCGCAAAGGCAGCCAGAGCGACTTTTCAGTTTCAGATGAAGCCAGCACGGTCACCATGGCCATCCGGTGGGCCATGGGTGCAAGTTCCGCGATCGGCCAAACATATATTCTCGAAAAAGATGGCCAGCTCTATGAAAGCCGCGTCAGTTATTACCGGGAGCTGAAAGCCCTCGCTCCCACCATGGGCTCCGAGGGCTCGACACCGGCCGACATCAATGAAGCGGCCGGGCGGCTTATGAGTGTTGACGACAAGCTGCTTTGCTTTGGATGCCACGCCACCAACGCAAGGCGGGGAAGGGAACTTACGCTGGAGAAATTGCTTCCCGGAGTGCAATGCGTGCACTGCCACGAATCTGCCGACACGCACCTTGCGGCAATGCTGCTGGATAGTTTCGACTTGGCAACACCGAAGGATTTGATCAAGTTACGCAACCTCTCCGCGGAACAAGTCTCCAACTTCTGCGGGCAGTGCCACCGGACATGGGAAGAGATTGTGCTACAGGGAAACCTGGGCATCGGCAACATTCGATTCCAGCCCTATCGATTGACGGGCAGCAAATGTTATGACACGGATGATCCGCGAATCAGTTGCCTCGCGTGCCATGACCCGCACCACGAACTCAGCAGCCAGCCGCTCGATTACGATCAAAAATGCCTGGCCTGCCACGGCGGCGGAAAACCCGGGGCGAAGTCCTGCAGAATATCCAAGGACAGATGCGTGACCTGCCATATGCCAAAAATCGAACTGCCCGGGGCGCATTTCAAGTTTTCCGACCATCGCATCCGGGTCGTGAAGCCAAATGAAAAGTATCCGGTTTAGCGTGCGAGCGGCGCCTAAAATGAACACGAGAGCCCGTTAAGCGCGTCTTCGTAAATCACTGATAATAAATACGTTAGCCTGATAATTGAGGCAAATCATTGATGGGAATAGATGTACTTATCAGTATATATAGCGTCAACGGCTGAAAGAGTGGTCGCCCGCCCCTCTCACGTCCGGCGCTTCACCGCAAAGGAACGCCCTTAGTTTAGCCCTCTCGCTTGTGCAAATCGAAAACTAAATTTTCTAACTCCACAGCCGATCCCAGGAGCGTTCCTGGTCCCATTGCGTTGTCGGCTCGAAGTAACCCGTACCCGGCGCCAGATGTTGGCGCACGACGTCCTCGTTGAGGGTCACACCGAGTCCGGGCCGCTCCGGCACTTCGATCCACCCATGGTTCACGATCGGAGTTTTGACACCTTCTTCTACCAGCGAAGACCACCACGGCACATCCAGTGAATGATTTTCCATCGCCAGAAAATTCTGAGTAGCGGCGGCGCAGTGAACGTTCGCCATACAACAGATCGGCGTGCCCGCAAAGTGCATGGCCATGGGCACGCCGTAGCCTTCCGCCATCTCGCCAATCTTGTGTGTTTCCAGGATGCCGCCAGAGGTGGCAAGGTCGGGGTGAATCTTGCTCACCGCATGGTTCGCACACAGCACCTCAAACGGCTCTTTCAGATAAATGTCTTCCCCAGTCAGAATTGGAGTCGGGCTTTGATCCGAAATCTGTTTCAGCAGGTCGGTATATTGCCAGGGAATCACATCTTCCATCCACGATAGGTTGTATTTTTCGTAGGCCTTGCCAAGCCGGATAATCGATTTCACGCCCAGATGCCCCAAGTGATCCATCGAAAGCGGGATCTCCATGCCCACGGCGTCGCGGACCGCGGCGACGAATTCTTCGAGTTTCGCGATACCCTTGTCCGTGACTTCGATGCCCAGCAGTGGATGAGGAAGTTGGTTCTCCCGCCAGGGGTCCATATTCGATGGACTCGTCACGGTTCCGGGCGTGTTAGACACCATCTCAATCCCCAAATCCATCTTCAGCCAGGTCAGCCCCATAACTTCCTTGCGCTCTTTCATGCGTTGCGCGTAAATCTTGGGATCATCAGATTCGGTGGTATCGGCATAAACGCGAATCTTGTCGCGACACTTGCCGCCGCCAATCATGGCGTACGCTGGAGCGTTATAAACCTTCCCGATGATGTCCCACAAGGCCATCTCGATAGCGCAGACGCCGCCGCCCTGCCGCGCGTGACCTCCAAACTGTTTGATCTTGCGCCAAATCTTGTCGAGCTGCAGCGGGTTCTCGCCCACGATGCGGCTCTTCAGAAAGAGCGCGTACGTCGGACTTGCACCGTCGCGCACTTCGCCCAGTCCATAGACGCCCTGATTCGTGTCAATGCGAATAATCGGGCACGGACTCGGCCCCGGCTTCACCACTGTTGCTACGCGCAAGTCCGTGATCTTCAGTGTCGATGGACTCGAATTCGTATTCACGCCTTTTGGATAAGCCTCCAACGGATCGCCCGAGAGTAGGCTGCCTCCCAGCGCCAGAGTTGAAGCTTTTAATACTTCGCGACGTCCCAACATGTTTTCACTCATGGATTTTCTCCCTAAAGACTCTTACAACCGTCCAAATTTTTTCACAGCTTCCTCAATGGATTTCAGCTTCTCGATGTAGGCATACATGGAGTGCTCCTTGAAATCCATGTCCTGCGCCATGGCGAGCACTTCCGCGGCCTTCGCGCGGGGAACAACCACCACGCCATCGGCATCCGCGGCCACGATATCGCCCGCGTTAACCGCGACTCCATCACATATCACAGGGACGTTGGAGCCCGCAAAGCGATAATGACTCACAGAAGTGGAAGGCACAGTTCCCAAAGCGTACACGGGGAAACCAATTTTCTTCAGATAGGCCACGTCCCTTACGCCCCCGTCAATCACCGCGCCGGAAAAATCGCGCGACATCATCGCCGTGCCCATCAGACCGCCCATCCCAGCGATGTCAATGCCATCTTCCACGACCATCACGTACACGGAGTTTGCTCCGCCCTGGTCAATCGCCGCCAGCATACCCTGCAACGCGTCCGGATCGTGATTCTCCTCTTTCTTCAATTTCACGGTGACGGCAAGCCCTGCGAATTTCGTTGGGAAGATTGGCCGCATGCGGTGCGACATATACATGCGCTGGCCGGTGATCTTCTCCATGGCGTCTGACACGGACGCAACTTCCACGTGACGATAACCGTCGAGCAGGCTCGCATCATCAGTGGCTGCCGGGCGCGAAAAGGCGCGCGGAACGGAGAAAGATACGAGGACTACCAGAAACGCTGAGAATAAAATGAGGCCCGCAATTATGACTGCCGTTCGTTTGCGGCCCTGCAACACGCTCTTCATGGACTGCTCCTTCCTGCAGCAAATCTATCCAACGTGCGAAATCGGGGTTGCCTCTGCGGAAACCTCCGCAAGCGCCCGTTGCGGATCAACCGCCAGCCACGTCAGCGAGCCTACGGCGCACAATGCCGCTGCCACGGTGAACGAGGTGCCCCAGCCAAAATGTTTTGCAATGAGCGGCGTTAAGGAAGCGGTCACAGCGCCGCCGATTTGATTGCCCATATTCATCACGCCAGAAACGGAGCCCGCGGAGCGCCCCGCAATGTCGGAGGTCACGGACCAAAATGAGCTTTGCGAGAGATACAACGCTCCCGCACCCCCCGCAAGAATGATACTCGCAACGCGGGCATCCTGCGCGAAAGTTCCGGCGGCCACGAAAATAGCCGCGAGCATCAGGCTAAAAGATGCAACGCCGCACCGTCCCAATCTGTTTCCATGGCGTTTCACGATCATGTCGCTGATCCAGCCGCCGAGTGGCGAACCAACCGCCATCGCCAGGAAGGGAAGCATTGCGTAGTAGGAACTTGACTTGAGGTTCAGCCCGCGGACGTTGCTCAGATAAATGAAAAACCAGGAGAAAAAGATGTACGCGACGTAGCCATAGCAGAAATAACTCAAAGTGATTGCCAGGACGTTCTTGCTTCCAAAAATCGCGCGCCAGGGAAGTGGTTCGCTGGTAAGCGGCGCGTTTGCTGATTCCGGCAGACCAGACCGAATTGTTTCCGTTTCTTGCGCATTGATCCAGGGGTGCTTCTCCGGCGCGTCTCGCGCGATCAGCATCCAGACCAGCCCCGCAAAGAGACCAAGCAACGCACTGATCCAGAAAGACCATCTCCAACCATGGTGGACGAGAATGTATGTGATCAGCGGGGGAGCAACGCCGGCCCCGGCGCCAACACCGGCGAAAATGAAGCCATTCGCGATTCCGCGCTCTCTGGAAGGAATCCAACTCGCCACCAGCCGGTTGCTTGCCGGGAAGACAACGGCCTCGCCGACTCCGAGTAAAAAGCGCACGCTCAACAGCATCATCAATGCATGCGGCCATCCCGGCGGCACAAATGCTGTCAGCGCCGTGAACATCGCCCACCACACCGCGCCAAAAGTCAGGACTACGCGTGGACCAAAACGATCAGCCAGCCGTCCTCCCGGCGCCTGAAAAAGCGCATAGCCCAGCACAAATGCGCTGAACACCCAACCCAGTTGTAAATGTTCCAGCCCGAATTCGCGCTCGATCGAACTGCCCGCGATGGAAATGTTGACGCGATCCAGGTAGGCAATCGCGCTGATCGCAAACATCCAGAAAATCAGCACCCAGCGCAGCCAGCCACGGAAAATAGTCATGAGGAAACTCTGCATGCATCGTATCACTGCTCGGTCAGGATTGCGTTTGACAAAGTGCTCTTGATTTGAGAGTTTCAGGGAGTCACAAAATTGGCAGGGCGAAGCGCAAGCTCGTCTCACTCTCCAACATCGCTCGCAACTATTTTCTCCAGTAGCGGGGGTTTCCCATGACTCACGCAGTTAGCTGTCGTTCCCTACGAATCGGCCTTATCGTTTCCTTGATTGCATGCTTGTTTGTTTTGCTGTACCCCATTTCCACGAATGCCCAGCTCATCACCTTCTCCAAGCAGGACCTGATCGATTACACCGCGGCCAATCCCTTCGACCGCCTTCCCGATGGCAGACCCAAAGTGCCCGATGATCTGATGGAAAGAGCGCGGGATCTCTCGTCAGAAGAAGTGTGGGCCGTGCTCCAGCAGAAGGGCTACAACAACCAGTACGCCGACGGATTTATCGTATTGCATCCCGGAAAGACCCTGGTGGGGCGCGTCTTTACCGTGCAGTTCATGCCGTTGCGCTCCGATGTGGGTGACATTGCCACCGCGAAGGCCAAGGATCGCGGCGTTCCACGCCTCACCAATCAGACCGCCATTGACATGCTCCAGCCGGGCGACGTCCTGGTCGTGGATATGTTCGGGAAAAAAGTGAACGGCACCATCGTCGGCGACAATCTTTTCTTTTACACCATGAAAGCCACGCATGGCGGCGGACTCATCGTGGATGGCAGCATTCGCGACCTGGATGGCCTTTCCGAGATCGACATGCCCGCCTATTTTCGTTCTGTCGATCCCACGCCTATTGGCAACGTGATGCTTACCGGAATCAATGTTCCCATACGCATTGGCGAAGTCACCGTGATGCCGGGTGATCTCGCGGTCGGCGACCGTGAAGGCGTTTATTTCATCCCGCCGCAGTTCGTGAAGGAAGTGCTTGACCGTGCCGATGAAACGCACATTCACGACGAGTGGACGAAGAAGAAGTTTGCCGAAGGAAAATACAAGTCCAGCGAGATTTACGGTTCGCCCAGCGATCCGAAATTGCTCCAGGAATATCAGGAGTATTTGAAACGGCGGCTGGAAGAACTGCGCAAGCAGCGTGAATCGAAGCAACAATAAAAACGAGGTGAACGCCATGTCGGAATCCCCAGTAAAGGAAATCACACGCCGGGGGTTTATCAGCAAAGTCAGCCAGGGTCTGGTGGCCGCCAATGTTGCCGGGGCGTTTCTGAAGAGCGCGAGCGCACAGGAACCCCTGGCGGTTCCGGATGTACCCGGCAAGAAGCTGGGATGGGCCGTCGTCGGTTTGGGCGAACTCGCTATTTATGAGATTCTCCCCGCCTTTGCCAATTGCGAGAAATCTAAAATAGTAGCGCTTGTGAGCGGCCATCCCGACAAGGCCAACAAACTGGCCGCGCGCTACGGGGTCAATCCAAAAAATATCTACAACTACCAGAATTACGATTCCATCCGGGACAATTCGGAAGTCGACGTCATCTATATCGTTCTCCCTAACGGGATGCACGCGGAGTACACCATCCGCGGTTTCCAGGCGGGCAAAAACGTATTGACCGAAAAGCCCATGGCCAACACGCCGACCGAATGTCAACAGATGATCGACGCTGGGCGCAAGGCTGGCAAAAAGCTCATGGTCGCGTATCGCTGCCAATATGATCCGTTTACGCGAGAAGCGATTCGCATTGTGCGCTCGGGCGAACTTGGGCCCACGCAGGTCATTGTGGCCGATGCCGGATGGTGTGCCACCGATCCCAATCAGTGGCGTTTGAAGAAAGACCTCGCTGGCGGGGGCTCCATGATGGACATCGGCATTTATGCACTGAACGCCGCTCGCTATTTCTCCGGCGAAGAACCTACGGAAGTGAACGCCATGATGTTCAATCAGCCGGGAGACCCGCGATTTAAAGAAGTGGAAGAGACCATGAACTTCCAGATGCGTTTTCCCAGCGGCGTTCTGGCGAATTGCACCTCCAGCTACGGCTACTATCATCAGAGCCACTATCGCGTCATCGGCACAAAAGGCCATCTGGAGATGGACCCAGGAACCTGGTATCGAGGAAACCATATGCGCAGGCAACACGACGTGGGAGACGATGAAATCACCGCGGAAATCGAGATTCCAGAGCAAAACCATTTTGCTCTCGAGATGGACCACCTGTCGGATTGCGTGATGCAGAATAAGGAGCCGCTCACGCCGGGCGAAGAAGGGCTGCGCGATATCAAGTTGATCATGGCGATCTACGAAGCGGCTAAAATTGGGAAAACGGTAAAAGTGTAAATTCCAGAGCTTACGCCGCGACGCCTTGCCATATCCATACCTTTGCGCAATATTTCCAAATCGCATCTCCCTGCTCGCCATCAAAATGGTAGTGCGCGGGCGCGGCTCGGCTGAGATAATGAATTATCTCTTGGCGGAGAATTTCTTGGCATGAATGGCAGCCTCCTCGCCAATGGTGTGAACCCATGAACACGCATAATCTGCAAGAAACACCGGACCCTGCAAGGCAGCCGGAAAGTACAGCCGCGAATGCGCCTCTGACAATTCCGCGCAAGGCGACTGAATGCCGCTGGGACCTGGTCAGCCTCGGAGAAGTGATGCTGCGCCTCGACCCGGGCGATGGGCGCGTCTCCACCACGCGATCCTTCCACGTTTGCGAAGGAGGCGGCGAATACAACGTTGCGCGTGGGTTGCGGCGCTGCTTTGGTTTGCGCACCGCGCACGTCACGGCGCTCGCGGACAATCCGGTGGGCAGGCTGATCGAAGACCTGATGCTGCAAGGTGGGGTTGATCTTTCGCATTTGAAGTGGGTTGAGTTTGACGGCGTTGGCCGCACGGTGCGCAATGGCCTGAACTTTACCGAGCGAGGTTTTGGCGTGCGCGCGGCGGTGGGATGTTCGGATCGCGGCCACACCGCGGTCTCCCAACTGAAACCCGGCCAAATTGACTGGGAGAATCTTTTTGCTGCCGAAGGCGCCCGCTGGTTCCACACCGGAGGAATCTTCGCCGCGCTTTCGGAGAGCACGCCGCTCGTGGCGCGAGAGGCGATGCAAGCGGCGAAGAAGCACGGCTTGGTGGTCTCTTATGATCTCAACTACCGGGAATCGCTCTGGAAATCGATTGGTGGGAAACAGCGGGCGATGGAAGTCAATCGCGAACTGGCCCCCTTGATTGACGTTATGCTTGGCAACGAAGAGGATTTCACCGCCGCCTTGGGCTTCAAGGTTGAAGGAGTGGACGAACATCTTTCCGAACTCAACACCGCCGGCTTTCGCGCCATGATTCATTCCGTTCTTGCGCTGTACCCGAATTTGCGCGTCGTAGCCACCACGCTCCGCAACGCAAAAACCGCCACCGTCAATGATTGGGGCGCGATTTGTTATCATGCAGGCAACTTCTTTGAAGCGCGGCCTTTCCCCAACTTGGAGATCTTTGACCGCGTCGGCGGAGGAGATTCGTTCGCCTCCGGCCTCATCTACGGCTTCCTGCTTGGCAAGGATCCGCAGTGGGCGGTGGATTGTGGCTGCGCGCACGGTGCACTGGCGATGACCACTCCTGGTGACACGAGCATGGCCACGGCGGCGGAAGTGATGCGATTGATGAAGGGAGGCACTGCACGCGTGCAGCGCTAGCGCGGCAACCCAAAAACATGCCTAAATCTGAAACCATGCAACGCATTCGGGAAATCCGCGTCATTCCTGTGTTGCGAGCGCGCAATCAGGAAGACGCCATCGCCATTGCGTATGCCGTCAAGCAAGGTGGCGTGCCGCTTCTGGAAATCACCATGACCGTTCCCGGCGCGATAGACGTGATTCGCGAACTGGCGGCCAGCTTTGTCGGTGAGGTTCTTGTTGGGGCCGGAACCGTTCTCGATCCAGAGACCGCCCGGGCCTGCATCCTTGCCGGCGCTCAATTCGTTGTCAGCCCGTCGCTGAAAATCTCCACGATTGAAATTTGCCATCGGTATACGATTCCTGTTTTCCCGGGCGCGCTCACGCCTACCGAAGTGCTCACCGCCTGGGAAGCTGGCGCCGATGCCGTGAAGGTTTTTCCCTGCGGATCCATGGGCGGCGCAAAATATCTGAAATCCTTGAAAGGGCCTCTTCCGCAAATCGAGCTGATTCCTACCGGCGGCGTTTCCCTTTCCACGGCGGCCGAATTTCTTTCCGCTGGCGCCTTTGCCCTGGGCGTGGGCGCCGACTTGATTGACAGTGACGCGGTTGGCCCGGAAAAGCTCGCCGCCATCACCAAAAACGCCGAAAAATACATGGAAGTCGTGCGCAAACACCATGCCCATCACTAAGAAAGCTTCATCAGATTGTCAGCGCTTCTTCGCGGGTGGATAGCGGAATTCGGCGAGTAGCGCGCGTGCCCCGGCGAATGAGGTGACCTTGCCGTTGCGGACTTGCGCCTCCATTTGCGGCAGCTTCACCGCAATATGAGCATCGTGGCGAAACGAAGTTTCCAGCTCGGAATAGATCATCTGGTGCATGGCCGCAAGGGCTTGTTCGCTGCGCATTTCAGCGAGGAGCCCCTTTTCCTTCTGAAAACTTTCGTGGCGCAGCACGCATTCCCAGATCTCCGGAATGCCTTTGCCGGTAACGGCGCTGCACAGCAGCACAGGCGGCGTCCAACCCCCGGCTCCCGGCGCAAACAGGTGCAAAGCATTCTGGTAGTCGGCCCGGGCGAGTTGTGCGCGCTCCAGTTGCGACCCGTCAGCCTTGTTAATCGCAAGCGCGTCCACTAACTCCAGAATGCCGCGCTTGATTCCCTGAAGCTCGTCGCCCGCGCCGGGCAACAGCAGCAAGAGCACGAAATCCGTCATTGAGCGTACGGTGATTTCCGATTGGCCCACGCCCACGGTTTCGATGAGCACGTTGTTGAAGCCCGCGGCTTCGCAAAGCAGCATCGTTTCGCGCGTCCGCCCCGCCACGCCGCCCAAGGAACCCCGCGAAGGCGAGGGCCGGATGAAGGCATTGGGCTCCATGGAAAGCTGTTCCATCCGTGTTTTGTCGCCCAGGATGCTGCCGCCGGTTACGGGACTCGATGGGTCGATGCTGAGCACAGCAAGCTTCTCGCCGCGCTCACGAACAATGTGCAATCCCAGCTTATCCAAGAAGGTGCTCTTGCCTACGCCGGGAACGCCGGTGATGCCAACTCGCCGGGATTTGCCGGTCTGAGGAAGAATGGCATCGAGAATCTTCGCGGCAAGCTCGTTGTCCGAGGGCAGATCGCTTTCAATTACGGTGATGGTTCGTGCGAGGGTAGTACGGTCGCCGGCAAGCACTCCGGCGATGTACTGTTCAGCGGCCAGTCGGCGCGTCCGCACTCCGCTCCTCCAGCAACGCGTGCAGGATTTCCTGCGCGGAGAGCGGAATACGTGTTCCCGGCCCGAAGACGCCAGCGGCCCCAGCCTTGCGGAGTGCCTCGAAATCCTTGGGGGGAATCACGCCGCCCACGACAACGAGGATATCCTGACGGCCGAGCCTCTTCAATTCCGCAATCACTTCGGGAACCAGGGTCATGTGGCCGCCCGCCAGCGTGGAAACGCCCAGCACGTGCACATCGTTTTCCACGGCCATGCGTGCAACTTCAGCGGGAGTCTGAAAGAGCGGGCCGAGGTCCACGTCGAAGCCGAGGTCGGCAAATGCCGTGGCAATCACTTTGGCGCCGCGATCGTGGCCGTCCTGCCCCATTTTCGCCACAAGTATGCGCGGGCGGCGCCCTTCGGCCTGAGCAAAGGTTTCGGTCAGTTCGCGTGCTTTCGCAAATTCCGGATCCTGGCGGCTTTCCGCGGAATAGACACCGGAGATGGTATGATTCACGGCCTGGTATCGGCCAAAGATCTTTTCGAGCGCCAGTGAGATTTCGCCCAGTGTGGCGCGTTTACGGGCTGCGGCTACCGCAAGTTCCAGCAGGTTGCCTTTGCCGGTCTTGGCACATTCGGTGAGTTCGGAGAGCGCGGCGTCCACGTCCTTCTGGTTGCGAGCGGCCCGCACCTCGCGCAGCCGGGCCAATTGCTTTTCACGCACCGCGGCGTTGTCCACCACGAGCACGTCAATGGGTTTCTCGTCGGTGATCTGGTATTTGTTGACCCCAACAATCGTCTCGCGTCCGGCATCAATGCGTGCCTGGCGCCGGGCGGCAGCTTCTTCAATGCGCATTTTCGGGAGGCCTGTTTCGATGGCGCGCGTCATTCCGCCGAGCTTCTCCACTTCCTGGATCAGCGTCCAGGCCTTGCTGGCAAGTTCCGCGGTAAGCGATTCCACGTAGTAACTTCCGCCCCAGGGATCGACCTCGTGGCAAATGCCCGTCTCTTCCTGCAGATAGATTTGTGTGTTGCGGGCGATTCGCGCGGAGAAATCCGTGGGCAGTGCCAGCGCCTCATCCAACGCATTAGTGTGCAGCGACTGCGTGCCGCCCATCGCCGCTGCCATGGCTTCCACGGCCGTGCGAATCACATTGTTGAACACATCCTGGGCCGTCAGGCTCCAGCCCGACGTTTGTGAGTGCGTGCGCAGCGCCATGGACTTCGGATTCTTGGGGTTGAACTGCTTCACGATCTTCGCCCACAGCAGGCGCGCCGCGCGCATCTTGGCGATTTCCATGAAGTGGTTCATGCCAATGGCCCAGAAGAAGCTCAATCTCGGCGCAAAACTGTCCACATCCAGCCCCGCGTGCAAGCCGGTGCGCAGATACTCAAGGCCGTCGGCCAGCGTGTAAGCCAGTTCGATATCGGCCGTCGCCCCGGCTTCCTGCATGTGATAGCCGGAAATCGAGATGCAATTGAACTTCGGCATGTTCGCCGATGAATAGCGGAAAATGTCCCCGATAATGTGCATCGAAGGTCCCGGCGGATAAATATAAGTGTTGCGGACCATGAATTCCTTTAGGATGTCGTTTTGAATCGTGCCGGTAAGCTTCTGCGTGGGGACGCCCTGCTCTTCAGCGGCAACGATGTAGAAGGCCATGACGGGGAGCACAGCCCCGTTCATGGTCATGGAAACGGACATTTGGTCCAGCGGGATTTTGTCGAAGAGAATCTTCATGTCCTCGACGCTATCAATCGCCACTCCGGCTTTGCCTACATCGCCCCGGACGCGCTCGTGGTCAGAGTCGTAGCCGCGGTGTGTGGCCAGGTCAAAGGCAACGCTTAGCCCTTTTTGGCCTGCGGCCAGATTGCGCCGGTAAAACGCGTTGGAATCTTCCGCGGTAGAAAAGCCCGCGTACTGGCGGATCGTCCATGGCTGCATCGCGTACATCGTCGTGTACGGACCACGCAAAAATGGCGGCAAGCCGGCGGGGTAATCCAGGTGTTCGATGGCCGCAAGATCCGCGGCGGTGTACAACGGTTTGACGGCAATCCCTTCGAGTGTCTTCCAGTCTTCGCGGCTCATGCGAGTGCCTCTTGCCAGCGGGATAGTGTTTCGACGGCGTTCATGCCCAGATAGATGAAGTCGCGTATGCCCGCCGCTTTCAGCGCTTCGATCTGATCTTTCGGGTTGCCCGCGACAAGGACCGGCGCCTTTGTCTTTGGGCAGATTTCCTGCGCCAGCGCCAGATATTCCGGATCGGAACTGCAGAGCACGACGAGGTCCGCCGGTTCCAAAGTCTCGGACGTTTTAATCTCGAATCCCGCACAGCCAAAAAAGTTCAGGCAGAAATTCGAGCGCGCCATTCGCATCTTTACCTGGCCGCGCTGCAACAACAACACCCGGGGCCGCTTGCCGGACTTCTCCACGCGCTCGCGAATCTCTTCGAACGGCTTGGCCATGCGCCATCCCGCCTCGGGCAGCTTGGCGTCCGGCGGAAGTGTTTCCGTCAAGTCCGGATAATTGTTTACACCTACCAGGGTGCGCTTTCGTTGCGCAACAGCTTTTTCCTTGGCCGTGCGGGAAGCCGCGATGGCCGCCTCGCGTCCGCTCAACCCGGACTCATATACTTTCCAGGCTTCCGTGGCAATTGCCGCGGTCAGGACTTCGATGTAATACGAACCGCCGCCCGGATCAGACACCTGATCGAAATGAGACTCCTCGCGCAGAATCCGCACCAGGCTGTCCGCCCAGTGCTGCGGGAAGCGTGCCGGTTCCACAATCAGGTAATTACAGCCTCCAAAAATGGCGCTCATCGCTTCCGTGGTGCAGCGCAGCAGGTTTGCGGAGGGATCGTACAGGCTCTTATCGGTGAACGAAGTGCGCGACCAGATGACCATCGGTTCCTTCGAGAGTCGCGCCCACAGTTGACGTGCGGCGCGCAGCTTGGCGATCTCGAAGAAATAGTTCCCGCCCACCGCGAACACAAAATGAGGTCGCTTCCCGGCGGATTCCGCCAGCGCATACCCGATTTCCTGCACCGCCGTCGCTCCCTGCTCATGCAGCAAATCTCCGCGAACCGCATCCTTGGGTATATCTGTATCTTTCGCGGCTTGCCATTGTCCGGTAAATCGCGCTAATCCCGTTGTGCCCGGCAAATTCTCCTGCCGGTAATACGGCCGCACGGTGATGCCTTCGTCCGTGCGCCACACGAGCTTCTTGTCGTAGTCGGCGCCCTTCAAGTCGGCTTGAATGGCCGCTTCCCATTCTGTCGTGCTTACGTGCGGAAACTCTTCCCACATGACCGCTAGCCCTCCTGCACCACCTCAATCAGATAACCCAAGGCGGCGGCTTCGGTCGTCTTCGGGTGCACGAAGAAGACCGTGGTCCCTCGCGAACCCGGCCGCGGCGCTGCGTCAATGATGTGAAAACCATTCTGCTTCAGATAATCGAACGCTTTCTGAATATCCGCGACGCGCAGCGCAATGTGCGCAAAGCCGCCGCGCCCGCCGTTCTTCTCAATCTGCTTGCTTACCGGGGATTCCGCCGAAAGCGGCTCCAACAACTGAATGAGGTTGGGGCCTTCGCCGATGCGCAACAGGACTTCGCGAACCATGTCCTTGCCGTGCACGTCTTCGCGGTGAATCTCCGTGAAGCCCATCAGTTTGTAGGCGGCCACCTGCTTTTCCAGATCGCCCTGCTTTACCGAGATGGCCACATGATCAAAGAAAAGGAACCCAGGAACTTTCTGCAAAGATGTCGTATCTACTCCCATTCCAGCACCACCTCTCCGCTTTTGACGCTTTCGCCAGTATTCACTTTGACTTTCGCCACCTTGCCCGCATGCGGCGCCGTAATTTCCGTTTCCATCTTCATGGCTTCCAGGATAAACAGGATGTCCCCTGGCAGAATGGACTGGCCGGCCCGCACATTGGATTTCACCACGATGCCGGACACGGGGCTGCGGCATACCTTTTCTTCGTTCACTACCCCATCGCCATTGCCGCCGCCCGGCGGACTTGCCGGAGCCGTTGCAATGATGGACGCAGGGGATTGCATCGTAAACGTCGGCAATACCGGAGCGGGCTCCGGCGCTACTTCCACATCCACTTCATATGTTTTTCCGTCAATCGTTACCTTGAGTTTCATTTTTCACCCGGACTTATCGATTCCCTCGAACAATGCTGTGCGAAGCCTGGATCGTGGCCCGCCCTATCGCCGACCATGCGTTTGAACTGGTAAGGCGAATCTGGCGAATGGTGGCCCGCTTGCCTAGATACGCGGCCACCGCCGCGGATATGGCCATCACGATCTCCGATGAAATTCCCTGCTTGGACGCGGCCGGCGCCGCCTCCGGCACTGCTCGCGTTGCGGCCAACAGGGCTTCCAGTTTTTCAACGCGCTGGCGGAGCTCGGTGATCTCGTTTTTGAGTGTCGTTTCTGTGCGAAATGCCATGGTTGTTACCTCGGCGTCCTAGAGCGGGATCAGCCCGTGCTTCTTGGCGGGGCGCAGTTCGCGCTTGGTGTGAAGAAATTCCAGCGCCTGGGCCAACACGCGCCGCGTGTCCGCCGGCTCGATGATGTCGTCCACCAGGCGGCGCCCGGCGGCGACGTACGGCGTAGCGAAGGCCTCGCGGTATTTTTCAATCATTTCCTTCCGCTTGGCGGCTTTGTCCTTCGCGGTATCAATTTCCTTCTTGAACACGATTTCCGCCGCGCCTTCCGCGCCCATCACTGCCACTTCCGCGGTTGGCCATGCGTACACGCGGTCGGCGCCGAGATCTTTTGCGCACATCGCAACATACGCGCCGCCGAATGCTTTGCGCAGAATAATCGTGACCTTGGGCACAGTCGCCGCCGAATAGGCGAACAACACTTTCGCTCCGTGACGGATGATTCCACCGTGCTCCTGGTCCACCCCCGGCAAAAAGCCCGGCACGTCCACAAAGGTCACCACGGGAATGTTAAAGGCATTGCAGAAACGCACGAAGCGCGCCGTTTTGTCGGACGCATTGATGTCCAGCACGCCGGATATCACCGAGGGCTGATTGGCAATCACTCCAATGGTGCGGCCCACGATTCTCGCGAATCCGATGACTACGTTTGGCGCGTAGCCCGCCTGCACTTCAAGGAAGTCGCCTGCGTCCACGATATTCACGATGACTTCGCGGACGTCATAAGGCTGCTTGGGGTCGGTTGGCACAATTTCGTTCAGCCGCGGATTCGGATCTACATTGCCGTCATTGGGAACGTCAGGAGGATCTTCCGCGTTGTTGGCCGGCAGAAAGCTCAGCAACTTCTTGCAGATCAGCATCGCGTGCTTGTCGTCTTCGGCGATGAAATGAATAACCCCGGAGCGCGCCATGTGCGAATCAGCGCCCCCCAGAGCTTCGGAGGAAACGTCTTCACCGGTCACCTGTTTGATCACGTTCGGCCCGGTGATGAACATCTGAGCCTTGCGTGTCTGAATCACAAAATCGGTTAGCGCGGGCGAGTAAGCCGCGCCGCCGGCGCAGGGGCCGCAAATCATGGAAATCTGGGGCACCAGGCCGCTCAATACCACGTTCTCGAAGAACACGCGGCCGTACCCGGAGAGCGAATCAATGCCCTCTTGCACGCGCGCGCCGCCAGAGTCGTTGATGAAAACGAAGGGCGTGCCCGTTTTCAGCGATTGCTCCATCGTTGCCGCCACCTTCAGCGAATGCACTTCACCCGCCGAACCTCCCGCAACGGTGAAATCCTGGCTGGCAAGATGCACGCGCCGCCCCAGGACGGTGCACGATCCTGTGATCACCCCGTCCGCCGGGAACGGCTTACCCTCCATCCCGAATAGCGTGCAGCGGTGCTCGGCGAACAATCCGAATTCCTGAAAGCTGTGAGGATCGCAGAGTTCGGTGATGCGTTCGCGGGCCGAGAGCTTTCCTGCTTTGTGTTGTTTTTCAATTCTCGCAGCGCCACCGCCTTCTTCAATCTCGGCGCGGCGCTGCCTTAGTTCTTCAATGCGTTGCTCCATTGTTTTCATACGGTAGGTTCCCTTATGCGGGCGAGATGGTCACTTGGTGCGTATTACCATCCAGCTTCACTTCGTATTTGATTGTTTCTCGTACTGGTCCAGTGCCCGGTGCAGAGGCAGGTGCCCCCGCTTGAGCGGCCGGTGCATTGGGATCCTTCGCAACACTCTTGGGGCCTTGGGCGCGGGCCGGAAAGAATTTCGGAGCCACTTTGGGGAACATGGCCCAGGTCAGCACGTCCTCATCGGAGCCGTCGCAGCCATCCACGGCGATGGCATTCGTGCGCAGTTGCTCCCACTCCGGCTTCAGCAAGTTTGCCGGGCGCTGTGTGATAGGCGGCTTCTTCGCCTGCTTCTCGCACAACTCGATCACGTGCCCATCACGTTCACCCAGTGTCTTGCCGTAATAGCCCAGCATCAGGTCCGCAAATTCCGCGGTAATCACCTTGTACTTGCCCATCAGCACGTTAAACACCGCTTGCGTCCCGACGATCTGGCTCGAGGGAGTCACCAGCGGTGGATACCCTGCGTCCTTGCGAACGCGCGGAACTTCTTCCATCACTTCCTGGAGCCGGTCCGCCGCGCTTTGCTGGCGCAACTGGCTTTCCATGTTGGAAATCATGCCGCCCGGAATCTGGCTCTTGAAGATTTCCGTATCCACACCCGTGATATTCGAGAGGAATTCCTTGTAGCGCGGGAGAATCTTCGCAAAGTGATCGCGAATCTTGATCAGTCTTACCATATCCAGTTTCGTTTCGTAGCCCGTGTTTTCCAGCATTTCCATCAGGCTTTCTGTGGGGTTATGTCCCGGCCCCAGGCTCATCGAGCTGATCGCCGTGTCCACAACGTCGGCGCCCGCCTCGATCGCCTTCATCAATGAAACCATCGTGACGCCCGTCGTTGCGTGTACGTGAATGTGAATGCGTACCTGTTGGCCCAGGCTTTCCTTGATGGCCTTTACGATGTCGTAGGCCGGTTGCGGCTTCAACAATGCCGCCATGTCCTTGATGCACAGGGAATCGCAGCCCAGATCCATCAATTCTCTTGCCATCTGGACGTACCCTTCCACTGTGTGCAGCGGGCTGATGGTGTAGCAGATCGTTCCTTGCGCGTGTTTGTTGGCCTTCTTCACGGCGGCAATGGCGCGCTTCACGTTGCGCACATCATTCAGCGCATCGAACACGCGGAAAACGTCCATGCCATTGTCCGCAGCCTTGGCCACGAAGCGGTCCACCACGCCGTCTTCATAATGCCGGTAGCCCAGCAGGTTCTGGCCGCGCAGCAGCATCTGCAGCCGCGAGTTCGGCAGGAGTTTCCGGAAAGTTCTCAGGCGTTCCCAGGGATCTTCGTTCAGGAAGCGGATGCACGCATCGAATGTCGCGCCGCCCCAACACTCCACGCTCCAGTATCCGGCCTTGTCAATGTCCTCGCAGGCCGGGACCATGTCCTCCAGGGCCATGCGGGTGGCCAGTAGACTCTGGTGAGCGTCTCGCAGAATCAGTTCCGTAACTTCAATTGTTCTTGGCATCGATACATCCTTTGACAGGGTCCTGCTCGGAGCGGAGGGGGGATCCTAAGTGTTTGCCAGTGTTTTTGCGCCTGGCGGGCAGTTCAAAAAACCATTCTAACATTTCTAACGTTCGGCATGGGAGCTTTCATGGAAAAATCCAGGGCTTGAACAGAAAGATGAAGACGCAGAATATCTGTCCGGGGGTGGATCGTCCAAGATATTTCCCTAACCTATTCGATGTCTGTTAGATGCAAAAACGTCCATTAAAATTATAAATTAGTAGTATCAGAAATATTCATTTGGCGGTTTTGGGCACTCTCAGGGCGCAAGCCTCTGGAGGCACCTAGGACTGCCCCTTCCTCCAGTATCCAGTGGCGACTTCCTGAGCCGACCCTGGGCGGGTAGGAGGTCTGACCTGCAAGCAAACCAACAAGGAAGCAGCGCTGGTTTGCTCTCACTTGGAATAAGGTAGACACGTGACTTACGGGGACGGAGATGGGACTCGTCCGAGGCTCTCGATTTGTGAACTTGTGCCTCGGCTTTCCTTATTTGATGTACACTCAGGCTTCCGGCGTGCTTCAGCGCCGGACTCGCTCCACACGCAGATCATGCCCAAAGCGATCTGCTCGTTCGTTTTGCCGAATTCCCTGGGAGATAAGATCGTGAATCCACGCAGAGTGTATCACCTCATTTTCTGTCTTACCGTTTGCCTTGGTTTCCTGGCGCTTTGCTTCACGCCAGCTGGTTCGGCGCAAACTTCGCCTTCCAAGACTGCTCCGCCCCTGTTTCTGGGCACGGCATGGTATCCCGAACAGTGGCCGGAATCGCGCTGGGACGCTGATCTGGCGCTGATGCAGAAGGCCGGCGTGCACTTTGTTCGCGTCGGCGAATTTGCCTGGAGCCGCATGGAGCCCGAGGAAGGGCACTACGATCTGGATTGGCTGGACCATGCCGTCGCCGCTGCGGCCAAGCATGACATTTACACGGTGCTTGGCACTCCCACGGCGGCTCCGCCCGCGTGGCTGACGCGGAAGTACCCGGAAACGCTGCGCATCCGGGAAGACGGGCGTCGCGACGAGCATGGCAATCGCCAGCAGTTCAACTGGGCCAACCCGAAATATCGCGAGATGGCGCGGAAAATCGCGGAGCAAATGGCCAAGCGCTTCGGCCACAATCCGAATGTGTTGGGCTGGCAGATTGACAATGAGTATGCGGCAACATCCTTTGATCCAGAGACCCGTACACAATTCCAACAATGGCTTAAGGCGCGCTACGGAACGCTGGACAACCTGAATGCACGCTGGACAACCTCTTATTGGAGCCAGACCTATTCCGCCTGGGATCAGATTCCGATTGCGGTGAACTACGGAAATCCCGGCTTGCTTTTGAGCTGGATGCGATTTGTGAGCGACACGTGGCGCAGCTATCAGAAAAATCAGACCGAGGTGATTCGCGCCAATTCCGATGCGCGGCAGTTCATTACCACCAACACGATGGGCTGGTTCGATGGTTTCGACCACTACACGGTCGAGCAGGACCTCGATCTGGCCGCCTGGGATAACTATGTGGGACAAGGTCACTTGAATCCCGTGTCCAATGGCGCGACGAATGATTTGACCCGCGGCTTCAAGCAGAAGAATTTCTGGGTGATGGAAACTCAGCCCGGTTTTGTGAATTGGGCGGAAATTAACAACGCGCTCGATAAGGGTGAAGTGCGCGCCATGGCCTGGCTCGATGTCGGTCACGGTGCCGACGCCGTCAGCTACTGGCAGTGGCGCAGCGCCCTGAACGGCCAGGAGGAATATCACGGCACGATCGTGGGAGCGGACGGAACGCCGGTTCCGTTGTATTCGGAAGTCTCACAGATCGGGCAGGAATTCGCCAAGGCTGGGCCGGCGCTTGCCGGCACTTCACCGAAATCGCAAGTCGCGATTCTCCATTCGTACGACAGCCGCTGGGCCATTCAGTGGCAAAAGCACAACAGCAAATATGATCCCGTTGAGGAAATCATCAGCTACTACGAGCCGCTGCGCTCTATTGCGCAATCCATTGACATCGTTTCGCCGACAGTGTCGCTCACTCAGTACAAACTCGTTGTCGCTCCCGGCTTGAATGTGCTTTCCGATGCGGCCGCGAAAAACCTGATCGCGTATGTGCAGGATGGCGGGCACCTGGTGCTGGGCCAGCGCACGGCGATGAAAAACGATGACAACGGTCTGCAGCCAGACCGGCAGCCGGGCCCGCTGGCGGCGTTGCTGGGCGGGCGCGTCGAACAATACTACGCGTTGACCGATCCCGTGCCCGTCGAAGGCAAGTGGGGCAGCGGAGAATCTTCGCTGTGGGCGGAACTGCTCAGCACGAAAGACACGGACACGTCCGTACTTCTAAGGTATGGCAAAGGCAATGGCTGGCTGGATGGCCAACCTGCGGCGATCACGCGAAAAGTGGGCAAGGGGCGCATCACCTATATCGGAGCGTGGCTCGACAAAGCATCCATGATGCGCGCCGCGAAGTGGATGGCGGAAGATAGCGCGCTCGATACTCCATTACCCAATGTGCCTGCAGGAGTGGAAGTCTATCCGCGCTACGGCGCGCATGGCGTGGTGTACATCCTGATCAATTTCGCGAAGCAGCCACAGACCGTAACCCTGCCAGCGGCCATGAACGACGTGCTGCAAGGTGGTGCCAAGCAATCAGTTGAGTTGCCGACCTATGGTGTCGCGGTGCTGGCCGCAGGCCAGTAAACTCACCGGACCGACAGCCTTCGATATTCCTTCGCCTCCCGCCGCACTGGGGAGCGTGTTGCTCAATCCGGTTTCTCGTAGTAGTGTCCCCGAATGGCCAAGAAGCCGCAGAACCGCAAAAAGGGGGCTCGTACTTCCATGTCAGCCGAACACAAAGAAAAAAACGCCGCCAACGGCGAGTTGCGCGAGGGCGCCAATGTGGACAAAATCCGCGACATTTTGTTTGGCTCCAACATGCGCGAGTACGAGAAACGCTTCGCGCGTCTGGAAGAGCGCCTGACCAAATCCTCCGATGCCCTGCGGGAAGACTTGAAGAAGCGCTTCGACACGCTGGAATCGTTCGTGCGTGAAGAGATGGAATCTCTGAGCCAGCGGTTGAAGGCCGAGAAGTCTGAACGCTCGGAGAGCTTGAAGGAACTCACGCGGGAATCGCGCGACGCCTCGAAGGCGCTGGAAAAGAAGCTATCAGAGGTCGAGGACCAGTTAAACAGCGCCCAGGGGGATCTCCGCTCGCGAATCCTGGAACAATCCAAAACGTTGAGCAACCAGATTCAGAAGTCCAAAGAAGAGATGGAGTCCGCCCTGGAGCACGAAGCGGAAACCTTGCGCACAGACAAAACTGATCGCGCCATGCTCGCCGATCTCTTCACTGAGCTTTCTCTCCGCCTGAAAGACGAATTGGAGTTGCCTGAGAAATAGGCGCAAACAACATTGCGGGCATCGTCCCTGCGGGCCCGCTATTTCTTTCAGCATGCCAACTGATTATGGCCGATACGCCCGCCACCCGACGCGCTCCTGATCCCGCGGAGCAAGCCTCCGCGAACGGAAGCGGTCCGCTTGAAGAATTGCGTCACCTGATTCTTGCGCCGGAGCAGGAAGCCATCGACAGGCTGCACCAGCGCGTGGCGGACCCCGAAGCGCGCACGGAAGATGTGAGCACCGTCGTCGCCGAAGCCATTCAACTGCGCCGCAAACAGGGTGGCGACGAAGCGCTGAGCGACGCTCTGACTCCGACGATCGAGACCGCGCTCCGCGAATCCGTGCGCAAGGATCCCACTACGCTTGCCGACGCGTTGTTCCCGGTGATGGGGCCGGCCATCCGCAAATCCATTTTGGAGACGTTGCGGTCTTTCCTCGATTCGTTCAACCAAATCATGGATCAGAGCCTGTCGTGGCAAGGGCTGAAGTGGCGCTTTGAAGCGCTGCGCACCGGCCGCTCGTTCACGGAAGTGGTTCTGCTCCACAGCCTGGTCTTTCGCGTCGAGCAGGTTTTCCTCATTCACAAAAAGACGGGCCTGCCGCTGGGCCATGCGGTGGCCCCCGCCGTGGCGACACAAGACCCGAGCCTCGTTTCCGGGATGCTTTCTGCAATTCAGGATTTTGTGCGCGATTCCTTCCACACGGTAGAAGGCCAGGGATTAGGGCGGATGAATGTGGGCGAGTTGGACGTGTGGGTGGAGCAAGGCCCGCAGGCCATTATCGCGGCGGTGATTCGCGGTGTTGCTCCGCACGCGCTGCGCGATCGGCTTGCCGAAACGCTGGAAAGTATTCATCGGTTGTATGCCGTCCAACTGGAACGGTTCGATGGCAACACCGCGCCCTTTGCCACCATTGATGCTGACCTGATGTGCTGCCTCGAGTTTCGCTACAAAGAAGAGCACCCGCGCTCGGGGCGAGGCTACGTGTGGGCCGCGGCCACGATCCTGGTGCTGCTCCTCGGCGGGTGGGCGGGTGGGCGTTGGTGGGAATTTCATCGCTGGAGCCAACTTGTTTCCACTTTGCGTGAACAGCCCGGAATGGTGATTACTTCGTTTGACCGGGAGAACGGGCGCTTCGTCATCCGCGGCTTACGCGATCCACTGGCCGCGGACCCGGGCCAATTTGTCAAAAGCGCGGGGCTCGCTCCCGCACGCGCGGAGTTTCACTGGGGCGCCTACTACGCGTTGGACGATGCCATCCTGCAGCAACGCGCCACCGCACAGCTTGCTGTTCCTCCTGGAGTCGCGTTCGTGGTCGAGAATGGCACGCTTCGTCCGCAAGGCCGTGCTTCGGCGGCTTGGGTTTCGGATATGGCGCGGCGGGCGCTGCTTGTGCCGGGAATCCGCGCTGTGGATCTCTCGGCGTTACAGCTGAATGAGCAGGCCGCGTTCGATCAGGCGAAGAGCGACGTACAGAGTTTGGTGGTTACGTTTCCCATCGCGAGTGCGACGCTGGTACCTTCCCAAATGGCGGCGCTGCGCGCAATTGTCCCCCGTCTGAAGTCCCTTCTCGAAAATGCCGCGGCTCTTCAGCGGCCCGTGGCACTGGAAGTCATCGGGCATTGCGACAGCACGGGGGCGGAAACGACAAACGAATCCTTGAGCCAGAGGCGCGCCGATCGTATCGCCGGGCAATTGGGCCAGTGGGGACTGCCCGCGACGCATCTTCATGCCAGGGGCGTTGCCACGAACGAACCTGTACGTAAGGAAGACTCCGAGGAGAATCGCCAGTACAACCGCAGCGTCACCTTCCGCGTCTCTTCACCGGGGGCACACTGACCTCCGCCATGTTACAAAAGAAAATCTGCATGCTTGGGTCATTTGCCGTTGGCAAGACGAGCCTGGTGCGCCGGTATGTGGAAAGCATTTACTCCGACGCGTACCACACCACCGTTGGCGTGAAGATCAGCAAGAAAGTGGTGCAGGTGAAAGATAGCGAGGTGAATCTGGTGCTGTGGGACCTGTATGGGGAAGACGAGTTTCAGAAGATGCATTGGAATTATCTGCAGGGAGCGTTTGGCTATTTGCTGGTCGCTGACGGAACGCGGCCTGCCACGCTGGATAAAGCAATTGCATTGGAGCAGAAGGCCCGTTCGGAAGTGGGTGCGCTGCCATTCGTTTTTGTCGTCAATAAGTGCGACCTGGTGAATGATTGGCAGTTCGATTCGGGGCTGGAAATGCAACTTGCGGCCAGGAAATGGAGCATCCTCCACACGAGCGCCAAAACGGGCGAAGGCGTTGAAGAAGCGTTTTCACAACTCACGGGAAAGATGCTCGGGTGATCATGACGTCTCCGCTGCAGACATTTTTTCGCGAGCTCGGTTATGCCTTGCTGGAGCACCGGGGGGAAGGGAACTTCGCTCTATTAAGCGATCCTCCCGAATGGTTCAGCGAGTTGTGGGGCACAGCGCAGTGCGGGGAGTCGAACGTTCCGCTCGCGGAGAAATCACCATTCCTGGAGAGTTTCCTGGCGGAAGCGCAAAGCTGCTGGGAATCACCGCAAGCCGGCGAATGCCGGTCGGAGGTCTGGATCGAAACCACGGCGGCAGGACGCGAGATTCCGCTCCAGGCAATCGCTCTGCACGTAGAGGGTAAACAACTGCTGGCGCTACACAGCTCCAATCGTGAATATGGCGAGCAGGTGCAGGTTTTGCAGACCGCGCGCAACGCCTTGCTGGAGCACGAAAAACTGCAGCGCGAAATCCAGAAAAAGGAAATCCTGCTGCATTGCATCATTCACGATCTTTCCCAGCCGCTCAGCGCGATGCGCGGTTCGTTCGATTGCCTGGCTGCCGAGGCCACCAGCGAACAGGGGCAGAAATTCATCGCTTTGGGAAAGTTGGCAACGCAGCAGCAGGAGTCCATGATCCGCCAGATTCTGCAGGCCTTTGCCGCGGATCTGCAGTCCACCATGGAGGTGGAACAGGCCACAAATCATGCACCTGACCTGCTGGCCTGCGCGCAAGAAGCGATGACGTCGCTCTCCCCGGCCTTTGAGGCCAAGCGCGTCAATCTGAGCCTGGATCCGCAAATCGACCAGCAGGCATCCTGGTATGTGCAGGGCGAGGAGAGCCGTTTGCGCCGCGTATTCACGAATTTGCTGGAGAACGCGCTGCGCTATTCTTCGCCGGGCGGCAATGTGACCGTGGGCTTGCAAGTAGATGGCGATTTCCGCAAGGCCTATGTAGATGATGAGGGCCCGGGGCTTCCCGCGGACATGCGCCCCGCCCAGATGTTTGGCCTTTTTTCCAAGGGAAAGGAGAGCGGCGGGAAAGCGGGCCTTGGCTTGTACTTTTGCCGTACGACGGTGGAGCGCTGGGGCGGCTCGATAAATTGCACGTCCTTGCCGGACATCGGCTCGCGTTTTTGGTTTCGATTGCCGAAGGCCGCGGCCCCTGAAGACCATGCTTTGCCCGGCCACAAACCCGCCTCTGCCGTCCCCGTAGGTAAGCCTTCCGTGGCGGGGAAGCGCGCCCTGCGCATCCTTTTTGCCGACGATCAGGAAGACATTCGGACGCTCACTAAATATCAACTCGAGCGCAGCGGCCATCACGTTCACGCCGTGGCCAACGGGCGCGAAGCAGTAAACGCGCTCCTGCATGAGCATTTCGATGCGGTGCTTCTCGATGAGGAGATGCCCGTGCTCGGGGGTGTTGCGACCGCCCATGCGATCCGGGAAAACGAAGCCCGCGCCGGCAGCCGCACCTTTCTAATTGCGTTGACCGGCAATAACACCGAAGAGGATATGGCGCGTCTCCGCGGGGAAGGATTTGACGCCGTATTGGGCAAGCCGTTCCGGCTGGAAGTGCTCACGAACATTCTTGACGGCGTCGAAGGAATTCGACCGATTGCGGCCGCTCCCGAAAAGTCAATTGCGGCAACTCCCGCGGGAATCGACGATCTATTAGCACGAATCGGCGGTGACAAAATGCTGCTGAGTCAAATGATTAAAACATTTCTGCGCGACACGCCCAAGCGCATCGCTTCTTTACAGAAAGCGCTGCAATGCGAAGACGCATCCGAAGTTGCGATGCTGGCGCATGCCCTGAAGGGCTCCGTCGGCATTTTCCTTGCCCAACACGCCCACGACCGCGCACAGGAACTCGAAACACTGGGCCGCAAGCCCGAATTGAGCGCCGCCAAGCCGGTCTTCGCTGCGCTCAAGGAAGAGATTGCGAAGCTGGAAGAAAACCTGAGAGGATACGCAAAGCAAACCCAGGGCGAACGGAGCAGCAGTGCCGGCAAAAAGCCGAAGAGGTCGCCCGCGATGCACAAGAAATAGGCAAATTTCCTTATGGAAGATTGTATTGTTCCGCGATACGGAGCCTCCCGATGCCGCACATCCTCGTAGCTGATGACGATTCCACCACTCGCCAGATGGTCCGTGGCATCCTGAAAAAATTCGGCTATACCGTGAGCACCGCATCCGATGGTGTTTCGGCGCTGAACGCCATCCGCAAAAAGAAATTTGATCTGGTGCTGCTGGACATCTGGATGCCCAAAATGACCGGACTCGGCCTTCTGGGGAGTCTGACTGGCGAACCGCACATCCCGAAGATCGTGATCATGACTTCGGACAAAACTCCGGAGACGCTCCTGAATGCTCTGCGGGGTCGTGTCTACCAGTTCCTCTGCAAGCCCTTCGACGCGGACACCTTGCACATGGTTGTCGAAAATGCGCTTTCGACTCATCCCGCGACGCCGGCCATTGAGGTTCTCTCTGCCAAGCCGTACTGGGTGGAACTCCTGGTGCCCTGTGAACGCTCCGTTGTCAGCCGCGTGCAGAGTTTCCTGAATCTGCTGGAAACCGATCTGCCGCCGGACGTCATGGAAAAAGTTGGTTACGCTTTCCGGGAACTTCTGAACAATGCCATCGAGTGGGGCGGTCACTTGGATCCGAACCAGAAGGTACGCATCTCCTATATCCGCACCAGCAAGATGTTAATGTATCGGCTGGACGATCCTGGCCCCGGTTTCAAGCTTGAGGAAATCAAGCATGCGGCCATCAACAACCCCGAGGATGACCCGCTGGCGCATGCTCATGCGCGCGAGGAAAAGGGATTGCGCCCCGGCGGCTTGGGGCTGCTGCTGACCAAACAGATGGTGGATGAATTGGTGTACAACGAGGCGCGCAACGAAGTCGTGCTAATCAAGTATCTTTGACAGTTTGTTGAAAACGACCGTTAGAAACGTCCTTCAGCCGCAAGAGAAAATCCGCAGGACTCCCGAACTCGCCCTGCGCTACAGCGGCGCAACTATCTTCTTCAACGCCCACGCGAACCGCCTATGTAATAGGTAAAACTCACGAGCGCCCGCAAATTGCCCTGGCCTTGCAAGGTGGCCGTCGAGTCAAAATACTGCGTGTGCAGATAGTCAGCGCCAATGCGCATCGCGAGGGAAGGCCAAGTGTGGATTTCCACACCGCCGCCGCCGGCCCACGCGAACTCATTGGCGAAGCCCTGGATTTGTCCGCCGCTGGGAACGGGCGTCGCGCCGGTGACGCGCGCGCCTCCGGCGAGGGCCTCGATGTAAGTTGAAAGGTGATGGCCCGCGGTGGGGTAGTAAACCGGTCCCACAAGGTAGCTGAGGATATCGCTGTGATGCCCTGAACTGAAGACATCTCCGGCGCGCGCATAACCGACGTCGCCGCGCACAGCAAAGCGCCGCGTAACGCTAACGGTCAAGCCAGCATCGGCGCCATTCATGGACACGCTTCCTGCCGAGGGCACCTGTTGACCGATGTATTCGAAGCCGAGATTGGCTTCGATTACCGGCCCGACGCCAGTCTGCAGCGGCCCTTGCGCGCGCACGCCCGGGGCCGCGAAGAACATGCTTCCCAAAATCGCCAGCGACACCGCCAGCTTCATAAGGTTTTTCATATTTCTTGCATTCCCCTTGAAATGGCTCAAATAGTCTGGGAGGTGTCCCCGCCCGTTCCGAACTGCTGGCCGATACGGGTAGGGCAGGCCGGTTCTTCACCGGAGGTTGGGGGCCGTGCCTCCTTCCCACAAAAGATACGGAGGCGGTGCGGTGGTGTCTACGGTACGAACGAGCAGCCCAGCCCGCGCCAAAGTGCAACTCGGAGTACAGGTGCTGACTTCCTGTTCAAAATAGTTACACATCCAGGCAGATGAAGTGACGCTGGCATGCAGCGTATAGTGAAGGAACGATTCGCAACAAGGGCATCCTCTGTTATTTCAGGGAAGAGAGGGCGAGATGGGCCTTACACGGCGTGGTTTGTTGACCGGCGCGGGGAGGCTGGCCGTGGGGTTGGCCGCGGGTGGATCGGCCAGTCAGGTGGCCGCGGCAGGTCAGGGTTCGTCGCAGAATCTCGATGCTGCAAAGCTGAAAGTCGTGGTCGCTGGCGGACATCCGGGCGATCCGGAGTATGGTTGCGGTGGCACCGTCGCGCGCTTCACCGCTCTGGGGTGCACTGCGACGCTTCTTTACCTGAACGACGGGGCCTGGCCACCCACGCCTGCCTCCGAACGCCTGGCCGAAGCCAAAAAGGCCTGCGAGATTCTGAAGGCAGGGCGCTTGTACGCGGGACAGCAGAATGGCCACGCCATTGTGGACAATGCGCATTACGAGGAGTTCGCCAAGCTCCTTCTGGCGGAAAAGCCCGACGCCGTCTTCACGCAGTGGCCCATTGACAATCACCGCGACCACCGCGCCATCACCGCACTCGTTTACGACGCTTGGCGCCACTCGGAACGCAAATTCGCTCTGTACTATTACGAGGTCTCCAACGGCGAGGACACATTGCAGTTCTCCCCCACGCATTACGTGGACATAACCGGGACCGAGCCACGCAAACGCGCCGCCTGCTACGCACACGCAAGCCAGACCCCTGATCGTTACTACGAACTGCAGGACGACGTGGCCAAATTCCGCGGCATCGAGAGCGGCTACCTGCGCGCGGAAGCATTTGTGTTGCAGACGCAGAGCCCCTTCGATGTGCTAGCGGCGCTGAGAAGGTACTGGGCTTGGGGCTGACCTTGACCGAAAGAGCGATAATTGACGGAACATTCGTGGTCGGCGAAGCAATCGCGTGCTCGCACTGACATATATGGCCGAACTCGCAGCAAAGTCAACAGTACGTTCGCAGATCGTGCGTGGACTGCGCATGGGTGAAGCGATCCTCACCTCTCTGGGCCTAATGGGCGGGACGATTATCGCGTCGGGACACAGCGATTATTTCCGTCCACAGGTCGGATGGTTGCTTCTCGTCATCTGCGGCGTCGTTCTGGCATTTGAAATGAAACACTGGGTTAAGATAGTCCCTGCAATCTTCGCATACGGCGCATTACTTGGGTTGCGCCCTCTGTTCACTGGACATGTCGTCAACCATCCCGAAATTCCGGAGTCAAAATTGCACGCCCTTGTGTTTCTGCTAGGCTTTTTGTCCATTGCGATTCTCTCAACGACTATTGCGCGGCGAGAGCTAAGCAGGCTTGATCGAGTACTCTTGATGCTTTTTGTAGGCTTTACACTGTGGATGTATGTAACGGATAGTTTCACTGCAATGGGTACTGCCTTGTGTTGCCTGCTGGTTGCCTGGACGGTTGATTATCTTCGCAGGCGAGAAATATCGCGCCAGAACGCGGGTGGCCAAAGTTAAAAACATCGAGAGATCGGCGTGCCACCCGATCCCGGCGAGACATTGGGCTGTGGCACCTCTCGCGCCAAGAACAAATCGAAACCGATCCCAATTTAGCCTGGAAGCATGATCCCTTTCTCACTAAAAAGGCCGGTACAAATCAGGTATACATTCCGAGCGGACGCCCCAACCAATTGAAAACACACTCTAAAAACTGGCGGAGAGGGTGGGATTCGAACCCACGGTACGGTTCCCCGTACGCTCGCTTTCGAGGCGAGTACTTTCAACCACTCAGTCACCTCTCCGCAGTGGTCGGTGAACGTATTTTAGCAGACCCCACGCGGCGCTGGCTACGGAGACAAAACTGGGATTCGCGCCAAAATCAATGGGCTGTTTTCGCAAGCAGTGAGATAGAAGCGGATGCGGGGACTAGCGGCGAGAGGCGAAAAAAGCTTGCAAGAGGGCGGCGGAGTCTTCAGCGAGCAGGCCGTTGGTGACTTCCACTTGATGATTCAACTTGGAACTGGTGAGCAACTCGAAACAGGAACGAAAAGCGCCGCCCTTCGGGTCATCCGCGGCATAGACCAGGCGAGGAACACGCGCCTGCACAATTGCCCCAGCGCACATAGCGCATGGCTCCAGCGTGACGTAGAGAACCATGCCGGAAAGGCGGTAGTTGCCGATAAGGCGCGCGGCTTCACGAATGACAATGATTTCCGCGTGGGCGGTGGGGTCATTATCGCGAATGGTGCGATTGCCGGAGCGTGCCAATACCGCATCCTTTTGCACCAGCACGGCACCGATGGGGACTTCACCGGCTGCGGCAGCGGCGCGGGCTTCGTCAAGAGCAATTCGCAAAAAATGGATGTCGTCCGGCATCAATGGAATGCAGAAAAAAGCTTAACACAGAGCGGGCTTCGATCCTTGACACACCCATGCGGGATGCGAGAATTAGGCGCGAGTCTGCATTTGGATGCCGTTGGTATTCGATGCAAAGGTTAATTTACTCGGTCGAGGGCTAGGCAATGGATGATTTTCCAGAGTTCATGAAGTGTCCTGCAAACAGGATTGCCACGAGTAGTCAATCCACTCCGGGGGTCGAGGGTTACGTTTTCGACGGAGTGGACGGAAGCCAAATGGCATTCTGGACTTGCCACCAGACGGCGATCTCCGCGCCGCACGCGCATGAATACGATGAATATATGGCGGTGGTGCAGGGTTGCTATACCTTGACGATTGCTGGCAAGCGTATTCCTCTCCAGGCAGGTGAGGAGTACCTCATTCCGAAGGGAGTTTCTCATGGCGGCGAGGTGGTCGCTGGCACCAGGACCATACACGCCTTTGGTGGCCGGCGCGCCGAGAGGGCCCCGCGGTAGGCGCATGGTGCTCCAGAGGCCTCGGCGTTCCTGTAAATCACGTACCGAGTATCCTTGACAAGAGGGGCGTAGGGGAAAGAGACTGAAGGCATGAAAGAACTCGTCTCACGCATTTTTCAGACGGACTTCCTGAAGGGCATGGGCGTCACTTTCCGGACGCAGCTCCCGAGTAACATCTACACGGAGCAGTACCCGTTGGAACGGCCCATGGTGGCGGAACGCTTTCGCGGGGCCCCGCGGCTGAACAAGAACCCGGAGACCGGGGAAACGTTGTGCATCGGGTGCAACTTGTGCGCGCTGGCGTGCCCGGAAAATCTGATCGTTGTGGGCTGGGAGCGCGACGATGCCACGCGCCGCAAAGTGCTGACGACGTTTACGTATGACACTTCGCGCTGCATGTTCTGCGGCTTGTGCGAGGACGCGTGCCCCACGGACGCGCTGGAATTGACGCAGGATTTTGAGATGGCCTACTACAGCCGGGAAGGCGCGATTTGGGACCGGCATCTGCTCGAAGAAGGCCCGACGCCGGCGCGGTACACGCGATAAAACCCCATGGAAATTCGACGAGATCCCATCACACAAAGCTGGGTTGTATGCGGACAGCGCGAGCAATTGGAGAGGAAAGAGGGGCAATGTCCCTTCGATCCCGGCGTAGTGGAAAGCAGCAAGGCGATTTTGACGTGGCCGGCGGAGGGCGTGTGGCAGGGGCGCGTGATACCCCATCCAGAGGCGCTGTACCGCGTGGAAAATGATCCGGGCCGGGCGGCCGAAGGAATCTACGACAAGATGGGGCCGCTGGGCGCGCACGAACTGGTGATCGAGACGCGCGAGCACGACAGAAAATTCACACAACTGAGTGATGAGGAAATCGAGCGCGTGTTGTGGGTGTGGGGTCTGCGCATTGCCGATTTGAAGAAGGATGCGCGATTCAAGTATGTGAGTGTGTTCAAAAATCAGGGGGCGCTGGCAGGAGAAGAATGGGATCACGCGCACTCGGAAGTAACCGCGACAATTTTCGTTCCCCGGCGCATCAAATATGAACTGGCTTCAGCGCACGAGTGGTACAAGGACCGGGAACGTTGCGTATTCTGCGATATCGTGCGCCAGGAAGAAAAACAGGGCAAGCGGATCGTGGATGTACAGGGCGATTACTACGCGCTGTGCCCGTATGCCTCGCGCGTGCCGTTTGAAATCTGGGTGATGCACCGCCGCCATAATCATTTGTTCGAACAGCCACGCCCCGGCGCGAATCGCAGGCAACTGGCGGCGCTGTTGGGCCGCGTGTTGCGAAGGCTGGAAAAAGTGGCGCCCGCCTACCACCTGGTGGTGCATACCGCGCCGAACACGCGGAACAAAAAGGGCGAGCTTGCGGGGTACTGGAAGACGCTCGCGGAGGACTACCACTGGCACATTGAGATCATGCCCATCGTGGAAAAGCGCAGCAAGTCCTACAGCATCAAGGAAGTCTATTTCAACGCATTCCTGCCAGAGCAGGCCGCGGAACAACTGCGGTCGATCGATCCAAATCCATGAGGAGGGAAGTGCAGCGCCAGGGTGAACGGGGCGGCATTCTCGTGAATCTTGTGGTGCTGCTGTGCGTGGCGGCGCTCTGCGCGGCGGTTTATTTTGCGCGGCATCCCATTATGCGCTATGCGGCGGAATCCTGGGTGATTGACGAACCCGCCGCGCATGCCGACGCCATCATCGTGCTAAGCGACGACAATTTCTATGCGGACCGTGCCACCCACGCGGCGGAATTGTACCGCCAGGGCGTTGCAGGAATCGTTGTGGCAAGCGGAAGACGATTGCGGCCCAACGCGGGGATCAGCGAGTTGATGGAGCACGACCTGGTGGAACGTGGCGTGCCAAAAGAGAAGATCGTGCGTTTTGCACAGGACGCAGACAACACGGCCGAGGAAGCACAAGCTTTGGCGCATTTTGCCGAAAGCCGCAAATGGAGAAGCGTGATTGTTGTCACATCCAACTATCACACAAGACGGGCACGATATATCTTTCAGAGGGTGTTTCCCCCCAGCATTGCGGTGAGCGTTGCGAGTGCGCGGGATGGGGATTTTGATTTGGAACGCTGGTGGGAGAAGCGAAAGTCCGTGAAGCTGTTCACGCGAGAGCTGGTGGGAATGTGCGTGGCACTGTGGGAAATGCGTGGCGCGAAAGAGGACAGGACATCACAGGCAGCGGGACTGCAACTTCAGGTTGTAGTACTGGACAAGGTATAACCTGACAAGTCACGCGGGCTGTGGAAAAAAGTGTACTTGCTCTTTACAGCCAATAAGTGCTGTAATATCTTTATCTTTCTGAGTCGCAACCCTTAGCCAGTCCTCGAAGGCGACTTTGAAACATCTATAACGGGTCGAGGTGTCTCCATGTGGCGCAAAGAGGATGGGAGAGCACAAGGATCTCCTGAGATTTCCACAGGTACTACAAATCCCACAAGTCCAACTGCAAGCGGAGGAACGGGCAGCGGTAAGAACCCGGCTTTTCCGGTGGTTGTGTCGCCGAAGGCTACCGCTTGTGTGAGCCAGGGAATAAGAATCAAGGGAGATATCACCGGGGATGAAGATCTGTTTGTGGATGGAAATGTCGAAGGCAATCTTACGTTCGGAAACGCCACGGTTACCTTAGGGCCCAATGCCACTGTGAAGGCCGATGTAACCGCGAGGGAAGTGATCGTCCGCGGACGCGTGGAAGGCAAGTTGACGGGCACGGAACGAATCCAGGTGTGGCGGTCCGCACGCGTGCAGGGTGATTTGAAGGCGGAACGCATCTCCATCGAGGAAGGCGCGGAATTGCATGGCATGCTGGAAGCCGGAAGACCTCCCGTGAATGCATTCGACAGGGCAAGCCGCGAGAGTTCCAAGAAGACGGAAGCAAATAAGCCGAAGAACGCGGGCAAGGCGGAAGATACGCCGGCCTCGGGTGCGGCGGTTGCGGGGGCAGACTGAGTCATGGGATTGCTGAATAAACTGGGTATCGCGATTGGATCGAGCACGGGACTGGCGGGCACACGGCCGCTGCCATACAGCAGAGAGGCGCGAAACGGCGGGAACGGGAACGGCGGGCTGAGGTCCGTAACAGCGAATCGTGCGCCGGATCCCCAGGAAACGACGCGCATCTCGAATGGGTTAAAAGAGTTCTTGTGGAACATCGAAGGGCTTGGCCGCGGAACACTGCTGGATTTGGGCCCGGCCTGGCAGACTACCCTGAGTTTCTTCATCGAACGGGGATTCCGCGTGACCTCGGATGACATCTTGCGGGGCTGGTTTGAATTCCAGAGGGAGCAAGCGAAACGCAGCGTGGAACTACTGAAGGAACCGGATTTTGAGGAGCGCACGCCCGAAGCACTCGCGAAGAAATTCTTGAATGAGAATCTTCAGTATGGAACGTCATCGTTTGATGCGCTGCTGCTTTGGGATGTTCTGGACTACCTGGATCCCACGATGGCGAAGCACACGGTGGCGCACCTTACGGAAATGCTGCGCCCAGGCGGAGTCGTCTTGGCGATGTTCCACAGCAAAAAGCCAGAGGGATTCCAACGATACCGTGTGGCGGACACCAACACGTTGCAGGTGTTGACAACTAAACCGATTTTCGCGGCGCAAAAGGTCTATCAGAACCGCGAGATCCAGGGTTTGTTCGGAAATTGCCGGACCATTAAGACCTTTATTGGCCGGGATCAACTTCGAGAGACGCTATTCTTTAAATAAAAAATAATATTCACAGGACAAGTCGTACGTAAACAAGGGGTTAGGTGTGCCTCCCGGATTCCTGGACATTCCCCTTGCGGTGCACACTACTGCGGCGTAGAAGGAAGGTGTGAGCTCTCAGAGCTCCGGAGGGGGATGGATGACTCCACCGGGCTTAGAAGCCGAACAAAGCTGGATGCACCGCTGACGCGGCGCAAGTCGGCAGGTGGCAGAACGCGGTATCTACTGCTCACCACACGACACAGCAAAATTACAAGAAGGGCCCCAATTTCGATTGGGGCCCTTCTTGTGTTTTAGAGTGGCTACGAGAGGACTTTAGCGCGTGGAATTGGAATGACGGTGTTGTCTACTTGAGTGGTGCTTACCGCGATGATGCTTATGGTGCTGCGAGTGATGTTGACTTGATGTGGACGAAGTGGTGCTAGCGCGGGGTTGTTGCGCGACACAAAATAACGCCAGAGACAAACTAAGAAAAGTTGCCATTACAAAGTGCTTCACGTGCGATCTCCCGAGATTGAATTCCCCTGTAGGTAGGATTAAACCACAAAGAGGTGTGGGAAAGCGGAAAAAAACGTATGTGCGAGAACGCGATGCTCCCGGCCGTGCAACGAACCGGTCAGCTACCGAAACGCGTTTCAAGCATGCGAATGACAGCGTTCTGCTTGGCAATGACCTGGGCCTGCCAGACCAGTGCGATGGACATGACACTCATGGTGAAAATGCACAGGGCGAGGACGAGCCCCATTTGAGTTTCCGAAGCGCTGACATGAAAAACGCGACGCATCCAAGACATGGGCAAGTACTCCTAGTCCTCTGACCGTGGCGAGATCAGCCGGAGGAACCCTGGAATGTAAACGACGAGCAAAGCTATTCGAGCAATTCATGTACCAGGCCGCAAGGCGAGAACCAGTACCATCAGAACAGGCCCTTTTGCTGGGCTTTTCTTGCAAATTCTCGAAATGAATAAGGCCTCGAATTACGAAGTGTGCAAAGGTTCACACACAATGGACACAGTCTTTCCGGAGAGAGGGTGCGGCTCAGGCTCAAGTACGAGCTAGTTAATTGGCTTGCCAGAACTGGCGCCCTAGAAACGGCGCTCGACAATGGTTTCAAGAACGAGTTTCCAGGTGTCACGCGAGAAGAGCGGGAACGATTTCGGAGGGGGGCCAGAGGCAGAATGGCCGGTGGGCGGAGCCGAATCGGGCGAATGATCTTCCGATGCGCGATCGGCCAAAAGGATGGCGTGCTCACAGGCTGGAAAGAGTTCGCGCGATTCTTCGGCGGTTGCAACGGCGACGTTGAACGCGTGCGCGCGCAGAGCGCGATCGTAGAGCTTGGTAAGTTCGCGCGTGCAGCTGGAAAGATTGGCCCCGACGGCCAGCGACCAGAAAGTGCCCCGCGGCCGGAGAGCAAGTTTCTTGTGAACTGCAGCAGCTTGAAATCTGGCGATGTCTGAATCAGTAGCGCCCGCGAAGAAAAAAAGTTCGTCGAAATCACGCAGGCGGAAGAGTTCCGCCTCGCGCTGCGGGAGTCCCAGGTTCTGGGAAAGTTCGCGGGGAGAAAGCGAGCGCAGCGGCACGACAGAAATGCCCGTGCCTTCCGCAAGGAACTCGAGCGCCTCTGCGGCAGCAGGCTGCGGCGAAGCCACGGGAATGCAGGTGAAGCGGCCCAGTCGCGTGGTGGTAGCAGGCCTGAGGTGAAAGTAGTCCTCGGGGAGATAAACTCCAGAGCCGCCTTCGGCGATGAAAGGCTCGGACTGGCCGAGTTTGCGCAGGGTAGCGTCGAGCTGGGCGCGCGTACGCGTGGTGACCCAAACGCAGGGAATGGATAATTCCGCCAGCGAGTCAAGGAACCCAGAGAAGCCAGTGAGGGGCTTGCCGCCGGGCGAGATCAAATTATCGATGGCGCAGTAAACGATGGTTGTGGGAGAGCGCAAGGGCAGGCTCCAAGCCTACGCAAATTGTAGCGGAAGAGACGCAAGAAGAGTAAATGTTCGCAGAGAGAAAGCCGGATTGCGAGGAGCGAACGGATAAGACGGTTCAAATAAAAAGGGGCGGCCGCAGCCGCCCCTTGGAAGAAACAGAACAGATTTACTTGCCGGAAGTGGAAGAAGCGGAGGTCGCAGGCTGAGCGCTCGTCTTGGGGATGCTCAGGTACCCGCTAATCTGGTTCTTGCCGATTTTGTTGATGACCACTTCCTCAGGCAGGTGGCTGCCGTTCACGTAGAAGAAGAGAGGCTGATTGATCGAGCGATTCTTGTCCTCGGTGGTCTTGTCCTCGACGGTCAGGGCAAGGTTAGCGCGGTTCTTCTTCTCGTTGGTGCCCTTCAGTTCTATGGAAACGTTGCCGACCTTCTGGGGCTTATTCTTGCCGGCGATGGAGAACTCGATGTAGTCGCGCTCACCCATCCGGCGCAGGACGTCGATCTCGTCATGGTTCTTGGCGATGAGCGTTCCCAGTTCGCTGCGAGCCATGTTGAGGTCACTGATGGTCTTGTTGAGGTTGGTGTCCACCTGGGTTACACGGGTATCCACGGTCTTGACGTCATCCGTGGTCGCCTTGGTGGCGAGTTCCTGATGGACGGAGGTGTCGAGGGCCGTGATCTTCGATGTGGTATCGGTATTAAGCTGTTCCGCCTCGGCGCGTGCTTTCTTCAATTGGCTTTGCGTGATCTTCAGTTTATCGGTGACGACCTTCAAATCTCCCTGCAGGTCGGCATTGGCTTTTTCGTCCTGGGCAACGCGGTCCTTAAGAGTGTTCACATCCGATTGAACGGACGTTTGAACCGCCTTGACCTGATCGGTGACGGCTTGCTTGGTAGCATCGAGCTTGGAAGAGTTGCTCCAAGCCAACCCGAGACCACCCACGGCCAAAAGCGCCAGGAGGATGATTGCGGGTAACTGCCAAGACGAACCGGACTTCGTTTCAACAAAAGTGTTCTGTGAATCTTGCTCTGACATAGTAAATCCCTTCTCCTCACCCCAATCGGGGTACAACTATATTGGCAGCCCAAACCTGCTGCCAGAATCTGAATTCTGAGAAGAGGAAGTGCAAGCGAGATACCGCAAATGCCGAAATGACACTTGCTCTTATATCATTGAATAGTATAGCTTTGCCTTGAACTGCAGAATGGAGAGGTGGTACTAGTTCTGGGAATCTTTACGCGCTAATGAACGCCACAGACGAATTCCTACGTAGTGCAGGAAAGTTCCACTTTTATCCTCAGCGAGGCGAAGGATTGGAGAAGCTGTGAAGGGGATTGAAAATGGATCCCGGTGAGGCCAAGCTGGCGGGCGGCTTCGACATACACGGGGACGTCGTCAACATAAACGGCTTCGGCGGCGCGGACCTTGGATACGCGCAAGGCTTCCCGATAGATCAGGGGATCCGGCTTGCTGGCGCCCACGGCACAGGAATAGATTCGCCGGCCTTTGGGGAAATACTGAATGAAATCATAGGTGGATTCCAGGTGAGCGACGTGAATGGGATCCGTGTTGGAGAGCAGCGTCAGCCGGTAGTGTTTCGCGAGCTCCTCGAACATCTTTAGCGGATGGATGGGCTGCGGATCAAGTGCCAGATTCCAGGCGGCAGTGAATTGCTCAAAGTTAAGAGGAATACCAAGGCGCTGGCAAAGATGCAGGTGCCAATCGTGCGGCGAGATGCGGCCATTCTGCCAGTCAGTCCAACGAGGATCTTTTTCGATGGCGGACCACAGTTCTTCGGGCTTGAGAGATAGCCCTTGGGCCAGGCTATCTTGAAGTCGGTGGATATCCACACGGACGAGGACGCGGCCAATATCGAAAATGATGGCACGAATCGCGGTAGCGGGCATGCCCTAACGGTCCTCCGGAGAGGGAACGGGGAGAGTGGCAGAAACCGTGCTACGGCGAGAACGCAGGATGCTGATGATGGGCGGCAGAATCGAGAGGAAGATAATGACTGCGATGATGTAGTGAAGGTATTTGCTAATGTTGGGGATCTTGGAGCCGGCCAGATAACCCCCAAGGAGCATGGTGCTAATCCAAAACGTTCCCCCAAAGATGTCGTAGATGAGATATGTGGAATAGCGCATTGCCGCTGCGCCGGCGACTGGGGGACAGAAAGTACGCACGATGGGGACGAAGCGTGCCAGAATGACGGCCCGGCCGCCATACTTCTCGTAAAACTCGTGAGCGCGCTGCAGATGGCTGCGGCGAAAGAAGAAAGAGTCTTCGCGACGATAGAGTGCTGGACCCGCTGATCGTCCAATCCAATACCCCAGTTGGTCGCCAGCAATCGCTAAGAAGATGCCCGGCAGAAGCAGCCAGCGAAGGGGAATTAGATTTTGGCCAGCGAGTATGCCGGCAGTGACGAGCAGAGAATCGCCTGGCAGAAAAAACCCGACGAAAAGGCCTGTCTCCACAAAAATGATGGTGCACACGAGTGGGGGGCCGCCCCAACGGATTAGTTGTTGAATTCCTTGAGGGTCGTAAAGCGAGTGTAGGAAGTGAAGGATAGATTGCAGCAAGCGGCCTCAGTCCTTATAGAAACAGGGATAGGGAAGAGCGCTCGGGCGCGTAGACCCCGAATACCTTCCCACGCTATACGGTAGCAGAAAATCCCCGGATTCTCTCCGCATTCCTCCCACAACATCAACACTGTACAAACCATCAGGAACCCCCAGGCGGGGCGGATCATTGCAGGGCCTCCGCAAGAAGGAGTTCGCCCTGGCGGCCAAGCTCGGAATGGGCTTCAAGCTGGCGTACCAGTAGCTTGCGGAGTTGCGGAAGAGCGCTGCGAGCGGCAGCGGCGCCAGCCTCGATGGCTTCGTCAATGCGCTCAAAATCGTCCCAAGCCAACGATTGCACGTCCGGACGCAGGACAAGGTTGGCGTGGCGCTCCCAAGCCTCCAGTTGATGCTTCTGGGCGGCGCTGACGGCGCGGCTGACCACCTGAAAGATGTTGGTGGGAGCGCCGCGGTGGCCGTCGTGCAATCCAACGGAGATGCCCACGACGAGCTCCGCGCCCATTTCGCGAACAGCACGCGTAGGCACTGGAGCGACAAGCCCCCCGTCCGCGAGGCACCGTGTACCCAGCATGACCGGTTCAAACAATCCGGGAAAGGCGCAACTGGCGCGAATGGCTTCCGCAAGGCTGCCCTGCCGGAACACGACAGGTTCACCGGTTCCCAAGTCCGTGGCGACAATCGCCGTGGGGATAGAGAGATCCTCAAACTGCTTTGAATCGAAGAAGCGCTGAACCAACGCACCCAGCCGTTCGTTGCTGGCCAAGCCGAAACGCGAAACGCGCCAGCGCGCAAAATCCCGGAAGCGAATCTCCCGGCATTTGGCAATGATGAGCGGCAGCGGTGTGCCGCTGGCGTAGGCCGCGGCCAGGATGCTGCCCATACTGCTGCCGGAAATGCCGGAGATGGGAATCTTCTGCTCCTCCAGCACGCCAAGAACCCCCAGGTGCGCATACCCTCGGGCAAAACCGCCGCCCAACGCTAAGCCAATGCCTGGGCGCATCGCGGGTCCGGGAATGAATAAGGAGGCAGGATGAAGGCGTTTCGTCACGGAGTCGAGGGTCCCATGAGCGTTGGGCAACGAGCGATGGGACGCGCGTCCCGAAGCATCGGTACGAAAGTACCGGCCGGGGAGTATTGAAAAAACAGAAGAAAGAAATCGAGGGCAGTACGGAAATACTATGGCCGTACCCTCACTGTACCATTGCGAGATACGCCAGCGTGCGCGAATCTAACGCTCGCGACATGAATCCAAGCCTGGCTCTGGGGGAAATTGGATGAACACTGGGTACACGAACTGGCTGGGGCGTGCGGTGGTCCTGCAGGTGGAGCTAGGCGATATTAAGGTGCCTCTGCGGGGCAAACTGCTCAAGGAGAATCGCGAGACAGTCCGCATGAGGATTGGAGAAGGCTGGGACGTTGACATTTACAAAGCGATGATTCTTGCAGTCGAAGAAGACCTGATGGCAATGATTCCTGCATAAGCTGAGGGGAGGAACCATGACGAATCAGATCCCGAAGTATGTGACACAAGCGCGGGCGGCCTACCTGCTGGGTATGCCGGTCGCGGAGATTTCCCGGATTTCGCAGGCATCGGGAATCGGGCGCTTCGAGCGAGCCGGCGACGAAGAAGAACGGTTTTTTACCTACGAAGAGTTGCAGAAGATTTGCGTGCTGGCGACGAACGAAGCAGTCACGATCTAAGCAGCAAAAAAGTTTAAGTTTCCTCAGGCCCCCCTCAGCAGGACCCCGGCCCCGGCTCGTTGCCCCCAGCGAGCCGGGGCTTCTTTTTTCCGCCATGCTGTCCTCCCTCCTATTGAATCGATTTGGGGTTTAGTCCCTTCCTCGACCAGAAATCAAAATCCAACCGCAGGTGATCTCATGGAAGATCAGCGGAAGCACGCTATTCTCTTTGCCGCGACGTTCATGTGCGCGCGGAAGCTGCTCGACCTCGCCGGGGAAACATCAATTGTGCGTCGATTTCTCCGTAGACCGCCTCACGGAACAGAAGGTTCTTTGCGCCACGCCGATATAGTTCGACCTGTCCGAGGTTCAACGGAATTCCCATTGTCTGGAAACGGTGTTGTATTTCAACCTGGGAGATGTCCGGGTCGGCGACGATCCAATCGCGTACTTGAATCACGCGGAGTCTGCGATTCTCTTGGTCTTCCTTGCACCTCATCAGTACACCAGCAGGGCGAAGTCATTGGAGCGTCCCGCTCAGCAAGAAACTTACCCCCCCGAGGAAAGGAGAAGGGGACCGGTTCCAGGGTTGAGTCAGTCCCCTAGGTAGGATTTGGGAATAGTCAGGCTCGCAGTCTATGGTCACATCAGGATAAAGATGAGATGAATTCTCCGTGACGCCCTCGGGCGGTCTCCAGCATCGCGGCGACTTTCCTCTTTCAGCATTTCGCAGCGGGGCGCGCGAAACTGGTGCCATGATTAAAATTTGATGAGCTGTGACTTTTGAACTTTACTGAGACCGATTCATTCGCGTAGCTTAACTGCAGAGGCCCCGCACCCATGAGAATTCTCTTCTATATCTTGCTCGTGTGGTTCATCGTGCCCAACCTTTGGCTGCTGTTCGGGTTTTTGCATTCCGCTACAGACCGCGAACGCGAACAGCCCCTGAAACAAACTGGACCACGAGACGCGCGTCTTGTTGGACTCGGCAGATTCGTTCTACTGCAAACCTACGAGGAAGTTGTAGCCCAGCGCGAGGAACACGAGCACGAGGCCGAGCGCGTAGGGATCCCACTTCTTCCCTAGCCCCACGAAAAACAACACACCAGCAATCGTGAATATGACCCGAGGTAGGAAGTGCAGCTCTTTGAAGTAACTGAGCGGGCTGAGGTCGCTGAGAGGCATGAAGCTTTAGTATAAACCCTCAGACGCTCGCTCTAGCTACGAACGCCGCAACACGCGCGCCCAGAGAGCGGCGGTGACGCGCGAGACGGGCAAGTCTGCGCTTCGAGAAGGGCGTGCCAGACCGTGTACACTTTTTGTTACACTTCGCTCGCGCTTTCGATGCGCTGTGATACAGCGTGGTGCAATGAACGAGACACCCTCGGAACGTGGCGACCCGTTGGCCGGGAAACACTTAAGTTGTATTAGCGTCCGCCGCGTTGCAAGCGAGTGCGTAGAACAAACAAGCTGCCGGGAAGTTAAATCGATTTAGAATTCCTTTGACAGAAAACCCTCCGGTGAGGAAACTTAGCAACGATTCCACATGCGGGGCTCCTAATCATGAAATTACGAATGGGCGGAATAGCTGTCGGGTTGTTGCTTGCCGCGTGGGCTCCCCGCGTGGTTGACAAGGAGCCGCTGGACCTGGTGATTCTTGGCGGCCGCGTGATGGATCCGGAGTCCGGGCTCGATGCTGTCCGAAATGTTGGCATTCGCGACGGGAAGATCGTGGCGGTTACGGAAGACCTGTTACAAGGCCGCGAGACGATCGACGCCAAGGGCCTGGTGGTGGCGCCGGGTTTCATTGATATGCACGAGCATGGACAAGCGCCGCGGAATTATGATTTTCAGGCGCGCGACGGCGTAACGACGACGCTGGAACTGGAAGTTGGCACGGCAGATGTGGCGGGATGGTACGCGGCGCGGCAGGGAAAAGCGCGCATCAATTATGGGGTCAGCATCGGGCACATCCCCGTGCGCATGAAGGTAATGAAAGAAGCTGGGGATTGGGTGCCGAGTGGAGACGCTGCGCATCGTGCTGCCTCCGCGCAGCAAATCATGGAGATGTCTGAATTGATGGAGCGCGGTTTCCGCGAGGGCGCCCCGGCGATGGGTATGGGAATCAATTACACTGAAGCCGCTTCCCACGAAGAAATTCTCGAGATGTTCCGCGTGGCGGCAAAGTATAAGGCATCCGTGCACGTCCACGTCAGGTATGGAGGAGTGAAGGAACCCACTTCGGGCTTGGCGGCGGTGGAGGAGGTCATTGCCGCCGCGGCATCCACAGGCGCGCCACTGCATGTTGTGCACGTCACCAGCATCGGGCTGAAGGATACGCCGGATCTCATCGCACTCATCGAGGGAGCAAGGCAACGGGGGTTGGACGTGACCACCGAGTGTTATCCCTATACCGCCGGGTCAACGAATCTGGAGACGGCCATTTTCGATCCGGGTTGGCAGGAAAGCATGGCCATCACTTACAAGGATCTGCTCTGGGTAAAGACGGGGGAGCGCATCAGCGAAGCGACATTTGCGAAGTTCCGCAAAGAGGGAGGCACCGTTATCGTATTCTCGATTCCGGAAGAAGTGGTGCGCGGCGCACTGGCGAATCCCATGGTCATGGTCGCCAGTGACGGGATGCGCTTCACCGGGCCAAAGGTGCATCCACGAGGCCAAGCTACATATGCGCGCGTGCTGGGGCATTACGTTCGAGAGGAAAAGGTGTTGGACTTGATGAGCGCCTTGCGGAAAATGACGATCATGCCGGCGCAGCGGCTGGAAAAGCGCGCGCCCATGTTCCAGAACAAAGGAAGAATTCGCGTGGGAGCGGACGCGGATATCACCATCTTTGATCCGCAGCGGGTGATCGACAAAGCTACTTACGATGAGCCCATGCAATACTCGGAAGGGATTCCTTATGTGCTGGTGAATGGCGTTGTAGTCGTTCGCGAAGAAAAGTTGGTGGAGGATGCCTTCCCAGGAAAGGCCGCGCGGGCGCCCGTGGCGCAGTAGATGGCACAAGAATTTGGGAAAACAACTGTAGGAAAAGCTCCAGGCGGGGAAGTGGCAAACCCTCGCAGTATCGAAATCCAGGTTCAGAGGATGGTTCCATGGCATCTGCGTTAGCGGGTGGTGGCATGAACGCAGCAGGAAGCGATAAGACTGGCTACAATCGCTTTCTCCTGCTGGTGGCGGGATTGGGCGGGTTGCTGTACGGAGTGGATGTCGGAATCATTTCGGGCGCGCTGCCGTATCTGGAAGCGACTTCGCGATTGAATGCGGGTCAGTTGTCGATTGTTGTGGCTGCCGTACTTTTGGGAAGCGTGATTTCCACGCTCTTTGCCGGATTGCTGGCGGATTGGATGGGGCGCAAGCCCCTGATGATCCTTAGCGGCGTGATGTTTGTCGCCAGCATCCCTGTGATCGCTCTCTCCCAGGGCTACGGGCCGCTGGTGCTGGGGAGGTTGCTGCAGGGAGTCAGCGCGGGGCTCATTGGAGTGGTGGTGCCTCTCTATTTGGCGGAATGCCTCTCGGCGTCGAGCCGGGGAAAAGGTACGGGAGTATTCCAATGGCTGCTGACATTGGGAATCGTGTTGGCGGCGCTGGTGGGAATGTACTTCAGTTACCGTGTGGATCAGGTAGCGCGGCTTGGCGATGTCGCCAGGCTGTTCGCATTTAAGAACACCGCATGGCGCAGCATTTTCTGGGTGTCACTGCCGCCGGGAATCCTTTTTGTGATTGGGAGTTTTATGGTGGGAGAGTCGCCGCGCTGGCTCTTCCGCAAAGGGAAAAAGGAAGCGGCGCTGAGCTCGTTACTACGGTCGCGCTCCGGCGAACAGGCGGAATCCGAACTACGCGAGATGGAAGAGACGAGCGCCACCGAACGCGCCAAGAGTTCGACCGGGGACAAGATCAAGGAATCCCTGCTGCGCCGGAAATACGTGATTCCCTTCGTACTCGCTTGCGTCATCCTGGCGTGCAACCAGACAACCGGCATCAATTCCATCATCGGCTACAACACCAACATCCTGCTGCAGAGCGGCCTCTCAGATGTGCAAGCGCATTGGGGTTACGTGCTTTTCACCATGATGAATTTCCTGATGACCATCGGCGCCATGGTCCTGGTGGACAGAAAGGGAAGGAAATTCCTGCTCTCCCTGGGAAGCGCCGGAATCATCGTTTCTCTTGTCTGCACCGGCTTGCTCTTCCACAGAACAGAAGTACACCGAGTGGACGCGCGGGAACTTGTACAGACCATGGTAGGTCCGGGCGAGAAACTTTCGTTCACGTACGACGCGACGGCTGCCGAAGCAATGCTGGCGGGGAAGGAAGCGCCCGGCGCGGAGCGCACCACGGGGCCAACGTCCCTCAGCTTGATTTATTCGTACGGCGGATTCCGCTCGGCATCAAAAGTGGTTCGTTCCGATGATGTTGCCGCGAAACCCGTTGAAATCACGCGTGAAAGCAGCATACCGGCCAACAAAGTTGTGGCATTCTTTTCCAATCCGTTTGCGAGTCTGGATGAAGCGCGCACCGCGCCTTTGAAAATCGAGAATGCCTTGATCACGCCTATCCCGGGCCGGCGCAACGGGTGGCTGGTGGCCCTGACGCTGTATCTCTTCATCTCTTTTTATGCCATCGGGCCGGGTGTGTGCGTTTGGCTGGCGCTTTCGGAACTCATGCCCACGCGAATTCGCTCCAACGGAATGAGCATCGCCTTGCTCATCAACCAGGGCTTCTCCACCACGATCGCGGCAATTTTCCTGCCCACTGTCGGCAAATACGGCTACGCCACCATGTTTTTCGCGTTTGCCGCATGCACGGTGATTTATTTCGTGACGGCCGCATTTTTCCTGCCGGAAACAAAGGGGAAAACGCTGGAGGAGATCGAAGCGCATTTTGAAGGCGTGAAGAAATAGCGCGGCATGGCGATGCGTAAACATCACCGGCGCGCTGACGCGCAACCGCAAGCTGCAGGGACTGGCGCGCGCATCGCGAGTGTGGCATTGTATCGCCAGATGGCGAATCCCACCGAGTGGCGCGTCTAGCGCGATGGCTGCAGCTCCACGCAAGGGAGGGGCGCATTACGCCGTCCTCGCCGGATTCCTGGGCTGGACGCTCGACGCGTTCGACTTCTTCGTAATCATCTTCCTGTACGACACGCTTGCGAAACAGTTTGGCGTTTCCAAGCAAGCCATCATTTTTACTACCGCGGCCACGCTCGCCTTCCGGCCAGTTGGTGCCTTCGTGTTCGGATTGCTCTCCGACCGGTTTGGCCGGCGGATTCCGCTGGTGGCCACCATCGTCTATTTTTCATTGATCGAAGTGGGTTGTGGCTTTGCTCCAAATTACATCGTGTTTCTGGTCCTGCGCGCGCTGTTTGGAATCGGCATGGGCGGGGAATGGGGAGTCGGGGCTTCTCTGGTGATGGAAGCGGCGCCTCCACGCTGGCGCGGAATCCTGAGCGGTATGTTGCAGAGCGGCTACCCCATCGGCAACCTGCTGGCGGCGCTGGCGGCGCGATTCGTTTTACCGGCCTGGGGCTGGCGGCCGATGTTCTGGATTGGTGCATTGCCGGCGATGTTCGCCCTGTACATAACGCTCAAGGTGCCGGAGTCTGTGGCGTGGGAGCAGCATCGCGCCGGATCCATGGGAGAAGTGCTGCGCACGGTGGCCGCGCAGTGGAAGCGGTTCGCGTATCTTGTGGTGCTGATGACGTTCATGATGTTTCTGTCGCACGGAACGCAGGACCTTTATCCCGATTTCCTGAAAGAAGTGCATCGGCTGCGCCCCGCGCTGGTGGCGAATATCGCCATGATCTATACGGCGGGCGCGGTGGTGGGGGCGATTATTTTTGGGCATTTGTCGCAGGTGCTGGGCAGGCGTAAGGGAATGATGTGCGCGCTGGGGTTGTCACTGGTGATTATTCCGTTCTGGGCGTTTGGCGTGAATGTTTTCTTGTTGATTGCGGCGGCTGTGTTGATGCAGATGGGCGTACAAGGCGCCTGGGGAGTGATTCCGGTCCATCTGAACGAACTGGCGGCGGATTCCGCGCGCGGGCTGATTCCTGGCTTCGCGTATCAGCTGGGGATTTTATTTGCTGCGCCCACGAACAACGTGGAGTTCGCGCTGCGCGGCAGGTTCGGCTATCAATGGGCGCTGGCCGGCTTTGAGGTGGTAACAATTGCGGCCCTGGCCATCCTGTTGTGGCGCGGCTCGGAAGCCCACGGAAAAAGCTTTATCAAGCCGGTGTAATGGGCAATCTTTCGATCGGCTTTTCTGTTTTCCTGGTTCTGTGGCTGACCCCTCCCCCTTTTTTTGTAAGTGCAGATTCCAATGGGGATAAAGTTGATTGTTTTCATGCACTTTTGGAAGTGTTGATTCTAAAGGAAGTTAGGAAGGCACTTGGGGAGCATTTTTGTAAGTGCTGATTCCAAGAGAGTTGCCGAAATGGAACGCGCGGCCTCCTTTTGGCGGGTGAGTCGAGCAGGACTAGAAAGCCTGCAGGTAGTATTCACGTAGTAATTATACCATACAGTCTATGATTGTCAAGGAGAAAAGTGGCGGGCCTTTGGACCGGATGTTGGATTTTCCTGCCCGTGCAGGGCCCGTACATCTGAGGCGCGTCGTCTGCGCCCCGAATGATATTGCGGGGCGGGCCGCTCTTGGGTTCTTCTGCCCCTGTAGAGTCTGTGTGAGAACTAGAAAAAGCGGCCCTCAGCGGCTAAAGCCGCACCGCAAATGCAACAGTTACGGCATGGCTGAAGCCATGCCCTGACCAAAAAAGTGAATGTTCACTCTGACTCTGTAGGCTCCGCCACGTTTGGATTTTTCCAGCGCTGTGCTAATCTATTCGTACGAGCCTGTAGCTCAACTGGATAGAGCGTCTGGCTACGAACCAGAAGGTTGTAGGTTCAAGTCCTATCAGGCTCGCCATTTCCTTCCATGTTTTACGTTTATGTCCTTCAGTCCGAATCCACAAAGCGTTTTTACACGGGGTTCACATCTGACCTGGAACAGCGAATCGGACAACACAATGCCGGTGTGACCAAATCGACAAAGAACCGCGGGCCATGGAAGCTCGTTTACACTGAAAAACACGATTCGCGCGCTGAGGCCATGGGACGAGAGAAATTTCTGAAGTCGGGTCAGGGAAGAGAGCAACTACCGGCGCTGATCGCCTCGTGGCACCTGTAGCTCAACTGGATAGAGTCCGCCTCCGGCGGAAACCAGAAGGTTGTAGGTTCAAGTCCTATCAGGCTCGCCATTTTCCCCACTAAAATGGGTTTGGAAGTTAGAGAAGAGCGGACCCACCCTTTGCACAAACCGCAAAGGGTAGGCCACCCGAAGTTATCTTAGCGCTTCAAGGGTGTGCCACCCTCTATGACGGTGTCGGCGTTGTCAAGGGACACTTCCAGTGCGCGAGCCGCGAGCGGCTCTTTTTCTTGTTACCTGGAAGGGACTCTTTCCTCATTTCGACCAAGGCCCGCTTCGTGAATC